>Ga0181612_179570_pt1 | contig 19032 bp, 12 predicted proteins | sample HoacroProtozoa21_FD_119630 | JGI IMG/M metagenome (GOLD analysis project Ga0181612, IMG submission 119630) | Hoatzin crop microbial communities from Cojedes, Venezuel. Combined Assembly of Gp0051906, Gp0051904, Gp0051908 | reverse complement strand
TGTTTGTACAGGTGGTTGAAGTTTGAAGAAGATGTAGAGGATGGTGGAGAGAGGTGGAGCAAACCGTATGTTGCCACACTGTCACTTCATAGCTTGTTTGAGCTGAGAAGCTGTATACTGAATGGCACAGTTCTTTTGGACATGAGAGCTAACTCCATAGAAGAAATTGCAGGTATGTATTGATATTGCGTTTATTAGTTATGAAAATTAAACATGAAAATCAAATGCTTACAAAATTGCTTATGAGAAAGCCATTGCATAATAATCAGTTCAGTTTAGATAAACTCCTAGAAAATATTTTACTCAATATATTAGAAAAGAAACTAATGTTTGACACAACTGGTAAATATTTTATTTATATTTTTTTATAGACTTTGCTGTTTCCAGAATCAATTTTTATGTAAAGGAGAAAATTAAAATGGAACAGAGAGGACAGTTTGGGTATATTTCATTAGAACTGGCATGTTGTCTGCTCCTGCTGTGCCACCTCACATTGTGAATGATGCGTGTGCTAACTTCCACAAACTGAATGTACTGCTATGCTACTTGCAGACAATCTAGCTTAAAAAAATTTAAATTATAGGGAAGTGTTAATCATAATTATGTAACATGGAAACAGACCCATTTAAAAAACATGTCTCTGAGTTGAGAATGAAATCAAGAACAGTAATATTAAGTGTTTGTTTTACAATGCATGAAGTTCTTTAGTTAAAGTTGAGTGCATTTTTTCCAATAAAGGTGTATGTGGCAGTTGCAGTTCTAGAGTTCTGAGAACAGCAGAAGCAGAAAACAAAAGACAACATAATGGATGAGTCTTGTCTCACAAAAGTATAAGTGATATTGGGACTGAATGCCATCTTCTGAATTCCTGGTGTTTCCCATAAAGGCTATAACTAGTTACTGCAGGGGACTGTTTTTTCCAGTAGTGCATTTGTTGCTGTAATAGAGCAGGTTGTTAGGGGCTGTATACTGCAGACCTGTAATGCATGGCCTCAAGGAGTTCTAAAACTACAAATGTTGCATGGCCCTGCTAGAAGCATGCAGTAGAGTCTGGTATGTTTCCCTTCCCAAATACAGCAGCTAATTTAAATTATACAATTCATAAATTTCTTAGTAGGCAAGTACTGAAGATAAAGCAAGTTTCTCTAGTCTGTCAAGTCAAGGATAATGTGTATATTACAAGTATAATTACTTTAGACTTTAAAACTCTTCATTTAAATGACAACACCCTGCCCAAGGGCTCATGTGTCCTAGAGAGTTTCTAGCGCTGTGTCCTTGTGTCTGTTGTTTAAAAATCTCTGTCCCTTCCAGCAGAGAAGACATAGAATGAAGAACTGTACTATTTTGTAATGTAGGGTCTCTAATTTTCTGTTTGTTTACCCTTAGTAAGGGCTAGTCTCATGCTCATGATGGTTATGGACTAGTATCCTTGCATATTTTACATCTACTTAAAAGTTTTATCTTGCTTCTACCTTATGGTATTTCACAACATTTCTGAAAATGGTGCTGTATCTGTAAATCATAAATTTGATATGTTATACAAATTATATGAATATGACTACTTTATACAAATACTGTATTAGATTTATGGCATTCTTCATATTGGAAACTTTGCTTGAAGATAAAATATGATGCAAAAGGTGTAAATTTGGTAAAAGAGCACCTGCACAGAAAAATGGTGCAGGAGTTGTTGTTGGGGCCTTTTTTGTTGCCTTGTGACAGGCACAAAGCAGCACATTAACAGAAAATGTAAAATACACAAATAAAAATGGAAAACTTTAGTGTAGGTAAAGGTACAAAAGACAGAGCAAGAAAATTTTCTAACACTCAAGATTATCAAGAAAATTGCTTTGTGAGTGTTATTGTAAGTCTGTGTAAGGGCTAGATAAAATTTATTTTAGTTATTTACATTATCAGGTAAGGGAGATACTGTTCAGTGGGCTGTATTTAACAGTAGAATTAAAATTGGCTCAGATAGTGGTAGCTGCCTTTTGCATTTACCTTTTACAAATTGTTTGTGTCAAACTGATGCAAGATATTACTAATCCAAATCTACAGAAACTTGTGTGGGTTTCTATCCTGTGCCGAGATCTGATTCTTCCATGAATCATGGTCTGAATCAGAGCTTCAAAATTTGCCTTGGTAATGATTAAAGATAAATACGAAAAATAAAAAGTAGCTGATTTGAAAGAACAAAGGTATCTATCAGTATACGGCTTTATTATTTAAGTTAAAAAAAATCAAGAGGTACTTAGATCAACTGCTTGATGTAGTTTTATTGCTTTTTTGCTTAAATAGTACACTAGGATTTTCAAGCTTGAGCTTTACATATTTAATCCAGAAGTCACTTAACTTCTTCCGTAGGCAGCTGAAATCCCTTCCAGAATTGTTTTTCTTTAGCCAGGTAAAAAAGTAAGGACTAATGCAATAAAAATAACTTCACTAAACTCCTTTTTATTCTGTTTTTGGAAGATACTGTATACTGAGACCACAATGAATTCATGTTTATAATCTCTTAATCCCTAGTTAGTTGTAGTTATTTTGTTTGTTTGTTTAGTTAATGTGTCCAAGGATTTGAGCATTCACAATACTAATTTTGTTTTGAAACTCATCACGGATGTAAGCTGTCCTTCAGTAGAGAACTTGATGAATTACTGCAATGCCATTTTGAATCAGTCCTGCTTCTGGGATATCTTGATTTGTTGATTAGGAAAACTCTTTTCTTCTGAGAAGAGGCTTTAGGATGACTTTCATGAATTGGCGTGTACCATTTTCACTTTAAAAGTACCTGTTGTTGTGGCAGATATGGGAGTATTTCCTTTGTTGCTTTATGTGTTTGATCTGGTAGGCATCTCTTTCTGAGCGGGTGGTCTGACACATGGTCTTGCTTTGTCTCTGAGAGAGGATTTGAGTTTTTTCCCTCTGCAGGTTCAATAAGCAATGAGGTAATAATTTTTTTTCAGACACGTTTGCAGCAGGTTCTTCTGACAAGTCAATCATTCTATAAATTACCCACGTTCTGTGTTGGGTTTGTTTGAAGACATTCCCCCCCCTGCCAAATAAAGTTGCTATTCCATTTGCTTTCCTCTGCTATTATTTGTCTTCTAGTAGTGCTGTTTTCCTCAATCAAGTTCCTTTGTAAATACAGTACTGTGTATACCAGGTGCAGGAGAATTTGCAAGAACAGATTATACCCTGTGGTCTTAAGTTGTACTCCTTGATTAACTTTGGTTCTGGTACTTCTAATTCATAGTTTATTACTATGAGCTTTGTTTTTTAATGCAATTTGTTGATAATTTTACTGCATTATTACAGTGCATCATATCTTTTGAGAACAAATAAAACTAATTGTGCACATGTACTTCCTTTTTACTTGCCTTAACACTTTGTCAGGGAGAAATACATGTTATGTATTTGCTGGTAAAGCCTTGCTACCTGGGCTATACTCCAATATAAAATTATATTTCTGTAAATGCAGTGCCAGTCTTCGTATCCTTAAAAGAAGTGTATTTAATCTTCATTGCTAAATTGAGACAAAGAATTCCTGTGTGTTTTAGTCTGGCTTTTAATCTGTAAACACTTATTCATTAAGGCATTAAACTCTCAGCACTTAGCCCTTGAAAATTTCTTTTATTAGAATCTATGTTTTAAGACCTTAATGGGCTTGTGGTAAAATCTACAGATGAAAAATGTCTTTTATACCATTTGCATGGCTTTCAGAACATTTTCTATTTCATCCCTGGAAACTCTGATAGTTCTGCATAAAAATATTTTGGCACCAGTGATGTGGTGAGAAATTTTAAATCCTCCTGTCTTCCAGCATGTCCATTCTTTATTAGATTCTTTTTCATTCCAACTGTCTTATTAAAAAATTATTTGATCTACAAGGCTGTAAATTTCTTTGGACAGGTGCCCAATTTTCTGTGTTGATAAAGGGCTTATTCATACCTATGATGCTGAATTCACAGATGATGTCTTATTATAACAGAGACTTCTGAGATTAATTTCCAACATTGTCATCATGCAGTGAAACAGCACATTCATTCCTGAAGTTTCTCAAATTGTTCTTAAATTTTGTAAGATGGATTTTAGTTTTCCTTTGAAAAGAGCTCAATTTGTCAACTTTATCTTGTTTAAAAAAAAGCATTTTTTTATTAAACATATTTTAGAATGTTTTATTACGATTTTTAATAGGTGACATTCTTTTTTCATATGTCTTTGCAGTGGCTCCTATATCAGTAAGCTAGCAGTCCATGCACAAGGAATTCCTGTGAACATTTGATGTAATAATATTTTATCGATCACTTCTGTATAGAACATATGCTAAAAGGAAGTCTGAAAAATCTATGTAATCAAAACAATTTATTTTGGAACTTGTCTCTTCAGGAGGTATTTGCCAGAATCTGGCTGCACCATTAGAGAGCAGCTTCACTGTGTTGTTCAAGTTGGCAGATGAAAATGTTCTCTTTTGATATTTTCGTTTAGTTCCTTTGAAACCATGTATATTCTCAGATTACCATCTGTTTTTTTTTTTGATTGTAACAACTGAATGAACGCAAAAGGTTTTTCTGTTTAACATACGATGCCATTTTCGGTCATTTGGTTCAAAAACTGTTTGGTCCAGCCTTTAATGGCAATACTTTTTTTACCACATGAATCACAGATCTCGCATTTTCTTGTAGTTGTACAGATTGTGCTGTGAACAAATGTCAAACCCTGTCAAACACAAACTGTGGCCTCAGTGTTGCACAGTGGTGCTTTGGGGACCTGCACATATTTGAAATATTGGATAGTCCCATTTATTTTAAATAGCTTAAATGTAATAATGGTTTATTTTTTAAATTAAATTTTAAATATTCCCATGCTTTCCAGTCCAGAGATCTGACTGTTTTTTCCCAGGCAGTCTTTCGTTCCTCGCAATCGAATTTTCAATCTGTGTAACAGCTTAATCTTGTGATTGAGGTCACTGAACTCTGTACTCAACAACTCAGGGCATTACATCCCGTGTGTGCAATTTTATTGATTTCGGTAATATCATGTTAAGCTTTCAATCTGAACAAGTCATCTTTTGCCTTTGTTTGCTTTAAGCTATATTACTTCATAATAGTGATATATTTAAAATGGCTCCAGCTTAGATTTTATTTCACTGGAGCCTTTTATTTTAGCTGCGACACTCACATTATGTTATCTTTCTGACAGTGCTTTTATGGTAAATTTAACTTTTATTACAAACACTGTGACAAAGCGTGGAATTGCCTGTGAACACTCTGCTTCTGTGTTTGACCCTACACCTGTCTTTTGTTCAGCTTTTACCTTCTCACTTCCCCAGGTTTTTGCATTTGTTTGCTTTATTTACAGCTTGCCGTGTGGTCATTACCTCTACAGAGAAACCTGTGTCAGGTTTTGTTCCTTTGTCTGTGGGTAAATTGTAAATCTCCTACCAACTCCGAAGTAGCATGCCTTTTTGTTTTGTTTTGCATTTTCCCATGGTAACCACAAATCTGGGAATTTTTTAGATTGCCTGCCAAGTCAATCTCAGCTTTTTTTTTGTTTTTTTTGTAGAAACAGAACCACTGCCACTTACAGCTCTTGTTCTGTTTAGAGATGCAAAATATATTGTTTTATGAGGTCTCAGTTCTTATTTCGGTAGCATCCACTGTGGCATGTTACCATAGCTCTGATTTACAACTGTGCTTGCTCTCTGAGCTGCAAGTTTGGAAATTTAGCCTTGTCTCTACTATTTACAGTTTTGCGAAATGATTGCTCTTGTTCTTCAGTGAAATTGCATGCTGTTACTTTAAAAAGCAGACATTGTTCAGTCTCTGTCTTTCCTTTTCAAGTAGTTCAGCTGAGAAGTTGAACACAGTAATTTCAGGTAGAGCTGGAAATAGAATCTGTCTCTCAGTGCTCTGGAAAGCTCTGCCTCTGTGGATGAGCGGGCTAAATCTGCTGGCTTAGATAGCTTGTTTATAATCACCATTGTAAACACTGTAAATGGGTCTTCGTTCACAGATGCAGCCCAAGAATCCTAATTGTTTGTTTTCTATTGCTCCTAGTGCCTAACTCTCTAGGGAAGTGTGTATTTGGGTTACTGTTAGAGACAGGTTAAGATAAAGGACAGCGTTTCAACTGAATGTCTTCCATAAAGCACTGCTTTAGAGTTGCTTGTGTATTCTTCTTGCCTGTCTTTAAGGGAAAGAAAACAACCACAAACCAAACAAACCTTGGCTTTAAAATCAGGTTTTGTAGTCAGCTGTCACTGTAATCATGATGCACACAAAAGCCCATGTGTTCTATTTTTTGTCATTAATCTCTCATTTTGTCCAGCAATTGCACAGTTACACAATTTGGAAGATTGAGAGGTGTAAATACCAGCAACTTTGCTTGTATATAGCGAGTTCAGTTGTTTCTTCTTCTATAAACTGTCAGTGCCAAAGTATTAAAAAAAAAAAAAGAGAGAGAGGGGAGCTCTGGATCTTGTTTCTTTACCCAGTTTAGCCTGTCAGTAATTTCTTTTTGGACTTCACAGGTATTTTGGTGGAAATGCAGTATACCTTTTATAAATTTATTCTGTGTTTCACTTGGGAGTTTCGTATAGTATTGTAAGTGGCGTGATGGACAGACTGTGAACCTGGAGCAATGGAGAACGAGTTGTGGCCACACTGGAGTGTCTCCTTATTGCTTATTTACTTGGACCTGGGATGGCTTCAAGTGGATCTGGCCGCATGTCTGTGTACAAAGCTGCAGTGTGTGATAGACGTCTCCAGAATGAGTGGAAGGGAAGCAGCCAACCTGCTTTTGCATCCTTGTTGTCTCTAGAGGTGGGACAGATGCAGTTTGCTGTGCTGGGAAACACATGGGCCGCACTGCATCTGAACTGATTTGAAGTATCTGTACCCCGGATGCTCTAATTCACAGCCTGGGTAAATTGTTCATAGGTAATGAGGAGTTACATTTGAGTTACTACAATAGCTTGCTTAAGTGCTCACATTTCTCACATTTACTCACAAAATCAGTTTTGCCTAAATGATACATTGGAATGGAGTCTGAATGGAGAAAGCATCCTTGAAATTGTATGAAACCGCAAGTTGCTTTGAATCTTTTTGAACAACCAGGGCAGGAAGAATGTCTGTCTTTAATAGCTTGAAAAAATGATGTCATGGTTCCAGTATGAATCAAGACTCCTTGCTGAAGAAACATCCTACTTCAGCATTCCTGATGTCAGCAGAAATGGTGTGGTGTGAGCAATTAATAGAACGGGTAACAGTATGACGGTGGATATTCTACGCATTGCATCTTGCTAAGAGCTCCATATGGTTTTGAAGTGTCCTTGAAAAATCTGATGGTAAACTGTGTCTCTGACTAGAAGGGGGTTCTGCAGAATTTAAAAGGTCAATCAAGAGGAAAATTCTTTAAAACAGCAACAATAAAAATCCCCAGACCTTTGATGCTGAGCATACAAACCCTGGAGAGTTTGTGTTGTTACACAGGAACATAGCAGAGGTACAGTGCTGTGAGGTTTCAGGTCTGTGTTCTTTGCTCTCTTTTGTCATATGGAGTTTGGAGAAACAGCCATGCACTTTAGATTCAAAAGTGAAAAACAGGGCTTTGAAATGTAGGTTCAGCTTCAGCTGGTGGGAGCATGTAGGATTTTCTTGTCACAGAATTAAGGAAATAAGAGTCTGTTTTGAAAATGAGCTGTTTGAAATGCGCCTATTTGCCATTTACTCTTGGACTTTAACCATGTTGCTCTTATTTGCAAGCTTACCTTTTCACTCAGGAGTGTTATCATTGACATTGCAGAGGCTTGGGCTTTTGAAAGGGAAGTTAAAAAACTTGGAAAGAAACTGAAGTGGAATAATGTGATGATAGGTGCTGATGGAGACAGTCTTTCTTACTACTGTCCAAATCTGTTCAGGTCTTGAAAAAATGGTCAGAGTAAAGCAATCTGGCAGTAATTTGACTGCATTTAAACTCTTAGAGCTGCTTCTGCAAGTGGGTTTGCACTAAAGGAGTGACAACTGGAGGGGAGATTCAAGGCAAGAAAACACATCTTCACTCTTTCCAAATCTGAATGTATCTTCCCTTTTTACATGTGGCAGAGGTGCTACGGTAAAGGGGAAGTTGTAAAAAAAGAAAACTCAAGGTAAGCCACTTTCTTCTCAGTTTGGCAGGAAATAAAAATTGTTAGTCACCGCACTGGCACTAACTCCATAGCTTGTGTGACTGTTAACAAGTCTAGCAGAGCATCTAGGCAAGGAGGAGGGTAGAGATAGAATTTTCTTTTTCCTGGCATTTTCTCTCCTCAAGTGGATCATCTTAAATATTGACATCATCCTTAGCAGCTAATATGTTTTAATATTTAATATGGAAAATACTGTAATTCCAGGAATGACACCATAGAAGTGGAGTTCCACTGATCTGTAAGCAAGGTGATGACCACAACACTAAATTTGCCTGTTCTAGAGGAGTCCTATTTTTCAGCTCTTCCTTTTGATTTCTTAGAGCAACTCAAAGGAGGTAATCTTCATTTTTACATCTTCTACAATTTGTCTTTTGGTCAGCAGAATTAGAAAGGAGGGGGGAGAGGATCGTTTCAATTGTGCTTTAGCACAGATGCCCTAAGTGACATATTTATTATTATTATTTTTTTTCCTCTGAAGATCCGCTGGCATGTTACAGAAAGTACTGGCCTATTCTGGGAACTGTGATGTGGAAATTCTTGTGGTAAGGCTATCTAAAGGGAAGATAGCCTTATCCTCAGGGCAGAGGCAGTTCCTCAAAAGGTAATAGAGTTGAGCAGGAAAATCAGTATTTTTCTTGGAGTTGGAGTTTTCTTTTCTTTTTCTCATGTGTTGCAAATTATTGACTCCTTTTTAAAAAATTCTGCTGTAGACTTTCTCTTAAATTTGTGTTACCTTCTCTTTTGCCTTTCTGTCGCTCATCTTATTGCTATGCCTTTCTATCTCTTCCATGAGAGTCTAGAGTAATAGAACAACTGTGTTTGTCTACTCTGGGAGTGCAGTGACAACTGACCTGGTGGTGTTTGAGTTAACCCTGGAGATCTAAGTTCCCTTCAGGATCAGATGAAGTACCCCAAGGACAGGTTTTATTAGTTTAGGCACACCACCAGGCGGTATTGCTCTTTGGCGTGAGCTGTTCGGTCAGCACCATTGTTAATACTGCACGGAATGTAATTGCTGGAGGGGGTCAAAGCAGCATTGAAAACCTCTGCATCACTCTTTGTTGCGAGATGCAGATAGATCTCTCATGTTTGCATCTGTTGGCAGCTGCATGTATGTGTGGACCTAGCCTTGTCTTCTTGTGTGTGTGTCGTCACAGAGATGTAAATTTGTTGGTAGCCTCTTCATAGTAAGTGAAACATGCAGGTGGTTTGTTCAGCTCTTAAAGCAGCTATGTATAGGGTACATTGGCTTGTTATGTGGATGTTGAGAACTTCAGAAAAACGGTTGTGTTTTTTAAATGTTTATGCAGTGCATAGTTGACTGTTAGAAATTGAACTCTGCTTTTAACCAGCATAATTATTCAATACCATTTATTATCTCTCTTCTTTTCTCTTGCTCTTGGCAATTATCAGAGACCTGACAAATTGTATCTCTACTGATGATGCACCTGCTTTATATTTTTTATGCTCTCCTTGCTTTCCCACTGAGTTTACTGGTAGATATGAATCTGACTCTAGCACAGAATCATGAGCTGTCTGAATTTTCAGTACAAGGATTTTTTGACTCAGCTTATTATATCACTGTTTTTGTGCAGTACAGTGTCTTCCAATGGATATACAAGGACAGTGTGTACTTAAATGTTGTTTTACTTGGTTTGATACAGAATTTCTCTTTTTCCTTTCTTTTTCTGTTAAGTGTTATTACTGTTGCTAGCAGGATTTCCCCCCAAAATAATTTAAAAATTCCCACAAAATTCTCAACAATTTTCTTTCCCATTTAAAATACATAATGCACATATTTACAAATAGTTTTGAACATGAAGAAGTAAGAATATTTTCTGCCCATGGACTGCAAAAATGGTTGAAATATCTTAGCAGGACGTTCAGTTTCATTCATACCTACATGTAATGATTCTCTTGCCGGAACATATATGTCAGGCAGTAGAATGAGATGCTATTACGTCTTTGCAAATAATGCAGCAAATTTTCCTGTATTGTCTTATCTGAAATTTACTTATATTGCATTGAAAATATTGTAATTATAGTTATAAGAAATAAAGAGCTAGACTGTGATTTCCTGTGGTAAGTATAAAGGGGATAAAAAAGTTGTTTCCTCACAGCATGTCAGTCCTTCGTAGCAAATAGAGCAGGGCTTAGTTGGAAAATGAAGACATCTTATACACATCATATAATCCCGGGTTTAAATGCATTATGTATGGGAGTGCTTAGGGACCGACTTCAAAGTTACGTAGGTGACTTTAACTTGGGAACTGCATATCTTTTGAGGAATTGACTTTTTCACGTTGATTGCATTCGTTTTTGATTTTTTTTTCCCTGAGATTGAAACACTTCTAGATAAAACTTACCTTTTAGTTCTATTGCATTTAAGGAACTGATACCTTTCATATGTAATCCTGTAGGGTACTACTTCTTGTTACGGCAATATTTCCGCTTTCCCCTCTTTTATTATGTTTATGTATCCATTTTCAGATATGATTCTGGACCAGCAGGTGGGTTCTGGGCAGCTCAGTGAGGATGTTCGTCACAGAGTACATGAGGCATTACTGAAGCAACATCACCATCAGAACCAGAAGAAGCTGAGCAACAGGATCCCAATTGTGAGATCCTTTGCTGATATTGGAAAGAAGCAATCTGAGCCCCATTCCATGGATAAAAATGGTAATGCATTGCTTTATTTTGCATTTTGAGCTTTCAATAACACCTGCCTGTTCCATAGCACATGTGCTTTGTACCCACAGCTTGAACTCAGTGTGATTCTACTCTGAAAAGCTACTGTGTAAAAGTGGTACCTTTTATATGAGAGTGGTTGCTTCTATGCAGTCAGTAACACACCTGTTCAAATTTGAAATTTGGGTATCCTGCACAATTCAGGACTGTGCAGAGATAGTCAAGGGAACTAGCTCAGGTGTTGGAAGCAGGCTAGTTGTGTGAGTGTGCCATTCTGTCCTAGGTAGTTGGCATGGCACATTATCCCCAGCGCAGCTCAACTCAAGGACACGTATGGTGCTTTCAGGCACTCTGTGTGATCCTTCAGACTAAGCCTGAGCGTTTTTGTACAATGTTGTTCTGAACTCTGGACATGCTCTATTAGTGCCAGAAATGTGATTTGACTATTTTTGACTTCTGTTGATGATCCAGGGCCTATTTAGTTAAAATATAATTGATTGGTAGAATAGTTTCTAAGTCTGTGACAGCATATGCATTAGCTAGTTCAACTGGTGCTTCAGATTTCATAGTTGAGTTTGAGGAGTTGGAAAACGAGAAGAATGTTTTCAAGATGACACTGTTGGAGAAATGCCACAAGAACTGTACCTTGTTCTTTCAGAAAATCACTTTCTGGAAGATTACGTTCATAAAAACAAGAGATCACGTTTGCAGACTGGTTCTACAGTAAAATATTTGCTTAACTTTTTTTTTCTTCCTTTTACAGAAGCCTTTATAAGTTGTACTGTTGTTATAGGTTAATCATAATGAAAGATCATTTCTTCTTGCCTCTTCATTTTTTACATAAACAGGCATGTGTTATGAAACTTGCAGACAAATTTTGAAAATATTTACAATAATTCACTAGAATTATACGTTGCAGAATTACTGAGCCTCTGTATCCAGTATCATCACAATACTCACAAGTTGTCTGAACACTATTGGACTACAGTGACTCTTATTCCATAAATTACCTTAGTGTTAGTAAAATCTCAGTTGCTTCTGCTGTTTCTGTGGTTCAGGGCCCTGCTGAGCTCCCCGTCAGCCTGGGAAGTGGGGAGTGAGGAAACAGCCATAGCACAGGGAAGGTGCAGGGTGCAAGAGGCATAAGGCAGAAGGGGAAGGAGTAGTAGTCCAGCTCATCTGGAAAGATGGGGCTGTTGGTGTAAAGGTTAACTTTGGTTTCAAGGAAGGACCTTTTGTTTCAGTCATTGCCATCTAATAGGTACTTCTAAATCTAGCCACTTCCCTGAGAAAGACTCTCAGACCTAGAAGGCAACATACAATTTCAACTGAAGAGGATATTAAATAGAAACATATTAATTATACCAAAATATCATTTTAAGAGTAAGGAAGAAAATATTTATTAAGATGTGTGTGATTATGCATATGGATGTACAAGAGTAAAAGTAAGTAGGATGATTGTCCATCCTTTTTATGGCAACTTTCCTGTTGATTTGTGCAACTCTCGCTGATGACTTTACACAAATATTCAGCAGACACTTAAGAAAGTTAATGCTATAGCATTCCTGTTCCTCTGTTTTCACAGGATGCAAGATGCCAGCTTGCATGCTGTAGCTTTCTGCACTAGGTCTTATGTAACAAATAAGCAGTAGGTCTCCTGAAGAAGTAACTTCTCAGGTCAAGCTGTGAAAGTATCATAAGCTCATTTTCAGTAACTTTCTGTGTCTGTTAGTGGAACTGTTGCAATAATTCACTCCAGAAATATCTCACTTTTGCCAAAGTTTCTTGTGGGATCCTTCATGTTTCAATGTAATTCCTCCCGGAAATAGATCAGTGTTGAAGTGATTCTCTAAGTAGGGAGACACAGTCTTACCAGTTTTCATTTGTCTGTGGTTATTTTACAGGATGAAAACCTACTGAATTCCAGTTCATGTCCTTATGTAGATATGTCTCAGAGGACTCCAACCCCTCATTAAATAAATTGCTTAGTCACTTTCATATGTTAATTTAAATTGGGTTAATGCATCATGAACAATAAAAATCTAAATAATTTTAGGAACATTTATACAAAGGTAAATCAGCTTTTTATCTAAATTACAGTGAGGAGTTGCAAACCCTGTCTTTTTGGACACAGATGTCTTTTAATCAGTTTGAAGCATTGGTCTTCTACTTGCGTCCTGTAAGTGCCAGTGCACATTTGTCAGTCTCCTGTATTGAGCTCTTCAAAATAGATAATGTCCATGTGATAAAGCAAAGAGGAGTTGGTTTATTTTAAGTTTCTCTCTTCCCATCCGCTACGCTGTTAACATTAAGAAGTCTGAATCTTATTTTGCTGCCTGAATTGTACTAAAATTAGTATTAACTTTAGAAGAGGAAAATTTCAGTCTCAAGTTTTTGGTTTGCAAAGGAATCACAATTTCTTCCCTTTTCAAGATAACAGCAAATAAACAGCTTGTGGGCTTGAGTGGCAACTGTTGCCCCGATACTCCAGGATTAAAGGAGTGGAGAGCTGCCTAATTTCAGGCACACCGACTGCTGCCTCTTCTGGCATACTCAGTTATTTCTTTACCCTGGGTAACCTACCATAGTACATGGTGTGTAAATTATGCAGGAATCTATGCTGAAAGGCTCAGCTTTTAGGAACTCTGCTGTCCTTAGAAGCTTGACCGGGGGTAGCAGGGAGGTTTCTGATCGTTTGCTTCTGCTGTTTGCCTCATGACCCAAATGCTAGAGTTCAGCTACAGTGTTATGCTCCTTGCAGCTATGTATTTCTTTTTAGATTGCCGTGGAGCATCTGTACAAGCTTCTCATAATAATACAAATCCAAGTTGTTAAAATATAACTTCAAATCAGATGAAAGCAAAAGAAAAATTAGCTAAATACGTGTAAAAGAAAGCAAAAGTAAGAGATATAAACACCTTATATTATTGTCAAGAGTGTGCTGTGAGACACATCTTTGTTTCCTGAGGACAAACTGGTAAAATGCAATCAAGGCATCATTTTAACCTACTTGTTCTTGTTTGCACACAGACATTGTGTAGAATGTATGAACGTAAAATGTTCCATATATTGCCAACAGTAGCAGTAATGTTCTCTCTTGTTAATACAAAAAAAAAGGTATTAAAATAATAAATATTTTATTATTGCTTTTACTTTCTGTATGAGAAGTTTAATTCGTAGAAGACTGCAGGGAGAAGAACAGATCATCTTGGGTACTATGGAGGAGCTTAGAGGCATGTTTACCTCTATCAAAGACCAGAATTTTCAGAAACAGCAAGTGCCAGGAGCTTTCGAAGGGCCACTTATTTGTCCCTGTTGAAATGAAGCAGGGGAACTTGGACACTTTTTCTGCACAAAGGAAATTCTCAGTTTGGTTAAATTTGGGTTTAGTGTAGACAGTTAAACTGATAACAATCCTTAGCAGTCTGTAGTTTGTAAAACAGGTGGTTCAGAGCCAGAAGTCCTTGCCATCTGGGTTGCATGGTACAGCTGAGGATGCAAACCCCCTGCTTTGTCCAAGTTCTTGACTATACTGGCTTATCAGTGTGTCAGTTTGCAGGTGTTCAGGAGCAAAGTCTGAAAATGAAGACATAAACTTAAATTCAATACATGACTGTGCTGCTGACAGACCACTGAGATATCTTTGCTGGAAGATAGTTGTACATATGTTCTCCCTCCGTTTTTCCTTTGTTTAAGAGTCTGTCAGACCATCTAATTAATTTGCTTTGTATTTAGTAGTATTATCTTTTGTTTACAATGGCTTTTCTTCACATCCTCTGCAGGGCTAAGATGTCAGGGTGCTATGGATTTACCATGCATTTTTAATGCTGCCATGCTGTGTTTAACTTTCACTTTTCATTAAGCATCAAAACTGTGAGAATTAAAAGCCTGCTTTCGATGTTCCAGTAAAAACCGACAGTCAAATTTGGCATAAGAGCAGGAAAAACGATTTTTTTTTTTCCAAAAGTCGAATTTGACACCAAATACCCAAAAATAGAGAGTGGCAAGTAATTTTAGCATAAATACTGTAAAAGGCAGGTAAGAAGATGAATGTCATTAGTAAATCATCTTTAGAAAGTTTGGTTTGTAAAGCAATTTAACTTGTTTTGATTGAGATCAATAAATTTTTCATTCTGATACCTGAGAACTGTGTCTATAAATTCCTATGATGTGGTCTAAAAAGCCAAAGACAATTGCAAATTCACAGCACCTTTCTATTGTTACAAAAATGCTAAAATGATTTCATAAGCCTTCTCTTTAGTAGAGTTCTGCAGTTCAGAGTTTAAGTGTATGTTGCATGGAAAGTAGCTGGTTTGTTGAAAATGTAGTTAGGAAAAACAAGTTTTCATGATGTAACTATTTTGGTTTTTTTGACTGACTTTCACTTCTAGTCTAGACTGCAGAGTACATGTGTGCATGTATATATATAAATGTAATGACATGTAACAGACCTTTTACTGATTGAAGTCAAAGAAGAAAGAACTAGAGGAGAGGAGCACACAGAATAAGTGACTTGTAGATTGTATTTCCATGCAACTTGCTGGAGTGTTTTTTATCCATAACAACATGATCTTGCGCTTGTGTTCTGTTCCACGCATATGTAATTTATAGCTGCTTCTTCTCCCTTGACGTCAGAATAGACACTTTATTAGTGTAAAAATTACATTACGCCACATAGCGTGTCTGATTTTGAGAAATTCTGAAATTCCAAGGAGAGATTTATTGATATGCCAAAGAGCTTGAAGAAGGCAATAGCATATTAAATTGGGGATCTTCAGAGTCAACAGGATGAACTGCTGGAGCAGTTCATTTTGACATGTTCTTTTTCAAGCCTTTTTCCCATTATTTCGGTTAGTGTGATGAGCTGGTTTGGACTTCTTCATTGTTTTGTGGCAGTATGAGCACATGCCAAGGTGTTTAAGACTATGCTTGAGTGTCTAATTTAGGGCAGTATGCTTTAGTATCCCAGTAAGTCTAAATTACCAGTTATGTGATGGTGTTTGTTACTTTCCTCAGTTTCCTAATCTCTCCTGAGCATCACTTCAAGCATTTATGCCATAACTCAAAGCTAGTTTATGGCATGTGAATGTCAATACTAACATGTGGAGAGAGATTACTTGGAGCCATGTAAAAAGGGTAGGAAGTCATTCCTAGGTATGTGACCGTGTTCCTTTGTTTTGGGAATAAATCACAATGAATGCTATATATATACACCCAGGTTTTCTGGCAGCATTGGATCTGGATCAGGTGGATTGCTCCTGCTTTGCTTGAAGAGAAGGCAAACTCAAAGATAGTTAATTCTAGCTTAAATTAGCTAAATTACCTAATGCTCTACTTTTTGTTTTATGTTCTTCTGAAATGTATATGTTTTAATCAACTTGTATTATCCACAAGTTTTTATATTATTGAAATATAACTTGTATTTATGAACATTTTCATCTGATATTTATTCTTTCTTTTTTCACATTTCCTTGTACCCATGATAAAATGTGTAATCTGTATGTATAAAACTGTATCATTCATCTTTGTATTTCTTTATTTTGCTCTGTCTTTGTTGTGTCTGTCTCTAACAGGCTCATCTCATCTCTGTATCTTCCTCATCTCCTATCCTTTGGGTTCTGTAAACTCCCTGAAGGTTCAGAGGTAGTATAAATACCTATTCTTGCTTGGGCTTCAGATCATTTTAAATGTGCACCCGTATCTTCATCTCAGTTTCCTGACAGCATGCAACTTCTTGCTATCGTGATTAAAAAAAATACCTCAGGCCTTCGTCAGAAGCTGTGGCACACTTAAGAGAAGCTTGTGTGGAATTATGCTGTTTTGGGGGGGAAAAATGTGCCATTTCTTTATACATTATTTTTCTTGTATCAGTTTGTAAAACTGCAAATCATAGCATTTTAGTTAGAACTGCATGACTTCATGTGAATTACTCTTGAGATTCAGGCCTAGCATTAGAAAAACAGGTAAAGTGACTTCTTCCTCATCCTCTTAAATTATAAGCAATCACCAAATCTGCTTGCAGTTATGCAGGTACGATGGGAGTGACATGGTTCTCCACCGATTTAAAATGTTATGCATCAAGAGGTCTGAAAGTACATACATGATTCAGCTTGCAAAGATGGTGTCACTGCTCTGTTAGATTAGAATTTGACCATATGCTTAGGAAAACTTACTGGTTTTTAATCCATGATTTTTGATCTGGACAATGTGTCCATTTGGATTTGGAAAATTGGTGATTGGCTGCAGTGAAAAGCCTGAAGATTGTTGTAGCTGGCTTGCAAATCAAGTTTTTTATCTGAATGGGGAGAAATCTATATGGTCTAGAAAAATTAGCAACTTCTTTTCTGATTCAGTTTCCTTCAATATATCAGTTGCATCCAGTTTGTTTTCATCAACTGTGATTTGTATCTGAATACATTATTCTTGATTTTTGTCACTGGCATTCTAGAGACCTCTTGGATTTTGATTAATAAATACAATACACATAGTTAAAATGTCTTGTGCTTTAAATTTTAGGGAGTAAGAATATGTTGCATGTGATGTTAAATTTACTGAGGTAATTATTTTTTTTAATTTGTCAGGACTAGTAGTCTCAAAATGCTGAGCTCTCTGCAAATGCAAACATCTAATAATGTAACAAATATGAACTTAATTTTGGTGGATTTTGATTTTTAAGTGGCTTGGCTTTGCATGACATAATATGTTTTGTGTGAATTCTTGCTCTATTCAAAGCTCTGGCAATTTTGCATTATCTGAAAAAACACTCATTTTTTATGTACACCAATTCAGAATATTTTTAAAACTGTGCTGATATTGGCTTTTTACACATAGATAAGCTTTAGCACCTGTTTCAGTGTGGTTTTATCTGTTAGGTATTAATTTCCTTTGTATGTAGGCTGGATATTTCAGTGCTAACATATTGTGCATTTGTTTGACTTTCAAAAATCTGAATGGCTTTCTGATGAATTCTCAAAGAATGCAGCTCTTCAGATGTTTTATGTAGATGGACTGCAGGATAAATCAAGGCTTTTAAAGTTTAGATATATAAGGACTCGAAGTACTACGTTGCACTTTTAAAAAATAAAATACTGTATTTACCCTATGCAATGTGTAAATAAACGTTTTGCTTGAGAGAGCTGAAATGGAACTGGTAAGGACAGTGGAAGAGCTGAATAAATGGCAAGGCTGTTGCTGCTCTTATCCAGTCTTAGAGGGAGTTGAGGTTTATGCCTTCACCATTCTTGCCAGCCTAAACCCCATATTGCAAACTGGAAGTTTAAAGCCTGGCTAGGGTTTGGTGTTAGTTTGGTGTTTGTTTGTGGGTTTGATTTTTCTTTAAATCTTTTGGACATAGTGCTTTGAAGGCTCCCATATTACAAAGATAAAATTTGTAGAAAACTTGGATGTAGTGTACCTATATTCCAGAGACAAATGCAGTGCTGACAGTTGACATTTTGGTGGATATCAGAGAGGAAATGCTTTTCTGGTTTTGAATGTTTGGTTTTTTTTAGTCTAGGTATAATGTGACAGCTCCCCTCTACATTCACATAGCTTTTTATTTGATTGTTGCTTCATGTGACCATCATGGTGCCAATAACTCTGTCCTTCATTCAGAGAAAAAAATCAGTTGTTGAAATTAAAAGCGGCTTGAGGGTAAAGCACATATATAGTTACCAACATGCTTTAGCAAACTGAGTATTTTCAAATAACATTGGGAAACCAGTGTAGCGTGGTGGTGCCAATGTTCACTAGGTTACCATCAGTATGGTTTTGGTCCTAACCCATTGGGAATTACTCATGTTCTTAACAGTATTCACCCCAAAGACATCTCCTTTAAGTCAACATGAAATTATATATAAACTTAAATGAATTTATGTATTTTTGTGGCTTCGTAGCTCAGAAGTAGAGGAGGCTACCAAATATGAAAATAACTATAGCATTGCAGTCCTGCTCCCAGGGAGAGGGCCACTGTACCACTGCATCTAGAATCCTAGAATCATTAAGGTTGAAAAAGACCTCTAAGATCATCAGTTCCAACCATCAACCCAACACCACCATGTCTACTAAACTATGTCCTGAAGTGCCACATCTACACCTTTTTTGAACAGCTCCAGGGATGGTGACTCAACCCCTTCCCTGGGCAGCGTGTTCCAATGCCT
>Ga0181612_166352_pt1 | contig 19032 bp, 20 predicted proteins | sample HoacroProtozoa21_FD_119630 | JGI IMG/M metagenome (GOLD analysis project Ga0181612, IMG submission 119630) | Hoatzin crop microbial communities from Cojedes, Venezuel. Combined Assembly of Gp0051906, Gp0051904, Gp0051908 | reverse complement strand
TTTAAAAGGCTGGTACAGGTAGGAAGCTAGTCTGAGTACAAAACAGAAAGCAATGTCTTAGCGGAGGTCTTTGAGGCATGGCAATGAGATGTAGAACAGCAGGAAAAGTCACTGCAGCCCTTCTCCTCACTTTTCCTCACATTTAGTGTTTGCAGGTTCCGAGTCAGCTACACTCCTCTGGTTTCACCTGCAGATGCTGCTGCCTGGTTTCACAGAGGTGCCACACAACATCAGAGACTTCTCCTGGGACCTGCAGACCTTACTGGACTGCCTTCACTCACCCCACACAGGCTAACTTCCTAGACCTGATATTTTCACCTCTTCAGGTATAGCCCAGACCACACGGATCATGCCTGAGGCTGGTGAAGGGCCCACAGCACGCAGGGATGCAGGCTGCCCGGGGGAGAGACAGCAGGAAGAGCCGTGAGCTGTCCCTGGCTTGTTTCAGGACTGCAGGCAGGCTACTGCAGCCCAGAAAAGGCCATGGGGGCCCAGGTGTGCCTAGAGGTGTTTTGAAACACAGGACATACTCCAGTATGTAAGAGGTTGTGTATCAGATGATCACGCTGTAAACTTGCCTTGTGTGCAGGGAATCAGCAGAAACAGCAGCCAGTCTTCCTCTTTCACTCACTGGAATCCATAAATTCCCCCACCATCAGATTGAGCCAGTGAGCCTGGCTTTTTATCACACCCAGACATCTAAGGCATAACTGGCTGCCAGCTGGAGCTGCCGCTGCCTGAGCTGCTTTTAGCCTTTCTGCTGCTGACCCACTGCACTCACCGGCTGTTCACTGCTCCACATCAGGCATCGGGATCTTCCCTTTGACACAGGTCACAGTACACCACCTCTGGTACTACCAGGTGGGTATTAAAACAGGAGGCACCACCAAGCATCAGCTCCGTGGGGAAGAGACATAAGCCAAAAGGTCCCCAGACGCTCAGCCCTTGAACGGACCTTTGAATCAGGAGGATACTGCAATTGCATGCTATTAATTTCCTACTGATCCCATTTCCATAATTGGAAGGCAGATCTGTTGGCCCTTAATACGGATTTTTATGCTTATCCTTTGCAGAGACTGAGGCAGCTGTATACACGCTAGGTAGATGAGGGAAAAGGAACCGGTCTCAGAGAGATCTCTAGCAGAAGGAAGCCATGTATTTCCTTGGCTTTTATTTCATTTCCTACCTGGAATGTACTTAAGGACTAATATGAAATAAACATGGTTATGGGAAGTAGTGGTTCACTGTGAAACTATTTAAAATTAATAGAGACTGCTTTTCACGGCCTTTTGTGAGATGTGAGTAACATTGCTGAGGCTTCCCGTATCCTCAGAAGGTCCATTTAGACTGCAAGCTAACTCCCTGTGGTTTTATGGGCTCTGAAACCTCATCACCAAAACTAGTGAATTAACAGTTAAAAGCAGTAATGGCAACTGTAGCAAAGAAGCCGTGACAGGTGGTAATAAGATCTTTCTTGTTTAAAGAAGAAAATGAAAAGTGCCTTTGCTTTCAAGCAATAGTGATCCTCGTAAGACATTAAGAATAGCTTACCTCAAGCTCCCTGTGGAGCAGATGCAAAGAAAAATAATACTTAAGCTTTGGGAACAAGTCCCCTGTGGGGCTGGTCTGCTGGCAAGATCTAGTTCATTATCTGTGGAAATGTAAATGTTATGTCACCACTACAGGGAAAAAGTTGATTGAGTTTTAAAAGACAGAGCCTCGCGTTTTCTCTAATTCAGCTGCAGTAAAATTAGCTGTACTCTTTATTCCCACTGATAAAGTTCTGCTCCAAAATCTAAGCTTTTCTCTAAAACAACAGATTATGTTTCGGAACATTTGCTGTGAAGAAAGTCTTCAAAATGTCATCTTAGTCTAAACCAATAGAATATCATTCTCCTTAAGCAGCAAATATGATTTGAAAAAACAGACAGGATTCTCAGTTTTATTAATATTTTTTCACACTACTGAGGCACTGTAAAGGTTCCTTAGAGGGCAAGGACACGGCCCATGCACAGAAGATTTCCTGTTTTGAGCTTAGCTAACTGTTTTCTGCTGGCTTTCCCTCAGTCTTCTGTGTCTGATGCAGAACTAAAGTATGGTGCATAATGACCACACCTGCTTCCAGGGGTCCACAAGCCTTTCTTTTGCAAATAGGTATCACAAGACACACCATTGTTTAGTTTTCTTGTACAGAAAACATGAATTAAAATAACATTCGGGGTTTCTTGTCTCTTACTCCAGTTCTTTGTCTCTAAACCGTTTCACCAGCTTCAGAAAAAAAAAAAAATGATCGTGTTGGTCTATCTACTCTTCTAATTTACCCTACCAATGGCTGATAGTTAACTGTAAGTTAATGACTGATTTTGAAATGCAATAATCACTTCTCCTGTGCTCTTATTTTTATTCACTATATTATGCAGAAAATTTGGCTTGCCGAATCTATACATCATTTTCACAGGAAATTTGATGTAAATTTATCACTTTAAAGTAAAAATTAATAAATAAAATTATTGCTATATTAAAATTCAGCTCAGAATTTCCTGATGTTGTAAGCACTAAATTTAAAGTTTTCATAATAAGCTTTTTTGGTTTAATTACATGTGATGTTGTTTAGGCAATTATTTTTTATTTCTCCAAGAAGGCTATGTTCATAAAAGGATGTTTATTATGTCCCCAGCCTGGTGCCACACCGAACTGGAGGAAGACAGTGTGAATGACAATTGCAGGTTGCGCTTACAGGAAAACGCTATAAATAGAGCAGCTAAACTCAGGGACACACCTGGTGCCGTGCTTTCAGAATTTAATCCTTGTACAAGGTGCTGAGTACCATGAAGTAGAAAGCTCCTGGAAATCATTAGGCATTAAAAGGATCCATGCCTATGTTGCAGAGTGAGGCATGGGTGAGGATAATGCCAGTCTTGCCGCAAAACCCCTGAAATGTGTTCCTTTGAAGCATGCGAAACATTGTGTGCTGAACTGCATGGCACCACTCACAGTGCTTCCTCCTCCACACTAAAAATAGAACAGAAGACGGCTAGTGAACTGTGCCACCGTCTCCAGTGCAATGTTAAGAGGTGCATAAATGTGAATTTCTCCCATAGTGCTTTCAAAAGCACCAGCTCTTCCCAAGAGTATGTGCCTTTGGTAAGTGCCAGAGTGGAAATTCCCTCAAAACCAGTATTTAAATCCACTATGTAAATCTTCATAGAGAAATCCTCATATAGGTAACTTCAAAAGTTCAAAATTCTCTTTTCTTGCCTGCCAATTTTTCAACAGTTATGGTACACTCTTGGTCTTCATTAAGATTTGTAAGCCTGCCCTTTAGCATAAAGAATCAAAACAGTATCACATGCATCCCAGGAACTGTGAATTCAACAAAAATGTCAGGTGGTGTGAGAAAAGGGAGACTGAAATGTGAAAAAGAACAATTGGTGAAAGAGAAACATATATTGCCTTCACTGTATCTTCATCTCCCTTTGTGTGTTTGTGTTTGTGTATGACATGGTGATGTTAAGGATAAAGGACCTCAGAAATAAGACAAGAATTGAAAACTTCAGTCACTGAATCCAACATTCTTCTCTCACAGATATTTATATAATTTCTTCCATAAACTTGTGAAACTCCCATCCGAAAACTGTTTAGGTTTCTCGTCACACTGCTTTAAGTAACTTATTTTTTCTGATTATTAGAAACGTTCTGCCAGGTTTCAAGCTGAAATGTACTGTGCCAGTTTATATAGCTTTGTTTTGATATAAGCACCATTCTTTGGTGTTTGAGCCTTTTCAATCACATTTGTCTGTTCACTGTACTAAAAAGGAGCAATCAACGGGCCTTTCTATTGCAAGCTGAACTGAAAAAAAGCTTACCTTCATACTTTTTAAGAAAGGGAAATAGTAGGAAGAGAGACATACAGGGCAAAATCCGTATTCTGCCTTGAACAATGGCAAAACTATTGTTTATTTTACTAAGATCAGAATACTACACCTCACAGCCAGACAGGTGGTCCATAAAACACTCATAGGTGAAATAATCAAAGAAGGACAAACCAGAGAGTCTGGGGAAAGAGGAAGTGTATGAACGGGGAAGTGTAACCAGGAGTTCTCTGCTAAGTCAGAGGCTAAAAGCTTTATGCACCATATGAGATGAGGGAGCTGCGAATGCTTTCTGTTAGGTTTTTCCCAAGATGGAGGAAGGGCTGGAGACTTCCATTCTCAGAAGAAGACGAGAGATGCGTACAGGGGACTCTGTATGGAGACCATGGGCGGCCACGCATGTGTGGGGCACACAACAACCACATTCAGTCTCAGGTTCTGCTCACAATTGAGCTACAGGCAATGTAAATGTGCTGAGTTCTTCACTGTGTGAGTATTTCACTCATTTCCAAAGATTTGTTGCATTTTCTGTTAGTTGCATTGGGTTACTTTTAGGAAAAAGAAGAATAATTTTCAATACCTTCAACTTTTTGATTTGTAAAAAAGAACAGATGGAAAACATGTCTTGCATCTCCCATAAACAGAGGGTGGCATGTTCTAAATCAAGAGCTGATAAATTATAGCATGCAAATATTCCATAAATAACAATGGCAGTTCTCCAAATCTAGTTTTCTTTTCTTATAGTTACTCTGGCTTTTATTGCAGTAATGGAGATTGTCACTAGGAACTGTAAATTCACTCAGGAGCTAAAGAGTGTGAGAGTTTTACAGTATTGATTGGAGGCATGCTTTGGGGCGATCACCAGTATATCAAGCCCAACAGCTATTATACCTTCCATTGCTTGACAGGGTCGCGTGAAACCTACCTGGAAGTTGACGGAGTTCTCATTTCCTGAGAAATCGCATTTAGAAGAAACTCACAAGGGACTTCCAAACTCGAGGAAATAGCACAGGTCAGGCAGTTAAGAAATAAAGCAAGAAAAGATGGACGTAAATAAATGGCTGCTGCCAGAGCTGGGTGCTATCGCGCTTCGTTATCATTTTCCCAGGGAGAAATATTTTTGTGCGGCAGGTCAGAATTGAAGGAGGAAGAGAAGGCAGGTTGCTCTGACTGTCATCCCATGAGTATGCATGTGTCATCTCGATTTAAAATTAACATGCTTTGGGGAGATTTACTTGTAAGTTACACAGTGCTTTATACTAATCAAAATATGTGAAGAAAATTAACACAAAGTCTTTAGTTCTCCTCAAGGGAGACATTTCTAGTGTTGTTTCCAGTTGATTTAGCTTTTAAATGAGTAAGGTTATAATTGGTAATTAAGCTGGCTGCATATTGGGCATACAAATGAAGATGAAAAGTGCAGTTGCAGCTTCTGAGGGGAAAATGAGAGTAAGCATATGGGAAGCAAATGAGGCTAATACAACACAATTCACAGCTTCATTGACATCAGTATGCAAGTCAGGCAGGCTCCCCTTGATGTTAACACTACATCTGCTGAACATCATCATCAGGTGACAAGTTCTGTAACGAGTCTAAAGAAAATAAAGAGGTAAAGCATAGTTACTAGATGAGAAAAAGCCAAAAAATAAGACACTCGCAAGCCTCACTCATATTCTGAAATGTAAAGATGATCCAGCCAAGTTATTGAGATGTGGAAGCAGATCTGGAGCTCCGCAAACCTTAGATGACATACGAATCAGGGCTGTGTCTGCTACAGTTATAAAACAGCCACAGATATCGCTATTCTTTCTGTTTCGTACAACAAAACATTTGAGTTTTCTGGCTTTGGTCAAATTTTCTGTGTTAACACACTGATTGAGAAGCCAGGTGATTTGCAGCAAGAAACAGGAAGTTCCCACATGTCCAAGTGGCAGAACATATTGAAAACTGAGAAAGATAACAACTGAATAGACTGCTACCATTTGGGCCAAACTGCACTGAACTGGAGTCTTTCCATCGGCTTCATGAGGTTTTACACAAATGGGCTGTATGTGTGTCTGGCAGCACCAAAATTTGGGATACTCGCCATAGGAGAAGTCGCTTCCCAGTAGCGGACTGTGATCTTCACTTTCTTCCAGCTATACCTTACTAGTCCTCCCAGCTACCTTCTAGTACCTTTGTTCAGGCAGGCAGTCCTCTCCAGATTTTGGCATTAATGTCCCTTACGTGCTTTTCCCAACATAAGCAGTCAGGAACAGCTGCATTCTGGATCCCACTATGTGCAAAACCTGTAGCAATACAGAAGAAAAACACATTACCTTGGCCTCTCCTATACTCAGTAACAGTTTGATTCTACTTATGAAACAGAATTCTAAATGCTAAAGAACCTGAAAATCTCCAGGTCAATAATCTTTTTCTGCTAGGTTTTTTATAGCTTGTACAAAAATATGCCCTAGATAAATATATCAGGAAGGATAGTGAATGAGTGAACTAGATTTTTAAAAAAGCTCTAACCAGACATATTAAAACCTGTCAGAGCATCAGGCAGACTTGTGAAACATTAGGTATGAATCCTGCATGCCTTGTGAATATAAACAACATCTAAGTAAACCTGCACTAAAAAGAGAAGTTTCATTCAGACTTTGTTCACAGTCCTCAAGATTTCATCAAGCCAGTTGTTATCCTTCCCTTCAAAAAAAAAGTGGCAGTGCTATTTGACATGCCTGTTCAGTAGCTTACTTTGCCAGCAAACTTCCTAAGGAATAAATTTCAAATAGCTTCTCAGAGTAAGATCATTCCATATGGCTAGCACATATCATTACACCTTTCTTTTTTTTTGTCCCAATAAAGCTATGCTTTAATTTTTTTTCTGTATCGGCAGGTGGGGCATAGAAAGAAAGAGAGTAGCAAAGAGGGATGGCAGGTAGGCTAAGGGAGCCAGAGGAAGAAATAATGAAAATATCTCACCCCTGGACTTGTGTCTGCTTTTTGCATCCAGTGTCCTTGGCTGGCACAAAAATGACTTTCAATCAGCAGATGTTGCATCACTGTGATGTAAGAGGTGGCCTTGAGGGCTGCAGATAAAGTTAACAAGTTAATAACTGCGTTGCCAAAAGATACATCTGGTCATTTTATGTTTCAAATCACACGCTGATTTGGAAGGCCGCATACTGTTTTACTGAAAAAGAGTCAGAGCTGCATGCTAGTTACTGCACAGCTTGCTCAAGTAGGTCAGCACTACTGTGCTGTTACTGTGGCCTGTCTATCCTTTCTGTCGCTCTGGTCCATGAAGTATAGCTTTTGCTTACTGAAATATGGCTTTATACCTGATATATATTTACAGCTGGAAATATCCCATAGTTCCATTTACCTCTAAGTCTTCTGAAAATCATGACAACCCAGCATCTGGAAACTTTTATTCTTTTCTGAATGTTATGATTTTTATCATAGTAGCATGGAGAATTGTTATGCTTCTGATTCATCCATCCAGAATGGTGTGCCTTTTAAGTTGTTGCACAGAAGAAGGAAGGATCATTCAAACTATAGAGAAAAATAGCAATGATTTGGGATAACGACAAATACCTTTATCGGATCGGCCATATGTGTGAGTCACTGATCGCAGTGTGCAAAACTGAAATGTATGAAAAGTACAAAAGTTGGTCTGCTGTCAATTGTGTGGTGAAGTGACTGAATGCACTAGCCTTATTTAACTTATCTTTAATGGATATTTAACATTCTATTCATGACATTGAATGTTATTAGGACATCATATATTTTGCAAATACGCTACTGCAAATGTCCTGCTATTGAACAGACTCTTATGGCTGCTAGTAGATCTGAACAGGCTGCCCTGGCTTGAAGATCAAACGAATAAACCAGCAGAGGATGCTGAGAGCGCCCACACTGAAGAGGATGTTGAACTAATTGTTACTACAGGTATCCCCTTACATTGACAGCTGTATATGTAGGTAACAAAAAAAGATTTCTGTCCCAGTGGGTAATTTTCTTATCAGTGTTTTACTGGAATTCAAAATTTTACTTTATTAAATAATACAACTTTACTCTTCACCTACTTTTCCTCTTTCACGTTCTGATTTTCATTCTAATTTCACGGTCATTATCTGTTTCCATTTCATAGTACTGAAGCACGTGAATTTCTCGTGCCATATCTGTATCACACAACTGTTTCTTTTCATTTTATTGCATGATTATTAAGTAAAAAACTTTTCATCTGTTACCATGAAAGCCAGAGCTCTTCAGGGAAATTTTCCAGGACACATGTGATTTCCTCGTTAACTTCTGGGGACCAGCAGATTAGAGTGCCTCACCACATGTTTGTGAATAGCTATGTTGGTCTGCTCAAAGAATGCATCTGTCTATTCATCCTCTACAATCCCTGTTAATAACTTTTAGATATTTCTCCAATTTCAGCCATATTTGTCAACATTTTGTCAATGTTTTTTTCAAATTCAGTGAAAGTGAGCACTGGAAAGATCTTCACTGTGCCCCTACACAGGAAAAGAGTACAGTGTGAGACTACAAAATATTTATTAAGTACTAGAGATGTGTGAGGAAAGAGATGTTTCAAATATTTCAACCCTAAGACAATCTTCCCCATGACTTCCTGCACACCTGAGTTTACTCACAAGGTACAAAGCTGTAGGAAATTTCACTAGTGCCAATGCCCACAGAAATCTATGCTAATTCTATGTTCTGGGTATTTCAGTATGAACGAAGTTTGGCATGCGGTTTGGCAATAAAGACAGTAGTTAGCATTCCATCTTTGGTCTAGTCACAGAAGCAAGTACCTTACCTGAATAGATCAAAAGTAAAATGCAAGAAATAAGGCAAATTCATTACATTTTATTGCAGAAATCTGTCTGTGATGTGACAAGTGGGCAGAGCTATCTGTGCTGAGGCTTTTCTTATCTCCTAAAAGTGTTCTCAGAACTGTTCAAGAAGCACAAGTTTCACTACAGACTAAATTATTAAACCAGATGTTTCTGGACTTCCTAACCCGAAAGTATCTTTTATTTTCTTCAGTAATCTGGTTTGTGCTTCATCAGATACACCTATTCTGAGTGTTTGCTCAACAAATAAACATTTGTTCAACAAAAGCCTAAGGCATGTGTTGAAGGATAAATTTACCAGTCATCCCTTCAAAAAGGTGGCATCCGTATGACACTCCCAAAATGTCACGGAGAGAAGTAGGTGTCTGTTGCTGCTTCTGAGAGACGAATCAAACATTAATTTGATTAGGAGGGCAAGACTGTGTAACACGGGATTCCTACTCCTGGATCCCACAGCTACTTGAGACGGATGTACACACAGCAGCCGCAGTGCCTTCCATCCTTCGGAGAACTCTACAGAGCAGGAGCAGGAAGAGCTGGGAACTCGGTAGCCCTGGCGTCTGCAGTCTCTGCCCTGAGGCTCTGATGGTCATGGTGACGGTCAGGAAATCTCTTCCCACATGACTGTCAGACATTGTTCTTGGAACTTCAAGGGAAAAGGTGACCACTAAGTTTCGCTTCCACACCACACATTCTCATTTGATCTTACTGTAGAGCCCTTCACTCTGTAAAATGAAAGGGATGGTCAAGCCCTGCACAATTCATATCATAATGTCAGGCACATAACTGTGACTTCTCAGCAGAGAGACAGAGAGGCATCCCCAGAAAATGATTCAGATGAATCCAGATTTCTGTAGCTGCATTAAAAACAAAAAAAATCAAAATGCTGTTTTAAGTATTATGATATTTTAGGGTTAAAAATGAAACAGACATAATGGTCATTAAATAGAACCAGCAGGCATCTGATTTGAAATGGGATTAGTTCCCCAATCCTGCTGTGCTGTTTGCATGTACTTGGATGGATTAACAAAACAGGTTGGGTTTGAGCTTTTTTTTTTTCCCTCATTTCAGTTCAGGACTATCAGTCACTACTTCTTACTGACTTTGCTGACTAAAACTTTTAATGAATCCATCAATGGAAACTAGGCCACTGTCAACAACAAGCCTAATACTAACTGACACTCTTTGGAGATTAAGGCTCAGCCCATACATACTGTGATGTGTCACGTTAATTTTAGTTAAAAGACACAACTAAACACAGTCTTTGCTTCTCATTAAGTTTAATAGAGACAACACGTATATCGGGCAGCTGCATGGAGCACCACCTGCATTTTTCAGAGTCTAATAAATTGAATCAATAAGATAGAAATCTAGTGTGTTCAGGGACGGGGTTAAGAAAGCCAACAACCACCTGATGTTGAATTTGGTGAGGGATGTGAAGGACAAAAAGAAGAGCTTCTACAGGTACATCAGCAGCAAAAGGAAGATCAGGGAAAATGTGGGCCCACTGCTTAACGGGGCAGGGGATCCGGTGATGAGGGACATGGAAAGGGCCATGGCACACAATGCATTTGATTACCAGTAAAGGCCAGCCTGCAGGAATGCTGGTCTAGAGCAAGGAGGACTTAACCCTCAGTGGAGAAGAATCAGGTTAGGGAGCATATAAACAATCTGAACGTACCCAAGCCCGTTCAACCTGATGGGATGCACTCACGTCTGCTGAGGTAGCTGGTCCATGTCACTGTGAGGCCACTGTCAATCATCTTTGAAAGGTCGGGCAATCAGGAGAGGTTTCTGAGGACCAGAAGACAGAAAATGTCACCCCTGCCTTCAAGAAGGGCCAGAAGGAGCACCAAGACAACTACAGGCTGGTCAGCCTCACCTTGATCCCTGAGAAGGTGATGGGACAAATACTCCTGGAAACCACTCCCAGACACGTGAAGGACAAGAAGGTGACTGGGACCAGGAAGGATTTTTGAAGGGAGAATCACGCCTCACCAAACTGAGAGCCTTCTTCAATAAAATAACTAGTTCAGTGGATGAGGGAAGAGAAGTGATGTTCTTTATCTTGACTTTAACAAGGCTTTCAACGCTGTCTCTGATAACATCCTTATAGAGAAACTGATGAAATATGGACTAGATAAAATTACACAAAGGAGACTGAAAACTGGTGGAACTGAGCTCAAAGAGTTGTGATCAGCAGCATGAAGTGACTGGAAACCAACCCCAAATGCTGTACCCCAGGGGTTGATGCTGGGCCAATATTGTTTAACATCTTCACTAGTTACCTGGATGACAGGACAGAGTGCATCTTCACCCAGTCTGCAGTTGGCACAAAACCAGGAGGTGTGGCTGAGACATGGCAAGGCTGTGCTGCCCTTCAGATGGTCCTCAACAGGCCACAGAAATCGGCTGATGAAGTTCAACAAAGAGAAGTGTGAAGTCCTGCACCTCAAGAGGAATAACCCCACAAACCAATAGAAGCTAGAGGCTGATTCGCTGGAAAGCAACTTTGTAGAAAAGGAGCTCAGACTTCTGGTGAGCAACAAGTGGGACATAATCCAGCAATGTGTCCTTGCAGTAGAGAAGGCCAACAGCCTCCTGAGCTGGATTAGGCAGGGTGTTGCCAGCAGGTCAAAGGAGGCAATCCTTTCCCTCTGCTCAGCCCTGGTGAGACACATGGAGAGTGCTGGGTCCAGCGCTGGGTGCCCCAGTACAAGAGAGATATAGAGCTACTGGAGAGAGTCCAATGGAGTGCCACAGTGACTGAGGGGCATCTGTCCTACAGGGAGAGTCTGAGAGAGCTGGGACTGCTCATCCTGGAGCAGACAAGGCTCAGGGGGGATCTCACCGATACCTCATGGGGGAAGTAAAGAGGGGACCAGGCTCTTCGTAGTAGTATCCAATGACAAGATGAGAGGCAATGGATACTAACTGAAATACGGGAAATTCCACTGAAATATAAGGAGAAACTTTTTTTACTATGAGGGTAGTTGAACACTGGCACAGATTGCCCAGAGAGCTTGTGGAGTCAAAACCCAGCTGGACACAGCTCTGAGCAACCTGCTCTGGCTGACCCTGCTCTGACCAGAGCTGGCCCAGGCGATCTCCCGAGGTGCCTTCCTGCCTCAGCCAGTCCGTGACCGTGTGTGTTTTAGGCTAGAAATGTTGCAGAGTGTGTTGTCCTCAGGAGACAGGAGACTCTAAAACTGACAGCCCACGTCTATGGCACAAATTCTTTTGATGGGGTTTTGCTCTCTCGCTTTCCATCTTCTCCTACGTTCAGGCATCTATACTGAATAAGGAGTGGTCTTTTCTAACTTTGTGGCATGGCACTAACTCTTCTGCCTTCTGATGCAAGTAGTTTCTGAGCGTACAGTTAGTGTAAATGCAACAAAACATACCTACCAAAGCTGGAAGAAGGCAAGGCTAAACCAGAAACCTGGACACAGTGATCCTAACAGCCATGCTAGAGTGAAACTCTGTGTATGTATAGATAAAAACTCTTGATAACAAGTAACCTCAGTGAAACGAGTGTTCTGGTAGGTTCGCCACCTGCACTAGTGCAAATTCATATTGCTGCAAAGTGTTCCTTGCTTCTGCAAGTACATTTCCTCTGACGCCCCATTGATCTTTTAATTGAAGCAATAATTTTAAGTATGTGTGTGTTTGTGTGTATATGTATATATTAAAACACATAAATGTTGATGGCAACACAAGGCCGGAGTAGCAGTAAAGAGTGTCACTGGATAAATGTGTTTCCAAAGAGTGTCACTGGATAAATGAGTTTCCAAAGAGGATGTTTCTGCTGCTGCAGTAATTGGAATTAGTGTCGCAGCGAACAATTTAGGTACTTCAATTGGGTATATGTTTCTTGAGGCAAGCATTACCATGACAGAAGCATCCTACCACTTGCAGAGTTATTATCATCAGAACACAGAATATAGAGAAGAAACAATTCAAACCATGGCATTCAAAAGAGAAAGTGGTTCTCATTTTTGACAAGTTTCACTAAATGTTGTTAGTATATTGTACAATTTTACACATGTAGTTGACTATTACAAGCTTTTTTTTTCCTTTTTTTTTTTTGGTCTGCTGAACTTTAACTCTAGGAAATAAAAGGGGGAAGGAACTACCTAATGGATCAGCCCCTTCTGATATCCTGTTAAAGAGCAGTTTCAGAATTAAAAAAAAATGAGGAGGACAGTAGCATGAAGATGATGTTCTCCTTGCATTTGCTGCTACAGAAGACTGTAGTACGATGACAGCATACTCTGTATTCTGATTGCATAACTAATCCTATCAGCTCTCTAAGTCAGTATAGAGCATTTGCTAAGATACTGAAGCACCTACATGCTTCAGAAGCTGCACCTTAATCTGTATAGTAAATTGTGATATACATCTTTCTGCTCTCCCAGACAGGTAACTATTTTGTTGTATACTTTTCAGGTTGATATTTCAACATGTGGAAAGCCATTAAAGACAACAAAGTTTCATAATGCTGCATTGATGTTGTTGTATTATTACAAAAATTCTCCTTATCAAAAATCAGGGCTTTCTGTGTGTGGTTCTCAATTTGGAGAGTCAGTGGCACTCTGGCACTTCCCAAAATCTCTCACGTAATATTATATACCAATTAGCCAAAGCTTTAATGACACTTTAACTCAAGCAACATGAGATTGCAGACTACTTAATACAGTTTTCAGCAGACCACAGTTTGGCAACCATAAGGTTTTGATAACAACAGCATAAGCATTTGTAATAAAAGGAAGACTAGAGTTTATAGATTTGCGAAAATACAAGGAGTGGACAACTGGGTGAATAGCACTGGTGAAGAGAAGGAAGGGTACAGAGCCCGATGACTGCATTTTACATGCTCAAGCTTAACAGCTCTAGGCAACAATGCAGAAAAAAGTCTTCAGTGAGACAACAGCATGAACTAATTCCTTTAAAGTTTGCAAGGAACATCCAGCAAAGGAGGAAGTGTTTTGTAAGAAGGCCAAAGGTGATTGTGTGAGAAATACACTAACAAGATGATGGAGACTAGTATTACTGACAGAGAGTACGCAGGGGCTGATGCTCAATGCGACAATAAAGCTGATTCAGTACAGAGTCAATTGATCAGAAACTTTGAAGAGGACAATGAGTCTGCCTTTGATGCTGCTGAAACGGAAAGCCAGGAGAGAGACACAGACGCTGTGTCAGCAAGGACGATAATCCTCACAGTGCAGTTCTGAACGAGAACACAGTGGAAGTCGCAGGAGTTAGAGAGAGAAGTTGAGAATAGCCGAGGTGTGAAGTAACACGGGCGCTGAGACAGTCATCAAGGCTGAATCTTCTAACTGACATGTAGGAAGAAGAAACTGTAGACGCAGTCTTCACGTGTAGATCCAGAGAAGCTGCTATGCTGCAATTGGTAGTCAAATCAAAGGCCTAAATGGCTGGAAGGGCAGCATGGCATTTACAGTAAAAACAGGGAGAAAAAGAGGTTTGTGAGACAAAAACCAGGATCTGAATATACTGTGCTGAGCATAAGCTGTGGTAGCTGCCCTCAAGGAGATGGCTTGGACTGGGCCTGGAAAGACAGGCCAGCAAGAGAGATGAAGAACCATGAATCACCAGAATAAGATGTGAGTCAATGCCAAGTTCACGGGTAAGAGAATGAGAGACAGGGCTCACAGCTGTGAGGTCTGGGGGATGTGTTACTGAACCGGGTTAAAAGCTGATTAATAAGACAAATAGCCAGGAATTAGAAGGCACATCATACAAAACCCAAACGCCAATATGAAGTCTTGATTCTAGAAATGATGGAATGACTTGCAGTGTCAGATGATACTGAGAGGTCAAGGGGCATTGAGGTAGAATAGAAGGGCTGGGATTTGCGCAGGAGGAAGGTGCGCTCCATTTGGGACAGCATTTGGAGTGACTTGTAGACATCCACAAATTTGTAGATTGTCGTGATGATCAAGGAGGAAAATGGGGCTGTGCCAGAAATAAGGCTGTGGCAGTAGACAACACATTCAGCTAACCTTGAAAGAAAAAGCCTAAAGAGCATTAAAAAGTGCTGTCGATCATTTAAGGGGCAAGAGGCATTGCAAAGGATATTTAAAGCTATGGATAAAAAAGGAATGCATAAACACCACTTAGAAATTAAGTGCTATTTCAACATTATAATTAATCAAAGAGATCTTCTTAAGATTAGGAAATCTTGTATGTTCTTCCAAATAGAAAAATAGGATAAACCAGTTCCTAGGAAGTCTTTTACCAGAATGTGAAGGCAGAGAAGTCACCCCCCTCCTCTGTCTCCCATTCACGACTTGTTTGAACAGCCACATACTGATTTGTGGTGTCTCTGATCCACTGCAGCCAGCAACCTGCTATAAGCTTTTGTTTATAAGACATGAATTGCTGTTGCTCCACCCTTGTGTGCTGTGACTCAGGCATAATTTTAGGCTGGTTCAGCTTCCTCCATTTTGTGGCCTATTAGATGTACACAGTTGCAGATTTGTTCTTCTAACCTCAGAAAACACAGGACGTGACTTTCCAAGGAATAATTTTTCACACTAGTTGGACATTTAATTTCAGGGGGCCAATCATGAAGCCGAAAACCTTAACAATGAGCAACATCTCATTTTCTAGCTGGTTTACCGAGATGATATCTGTGAATTAGACCAGTGGTATCATGGTTACCTTTTAAAACTTTCCTTAGCAGTGTCTCTTCAAGTTCAGTGCTGAGTTTACCGAGTGTCCAGAACAGGCCTACGTCGTCTTCTGTCACTGATTAAGGAACAAAACTAAATTTCCACAGGAGAAGATCTGAGCTGAATGAAGGCACACAATCCAGTGAGTGCAAGAAGAAGGTATAAAAGACAAGGACTGGTGGTGTGCCATAGCATAGACAGGAATGCTCTGCAGAACGAGCAGTGGAGAAACTGGGTGGTTTCAATACGGCGAAACAGGATGGACATGGAGGAAAGGGACTGGAGGAAAATGGTCATCAGGGGAAGAAGAAGAGAAAAATCCAAAAAGGCAGGAAAAGAAAGACTTAGGCTGTCTTTACCCACATATTCATGCAGTTGGCTGCAATAGTCTCTACTACTGCTTTCCACTCCTCCTGCCATCTTGACACAACCCCTGCTGTACCACAGCGAATGTCTGGGCAATCATGCAGTGAACTGGGCAGGAATCTGATTGCTACTGGTTACTTTTCAGCACATAACCCCCAAAAATTAAATTAACAGGGAAAAAATGGATAGAAGCAGGGAATTCTTCAGCTGGCACTGCTGCCAAAGGAGGATCACGGGACCATGGCTCGGGGGGAAGATATAGCAAAGGGACTGGATAAATGAACAGAGGGACTAGGAGCAAGAGGTAAAACTGGTGATGTTACATCGAGCTAAACACAGTTCCAGACCACTGGGCAGTCAGTCGCATTCCCATGCCAGAAATCCTTACGCTAAACCTAGCAATAACATAGCTGATGATACAGTCACTTCAATAAGCCGACCAAGAGAAGTTTGGGGTGGGGTGTTTGGGGTTTTTTCTTTTGGATCATCTCAGTGACTCAGGTCACCTTGCAGCAGCCATAAGATCATCAGAGCCAATACAAAGGAAACAGCAGGGAGGGGGAAAGCTGAACTACCTCTCTTCAGTTGGGTTTTACACCACGCACTAAAGGGACTGAGACTAGTCAATGAGGTTTCAAATAATGCATTACAGAAAAGGCTGTGCACCGAGTGAAGTTGAAAGAGGACGAGGAGAATAAGAAGATATAACAGGTCACAAAATAGAGGCGTAAAGATAGGGGGTACAGCAAAGTATTCCTATCTATATTTATTCAGTCTTCCAGGGGTGAAAGATAAAATAAACTAGGAAAGGTTAAAGATGACAGAAGCAAGAAATCTGTAATAAAAGACAGCAACAAGGAAATGAGGAAAAACCCAGCAGAATGCAAAAAAAAACCCACAAGACTTACAGAAAATATATGTATTTATTAGCTTCAGACAGAGAACTCGGAGAACATCAAGATCTCCTAGAGTGCCTGAAAAAGCCTCAGTTGCTTGACTTACAGAGGGGAAAAAAGAAGTCAGGATGATTTTGAAATGTTACTTTTCAGAAGTTTTCAGGAGGGCAGACCTACCACACCTAGAATGTGAGTTTCAGATTCTTCATAAACTTTTCTCCTTTCCTGAGTCTTTTTTAATCTACACACTGAAATCTACACAGATACTTTCATTTGAGCACCGCCAGTACTATTTGTTACTGCTGCCGGGGATTTGCTGCAATATTTTTGATAATGCTCAAGCAACTTCACCTCTCCCTGGACTCCTGTTCAACATCGTTTATTTCAGTAAAAATGTCTTCTAGCTTTAGAACTTCTAAGCCTTCATTCAGGAAACTGGAACCAAGTATGTCTGTAAAACACTGACACAAACTTTCATTTCTAATTCTTAGCTCTTCGGAGTGAAGATCCTAATGAAGCTTAAACCATGGTTTCATGATACAGGGGCCAGAGTACGCATTTTCATCCATGCATTACCCCTTCAGCTGCCTTGCTACCAGTGCTTATAAGGCTGCACTGTGACGCAAATGAGTGAATCGATCTGAGGCAGAATTAACTTTTTTTCTTTTTAATCAGTGATCCAGTCCCTTGTGTCATCTCACAAACAGTGAAACACAGTGAGAAAACAGTGTTGGAACACGACCAAGCAGCTGGGGTAAGGTGAAGCAACAGGAATTATCAAAACAGTTTCACTGCCAAAGCCTGCCTATGATGAAAACGCAAACTCAGTAGGGAAAAAGAAACATAAAAAGACAGAACAGATTTGTTTACTGCAATTTTGCAATGTAAGTAAACTGTTAGCTAGATTAACGTGCACTGATGAAACAAGGGTCTTGGGACAAAATACCGATGTGTATGTACACATACACACACCATGGGCAGTAGTTAAGATTGCGCAGATAATCTTGATTTTGGCATTTCCTATGCTTTTTCATAACTTTGCACATGAAACATTAGTTTTATTTTATTAATTAATTTTAATGCAATCACCTCTATATTTTAGAGAAAATTTTTACAAGAAAAACATCTGTTACCGAGAGCCATACTGTCTCCCACATGTCATTTATTAACAAGCTTCATGAGGTTTTTGCCATTGGATTTCACAACTGCTGCTGCATTGTGGCAATAGACTATTGAGACTCAACAGCCTTTGGATCTACATCAGATGGGGAAAATACTCCAATATGTATATTTTAAAATATATTTTTTTATTAATATTTTGCCATCGATCATCATCTGTCCGTTCTCTCTTCTCTGTTTTTAAATCCTCTACCCTAAGCTCACAGGTTTTTTCTATCTTAATATTGCTTTTGCCACGAAGTCAGGCTGCTGCTTCTTTGCTGCTCTTCATGTATATCAGAAAAGCAGACAAGGACGGGGCAAAGGAAACACAACCCCTCCCTGAGTCCAGTGTCAGCCAGTGGGAGAAACAATTTGAGGAAGCTCTGGGATGAATACGCTCCGTCATCCTCCAACAGAGGCAAATATAAAGTCAAACTGCTACTCAAGAGCTGTGAAGGAAGGGGCTCTAATACAGTGCGGGATTTCTTTTTCTTTCTGATAAATTGAAGAAAACACCCCAAGAAAACACAGTGAAAGACACAACCCAAACTGGAGAGAGACACGTGTTCTGACGGAGGAGACTCTGGAAGATCACTTTGCTCTTTCACAAATAACCCTGCTTTGACGCGTAGGAACGTGTTGCACGCAATTTCCGCCCGTTGTGGAAGTTCCCAGGACGATGCAGTCTGCCAGCTGCGGCTGCATCCGCCAAGCGCGGGCGCAGGCCTGGCTCGGTTTTGCTTTCCGTTCCGACCACGCGCGCAGCCCGCACTTAGCATCTCCCATCGAGCCGAGCGCGTACGCCTGGGGCCTCAGCCCCGTTTCGCTCGCACGCGCGTTCTCTGTTCTCCTCTTCCGTCCCGCTCGGCAGGGGCTTTCTGCTTTCCTTCTCCCCTCGGTGCGACACGTGAAGATGAACCATGGCCTCCGAGAAGCAGGTTTCACCTCCTAGAAAACTCAGGCCGGATCATTTTTACGCCCTAGTAGGCTCAGGTCGGCGAGGTTTCACCCTCCGGGAGGCTCAGGTCAGGCAGTCGTCACCCCGCGGAAGGCCGGGGTCAGGCCAGGCCGCACCTGAGGCCCGCCCGGGCCCCCGGCCCCGCCGCCGCTCCCTCCGGGCCGCCCACCAACCCCCCCCCTCCGCCACCTCGCCTCAACCACTCTCACCTCCGCCCCCCCGCCCTCC
>Ga0181612_140135_pt1 | contig 19033 bp, 5 predicted proteins | sample HoacroProtozoa21_FD_119630 | JGI IMG/M metagenome (GOLD analysis project Ga0181612, IMG submission 119630) | Hoatzin crop microbial communities from Cojedes, Venezuel. Combined Assembly of Gp0051906, Gp0051904, Gp0051908 | reverse complement strand
TTTCAATAACCTAGTCCTACAACATAGAAATCAGTACTCAGATGAAAAATATTTCTCATTTTATTTGGAAGTCATGAGTCACAATAATGAATTTAAAATAATTGTTAGTGGCAAGTGAGTCCTTCCAGTAAGCTGCATTTGTTGGAACAGGAGAAGATTAGACAAATTGTTGTCTTCATTGTTACCTACTGGACTGTATGACCCAAATCCAGCTCCTGAAAGAGTACTAAATTGGGTATATTCTCTGAAGTCACAAGGGTCTGGATCCTTATACGGTTTCAAACAAAACCAGAATTGATGCAGCATTACTCACTATGAATGCACCATATTTTTAAGTAGGTATATTTATTTATCAGTATTCTTGATAACCACATACAATGAAAGGAAATTTATATGACCTGAATCATGACATCTTACATCATATGTTCTGACTTTTTGGAAAAAAGGCAGCCACAAAAAACAATGCATTGTATACTGCATATAGCAAAGAAGCAGGTAATCTAAATAACTGCTTATGATTATTTCTGCAGTAGAACTGAAGACTTAAGTAGATTACTGGGTGCCTTATTTAATGACTTTCACTCAGAATACTACCCATACCAAAAATATACACTATATCTAGAAGTTAAATTTTACTTTAATGATTATGTTGTAAACCACTTTCCTGCAGACCATTAACACTACTTGATTTAATATTTATAATTGTATGATTGTACACAACTGCCAGTACATATAATACTTCTTCAGTAGGCACCCAGGCATTCAAGTGGAAGGACAGAAAATTACAATTGAAAATTTTAAAGCCTGGATTACAGATTTCTGGTTTTGCAATTCTTTGAACGGCGTTTCTCATACTATGCTCTTCCAAGTACATCATGAACTAAAAGTCCTGATCATGTGCCATGTACTCATTTCCTATCAAAGACAAGGTCCTTTGAAATTATATGTTTGAGGAAATGATATGTGACATGCTACTTATATTTACCCACCTGAAATACTTTCTCGCAATTAACCATCAAAAAGTGAAATACAATTTTTATTTTATCATGCTTGGTAACCTGTCAAGAAATCTAAAGGTGTGGAAGATTCCAATTACAGTAAATGTGACTTTGTTTATTCAACACAGACTGAAGAATATAGTTGGTTTGTTTAACAGATTCCCTAATTTCAGTTGTGATGCAGTTTATGGTAGCTCACAGGAAATGATAACTGATTGCACAGTAATGGCTCCCATGCTTGATCTAGCTGTGAAATCAACAGAATAGGACAGCTCAAATAGTGTCCTACTAATCTTTGTATTGACTGCTGGGCATCCCTTGAAAAAATCAGGCATACAAAAAGTACACTAATTCATGATTATGTCAAACCTGTTAATTAGGCAACTAACTGTACGTGAAATTGAGTCCTTTAATAGCAAAAAATAAGCAAATGTTAAAACTTTAGACTACCTCTATCCTCCTGTAAAGCTATCTCCTTCACACTAATCTTTATTCTTTAAAAGCGGTAAACATTTCACATCTTTCACCATTGGTAGGTGTGTATACAGCTAGCTTAAAATGGCTTAATTTGTTCAGCTGCATGGATAACATCAGTCAAAAAATTCAGTTCAACAAATGGTCTTCCCATTTGGTCTAAAATCTAAAATTATATCCACAAATATTATGTACACAAATATAGGGGAAGGTCATAATAGCAAAAAGTAAGAGCTGTGAAGCTTCCATTATTTTTTTTTTTAGTTTTGTTTTCACTGCTTTAGGAAAACAAGACGAAATACTAAATCAAGCTGCTTCTCCAATCTGAAAACCTCAGCAACAAAAAAGAAAACAACTTGCCACCTCTCCTACTTTCAGAAAGCCAGCAAACAATACTGGACTCAAGATTGATTTATAGTTTAAAATACTTTAACATGTGAGTAGCAAAGCGGTTCATTACGTTGTTTCACCAGGAAAAAGAAAAGAAAGGCCAATTCACTTCTAATTCAGTGCTACCAAAACATAGACAGGTACACTAAACCAGCAGAGGGCAACAGAATTCTAGAATTTTGCAAAATTGGGATGTAATTCTGGATGGAACTTTATTCATTGTATACATTTTCTGGCAAAACTGACTTAAACATCTAACTACTCGTGATCTTTAATCCCAGATTCCTGAAGATCATGTATAATTTACCATATATTACTTAAAAGCCATACAGAATATCTCAGATTTCTATATAGATGTATCATGACAAACAGATATATGCTAATACCAAGTCACCTGCGACATTAAATAATGCACAATAACATACTTCTCCTTTCTCCAAAAAGATAACAAAAGCAGAACACACCATGGAAACTAAAATCATCTAGAATGAAGGATGTTCAGAACCCGCAAAAAAGAGAGAAGTTGTTTTTTTTCCCCTGTCTATAGTACATCAAAGCATTCTTTTTTAAAAAATTTCATTTCATTACAGAGATTACCATGACTCCATTCACCAAGCTTTAAATCCATTAGTTAAGTTACACATTTCACAAATTCTGTCTTCGATCTAAAGAGTTTTTGAAATTGTGACACAGCTATTTAAAAATCTTCTAAAATGTCACCGTATTCCTTTGGTTTTAGGTGGCTCAGCAGTGAGCGGGCACCTGTATGATTGCATTGGAATGGTGGTATTGGCTCGACCCACAAAAATAACCCCCCAGCAACAAAGTTGTTATCCAGATCTATGCTTAGAAACAAATAAACCCCGTAAATCTCACAAGTTTATGTTTTTATTTATATTCAGATAGTGGTTCTTAGAATTATTGATGACCTGATATGAAACTTACAGCCCACTTAACAGCGCATCTAAGTAATTCCAAAAAGGGTAATAAAGTAATTATTTTTAAGTTCTTCTGTCACTTCATTCTAGTATTTCTTTAATTACTATTATATTTCTCCTATGGCATTTTTCTCTGTCTTCAGAACTCTCTGAAGTTCTCCCCATATACAGTGTTCACTTGTCTGAAGAAACTATTAAAACAATAGTCCTCAAGCTGTCCTCAAGAACAGGATCAGCAAAATAGTCAGAAAGATGTGAGGGTACAACACAGAATATAAATTGCAAATTAATAAAAAAAACTGTAACAACAGTAGATTTCATCTTGGCAATACAAATTATATATACTACATAGTTCAGAAGGTGAAAGAGACGATGGTCAAAAACCAGAACAGCAATATCATGAAGAATTCTGAAACAAGGACAAGAAATCCGAACTTTTTGCACTCTGAGCTAAGTCATTTGAGAACTTAAATGAAGATCCAATCTGACCAACAGGCAAAGAAAACGATCATGGAGGTGCTGGATGCAAGTGCATTACAGAGCAAGATACTGTAAGGAACTTTTCTGCCAAATTTTAAGATCCAGATACAGCATGAGCAGTGCATGAGGAAGAGAAGAGCTACATCTGCCTAGTAAATTCTTATTGGCAGGAGTGTTTTGAACTAACGACAAAGAGCTGGTGTGGTATTCACAAGTTCAGAAAGCCAGTGATGAATCAGAGGAAGTGAAGAAGAGGATCCTAACAAGAATTTCAACTGTAGGATCTATTATGAAGGATAAAGCAGCAGCAAGTGCATAAAATGCAGGGATGTGGATGAAAACAAGACTAGTAGATACGAACTTCAATTATGGGCTTGAATCACTGGGAGAATAATAATGTGCATGAGTGAAGGGGAAAACTGCAAGATAGGAAAACATTTGTGACACCTCAATTCTTTGGCCACATCCAGTTTAAATTGTTGATGAGATATCTAGGATGGCAAGACAGAAATTCACATAGAAGCAAGTAATATACACAAATATATCAGCAACTTATCTCCCTTACCATCTGTAAGCATTTGCTCTCTTCTGGAAAAATAAAATAATGCTGCCCGAATCATGGCAGATAATAATGCTCCAGTGAAACAGAATTAAATAAAAGGAACTGTATTTTCATGCAGAAAATTGAATTCCATTCTACTGGAACAAGGACGCAATAATCAGGAGGTGAAACAACTTACAGATACAGAAAACGCATGGGACTCTATTACTTCAGATTTACATCACTTCACTTTAAGCTCAGAAGCTTTACCAAAAATTTTAATTAAATCACCAGAAATTCTTTCATGGTGGAAGTTCTAAATGAAGCAGTATTTCTGTAACACTGTAATCCCTCCTAAAAATAACAACAACGTAAAGAGATGGGCTATAACTACATTAAAATTGTTACAGTCAAACCAGAGCTCCCCATCATTGCTAGAAAATGAGTTCAAATGGAATCAGGAATAGTTCTAAATTACATCATTCGATGCTTGTGGAAATACAATGGAAAGGTTTCTGTTTATTCTAGGAGATAGTGGATCAGTTCCTCTGTTACAGAACCAAACATTTACTACATTTATCTTTACTTCTTATTTTAATTGGGGGTGGGGGTGGTGTCTTTTTTTTCCCTGACCAAGTACTTCCTTCCACAAACCACTAAGGAAAGGAACTGCGCATTGCAAAGTTCACTTCAATGTTTCTCATGATGTTATCATTCTGGGAAAGCCAGTTTCTTCAACAGAGCAAAGTTACTACAGTAATTCATTTCCAAATTCCTTGTAAAGACACATGTTAAAAAATCCTCTAGTTAGTCTCTCCCACTAATGTGCTAAACTGTCATATTATACTTTCCTGTTTTATTTCTTCCAGATATTTTTTTTCACCTAGTTTGGGAACTGAGATATGCTTTACCTGCAAAGATATAAAATCAGTTCTACAAACAAATTCTGGTAATCTTTTAAAAACGCTGAATAAAGCAATTTGCCTATTTTATGTAATTCTATTTCCTTCTCAACAGAGAAAGGTATAGGCGTATGGAGTACAAATGATAAATGGGCAGACATGCAGATGAACAGCCAGACAATCGCATACTCTGAGGATTTCAGTTAGCCCTAGCCTGCAGGCTAAATTTATTTTTTTAAATTTTTCAATTTTCAAAATCAATTTTCGTGTAATACATCTAATCTGTGAGACAGTTTATTGAATTTGGGTTATTTTTGCTGAAACTAGATCAGCACTATCCAAAGGTACATCAAGCCATTAAAAACAAAAACTGACTCAGAAATCTAAATAAAATGCTTGTGATTCTGAAAAACAATACTGCTCTGGCTACTGAAATTTAAGGAAATGCTCATCTCTAAGATTTGGAAGTCCATTTGTCATTTTTACACAGAACCAACTTTACTTTCAGAACAGTATATTTTTATTATGTCACTTCCTTTTTTCAAACACAGGTGATCAGAACTGTCCCTTCTAAATGTCAAATAACAAAAAATTTGCAGGTGCGTTACTATCTATTACGTAACGTGGTAGAACATTCTTAGAAAGATATTGGAACACACGTGATTATGCACAGTTTAAGGATGAAATTTTAATTATAAAATTTTGAAAAAAATCCCCTGAAAGTGAGAAAATTATATTATAATCCACACATACCCGTTCTGCAATGGTTGATGGATGCATGAAAGAGTGTTTGATCAGACCGTCAAACATCACCTTAGTTGAAATGGGAGGGAAGAGAGAGAAGTGGACTTTGACTGTGACTTGGCATGGAATAACAGTGAGGAAGAGAGCTTTTGCTCCCTTTGCCTATTGTCCAGTGGACAGGCTGAAACTTGTGCCTGCCACTGATCATCACTCTTGCTGCATACTAAACTTCAGAAATGCAGTCTACACGACATCTTGCCACCTTGGCAAAGAGACATAATTGAACCACAGTATTCAATTCCTGTGAATTTGACAATGCCAATTATACAATCGTCAAACTGTCTTCCTTGATGAGTTAATAAAATTTAAAAAATTATTAAAATATCTCCTTTTCATCTGATGCTTTCTTCCCATGTGTAGAAGACCACCTCTTTTCCACAGCACCAGGGTATACTACATTTCTCTTTTATACACAGAAAAAATGACCACATACCAAATAAGCATGGGTCATCCATACCAAAAAAACATGGAAAAATTCTTTTATCTTCATGTATAAATACATTTTATTTACACTGTTTCAATTCTAAACAAAATTCCAAAAGTATTACTAACGGTAAACTCAAACCTTTTTCTAAGTCAGAAGCAAAAGATGTGTTTGTTTTTGTGACATTAACAGTACACACCAAAGTCCACTGTCACTGATGACTCACATTTTGCTAACATCTCATGTCCAATATTTAAAAATTTTAAAAAGCATTGTGACTGCTTTTTTCTAGAAAAATTAAATTATTTCTCCAGGCCACAAATATGCAACCAGTACCGACTTCCTGTCTATGAATTTAATCCCACCAGCTATGAGAGTGCAATGAAATCCTGCCCGATCAAGTTTCACAACAGATCACTCATCAGACTTCAGGAGTTGGAATTCTGAAATTTCACCAGACAACCCAAGAGCTGATAGGATGCTGTACACAAGGTGATGTTTCTTGTTATTTTAATTAGATATTTGTAGAAATATGCTAGACTAATCTTTACATTAATAAAGACACTAAGACAAGACCTGTTAGATCATGCAAGCTTGCTCCTTTCTATACAGTATTTACGGGTGTCCCGAGACTATTTAAAAATAGCTTAAGGCTAGAGCATTGACTATTTCATGAGAAGACCATTCCAGAATCTTACCAACATCATCTCTAAGCGTATGATTCTCTTACTACTCAGTTTCTTGGTTTCATCTGCTGGACTCACACGAAAACATTTCTTCTTTTTATACACCTCAAACACTTGGTGTCTGCACTATGCATGGCCACGTATGGTAAAGATATTTACCATGAACAGGTACTTGTTTCATTAGTGCCCTGCTTTGTGTTAGATAAATAAAATGAAACTTAGCATTTCATACACACAATAGTCCTTTCACAAAGGAACTGTGATGTTTTGTAACTTCTTTTTGTTATTTCATTTGAAGCACTAAGAATTACATGAAAATGCTGTGACATTAAATCCCATCATAATTTCCCATCAAAATTCTATAGCAAACACAGAAGGTAAAATATATATTTGACTGATACAACTCTACAACATTTTTAGATTTACTGCAGGCTTTCTCACTGATAAATTGATTTGGAATACCACTTGTGCAGTAATACCAATGCACACATGAACAAAAACCTATGTCACTACTAGATTCATAATTCCTGTCTATTCCTGGCTTCCAGGAACACTATGCAGTTTCAACAGGGCTAGGTGAAATAACATTTAATATGCTGCTGGCATTAAATATGGTATTCTGCTAATGGAAACATCAATAAAAACAAGTAGATACTGTCAAGCACTACTTCACCATTTTTCGGAAAGCATAAACACAATCACACTGATAGCAAAGGTAAGACAGTTCCGCCTGTTGAGGCAATGGTATTGAAATACCTGTGCTCTGCCTACAAAAAAATGAAATGCAGCTTGGAGTGTGTGTGCACACGTGCACGTGTGTGTAAACTACATTGAACTAATGAAACAAAACTGACAAGCAACTCAGCAGAAAAGGCCATGACACAGTTTGACAGTGCAAACATACCAGTTTTCCTGAAGATATTTTAATAAAAAACAAGTACCGACCCAAATGATCTTAATTTTAGTTTGCACATTCCTCTGGACTTACCAGAGACAGAACAGCAATACGGTGTGTTAAGCAACAAAACTTTAATTGTTCTAGCTAAGATTTCAGTATGGGAAAACCCAGTGAAAAGAGAACTTATAAACTATTAATACATTAGAAAGCAGGACGCTCAAGGGAGAAAAGTAAAGCAGCAGGATTTGATATTATTTATCCCCAAAACAGGGGAAGAGGAGCATTAGTTTAATGTAACTGTAAAGCAGGAATCCCTGCAAAGGGTTATAGAGATGTTAACAGGGTGGAAAAATGACACCCATTTTTCTGAATTTAAGGATGCTGATAAAGAACATTGTTCCTATACAGGGTCATGTCAGGTAGAACATACTCACTCTAGTCTAGGATACAATTTTGAAAACCTCTAGAGAAGCTGAGAGACGCTCCAAAAAGTTTAATTTTTACTCAAATTCCAAACAGAACCTTAAACTGCTAGTCTTAACTAATCCCTGCAAAGTTTGTCTACTGATCTTATGTTCTGAACAACACGAGTTTTTGTTTACTATGAATAGTTTTATACCAAAATAAGTACTTTTGCCAAAGAATTGTATCTAATGGGACATACCAAAGGGGGCCATCATTGAACCTGAGGATTAGATCTGGGAAAAACAAAATTCTTTTTCTATTATGCATTAACAGCTGGCTTTTGCAAGTTAACAGTCAGGTTACTTTAATTTTTAATTCAAGTCTGGAACATTAAAAAAATCATCATGCCTATATCCGGGGACTCACAGTTTCCTGAGTGTATAGCTTTAGAGTTAAATACTAATTCTGGGACTATGTTACTACACAAAAGATTTCATAGAACTTTTTGTGAGAGAAATGTTGTGAGATCCCTGTACTCCTACCAAAACCACAAAGGTATAGAAGAAATTAATTAAAGATATTCTATAATAAACCCAGCTTTTTGCTCTCCTTGCTTGTAAGGAGATTAAGACTTATATAAATTTATTTCAACATTCATGATACTCCACACAAAAAAAAAAAGTGGGTTTTTTACTGCCTTTTTTTTCCTACTTCATCAAACTTGATCAATCTAACTAAACTGCTACAACTCCCCACAATACTCTCTGTACCTCTCAAGGTAAAGATCTTTGTGGACTCTTTTGGCCATTTTTATTAGAGGAACTAAAAATCAGAAAATAAAACAAAAGTCAATCTTTCTTCATAATATAGGATTAACGCAGTAGCCAGCATAAAACAGGGAAATGGAAAATCTCTACAGCTCATTAGCTCTTCCTCCAAATTAAGTATTAGTAGCAGCAACAAATGACAAACAACTCAAGATTCCGCTACTCAAGGACTCCAAAGAGAGGGAACAGAAAAAGATGAACTTGTAACCAAAGATGGGAGAAAATTTATTTGCTGGAATTGAAAAATTTACTGTCTTACCACACTAGCTTATACAAGAAAATACTCTGTAGGCTCTTCCCAGAAAGCAGTCTTGGACTATTACATACAGCTCTAAAATAAAGCCCATTTAAATAAAACTTTTTCACAGTTCAAGCGATGAGAAGAGAGATGCTCTATATATGTAGTAAATACTGGCTTCAATAGGAGATTTCAAAAAACTTCCTATGCATATGACTTTGTGAAAATTGTTCTTGTCTTCACCAGATGTTTCTGTGCTCTATGACTGGTAAAGTTCCTAGTTTTTTATTCTAAAAACTGCATCACAGAATCTACTTCTAGTTTAAAACAACCACAAATTGTTCAATTAGAATATACAGTTTAAATTACAAAGCACTGATTGATTTCTCAGCTTACTGTTGCAGAAACCTTAGTTTCTATTCAGCTAAAATAGGAATCTCTTTGCATTTTATATATAGCTACTCATAAATGCCTCACACACCATCTGAAGGATTGAAGGTTATATTTTTCTTAATTACTATTACGTTATTAATATCTAGCTACACTGTCACAATAACTACTATTATGCAGTATCATGACATACCAATTACCAATGATTAAACACTTATTTCCCAAACTGGGTTGTGTAACAATATTCACATTAAACAAAGATAATTTAATATTGCAAGCAAGTCAATGTTCTGAATGTCTTCTCTCCTCAGATATGTACTTCCTAAAAAGTGGCATTTGAGATAACCAGAACTGGTGAAAACGCTACTGTATTGGGACACCGAAGTAACTACAGCCATACTACAAAAGTTCTGCTTTTGAAATAACTGCTTCCAGAATTTGCAGTATTTACATTCTCGTATTTACTATCATATTATCTTTTATCACGATCAAACACTATGCAAAAAATGAAAAAAAAAAACCAACAAGAAACTGAAAATAAATATACAGTTAAAACTAGCCATTCATAACATTGTCTAAAGTTAACACTACACAGACTGAAAACTTAACATGTGCTTTTTGGCCAATGCTTAACATGCCAAATTAAACAAAAAAAATATTCCAATAAACAGTTCTTAGACAATAACATCAGAAGTAATTCTTTTCAATTATTTTAATGACTAGTTATAATTCAATGTTAATTCTTTAACCCATCACATAAGCCTGTATTTAGTTCTGGGTAAATTTATCGTAATTATCATCACCTAACATCAGTAAAGTGTCATTCTGGAGCAATGTCTGTAACAGCCTATTAAAAGACTTCCATTGACACCACTGAATTTTACAATGAACCTTTCTACTCACCATCACTTTCTTCACTTTAACAATGTACATAATGTAAAAAATACAAAATAGGGGTGGTTTTCAATAAAAACTTACCCTATAAAAAGCAGTCATCAGGGGTAGCAATGTTGCAGCAATGCTATATTCTTCTGAAGATGAACAATCCTTCAAGAAAAACATATGAAAAAAATAAGCAAAACCATTTTCAATGTTATTATTTATAATTTCATTTCTGCCTTATGGAGTCCTTCTAACATCCTTCCTATACACAATGTTACTTTTAATCACTTGATATCACGTGAGAGTAACACATATTTCTGTGTGTGCATGTGTTTGCACATATACGTATCTTTCCTCAATTTCTGCTAGACAGGTATTGCTACGCTTCTTCCCATTTAAGGAATTTATTAGCAAGTTTCTCACTGCCATGTCTGAAACACAATTTCACCAACATAGTTCACATACAAAAAGGAAAGTATTCCTCATTCAGGAAACAATAAAAATGTAGCTTGCTTCCATTTGAGTCAACAGAAAATCTGATTAAAATGGAAGTGATGTGATGACCAAAGAACGTACTTTCAAGAAGCTGACAGGAAGAAGTTTACCTTTATTTAATATGAAATAATCACCTCCACAGCCTCTACAAAAGTTTGGCACAAGGTTAACTTTAAAAGAGGATGAAAACCCATTCACTTCAGTCTCAGCCTCATTCAGCAGTCAAATGTGTCATTTGTGTCTCTCTAGGCTGAAAAGGGTATGCCAAAGTAAATCAACTAGTAATTGCACTGATGAAAATAGTGGTTTTATTACTGAAGTCCTTTAAAAGAAACCAGAATAGGAATGTAACTTAATATTTAAAAAACAAACTACTTGACTTTTTAAGACTTTGTTCAAAAACATAGAACAAAAAAATACTCAAAAATAGTTTAGAAAAAAATACTTTTTTTTCTAGGTGACTAGATTTTTTTCATTAGCTCTTTTTACCAACACCAAAGAACACAGTAACACACATAGTTCTACTAGACAAATATATCACCATTGTGCCCCTGGATGATGAAAGACAAAACAACATTTCTATCTGAACAATTCATTTCAGTATTTTAAACACTTATTCTTACAATGGGCACTCTCCAATCAAACCACACTCCTGTTAACTAACTACAACATCTGACCAAATTCCAGAACTGAAATATCTCAAGAGTTCCTCTGCCAGACTTTTCATTTATACCTTCATCTCCTATCAGAGTTGCCCTGAGACACAGCAACTAGCAAAAAATTGGCATCAGCCAACTGTGAGAGCAGAAATATAAAAATCTGCATTACAGGAACGATCATGTTAAGGATCATTAGGGTGTTATTTGTATTCATCTCACTCTTCGTTCTTAAATGGCTGCTGAATAATTATGAACTGCAGGTTTAAAACAACAGACCAAAAAATTCATCACAAGACTATTTTGCTTATCATTACTTTAAAAGCCCACTTCATCCTTTGTGATTTTCCAGTAATAAATACTTCGCCTTCTATTACTTTAATCAAGCTCACCTAAACAGAACACCAATGTCCATACACAGTCAAATATGGCAGCATCTAGAAAACTACTTACATATGTATTCTGAAAAAGCTTCAGATGTGAAGCTTTATTTCTGCAGAGTTACTGAAGGTTTTAACATGCCTAACTCTGCATGAATGCACGTGCACTAACTGCGCATGGAAAACAAAAGGTGTGCAACTGCTCATTCATAACACATTCCAACCTGGTAGAGGAAAACAGTAAGAAAAGTGGACACTGAGAAACTCATGTACTGTTTTAATGATGCCTTCCAGTATTGTGACATGTATATAAAAAATCCAAATGAGTTTGTAAGATGTCGGAACAGTAAGACTAAAGGACATAGCCTCAGCTGCTTTTCATCTTCCATTCTGCATTATTTCCTATTGTTATCCATATCCTTAATCCCCTTTCAGAATTTAGCACATGTATTTGTAGCTCAATATAAAGATATGATAAATTTGTGAATATTTTTTCACTTAATCAGAAAATTTCCCTTTTAAAATGAGACTCTACAACCTTTAGGAATGCTCAACAGTTTTTAAAGAAATACACTTCTTCTTTCTGTACATGCTTGTATATAACCAGGTATAAAATGATCCATCCTCATTGTTTCAGGTTATCTACTCAAGCCCTTAACTCAAATTATTTGTAAGAATTTTGGCTTTTATCCAAAATATACATAAAAATATATCTAAAAAACTTAGCAATGTATCTTCACCTAAAGAGCACTGCATATTCCAAGAGCTAACATATGTCTCAAAGATACATATCATCAGCACATCAACAACACAGTAGATTATCTTTCCATTCCTTCTTGCAAGTATGAAATTCTCCACATAGGATATGTCAAGAGTACCCCCTGGACTTGTAGTATGGAAGTATTATCTATACATATTTTTTCTTCTCCAGCATATGACAAGAAATGTAAAATTATCTCAGTTAGAAATAAAGTACAGTACTGCTGTTTTAAGAACAGTGAAATTAATTAACTGTTTATTTGCTTTGTAGCTGCAAGACAGAATGCCATAGTTAACAAAGAAGTTGCACTGAAGTCTTAGCTTCTCAATTTTACAGACAAACCAAAGTACTGGAAATGTCACACGTATTGTGTGCAACTAATTTAGACTCCTGAAACAAAGCAATCTAGCTGCCTTATATATAATAATGTCTTTACCAATTGTGAAAAATATCTCTTACTACTGCTAGTAGTCTACAGAAGTAGACAAATCAAATACCATAGAATAATCAAAGCTGTTCCTCCCAATTTGCACAAAATGAAGCTGAAATACATCTGGGGAACAAAAATTATACTCGGCAAATTAATTTCCTAAAAACAGTGATGACAGCGAAATACAGACTTCCACCATGCCACGTACAGAGCACTGCTTTGAATCCATGGCTAACTGAGTGACGACCTGGCACATTATTCTGGCCATACTGATCATATATTCAGGTAGTTACTGAACTCTGTAGCAGATTTGAAGTGTTACAGGAATTCACGTATGTTTAAAATAGTTTTGCTATACTGAATTGACATACGAATAATAAAATGAGAATGTTTTTCCTTATGTTATAATACATATATCCTTTGATAATACATGTGATTTATGTTCTGCTCAGTTTAAATATGTGGCAAAACTTAGCTGGTTAGATATTGTCATTACACTGCAGAACTGACAGCTAGGAAGTCACAATTTTGACTGCTTGGATGGACACTTGGGACTGTTATTATCTGGTGAGGTACAGATGGCTTTTGGAATCTGGCAGGTGGCTTAGGCTTCTGGTGCTGGAGAGAAGAGGCAACTCTTTTCCTCTTTCTTGACTTCAGAACAAGTACTGACCTGAACTTTTGTTTGGAAAACAAGGTATTGTATGTCATCATTAAATTGAGATGCCCTCCACAATCTGATCGTAGTGAAGAACAGCTAAGAAAAGCCACCCCAGGTAAAGGTGCCTCCTTGATCTGCTACTGAAGGTGCAGGCCCAGATTCAACAGTGCCCTTAAGCATCATCTGATGTCCCACTGACCACAAGAGCAAGTCAAAGTCAGTAAAGCATTGTGACAGTTAAGCACAAGCTTACATACCTTCCTGAACAGGCTGCAGTAAATAACAACTGATACTTACGGATTTCTGCTTTCTCTTAGTCACATGATAAAAATCTAGGCAGGATATATTAAATATCTGATAACACTTGGAGTGCAATTTTCTTTTTAAATCCATCTTGATAGTTTCTCTCATTAATTGCTAGCTGATACAGTATGTTTCCTATGTTAAACCACATTCTGCTTTGGGCTGCAAGCTTTTCAAACAGATACCATATTTTTAATAATCTACAGAAATCTGAGTAGGCTGAAAATTTGGGACCCAATTTTGCTTAACATTCAGCAGCACTATAAACAAATGGAATTACCCGCAGGCCTGACTGTCACATGAAATTAACATAGCACGCAGTGAATGCATTCAAACTAACAAGCTAAACATGGCAGCTCTTGGTCCATACTTTATTGGCAGTACAGTATGATGCATGTACGCTCTATTAAAAATACTGCTAAAGTAACCTTCAACACTGCATTGTCCCTCTTGAGAAGTATTGAATGCTGTCAATTTTCATGAAGATCAAGAGCATTCATCACCATGCAGGACTAAGCTCATAATGAATCACGGAAAAAATGCCAGAAACTTTAGTCACATGTGTTTTTAAAATACTAAGACAAGAATTGTTAAGTCAGCATGTGTTAAGTAACCATAAACTATGTGCAGTACATTGGCTACAAATTACAGGTGAAATATTGGTTCCAAATTAAACAGATTATTTCAGTGATGCCAGGATTTAATCCTCATTGTTACAGATATATTACATCGGCAGACTTTTACTGAATCACAGAATTTTTATTGTTGATGCAGCTTATATTTTGGAAATATAAACATAATGCACAAGACTATTCTTTTTGTCTAAGGTAATAAGAGAATGCAGCAGTCCAGTTTATAAAAAATGCTTTGCTTGTTAAAAGGAAGAGGGATTCACCAAGTAGCACTGCTATGAAATTCAAAACTAGAAATTATTTTTAATGAGCCAATTTTAGAAAAATAATTTTCATTAGATAAGCTGAATAAAGTTTATGCATCCACATATAAATATAGTATTAATGGAATTGAACTATTAAAGATGGTAGTTTTTATCAAAGAAAATCTATTCCATGCTAATTGATGTTACAACCATTGTCCTTTATATCCAATCTCAGCAGAGTTAAAAATCCAAGTAAATAAACTGAAAATTTCACAATGCACTGATTATATCTAAATATATACTGCCTTGAAAGAGAGGTGAAAACCACATGGTCCTATTTGGAATTTCCAACATAACTTTTAAAAAAGTATTTAAACTATAAGTTTTAACTCCACAGATAAAGCCATTACCTGAAGCAACAGTCCAAATGACATATTTTGCTGGAATAAATGCCAATATGACCCTAATTACTTACATTAATTATTACTAACAGCTCATAATTAACATTAAGTCTGGAATCTTCTTATAGAAATTGTAAGCAAAATTTTTTTTCAGTGAAAATTAATGTACAATTACTTTCTTTCTCAAATTCATATACAGTTTTGCCCATTGAAGTTAACATCACTGCTAGCCGCTGCTTTGCTTTATAATGGGATCAAAGTTTTCGTTTTTTGAAGGTGAAATCAAACCTTATTGAGACAGCTACAATTTTGTTAAATGCAATTCTTCTGGTATTTGAGAAACAGGACTAAAGAAAGACATACGTAGCAGGCCCATACAGCTGACTACCTTATCTATCTTCTCTATCTGACTTATCTATCAGCAGGACTACAAGAACACACTCAAAACTTGGAAGATACTGCCTTATGTAATTCTCATTACTTTCAAAAATTCTCATTTGGTAAGGATATATAGTCTTTCAAAATTATTACCTCACAAAACCACCTCTTCCTTCATAAATGACCCTAGCACATTTTATGTGTTACTCATTAACACAAGCTTTTAATTTAACTTCTGTTCTACTTAAACATGGTTGCAGTGATTCTCAGTTAACCAAAACAGAAATGTACACTCTCACTGTCTATTGTTTCCAGGTTTAACATTGACCAGAATCACACTTTGGGTTTTTGAGGAGCAACTTCTCAGATTGCTACCTGGTTACTGTCTGACAGCAGTAATGCAACACAAAGTCCACATTAGACAGACTTCACCAGTGCTCTGAATTATGCCAGACATAATAATTTCTTCATCCTCTATGGCCATTACATTTATACAAGTATCAACGCAGAAGACAAAGGAACTTTACTCTGCACATTCACAAGTTAACAAATGCAGTGCATTTTCCCTATGCAGCTCCATTGTACTTCTGATCTCACAGCAAGCCAAAACAAGAAACAACATTCTACTCAACGAAGAGCTGTTAAGTGCCGTTCTCCCCTACTTCTTTCTCAATAAATACATTTCCATCTAGGGTTGAGACTAGTCATTTCCTCCTTCTCGGAACAAATTATGTTTAGGAAATCAGGAACCTCAATTTTTATGTGCATAAATTACACATTCTTCACCATATTTTTATGGTACCCCAAAATCGTAAAAACATTTAACTTTTTTGCAAGATACTGACACAAACAAGAATGCCATCCTTTGCGTCTAAGCACATCTGAGTTTCTTTAACAGAAATGCCATGCATGTTTCTGAATACTGTCATGAGGCCCATGGCAATAAAGTTCAACATAGTCAGGCTGTAATCTTCTCCCAAGGAAATGGTTGGGATGCCAAGATGCCTTTTGACTTTTATTTCACAGCAGGGCTTCATTCACAGCGACTCTGTCCAAACCTTAAACTACACCAGCTGTGATACAAGGTCCTGCACAGTAATTTGTAAAAAGTATTTGACAAACAACATACACATGATAGAATACATTGCAATTCGTGACAAAACAGTGATCAATATCCATTAACTACTCAGTGGGAAAGGGGCGATTAATTCATAATGTATCTACAAACTACAGTCTACTCCTAAAGCCCTGGTAGAGCAAAGCACTTACACAGTAATTGCAAAACATAAATACAGGATACTTTATAAATCACTTTACAGACAGCCTGGTTAACTGAGTTAAGGAACAACAGAAAAATGCTTAAAATATTAGAAGAACTATTAAAATAGACGCACTATTCCAGTATAGTCTAGTTATCTATTAGTGAATCAGTTCACAAGTACACAGCATGTGTTGTTATATATTCTAGCACTTATTTGCTGTGCAGCAGTGTCTCTTTTCCTAACTTATAAGCAAAGTTTCAAACTTTCAAACATGTAAGAACACGTTAATCTTGCTCTAACTTAATTTTACTGTTCTTCTCTGAGTTTCATGCAATTTTCTAATTTCATATACTTTTAATAAAAAAGCATTACATCATCAGTGCATATTCTATACCATGTTTACAACTAAACAGGAATTAACACCTCTTTAAAAAAATATCAGATTTCTAAGGGTAAGTAAAGTGATTCACTAAAAAAATCATTTTTCACTTTAGAAAAATATTATTTGGATAGAAGTGGAATTTTACATATGTCTTCTGAAATGCAAAGAGTGGACGCTCAGCTCAGATCAGTTACCAACAGATTCTGGGTCTAGTTGACTACAGGGAAATTGAACAAACAATAGCTAATGAAATGTAACTTGGAAGTAGGGCTCACTGAAAATTTTCCATTGAATAGCGTGTGATAGCAAAATAATTTCTTATTTATGCTAAAAACCCTCATTGACATCATCTTAGAAAAGTGAACTTAAAAACCCCAAAGATATCCCCTTGGGAGACTTACTCTCTTACAGGTACCTTGTCAATTACAACCAATTTTCTGGGGCAACAAATAAAACCTTGGGCAACATCTCAAAGAAGGCAAGGGACAGGTCTGGGGCATCTACAGGCTGGACTGTAGGGAGCAAGTACTCATACAAGGCATTTCCAGCCACACGAAGAACAAGAAAGTGATTGAACAGAAAGCACAAGCTAACCACGGGAAAATGGATCAACCTCTACAATGAAATAACAAACTAAGGAAAAGAGCAGCATGTCTCATTCACCTTGGCTTTAACAGAGCTTTTGACACAGGCTACTTTGGTATCTTTGTAGGCAAGCTGGAGAGACGTGGTCTAGATGAGAGGAAAACTGATTGCACCGTCAGACTTAAAAGACAGGGGTCAGTGATTCCATGTGTAACAGGCAGGTGGTTACGAGCTACGTTTTCGGGGGTTGATACTCTGGCAAACACCACCTAATGTTTTCATTTACAATCTGGAAAATGGCATGAAATGCATCATAATCAAATTTCTGGATGACAGCAAATTTGGCGGAGTGGTAAATATGCTGGAGGGCAGGACTGCTACTAACCGGCATCACAGCCCATCAGAAACAGACTGACAAGAACCTCTTGAACTTCAACAGTGACAAATGCAAAGTTCCACACAAGGGTAGCTCCATGCAAAAACATAAGCTACATATTAACAGCACCTGGAACCATGTGCTGTGTTATACATGTCAAACCAAGACTGTGCCCTAAAATTCACAAAAAGGTGCAAAATTAATTATCTTGTTTTGTTGCTGTTTTCAGATATCAGCAAACTCTGTACAGCATAGACAACTCCAAGGAATCATTAAAATAAATATTGTGGTTAAATTGAATAGGCACTTAACATGAGAGGAAATGGAAATATTATGAAGTAATTGATGTCACAAAAAAAGCAGTAAGAATAACAACAGGCAGAAGCAGTGAATAGATTTACAGTAGTGATATTAAGTTTCTCAAAGAAATATGTGAGGTAGAGTACATAATTGGAAACAATTGGTAAGACTGATGGGAGATAGGAGAGGGAAGAATATCTTGTACCAAGCCAAAAGTGTTAAAAACATTAGTCTCACCAAGAGATATACTCATAGCAGGAGCAAAAGAACAAAACAATTACAAAGTTTAAGGATCTCATCCAAGAGACGGAGACTGTCAGGAGAGTGTCAGGAGAGTGCAGAACTGAAAGAAGCCCAGAAGAACTAAGTAAGTATATAAAGTGAAAGCACTGTGCTCAACCAGCACAGACAAAAATTACTGGAGAGAAAGCCGATGCCTTTTTTATCTATCTATCTATCTATCTATCTATCTATCTATCTATCTATCTATCTATCTATCTATCTGTATCT
>Ga0181612_156290_pt1 | contig 19034 bp, 10 predicted proteins | sample HoacroProtozoa21_FD_119630 | JGI IMG/M metagenome (GOLD analysis project Ga0181612, IMG submission 119630) | Hoatzin crop microbial communities from Cojedes, Venezuel. Combined Assembly of Gp0051906, Gp0051904, Gp0051908 | reverse complement strand
TGGATTTTTTAAAGGGAATCCGGTGAAAGAGTTCCTGGATAAAAGTTTTTTTTTTTTTTTTTTTTGCTTTGTTTCTTTCTTTCTCTCCTTTTGTGTGTGTGTGCATGTGTGTGTCTTCCCTGCATTTTTTAAACACAGTTTGTACATACTAAACCATCATCAAGAAAAGCGCAAAGAAAAGAAGAGGAGGAAAAAAGGGAAGAAAAGAAAGAAAGAAAAGACAAATCTTCACAACTTTGCCTCCAGCTAGGCTTCCTTCAGCATGAGTTTTATCAAAAGCCAGTAAACCAAATTCCAGACAACCACTATGTCCAGATTAAGCTGAAACTCAGGGTATTCAGTGGAGGTATTTCCCTAATGTCCCTTAATTCCACCTGCTGCCAATGTCTTGGGGCTTTTTTTCCTGTTTTCTAGGGGTTTTTTACCCTCCTTTTCTCATGCTAGCATGGAGATATTCTAGTGCAAAAGAGAATCTGCTCCTGTATCTTTAGGTATATCTGAAGCTATTCAAAGTTAAACGAGAATGTAAGAGAACATGCCTTCGTTCACCGTGATTTCAAGAGAACTGTGCTGATTTACACCAGACACGATTCCAGCCCACTAACTGCCAGGCAGTGGAAGCAGACATACCAGGAGTCCTCCCTTCCTTGGATCTAATCTCTGCAAGTGTGCTAAAGCATTCATAAGATGCTCACTGTACAGATACTGTCAGAATGAACAAATTAGCTTTTTTAATCAGCCAAGAGATCTCAACCAATTAATTCTGGGTCAGTCTACACTCAGAAGCACAAGTAGAATTACTATTTAAGGTAGTAGGTGGTAGATGCATGAGCTATACATTTATGCTGATTCTCCAAAGACCTGACCCCTGACCATTTGTTTCACATTACCTTACTCCCCAACCACAAAGACTACTGTTCTCGTTTCTGCTTGAATCTCTCGAAGCAGATCCTGAACTCCCCGATTTGAGGAAAGGAAATCAAAAAGAGAGGAAAATTAAAAAGGGAGGAAGAATTTGATAAAAGTGAAGAAAGAAAAAGCCAGTTGATGTCTATAAGATGCAGGGATAAGACCAAGACAACTTATGCATTAGATATGGAAATTCCAGAAACCACAACCAGTAATATACAATTAGCCTCATACAAAAAATTCAGGCATCAAGAGATATTATAAGTCATGGAGGAAAACAGTTTCATGGCCTTCTTCCCATCTTTCCCCACAGCCAGTCTGGAGCACGAACGTACACTAGAGTTTGGTTTCAATTTCTGCACAGCCTAGGAGAACCACCCTAGGCAGTTATCCTGCAGCTGCCACTCAGAGGCCTAGCAAGTAGTAAGCAAAGACTGTGCAAAAAATGTGGAGAAATATGGACGACAAAATGTCTGAGGTGTGTTTTGGAGCAACCACGTGATACAGCATAGCAGTCTCTGAGGAAAGCTAGTAAGAAGTGGTCTGACAATATATTGTTACCTGATCTAATGCAGAATTTGCAACTTAGGTGCATAAGTTGTGACCCAAGAGTAAGCATAGGTCATTAATTTAAAGTTTCTTTTGTACTGGATCAGAGGCAGAGAAGTGCTTTAGGGACTTTTTAATTTTTTAGGAGAAATTTTTCTTAATCTTTCCTGAAGTCTTGAAAAACATGAACTACTGGATCCTGTCATTTCAAATCCTATTTAAGCAGCTTTTATGTTCCCGGTAGGAGCTATTCTAGTCTATGGACTAAGTAGAAATTTAAGCAATTAATTTAAGTGATATCCAGTATCCAGTGGACAGTAACAGCTTCTGTTCCAACTTAGCAGTTAGCAATTTACAATTTTAAATGCATTGTTTTTCAACTCAGTCAAATTGTGATTTTGTGATACGAATATGCTTCTAGCATGAAGAATTACATTTGATAAAGTTTTTTTGTGTTTGCCACAGTGTGTGGCAGATAAGAAAATTAACATAGCTGCTTTTTTCAAAATACCCAAATCAAGAGTCCTATGGCATGAACTAACACTTTGCAAAAATCCTTAAAAAAACATTTGCTCTCCCTACGTGAATCTACATACACAGCACAGACCACTATGCATTGTTTCAGGGTATCAGAGTAAAACACTGACAGGGTGCATTGCTTAAAACTTTTTAAAACACGTGATGTCAACTGCTCCTGCTAGTGGCAGAAGTGAAATGACTGACGTAACTCTTGATGTGACATTGTCTTACATGAGAAAGATAGATGTGAGACAACAAAGTAGAAATGTGGTTATGTGCATAGGATCTTCTTGAGGCTACTCCCACTGACTGTGCAAATCACAGCCTGGAGATATGGCAGTATATAAGTAACACAAGTATAAGAGCTTGTACTAAAAGTGGTAGAATTCAGCAGTTTTGACAAGAGCTGTAACAGTGTGATTCCAGCAGCAGGAACACTGGTCTATAAGATGTCAAGGTCTTTTGTTCAATGTTTTGTGCAAGAGGGTTCATGTAACAGCCCCAAATGGGATCGATCTCAGCTCTGTGCTCTTAAAACTGCGTAGGAAATTATGTGAATTCCACTAGCTCGGCACAAAATATGATGACATCAGCTTTATGCAAGGGCATTTGGGGATTTCATCTGAAGAGATTCAACAGATCAGGAGTCAAACCAACACAAGAGAGCCTGCCATCGTTGCTTCCAGTCTTCTAGAAAGCACAGTTTTCACTGGTAGATTTGTACTTTGTAGACATGGATGTTTAGGAATTCATCTTTGTCACCGACTCTTTGTGCACTGACAAGAAGTGTTGACAATGCAAACACTTTATAGCCTTGATTACACAGCAGCATCGTGAATAGCTTTACACTGCTAATAAAAAAGGATGCTGATGCCAGAGCCAGAGCTGAATTGAAATTCTTTGCTTTGAATCTCACAGCCCTTCATGCTGTGAGTGCATGCTGTACTAACAAGCCACAGGTGAACACTTCAGGAGTGGATAAAGCTGTGATCCTGGGGGTGTTTTTGTGGGGTTATATATTAACCCTACAGGGCACTGTATCTGTTGTATAATTAGCTGTTCTTTTTTATGAATAGCCTGAAAGTATGGCAGGCTGGCTTAACCGAAAGATGGAGGAAGAGAAAATCTTAATGAGAAGTAATGAGGTGGCATTAGGCAGTTAGTATGGACAAAATATGAACATGTGAATTGCGTCATTGAAGTAAGACTCGCTTGAAAGATAAACAGGATGGGAACCTTAAAGACCGAATTCCTCTTTTCTTTACAGAACAGGCAACGCCCAAGAGAGCATCCCCAATTTGTCCTGCCAAAGTGCATCAGCACTGCTCTGGAGGCCTTTAAGAGTTGAAAAATATACTTTTCCATCTCTCTGCTCCTCAAAGCCATTTGGTTTCTGGCTGTCTTAAGGCTTCCAACCAAGGTGCTAAACCATATCAATTGCAATGGCAATGATTTTTTTTTTCTCCCTTTTAGTGAACACCCACCAGGAACTGGACTGAGACCAGCAGCTCGTTTTGCATTGGCTGCTTAGCAGCCATCAGATGGTAGTGTTATCTGATCACTGCTGACCTGGGCCAGAGTCAAATGTGTGACCCAAGGGTTTAAAGCCTTGGTATCCTATTAGCAATCCCACTGAGCTGGCCCTGGATTGGAAACTGCTTGAATACAGACTGTCTGCCTTTCACTGAAATGAATGTCAGCATTGATTTTAGTGGGAGTTTTCTATTGCCCAAATCAGTATTGTTAAGGACAGGTAAGTGTTTGAGGGGAGACTGACAGCTGAGACAATGCCAAATACAAATGGAGCTGTAACTGTGTTCTTTTGTGCTTCACACTGATTTTTTTTCTAAACGTGTTGTAGCCTCCCTTTTTGGAATGCAATGTTGTAGCCTCCCTGACTGGTATGCAAAGACTCTTAGAATGGGTGTTTTCTTAGCCTGGTTAAAGGAGCATGTGTTTTTAATCCAGAAGAAACAGAAAACATACCTTTGGGTCTAGGTGTTCTTCAGGTACTGAGGAAGTGACAGGAACGTACTGTTCCAAGGTGTCCAGAAGGACTACTTTATAACTGTTACATTTTCCTCAGTCCATGCTGCAGTCATCTGTGGCACTCTACAAACAAAGATTTCTAAAGTTTGATGAGATGTTATTCTGTGTCACCATTGCTCATTGTTTCTGGAATTGTCTCAGTTCCTTTCAGGTGTGGATGCCTGGTGCAAAATGTGCAGTGAAGGAGGCCTCCCCTCAGAAATGCAAGACCTGGAACTGGCCATCCATCATCATCAGACCCTGTATGAACAAGTAACACAGGCCTACACGGAGGTATGTGCTTCCCAGAGAAGAAGGTTTCTGTTAAGCGATAATATGTATTTGACTGCATTTTGGAGCTTAGCTTTTGTAAATGAGATATGTTCTGCCTTACATTTCTGCAATTTTTCCAGAGAAGGAGTCAGCCAGGGCTGTAGAAGGTGACTCCTAGCAATCTGCTCATAAGGGCACAACAGGACAATCTAGGGGAAAAGCAGAAATGAAATCTAGAACTAGTGTTGGCACCCCAAAGAAGAGCTGCTTCGCTGCCTCTGCTGAACAGGGAACCCCTTTAAGCCACCGGTAGCTTTACTCCCATTGCTTTCCTTATGTGAGTGAGTCCTGGCTCTAGCACAGGTATGCTAATGGAAACAGACAATGCTAAAGGCTTTTTCCTTCCACATACAAAGTCACAGAGATGTCGAGTCCTCGTTGCAATGAACGCTGCAAGAGACTGTGCTTTAGATAGAATCATAGAATCTAGAATGATTTAGGTTGGAAAAGAGCATCATGGAGTCCAACAGTTAACTTGCCACTACCAAGTCCACCACTAAACCATGTCCCTAAGTGCCACGTCACGTGTATTTGTATATATTGTTGTCAAATATCTCAGACCTGAATAGGGTATGTGTTTTTTTGCTTTAAAAGAGGGTGCCAAGGATGCTGAAAGTAAAACATATTCTCCAGCATTTTGTCAAAGAAACCATGAAGTTCTTCACTTGCTTTTTCACCCATCCAGGCTGCAGCGTGAAATAAAAGCTACTGACAAGCAGCCAACATTCAGTGCATCCGACTGCGCAGGCCAGGGTCTGTGTGCAGTCCACTTCATTCTGCAAGAGGGCTGCAAGAGCTCCCTGACGTTTGGGAGGAGTCATTTTAGGAACGAGGCCAGTCTAGATGTTCACCCCAGGCCAACCTGCAAATTACCCTAGGGGTGGGAAGCCATGTACGTTACCCATTCTATTCTGTTATTCATGTCTCCAGGACTAAAGCTTGGTAGAAAGTAATACACAGATCACCTGAATGCTTGGGTTTAGTTGTATTTTTCATTTCCCTGTACTGCGCTGTGCTTGACTGTCTTTCTTGGTGTCAAGGGATTTTGCTTCTTGCAGTTTTCCAAGGTGGACAGGAGGACTGTGGTAGTGCTTGCTATACTTAGTAAGTTACCAAGTGAAGACTGCAGAACAGAACATAACAACTCTCCTCCACGCTCAGGCCTTGCTCTGCTATCGTGTTCTTGGGCAAATCTATAGTACAAAAGACAAAAGAAAAAAATTTGCTAATGTAGGCTTGGTGGTAGGCTCTCACGCATACACAGTGAAGTTGTGCAGATACCTTGATGATGAATGTAATGAATGTTAGATAGAAATCTCTTATTATCCAAAGACCTGCAAGAATTTGGGAGTTAGTCAATGAAAATGAGAAGTCTGGGTTGCAGTCACAATGGACAATTCCTTATTCAGTACTCAGGCTTCTCAGGAACAGCAGGTTGTGTGAGCAAACACAGAACAGTCCTGTTGACCCCTAGTTTCAACTGTGAATTTTATACACGTGTCTAGTCAGGTGAAACTAAGTTTTTTTGATTATTTTTAAAAATTATTTCTAAAAATTAAGTCAAATTGGGATTATATAAAAAATAAAAATATTTGAAACCAGCATTTTGTTTATAAGCCCCAACCTTACTTTTTGTGAAAAGAAAACTCATTTAACACTCATCACCAAAAGCAACCTTGAACGTGCATATTGCTTTTGCTGATGCTTCCTTGGAAAGCTGTAACTTGTCACAGACACAGCTGTTTAAAGTATTTCTATATTATTTTACTAATAAGTACATTTTTAAACTGTATGTAGAATTGCCAGAAAGGTTACAGTCTGTTATTTCAGAAATGTTCATCCTTTTTCCTGTGGCTCCATGGTGAGCTGAAAAGCCTGGATTAGATTTAGGAGTCCTGCCTCATATCCACATGCCTGTTGCTCCAATCTAGATAATTCCCCTTGCCCCCAGAAAATAATGTTTCTTCCCTTGGAGCTCTCTATGGTGGAATGAAAATTGTAGCTTTTTCTTTCCTTTCTTTTCCTGCAGAGTCATTGAAAATCTCTGTTTCTGTTTCTATACTTCAAAAAGATCGGAATAGAGTGAACATTCCTTGGAATACCATTTTATCTGGATATTTAATAGGATATTAATTAACATTTAATAGGATATGTGGGCCTATTCTGTTCTCTTACAGAGCATAACAAAGCAGTGCAGGTTCACTGCAGGAACCTAAGAGGCACCCAAAGAATCTTAGAGAGACTCTTTTTTTCCATCTCGCCATGGTTGTAGCCATAATTATTTGCCTTCTTTCCTTTATTGCACTCGAGTGAAACTCAGAAATAATGGAGGCAGAGATCATGGCCTGATATGCAACCCGCAGCTGAGCAATCCTCTGTGGCTCTAAGCCGAGTGCTGGCATAACAGGGCTTCTGAGAATCAAGTGGTGCTCTTGCTTTTACTTTGAGTAGAACAGTGCTGGAGGGAGGAATACAGGAGATGTGTGCCTCTGGCAGATCGCCCTCTTCCAAAAAGAGTTCCTCTAGATGTCTCTAGCCAGGGTGTGTTTATGTCGCTCCACCAGTGTTTCTAGTGGATGAACAGCAGGTGACAAATCTGGGATACCCCTACTGAGGACTGTACTGGTTTGGTAAAGATAAGGAGGGAGAGAAAGAAAGGTTTTCTCCAGTCAGGCTTGAGCCTGGTTGATGGTAAGAGCATCTTGTTCAGTATGACTTGATTAACTGCACTTTACTGTCTGTTCCCAGAGGCATGATATATTTGCTCTAAAGATCATTTTTCTTTTCCTAGTGCAAATTGTAGCTGTTTCACAGATGGCACCATTAGTCTAGTCACTTGCAAGGCTTTGGAGGTCTTTCTGACATGCTAGATAGGATATCTACAGAATTTAACTTATTCCCTGGCAGTGTACACAGCATCTGTGGAGACTACTCCACTAGCACAACAAAATCTACTTTTTAGTTCACCCAAGATCACATAACTTCTTACAGAAGCATTTACATACTGCATATCCTAGCCCTTCTCCTACCACGAAGCCAAAATGCAAGAATATCACCATACGACAGGAGTGTTTATGTGTGTTGTGTCAGGTCGTGAGATAAACCTTCCCAGGGAGTCCAGCAGCAATTCTGTACTCTTCAAAACAAGTGATAAATGGTCAAATGTGTTTTGCCAAATGCAGCACTGGCACTTACACTTTACAGAGACTGCAAGGCATGCAGGGTGCAGGTCCATTCAGTTTAAGACTTTTGCAACTCTTCTTCAAAATACATCATTATGTGGGATGTAAGTGAAGTGGTGCAACTAAGTGGTGCAAACTAAACACTAACTACTGTGCTTGTCTCCTTGCACAGTTCTTGAAAAATTTGAAAGATTCAAGTGAAAAGAGATTCTGTGATTTTTTTTTTTCAGTTATAAGGAGAACATGGAAATGACTGAAAGAGCAGAGCAGATAACTTCTCCATTTGTGCAGCTGTTCCCTTCCTTTCTGAAATGTGTTCACTGGTGAACTCTGAGAGCACAAAGCTTCTGTGCCCATTGATTGGGAATGCAGTAATATTCACAACAAAAATACTTTCAGAAAAGAAAATTTTTAAGACAAGGAACTTCAGAGCTGCAGAAGATATGAAATCCTGGTGTATGTATGTAATCCTTGTGAATTCTGAGTACTGCTGATTACCTGATTGCCACTGTGCTGCTTGCCATATATTTAGTCCAGCATGACTGGACAAGCATGTAAACTGAAGAGCAGGAGAACACTTGCAATAGCCTCTGATTTATGTTAATTATTATTAGCAGGACAACACAAGCACTTGAGGTCTGGTGTTCATCTCTGGCTGTGCAGAGAATAACTGGAAGGTTATGCCCATCAGGGAAAAATCATAACTTGTAATCTCTGAGGCTTTTTAGACAGACAGCAGGAACAAATTATAATGCAGTAGATAAAAGCCGAAATCCTATAGAATAAAAAGGAATAAGAGAGAACACAGAGTGTACTCGATCTATCCCTGACACTACAAATCTGGGAGAACATCGTCCTGTCTCAGCTTTGGACAAAGAAGGGGTGTGTAAGCTGTTGCCTTTGAAACAATCTTTTTGTTCTGCATTGCTCCTGCCACTGAGACTTTTTATTGCAAAGGTCTCATTGGCTGTATTCACCCACAAATCAGCTCTGGAAGAGCACTTTTTTGTAAGACTACTGAATTTAGTCTGGTGTTTTGATCAGTCATGATTAGTATACAGAATATTTCACCCAAGGATCTGACCCCTCAAAATGGAATAATTGCAGGATTATACCTCTGGGAGGCAAAAAAACGACATGCAGGGTCTGCAACTTGGGAGATGGTGTAGGTATGAATAGGTCTATACTGTGGCACAGAGTTTCCAGGAAAGTTTTACCGAGTAAAGCATGTCTGTCATAGTGTCTGTGCAATCACATATCTCTTCCTGGTAAACTTCTGAAGCTTTGTTGTTAGTCCTGATTATTCTGTGATTTCTATCAGTGTAAATCAGCAGAGTCTATACTAAGAGCATTGTAACAGCACCCAGGGACAGATTCAGACCAACACTGAGCCCAAACGCCAGCAACAGAAACAGTGAATTCACAGTGAATTTAGCCAGTGCAGAGAGTGAGTTTCTGGTCTAATAAGCTATTCTCAGGTGTATGCATAGCCTTGATTTCCTGGTCCCAGTGATTAAAATGTTGCTGATCGTCTTCCCACAGCTAGAATAGGATGTAATATGCCGTGTCTCCTTCCCTGTCTAGAAGCTGCTGCTTCTTGCCTAGCAGCTATTGCCACCTCCATAATGTTGCCAAGGTAACACCCGTGCCTCAATGTTTCCTCCTCAAATCCTCCCCCATATTGCCACTGTCCACTGCTGTTGGTGAATAAAATCATTCCCTCTGTGACCCCCGCAGGATCCAGCATGTGCAAATTGTTCCAGCTGGTCTTCAGCAGCAACCAAATTTGAGTACGGAAAGCCAGTCCCTGTGGACTCTCCAGTTATTTCCTGATCTAATTCCAAATTGCCCTGAATGTTTAAAAATTCTCCAAGGATCTGCCTAAGTCCACCTAATAGTCACATAATATGATGAGATTTGACTCCCACTTTTACCAGTATAAATCTCAAAGGCTCTCATGATTTCTCTGAAAATGCACCAGATATACACTGCTACAACAGACTGGGATGTGGCATGGCTTGCCAAAAGACACAGGTTTGGGTATTAAAGGATATTTGCTACATTTGGACAAGCAACTTGTAATATAGAAATAAATGAAACTTGGAAATCCTTGAGATGTGTTACAACTTTGACTGATAAAGTTAAAAATTCAGACTGCATGAAAAACGTTCATAGACCCAGTCTCTAGCAAGGTTGATGATTGTGATTGCATAGAAATAAAAACACTTTTCAGAAAAGCTTGTGATTTTCACTGTAGATTTTTTCAGAGGGAAAAGAGAAATGTGGGGTGGGAAGAGGAGAGGGATTCTGATGGTGTCATCATTTAACATTTCTGTTGAACAAAATATTTTAAATTTGCAATCTGCACCTGAAAAATATTTCAGAAAGACATTTTTAGAGAACCAGTGCATGCACACACTTGTTAATAGCAGTTTGAGTTTTATGGTTCCATTTTTTTATTTTGTCCCTGCAATATGAAAATTTTCTAGGAATGTTCCAGGAAAAAATCTGGCATTAAAAATCTGGCATTCTGGGTTTTTTTAATGCCCAAATGCCTTTACATCTGCAAATGTGTTTTAATACCCTCAAAAAAGTTACACATGTGCAGAGGGCTTTCCATTTGCCAACAAACTTTGTAGCTCATTGAAAATGGAGACTGTAGGTCCCCCTGAGTTCTTTCTGAGGAAGAAAAGAATCACTGTCATATACTAATTTATTTTGCACTGACACTGAATGAAATATGGAATTGGCATGTCACACTTCTCAATGTATATACATACTTAGTAATCCCACGAAGAAAGGACTCTCCTTTATCATACAGAATATGAAGTACTCTGCCATCTGTGGTTTTCTTAAAATGCCACCTCCTCACCAAAATAGGCCCGCTATTGCAAATGCCACCTTGTCATCAACTTGTATGCATCAAGAATTTTCAGTGCCCGAGTGTCAGAATGTAATTTAGTCTTGGGATCTCTGTCTCTATGTATGCAGTCCCAGCAGTGCAGTGTCTGTGTTCTTGCTGAGTGACACAGCAGGAAGCGAAGGCAAGAGCTGAATGTGTAAGTACAAGTCAAAAAAAGATGTTATGAGGTCTTTCTTCCTTCTTGACTAAAATAAGGAGAGCACACAGGGGAAAACGAATCAGCTAGACTACCCTCTGGCAGCTAGTGAATGTTTTAAGTATCAGTGCAGTGAAGTAGACCTATTTCTTTACTCAGGTGAGCCAGGATGGAAAAGCCTTGCTGGATGTCTTACAGCGTCCCTTGAGCCCTGGGAATTCTGAATCCCTCACTGCTACTGCAAACTACTCCAAGGCTGTTCACCAGGTGTTGGATGTGGTACATGAAGTCCTGCATCACCAGCGGCGCCTAGAGAGCATTTGGCAACACAGAAAGGTCCGGCTACACCAAAGGCTGCAGCTTTGCGTTTTCCAGCAGGATGTTCAACAGGTAATATCATTACTAAAGGAGATAAAGAATGGTGCTTTGCAGCCGTAAAGATTGTTTGGTGACTCATCTAGAGGATATCGCCATAACAAGATTTCACACACAGCTCTGTCTGTACTAGAAATAGGCTAAAATCGTAATACGCCTTTCAGAACCTCTCGGCTTCATGTTGAAAATTATCAACCATTCCCCACAAGGATGTGACTCTTATTTTCAGTGGTTACTTTTGCACAAGTGAGCATTTAGCTGTAGGTACTCTACTGTTCTGAGAAAGTGATGTTTAACAGAAAAAAAAAATTCAAGTGTAAAAAGCAATTGACCTGTGGTGTATTTTACCTTCCTATGTGGAAACAATACAGTTACAGACCTTTTAGTGGTGGTGTTTAGATGATCTTTGCATTATTACCACTTATGGAGTCCACATACCTGTGCTATGAGTTTGCTGTCCCAAATGAACTGAACACCCCACAGTGCAGAGCCTGCCCCACAGAAATACAGTTTGTACAGTAAAGGCTCACCGCTGAGAACTCAGACTCCAGGTGAGTAACTTCTCTCTCCCAAAGGAATCTGTGTGAATACCAGCACAACAGCGTAGCTGACAGTAAGTATGAGATGCCATGTTTATAGCTGCCAAATACGAAAGCACAATCAACAGATGTTACAGGACTGCTTGTTCAGGATGGTGTGGTTTGTTTAAGGGTCCTATTACAGCCTGAAGCAGATGTGGTTAGCAATATGGTACTTGCTTTAAATGAAGATGCTGAATGCTCTAATTATGTTTATGGAGCATTCTAATGTCCCTGGGGTTCTTTATGTCGCTGCCTTTCTCCAAGTGAAAAATGACCTGGAGACGGAGTGACAAAGCTGTCACATGCAAAATAGACATGAACCAGCAAGGACAGGAGACAGGCAACTTTTATTCAATGTGCAAATTGGTGGTCCTGTTAGTGCCATCGTTGAAGCACACTGACAGAACTGCAGCTGTAGATATCCTTGGCAAATATATATGACCATTTCTTTGGCAGTCTTGAAAAGTTTGCCAGTTTCTACCTGCTCATTTTTTTCTATAAAACCACACAAATATTCATGCCATGCATATAACTAAATCTGGGGTTGAATGTAGCAGATGCTTAATTCAAACAACTTCACTTTCCTTGCGTGTCAGCAAACATACCGCATAGTAATGGCATTCATGAGCTATATATTAAATAGCGCATGTACTTGGAATTCAGTTAGAATACTCTCGTCAAACTGTATGAAGTTGGAAGTATTATCTTAATACAAATGTGAGGTTAAAACCTCAAATATCAAGGGCTTTAAATTCTGGTGTTATTATGCTTTTTCCTGGTGTGGTATATAATGTCAATAAGAATCCATATTATCTTAGGTATGCTTCATCCCCTAGGGTGATTTACAGTTTTGTTGAATCTTTTCAACCCAAAACTTTCTCTCTTACATCTCCTGAAATCAGTAGAAATGTTTATGAGGTTTATTCATGAAACTCGTTCAGACTTCTACTTCCCACATATGCAAAGCAATGTGGCTTTGTCACTGGCTTTCAAAAGGAACAGGTCTTTTGTACGTACTGTGACTTTCAGTGAGAGGAAAAGAAACAAGCAGTAAGAGTCACTGGAGTACAATCACTTTAGAGAGCATCTCTCTATGTGAGTTCTGTTGGCAACAATCTTTCCAATTTTTTCTCTTAATGGGTAGTTATTATCTGGGAAGCAACAACTTAATGACAGACATGTTTCTGTCCTAGCGCACACTTACTGGAGGCATCTCTTTGTCCTACTTAGAAAGTAGAGAAGAAGAGATGAATCATTCTGTTCACTAAACATCTGTACTATTCAAGATAGTTGCTTTGTAACTCACAAATGAATTTATCAGCTAAACAGAAATATGAAGTGTAGATTCCATGAGGAGGAGGAAGGTATCTGAGTATGTTGATGGGGTTTTTTTGAAAATAATCACCTCCTATATATCTGTCATGCAATTACTATTGCACTTAGTCTGTTAAAAGCCCATCAGCTGGCAGGTGAAGCTGCCACCTATATGTTAACATTTATCTGTAACTATTTGTTGCCTTGTCAAATTTTAGTAACCTTTAACTAAATTCTTCCTGGTTCAAGTCTAAAATGAGAACATGTGAGAGAACAAATCCTGGCAGGAGAGCCCTGAGTTTATTAGACATCGCTGTGTTCTAGACAAGTAATGATACAGTGTAGTTTCTCTAAGGAAGATGCTCCTCTTCCCTTTCCACCCAGCTCAAAATCAGACATGTTCTCACAGATGCAGTTTTCCCTGTCAGGATGTCCCGTGGCTCACCCTCTCCAGCTGTTGGCCACTGTAGTAAAAATTCTGGTGAAAAACGATCTCCGTGTCAGAACTTACACTCCTTCACTTGTTCATCTATAGCTTTCTCTTCATGTCAGCTGTTCTGTATCAATCTTGTCTTAAAAGCAGATGTGAATAGGAACAGGTTTTCTTGCATTGTGTGTTCTTAATACAGACCCCAGGATTAATCTGCATCCTCTCAGTCTGCCATTAATGGCATTAAAAGCTTTTGGTAAAGACCCGTCTCCAAAAAGAGATTGTTGTGACTCTTGAGAGATCAATTGTTCCACACCTGACTACTCTAGTTAGTCTTGCCATAGGTGAATATTTAGGCATACAATATCAAGTGCTTGCAGAGAGGTCTTGCAAAACTGGTTAGCTGGATGAAGGCTTTCTTGTAGACCAAGAGTGTGCCTCTTGGACTGGATTTAAGGGTTAAGCTGTGTTATACAGGGCTCATTCACATCATTCCTGGTTTACTCTGCATCATTTGCAAGGCCAGACCTACATGCTGTATGCATTACTGGCAAGTCAGAGCTGTGTTCTCAGACGCTTTCACACTGTCAAGGAAATCCTTTTGATTCTACCTGGGTTTCAGTTTGAACTGCACAAAACCTAAAACCATTGAAAATAATGGATTAAAAGAAATAAAATTTATTTTTATTCTGAGATAGAAAGTCAGGCTTCCTTGCAGTTGTGTCATAACCAAAATACAAGTTGTGTAGTAGGAAAAAAAAAAGTTTAAACACTGTGGACTGCCAAGTTAGAATATTAATGTAAGAAATGTTTTACTATAAAATGTCATTACAAGTAATCACTACCTCACACCATCAGACATTTTATAAGATTATTTGCTATTACATCTATGTCTTAATACATTACATCATTTTGCACGTGAACCAAGGTAAATAACGCTGTGCTAAGGACAATGAGTTATGAATATATAACATTTTAAAGAAGGAAAGAAAATAAATGGCATGAAACTGCATGCGCAGCCTTCACAGGAAATGGAGCACGATTCACACAAAGAGGATAGCAGTTAAGACAATTTGTGAGCTGTTATGAGGCTCTACTCAGGCAGGAACTGACAAGGAACTCTTTTAGCACCAGAATTATTTAGGATCATTACAAAAAGTTGGGTTGCCAAGTGTGCAAAAGACTTCATTGCTTCAGTTGTTTTGTAGAAGTTCTCTGTCAGTTCATATGGGGAAGAGCTGTGCTGTTTGATCCTTTTAGAACACAGCTGTGGGAGGTGGTGCTGAGATTCTGTCCTGCAAAGGAGGAGAAAAAACTCTTTGACATTCATACTGATATTCTTTAATTGCTGCAGATTCTTCAGCCCATTTTTAGTAGCTTTGCTTTTTGCCCCTCTCCGCTCTGTATCTTCCCCTTCTGTGGACTATTTACCAGCAAATTAACACTATTTCCATTTCTGTTGAGATCTGAAATTGTTCTCATGTTGTCTCCGATTTCCATTACTTTCCACTGTTGCATCCTGATTTACACTGATTGCCTCTGCATGTATCTCTTCACTTTAATATGTCCCCTTTGCCCCTGTGTACATCAACACTAAACAGCCATGGTAGCATAAGGGTTGTACCGTGAGCAGACATTACCAAGCAGCCTTAGAAATCACTGAAGTAAGTTCATAATGCTGTTCTTCACCCCATTGCCTCACCCATCACCTTTGTTTCATATGGGCAAGAATTTTGGCTGAATTCTCTGGCTTCATAAACTCATTCAAGTGAAGATGTAAAGCCTGAAGCATACCAATTAAAGTAGAAGAAAAATGGAGACCCATCAGATGCATTAATGAAATGGTCTGTGCAAGTCTTGAACGTGGTTTTGTAAAGCGATTTTGTGGCAGAATAGTCACACTCCTACTCTTATTCTGGAGGATTCATTCCTTCTCACAGAAATTTTATCTTTCCATCATTCCCATACATACACACCAATACTTAGCCTGACACAGGCAGCCTCTTTTCTCCACAGATTCACATGATGCTCGCAGGGTCACCGCTGGTGCTGCTTCCTTCTTGCTTCACTTTGGTTGTGATGGTTTCCTGTAGAGGAAGAGCTGGAAAATAGGTGGATGTAGAGGTACCGTATGTGCTGGTGGAGTTTCTGGGCTATATACAAAGCCTTGAGCTAGCCGGAGTGGCTCTGCATGGCAAAATGGAACAGGCCCATCATGCAAGACGAAGACCAGTGGCAAACAGCAAGGTGACACTAACAAACGCTTACTGCAAGAGGGTAGGCACATACTGAGAAAGCTAGGACTGTTGCCATACCAGCTGTAGTGATGTCTCAGATCCTTCTGGTTATTGAAAAGGTCAAGTTAGACCAGTGTCAGATTGACCTGGATTTCTCTAAATTTGTGGATCTGTGTTCTGCTGGCTTCATGCCCAGATACATTAATGGAGTTTTGGTTTACTTGTGTAGTTATCTGCCTCTGGTGGTGGATAAAAAGGCCATGTGGCCATAATGATATCATTACATTTGACAGCTGCCATTGTTGTGGGAGACTGCAAAGTACTGCAGAGGAAAGGCTGTCTCTCTTCATAACCAAGCACTTTAACTTGTGTCTGGCTTTTACTGGCCAAGAAAACAGCTTGGGGCATGATCGTGACATCACTTGTATGGAAAAATATCCCACCAACATCTGTCTGTCTCCGTGCACTATCTGAGAATGCTGAACACTTCATGTGATGCATGTGATCTACGTAGTCCATTTACAGAAGAATGCTAGGATGTTTGAGGCAGTTCATGATTCATTTAGCTCTCATACAAGATTTTAGAGGATTAGGTCTGTACATCTCTCCACACATGCACGCATACACTCAGTTGTTTCTATCACTTCAAGGCAATGAGTTCTCCAAAACTCTGTAGTTTTCCAACTTGTCATAGTTTGTTTCAAAGACAGAAGAAATCAGACTATATATCTCCTTTTATGCTTTGTTTACAATAATACCTTTTACTAGGTCTTGTAAAACATGAGATTTATTTGTAAACAATTGCTAAGAAAAAAGAACATTATAATCAAGTCAAGATTATGTTTCCTACCATGTGACTTCAGCCACAGCACCCTGCAAAAATACATTACATGCTCTGTGTGTCATTGAGCAGATGTAGCCTGTAAATAGCTACCACTGACAGATCAGTAATTAAAACATTACAATTCAAAGCATCCTATTGAATTTTCACAACCCCTTTGGTAAATTTATCAAGTAAGGAGATGCACTTAATGTTTGTCACTAATATTTACATTTTCAAAGTATCACTGCTGTACTTTCTCTGAGCTTAGAAGGTATATGTGACTTTACCAGCCACAAGGTTGAAGTACTACTTGATAGCAAATAGAGGTTCTAACTATGGGTGTATTGTCCCCCAAAATTAATTAAAAAGCAACTGAAGTGTCAACACTGCTGAAACTACTTGGCAAACTTCTCCCAATAGGATGTAACAGGAGAGAAAACAACCTTTTGTCATCCGTGACTGAAAGATACACACCTCTGTGTTCACTAAACCCATCCTTCCAGCAATTGTTGAGGCCAGTGTCCACACTGAGATTTTTATCTGATGTAGATATCTCACCACACTATTCTGACTGACCATACAACTTTTACCTACATAGCTCTAAAGGACTAAATGAGATGTGCACGTTTCCAGGCCCACATTATGTCCCTAACAGCCTCTTATTTAGTACTTGTCTTCTTTTATTATTCATGCAGTAAAGGATGGTACTTGTGTAGCAAAAGGATTTTTTGTTTGTTTGTTTCCATCCACTCTTCGTCACAGACCATGCAATAAAACATCTTGGCAGCTGCTTCTTTGGAGCAATTCTCATTCCATTCCTTTTGTTCCTGCCAAAGGAACTGGCACGCTTTCGGGCGATGTAAGTGCAAGTCTAGGCAATGAAGAGATTTGCAGCCCCACTCATCTTCCAAAGAGGACTATCGAGTAACTGCCACTGACACTGATTTGAAAATAAAGTGGTGGTATATATGTGCTGATTAGTATCCTGCAGATATTATAAAATGAATTAATAAAGACGTGGATGGTTAAATAACACAAGGGTTGGTGAATGACTTAGTGGCTTATTTTGAACTGTTAAAAAAGGACTGTCATTCCTTAATTTGAACTCACAGTGGCATGGGATTATGCAGGAGTTTCAAGTGACTTCTACTGGATAGATGTATATCTCGAAGCTCTGGTGACAGCAGAGAGAGTAAGAGAATAAGAGAACCCTGCACAGCTATACAATCCCTATTATTCAATAACCAGATTGTGTTGGATTTGCTGCACAAGGCAGTCTTGCAAGGAAGGAGAATTTTGCCCACATATTTCTTTAGTATCTGGTAATTTCATAGGGATGTTTCTCCGGTTCCTTTAGCTTTCAAAGGCATGGAGCATTTACGGACAATGTGCTTAGGGTTGTCCAAACCAAACAGGACAGGGTTCTTGGAAAAAGAACACAGCTGAAAGAAATAACATGCATTTTTCCTCTTTGCCAGTGAAAAAAGAAATCTGCCCTTGGAAGGACCACAGTGTAGCTTCCCAAGTGAGGAGTGAAATGCATGGCACTTTGATATCTAAGCGTGTTTGGACAACGGCTGTTGGTAGAGACCTAGGCTCTGTGTTTCTGTCTGCGCAGTCACATTTGCAGCTGGTAGCCAGTGATCACTGTCTGGTATAAGCACACCTCAGAGATGTCTCAGGCTATCAACTTAAGAAGTTAATTGCTTTAAATACTTGTAACTCACGTGAGAGAGAGAGCTCTGTTCTAAACTTCTGACAGTGCTCTTTAAATACAGAACTGTATTATCTTGTAAATTTTGTGCCAAATCTCTTCACAAAGAACTATAGCCCTAAATTATTACATTTTCATTAAATGATATTTATTCTGGAAATTTCTTAAGGGTTGCTGATTAACAATACTCTATCCTCTTCATAATTTGATTTAAAGTGTAACTTGAAATTATCTGGAAAAGACCTTTAAATCTTTCTTCCTATATATAGTTACTAAGCCAAGCAGACAATTGTTCTTTGTGCTTTTAAAGAGTCACTAATTAAAAAATAATAATGATCACTTTTTAGTTTACACACAGATCAGTAGTACTAAGGATATCAAACATCAGGGGCCAGCTTCAGTTACCAACTGAAGTTTACTTAGCGTTGATGTACAAACAGTCCAAGAACTCTTTGATGATCTCCGCAGCTGTCTTGGGTAATAGAATCTGAAGAAATCTGAACCAACCAGCTTGATCTCTGAACCTCCTGAAGTGAGAAGAGGAACAGAAAAAAAAATCCTTTGTGCCCCAAAAAGTGTTTTTCTTGTTTAGATCGCTGTCTGTCCTTCAAGACCTAGTCCTTTCAGATGGTCTGTTTTGCTCTTTTCTGAACTGCGAATGTTTGGATTCTTACTAAGAGCTTAGGAACCTCTAAGAAGGCCTTCTGAAAACCCTCTGAAATCCTACTCTCTCTCTGAGGTTTTGAATCTACCTCATAGTGGATGAAAAGGACATAATTCACAGAATGAAGAAATGGAGAGGCTGATATACAGTTAGTTCTCTGCAGGTAGCTGCAACTATCCATGGCCTGGATTTATCCTGCCTGTCTTTAGGAGTGTAACTGAATCATCAAAGTCAGGAGCCTAATGCATAGTCTCCTTTTATAGTCAATGGAGAGACACCGGCCTCTGCAGAGAATGACTCAGTCTGTCTAAAATCTC
>Ga0181612_119311_pt1 | contig 19034 bp, 10 predicted proteins | sample HoacroProtozoa21_FD_119630 | JGI IMG/M metagenome (GOLD analysis project Ga0181612, IMG submission 119630) | Hoatzin crop microbial communities from Cojedes, Venezuel. Combined Assembly of Gp0051906, Gp0051904, Gp0051908 | reverse complement strand
TGTCTTTGGTGACTGTGAGAAGCTGTTTGGAGATTCCTTCCCTGGTGCTCCACTGGCTTCTGCTGTGATCGCCCAAGCCAGTCGCTGCTTGCTGTGACACGAGGCAGCAGAGTCTGCGGGTGCCATCGCAGCCTTTCAGCAGCTTGAAACTTGTCATGCAGCTGAGAAGTGTGCTGTGCTCTGCTTGTGTACTCGAGGTAGGAAGCAGGGGGTTTCCCTCTGAAAGCCACAGGATACTGTCCCCTGTTTCTAGATAGACTGCAAAAATGAAAATTAGAACTCCAAGGTGTCCTAGAGAAAAGAGAAGTCTTAACAGCTTGATATATTTGATTTTGCATCCTTAAAGGGCAAACCATCAAGCTACTCAGATCCACACTAGATTACAAAAGTCTGGTTGTGCAACTGAAATGTGCTGTGCCTGAAATCAAGCAACAAATTTCTGGTGTGCAAAGAGTTAAAAATAACCCTCTTGCCCACCATGTCTTTTCAGAATATGACTTCACAGGCTTGTTACCACAATCATCAATATAATTTCAAGGCAATTCTTATCTGAATGTAATTTTTAGATTTGTTTAATTTAGTAATATTTTTCCAAAGTGGCTGCGTGAGAAAGGACATTTCTTGCTATGTAGTGCATTCAGAAACACCCCACTGCCTTCAGATAGCATCCACTGGTTTGCTCTGAGTTTGCTCTACTGCCATTGAATGAATCCAGAACAAATCCAGTCTGAACATTAACCAGGAGCCGTGACAAAATACTGTTAAAAACAAGAATCCCAAAATGGCTTTTGTTGTGTTATAATCTCATATTGTAATTAGTGTCATAAAAATACAAATATAAAGAGTAGGCATAAGGAAGTGAGCAGAAGGGGTTTCTTTTTGTTTTCAGAATGCTAAGTTTAATGGTGAATATATGTGCAGTTTGGGACAAAAACAGATGCCCTTTATGAATAGACTAAGTGGAGGAATCAGCTGGCTTATGTTCTCTCAACTGCTAACAGGATTTTTCTACTCTGTTCCTTTGTTAACTGTAAACTGTAAGCACTGAAAATCAAAAAATGAAGGAAAGTTTATGAATTATACACGGTCACAGAGTTTATTAGTGGTCTGTGCTCATCCTCTTGGGAGTCACTTGAGGAAGAGCTTTGAGCAATATCCAAATTTTCAAATGGGCTCTCTCTTTATTTATCTCATTCAGCTTTTGATATGGTGCATAAATTATTTATCAAGACTACCATTATTTCGTTAGTTTGCGTTGTAGTCTGGCACCATGTCTGCAGAATGATACCCATTTTGCATTTGCAATTTCTAAACTTAAATGAAATCAGTTAATTCTTCCTCTGTTTAGTGATCTCATTTTGCAGAAAGATGTGTGAGGGACTGAGATGTGAACAGAATTTCATTTTGACCCTGAACCCTAATTACTGTTTTCATCCTGACATTTCACCAGAAGATGTAACGAAAGTTTATGTAAGAAATATTTCTATTTTCCTTTCTCTCTCTCTCTTTTCTTTTTTAGGTGGGAAGATGGGATAGGAAATAAATTTTTCCATATCGTAAATTCACCATTAAAGCTTAGTGAATTACGTGCTATGTTGGTTAAGTTCAGAGAACGATCCTCTTTGATAGACTTTAAGTCTGTCTCCTTGAAGTTAATTTTTGAGGCAGTTCATCTCATAGCTTCCCAGTTGGAATAGCATCTGAATGGAACAGCTTCTCAATTACTTCACCTTACAGAGTGTAAAGGAGATGCTAGTCTTTTTTCCATGCCAGAACATACAATATATTCTTAAAGCAAATGTTTATTATGATTGATTTCCTCCTGGTTTACTCCCGTAACATATTAACGTCCCTTCCTGCCATCCCTCACCATCATTGCTCTGCTGATGCAATTACCAGGTAGCAGACTACCAGGCAGATTTCAATTTAAAAATATATATAGGTAGCTTAACACCTTAAACCATGTGCTAATGGACTGGAGCCAGATCATAGCTGAGCCTGTAGGAAAACTTTGTCCTCACTGTTTGGTATGAGAGCAGACTCAATTACACTGGTCCAAAAGAATTTCCCCTCGCACCCATGTGGCACATCAGTTTCCTGACCCTTCCCAGGGCTCCTCGGCTGAAGCCCTCTTGCAAAAGAGGAGAAAGAAGGAGAAGGTCTGGTGGGAGAGTGCTTGTGACTATTTCTGTCCAACAGTAGTTCCCCTTATGCAAAGAAGACCTGGTGATATCTGCTTAAAAATCCACAGGCGTGAAGTGGTAACGGTGCTGACCAGCTGGCTGTGAGACTGTGATGGCGCTGCCTGTGCTGCAGAGCCATGGCACGTCCCCACCTGCGGCCCCTGTCTGGGTGGAGGACGGGCGGCAGCACCGCACTTCTTCCCCCATGCTGACAGCCACTCAGCAGAATGATTCGCCTCCTGGCATCTCTGCAACAGGCCCCGTTTTCTGCAAATGCAAGATCACAGCCTAGAATAAGGAAAAAATATTACAGTATTACCTAAGACTATTTTTCTAGTACCAGCTATGGGATAATTGACTGATTTCTTTCATGTAGCACTCTGTCCTATCTGCAGGTTCACTTTAATCCTTTAGTCTTTGAAGATGCTCCTCTCATGACTCTGTGAACATTCTTGTTGCCAACTAACCATCATATTTTTCTCTAGAAATAATTGTGATTCTTGTGTGTGTTAATATACTGATGTCCTGTATTACTTCCTTGAGCAGTTCTTGAGAATGGCAGGCACTTTTACTCCAAGAGCACTAAATGTTTTGTGTTTGATTAAATTTAATGTATTTAGTAGTTCTGTGGGACTGATCAAAAATAAGAATCCAAGCAGGTGGGATGATGTCAGTGACCACATTGTCATTATCAACAGAATCAGACTTCTGGAGAGCAGGGTATGAGATAGGATACCTCTTACCTCCAAGTTAATGGTCCTGATGCTGTCTATTTAACAGTTGCCTAACAGACTATGCAGTTGTAAAGATGTCTTTATGTTGTATTAGACGAGCTAAGAAAGTTGCTAAATTCTGTTTAGTAAAACACAGGTATGTAATAGGTAAAAAGGAATCACGGAGTTGAAGTTTAATACAGGCAAAGAACCTTGCTTTCCATTGCAACACATGTTTCCGCCCTTGCCCTTTGTATTTGCAGGTATATTTATTTTGTCTCTGAAAGGAGCTGGTTCAGTGCCCTCTCCAGCTAAATCTACCTGCAGAAAATATGACCAAATAGCCTCAGCAATAGTAGGTTTCTCAAACTACCCCATGTCAAAGGAACAATTCCCGTGGTCCTGCTGGGACTCCAGGCGCAAAGTTTGTATCAAGTACATGTGTCCTCGGCAAACAGTGACTCCCTGCTGTGGGGTAACAGCTCCCCACTACTCTCTGCTTCCCCCCAGTTGCTCGTTGGTAGGAAGCCTCTCCCACGGAGAAGGTGTCGGGCTTCTGCCCAATCTGCCCCCACTCCCAGGCCACCAGGGACAAGTCATGCAGCTGGTGTCCCCTGCTCCCAAGCTCAGCCTAGCAAGACCCAGTGAGAGGGCACCTTGAGATCCCTAGGGGCTCCCTGTGCTGTTTGTATAGGCAGCTTGTGGATCTCTGTGCGGATCCTTAGGCTAGTACTACATGAAAACTGGCACTATGCATTATTCTGCCTAGCTTACCCCCAAAGATGCCATTCGACATCAGTTTTCACAGTGTCCAGCTTCAGGTCTTATTCACACTGCTGTGTGAAGAACAGGGCTGATTAAAAAGAAAACAGTACTCCATGTACATTCACACTCCTTGTCCTAAATCCTCATAGCTCTACCAGGGTACACTGGAGAAACCAGCTGTAGAACTATGAACTTATTTGTACCCCTTGATGTACAAGTAAGAAAAAGGGAAAAAAAAATCTCTTTTATCTCAGAATAATAACAGCTCCTTTCCACCTATGAAAATAACAGATACTTGCTTTGAAATTAAGTCTGTCAGCTGAGTATTAATGGAAAGCACTTCTGCAGACCAGTATTTAGTCTGCAGTGTAAAGGTAAGTGCAAAGGTAAAAAAAAGAAAATTAAGCCATCCACCCAATCATCTGCTATCAGTGAGAGACCGCTCTGCACAGGGCTGTGCATCCCGCTCCTTCCGAGGTCACTGAAGGGGCCAGTCCCCACGCATGGAGCTTCCCTTGTTATTGCAGATATAAACCTTGCACAACAAGAACATCTGCTAGGCTTATCCCTTGAACAAACAGAAGATAATGCAATTGAGTTTGCTTTTGGCCAAGGAAGGCCTGGCCTAATGCTTTAGATAAAAATGTGGATCAGATTGTTTGACACCAGTTAATACTTGGAATTCTAGAGCAGGCTCTAGCGGCTACCTTGCTGCATTCCGATACATTTCCCTGCAGAGCCCCAGCACCCAAGCCTTGATGGCGGCAATGCTGTGAGAATGCCGCAGCTCTGCTGGCCTGTAGCTGTCTCTCAGGTTGCAGTTTGGAAAAGATAAACTTGCTTCACTGAAAACTTCTTCCTCTGTTCAGGGTTACCATTTTTTCCACCCAAGCCTTCCCTTGCCAGCTAACAGAAGTAATGGAGCTGAGACCTCTGTTGTGACCGAAGGTGCTTTGAGCTGTACCAACCACCTGCCTAGCAGGAAGGCAGTTCTGTTTGAAATTCCCATAGAAGAACAACACTGTTGTTATTGCTAATTAATAGTAGGCAAGGACACAAACCCATTCCAAATCAAATTAAGGTCCAACCACAAAAGTCAAGTGTGATTTATAATTGATTGCGTTTTAAAATCAATCAGTCAGGTTGTGTATGTTTTTTTCACAAGATCCAACAGCTTACTGATACTTGTCTTTCTAGTGAGATGGAGATCGAAACAGAACTGCAAAGGTGTTTTTTTTTAACAGAATCGATTTTTTTAGAGGAAGATCTATTTTAATTAGAATTGTACAGTGAGATTTGTCAAACTCGTGCTCTTCTGGAAGTTTATTATGAAGCTGTGTGGAAAGAAAGATGCTCTATGTGTTTACTGTCTCCCAAAGGGCCAGATGAAGTTAAAATGAACCTCTGTGCCTGCTAGCACATACAGACCCCATGAGCCTCCTAAATTCCTGCTCAGCAAAGGCTGCTTCACACTGAGAAAAGGAAATATCATCGCCTTTCTTCAGCATGGCAGATTAAATTTTCCCTGGTTCCCCCTTTCTGAGGATCAGACTCCAGCATAACATGTATGGATGCTAAAGAGCCCAGATGGCTGGTTCAGTTTTAAGTTAATAACATCGGTACTCCAGTCAGACGGGACATGATACAGTTTGTTCACCCCTACCCCTTCTGTATGTTACACTAATAGTTTAATTTAGTGCTTCTTGCTCTCCTCTTGCCAACGGTTCAGGAAACTGTTGTTGAATAGCAGGTGGCTGCATTTGGCCATGAACATTCAGAATTAGCAGGAGGGACAGTCCGCACTGCACCTCTACTCAGACTGTGGCACTTAAACTCTTGGCAAGTTGCAATAGTGTAACTAATAATATTGGAGTTAAGTCTTGTGATGCTACAGGGGAGAACTATTGCAAAAGTCTGAGTCCCCAGATTCCTGGGCTCTGGGTAGCGCATGACTGTATTTCAAAGTTACGTTAGTAAAGAAAAACCACAATATGGAGCAAGCACTCCATGTAATGCAGGATGAACGAAGGAGTCCCAAATAATAATGATCACGGATCAGTGGAAATCAATGCAATAGGACATGCAACAGTGATGCAAGAAAATCTAGCTCTGGGAGCGAATCCTTGGAAAAACAATGCAGCATTAAATGAGTCATTCATCAGTAAGGAATGACCATCAAAATGATGGAGTTTCATTATCAGAGTATAAAAACTTTGGATAAAGACACACTATATTCTTCATAGTAAAATGCAAATCTACACTTCGTTAAGACTGAACAATCCAGTTTACGTCTTGGGTAAAACAAGCATCAAACCCTTTGGAACTTACTTGCTGGTACCTGCAATAACAGAGAGATCTTCCCATTGCCTGCTAGAGAGTTGCCCTGTTTACAATATACATTTTTTTCCTATTATTTTGTCATGTTCCCAAAGGACAGTTAAAGTTGCTGGGAAACTAATGTATATTCCTTGCTATTTCTTTCTACATATGAGGAAAGACAGAAACTGGCTTTGGTGTGTCTTATGTTCCATCATTCCTGATGAGGTGATATCTCTCTGCTATGAGTTGGAGTCCGTGTTCCCACAGGATACTATGGTGCAGGGGGTTCTGCAACTTCAGCACAGCTCTGAGACCCACCCTCCAGAGCATGCTTCTCCTCTCCGAAAAACATACCTATCAGTCAGTAACTGCTTGTCTCAATCCTTACTTTCAGGACAGGTGGAAAACTCATTATATTCTTCTTGCACTGTCTATGTTTCCTTAACTAAATTATATTTCCCACTGTAAAAGACCTATTGATTAATTTAATAGAGCTTTTGTTTTTTCTGCAGATTAATGTCTTACTTTTTATCTTACTTCCTTGTGCAATCTCGACTTCAGTCTATTTAAGTATTCTGGAAGCTTTATAGCACTTTTTATGCTCTTCATTCTTTTGTCCCTTATGTATCAGCGTGGACAGGGGTGAAATCACACAAGCACTCAGCAACTACCAGCACAAACAGGTCCCTTCTCCCCCTGGAGTGGCGTCTGGTGCAAAGACGACAAGTGCCAAAAGTATTTGTCACTCAGAAAGCTGACATCAGGTTCGCTGGTCTAAAAGTCTACTCCAATCCCCAACAGGGTTGGGTAGGAATATATATATAATTTTCCTCTGTCTTTAGCAGAAAAAATTCTGACACTACTTCTTGATTCTCATCTCTCCTCTGGCTAGAGCCTTGGGAAGCCAGCCTGGGTGTGAAGTTGCAATAAATCCTGAGGACTCCAGCAGAGGCAGCAAGAAGACAACTAATATACCAGTGTGATAATGTGGTGAGTACAGTGATGGGGTAGGAGAAGCAGGACGTAATGCTTAATGATACAAGTTCTCCTCGGTCAAAATGTCAGAAGTCTCACCAGACAATTTAATAGAGACAGCAATCTGGCTTCAGAGCCACATGGTGGAAAGTCACGTTCCCTTGGATATTAGTCTTAAATCACAGTCTTGCAATGTGCACTGCTCACACTGTCCTGAATATCTAGGCTTTTTTACAAATTTCCCATCTGCATACAGCAATTTGCTTGTTGTTGTTTAGGCATGACTGACATAATTCGACAATCTGGTTTATTAGTTTGCTTTGTAACTGTGTAAAACGCTGACAATGATTATCCCAGCTGACTAAGGACATGCTTCCTGTGACACAGTAAACAAATGTAGCAAAGGAGGCTTTTTCCAAGTGATTGCTCCAACCTCCTAATGAGAACATTAACTTATTTCATCAGGACTGCACTACACCAAGTGTCTTAATGAATCCTCAAGTCCCACGGCTCCATTTCTTGAGCCTGGGGTACAGTAGCTAGAATTGTATGCCTACGGACTTTTCTCCCATCTTGCTGCATGTTGCATTATAATCAACCCATTAATTATATTGCCTGCAAAAAGACATTTCTTTGAAAAAGGAAGTATTTCCAAGATTTGGTTTCAAAATCTACCAAACTCCTTAGAGGAGTGCTTCTTCCTATAAATCAGTGCTTAATGGAAAGAACCTGATGAAAGAATGAGTAATGATAGGTAAAAAAAGAAAGAGTAAATCAACTTGCTCATTAATCTGCTCGCAGAGTAAATTCTCTGTGCTCTGAAGGCCAGGATTTAAGACAGCTCCTCTAAATCAAAGGATTCTTATGAATCCTGTTCTCCAGCTCCCTTCTATAAGTTATGTTTGGGTAATCAATGACTTTTTGTAGGGGATCTTTTTCAGTTGTTCACAAACATCGGCACTGATTTATTTGGAGAAAATAACACATGGTGTTCCCAGGGGAAAAAATCATTACTTCAGTTTTGGTGCATCTAATTACAATAAGTCTCTATCATACTCACCATCTACCCTAATTATCCGGGGAACTGGCAGTGTTTAACAATGAAGGAAAGAGTGCTCCAGTGTCCAATTAAGGTTTTCTTTGAGGATTAATAAATCATGTCTCATCAGCCCCACTGACCCAGAGGTGTTAATCTTCACCTTATCACTCTAATCTTAAAGCAAAATTCTGCAGATCAAGAGCAGCAGAATGGTTGAGTTAATTGTTCCATTAAGCTGATGAAGTCTTTATACCCGTGTCCAATAATACACCATTTCCTGAGTGTATTTACATGCTCTGCTACAGAGCAGAAAGCAAACAGTAAAAAGACTGCCAGAGCCATTTGACGCAGGTGACCAGTTGCTTGGACTCTGCTCTACACTCAGCTGTTTTGATATGACTGTGCTTCATTCACATACTGCAGCAAGGTACTGAGAAGATTGTAAACAGTCAAGAGAGGTTTTAGCACATCTAAATGCAGTTGCAAAAGGAAATAAATCATGTAGTCAATAATGGAAAGACTTAACAGTTATCTGCCCTGTAAACAATATCCTTGATTAGAAGGCATAAACAATACTGTTTTATTTAAGGGCAAGAATCCAGATATTTTGCTGAGAAGAGTTTTTCTCGTTGACAAGCCTACAGTAATCATGGGAGAGCATGGCAAATTGAGTTAAAATATGCTCCTAACCACTACAATAAATTAGAAATCACATTTTAACTGTGTTCCCAGTCTATTTGTGTTTGCTTTTGTTTCTAAGTAATCAGGCAGGTTAAATCCTTTTGGCACAAAAAAGTACTGAGCTCGCATTAAAAGTCCATTTCATAACCATTGCTTTTCAAATGGTTCCTCCTTCTCATCCAAGTTAAGCAGAAAAGGAAATGGGAATTGATACCTTTCAGGGCATGGGTCACATATTTTTGTGTCACTGAACAAAGGGGGAGAGAGAGAGAGATGGGATCAAAGCCAGAATAATTTCATGGGGTAGTTAGAGGGAAAAGGGAGGAGGCCTGGATTTCCAAAAGGCTTTGGAATGCATAACCTGTATTCCTATTCACACAGTATTTCCTTCCCCCTGTGTGTCTCCTTTTCATCTAAACAAAACACAAACCTCTGCTTTCCCTCTCGCCACTCCGTCACACCCCCAAAGCAATGGGACCCAGACAGGCTCTTCCCTCTTCCAGGGGTGAGAGACTAAGGACTCTGCACTGGATTCAAGTGGACAGAAGCATGTTGCTTGAAGCAAGACGAGTATTAAAAGAAGGTTAAAGGCTTGGGTTAGAGGAGAGCAAAATGAGTAACTTTTCTCCCCCCTGTCTTTTCTCTATAATGTGAGTCACATAACGTGTTATTTTCTGAAACTCAGGCACAGCCTCTTCTTTTGCACTCCGAATTCACTTCTGAATGTAATGTCTGAACAAGCAAAGAAAACGTTAAACATCACCATTGTTTATGTTGTTTTTCGTAAAGATTTCTCAGAGAAAGTGGAGCTCTTGAACAGCTGCTATTTCATCCATATTAGTATTTCTTTTTTTTCCATCTTGAAGCATATTTCAAATATATTACTTTTAAAATAAAAACAGATAAGCTATTATCATGTCTACCCTCTGTGTCCTGTGCTGAGAAATGGGACATATCATTATACTGACTTCAAAGCATTTCATCTGTAAAACCACAAGTGACTTACACATAAAAGTGTGCATCTTGTAAAGCACCCAGATCAGATCATTTAAATGATTAATTTAACCAATACAGTTTTGAGATCAATTGATTTGCCTCTTTCCCCCTGCTTATCATCCTCTCTCCCCTTCAACAGTTTAGCATTCAACTAAATACTGCCAGGCATACAACATTCCCAAGGTCACTCTACTATCCTCCTTCAAGCCCCCCATTAAAACTCTCTTCTAATATAAGACTGAACAAAACAAAATTAATCCTCCCTTGCCCTCCAGCCTAAGAGGATTCAAACTCACGTATCTCACCCCCCAAGAGAATTGCAGCCTCTCCATTTATGGAGTGGTGTCTTTATGTATGCACATGCATACACTAATAGTCAGAGACAGAGAGATGGGCAGAGCACTCTGTGCTGCTTCTGAGAAATCTGTTTTATTTTACATTAAATAATTAAGGATTCCTTGGGCCAGAAAGCAGGACAGAGCATAACCATAGGGCAGCAATTAGGGCACTCAGCTGCGAAAAAGACCTGTTTTCTGCTTTTTGCTTCAAAGACTACTTGTTATTTCAACTAGCGACTGCTGCGAATGAAACGCGTAACTGAGTCCTTCCCTCTGCCCTGGCTGGCAAAGCGTGAGAGCCCTTGCATTCCAGGCGACTGGTTAGGTGCAGGAAGAGCAGTTCCAGAAAAAAAAGTCTTCCCCCCCTTGGCTACAGCTTGTGTCTGCATTTGGGCAGCTCCTGGTATGGAGTGTCTGCCACGTCATCATCTGGTCAGATCACTGCCTCGCTGGGTACACCAGAAGTCAAACTGTCTCAGAAAGCTCAGGACTCAGCTACAACTGTGTTGCTTTTATGCTGTACTGGAGTTAGCTTGGCTTCTCTTCCTGTGGGGTGGAAGAGATGCCAGAACTGTATCAGCACCTTTTTTTGGGCAGGCTGAAAGAGAAGTGATGGCACCCCAGGTAAGAGGCCTAGCAGAAACCAAAGATCCTGAGTGCCTAAAGCTGAATTCTCAACCAAGGCAACTCTCCACCCATTTTTCTAGCTGTGCTGGATCACAGAGGTGCTTTCAGAACATGTCTAAGCCTGGTGTTAAAACTTACAATATGAAGTATTGCCAACAGCTAGGTCACTCAGCTGGGTTATCAAGATTCAAGTCCCTACACCAGAACAAATAATTAATCACAAGCCTCTATTTGCAGCGAGTGACTGAACAAATCAACGGATGAAAGAAATATCAAGGACAAATGTGAAATATCATGGTGTCTGCTTCATTGAATACGGAAAGATGGCTTTGGCACCTAGCTGTAGGGCAGTTTGCAGCCAAGAGTATCAAGAGAAAGAAGATGTCTGTCTGGGCAGGGGCAGATGCTTTCTTCCTCTTCATTTCACTCCTGGTTAGTTCCCCTGGCTTCCTGTGCAGTTCCCAGGTGGAGCGCCGCACCAGGGATTGAGGAGTCCAGGAGACAGTAGTTAAATCCTCTGCTTGGCAGTACCTGTCTTCTACATGCCTGAGCATCTAAGTGGGTGTAACCTACAGCCCTTCTCCTGTTTAGTTCTTAAGACGTACAGAAGAAAGAGCTGTTTCCAAAGTTGGCTGAAATTGCTCATATTATATTCAGTTCTGCCCAGAAAAGTGTGAGACACCTCTGGAAATTGTGATGTTGACAAAATAAAATCATTTACGCAAACAACATTGTTATGAGACAAGTAAAATGTTTGGAAAGTGTTAATGTCAGATCATTGCTATTCATACTTTTTAAAAACAGATTTATAAAATGCATCTAATTCATAAGTGTTTTGCCTTTCATATTTCTTGTTAATTTCTTTTACTGTAGAATTCCACTGAGTGAATACCTCTGCACATTATGTACAGAACATTACAGTGGAGTAATTGGATCTCTTCTTCTGTCTCCCTCTGCCTGAATTTTAGTAATAGTAAGTCTGAATGGTTATAACTCAAAATTGAAAGCAACCTGCCTGACAGACCAGGCAGAATGCACGAACAACCTTACTTTCCATATTTGTGACAAATTACATCCAGTTTATACAGAAGATGTCATTATCCTCATGCTGCTTCTTTTTAAAAAAAAACATTACTACAGTTATGGTTTTCATTCTGTCTGGCAACAAAAAGTTTTTTTTTAAAAAAAAAGAAAAGAAAAGGATCAAAAACCTGTCTTGGATGACGAAAAATAAAAAGGGAGCCATGTGTACATCTCTTCTTCTACTACTTTCAGTTCATCAGCACAAATAACCAGGCATCCATTTATAACTCAGTTACAGCCTGTAATAGAATGCCAAATTCAGTTTGCTGGAGTCTTAAAAATGAAATTTTATTTTAACCAGCTGGAACCTGAAACTCATCAACATGAAATCGATAGGAATATTTCCACACGCTTAATATGTCTGGGGTTGCACTTTTGATTTGCTACAACATTTTTCTCGTTTGGGACACCTTTTTCTGCCAGTGGCTGGAAGACTGCCAGTTTGAAGCTGTTGCACTTGGTCTGTTTCTCTGTACAATTTAGAATTTAATTTCTCCATTTATTTATTTTCGGTTTGAAACAGTTCTTTTGTCACCCCAGGAAAACTATAGTTGAGGTGCGGATTTCTTGGGGGTAAAGACAGAGTTAGGAGAAACGTTTTTCTTTCGTGGAGAGAGGCCAGTAAAGATGGTTCAATGGAGAGAAGGAAGCCACCACCATAGAAGGAGCAGTGTTTCTTCTGTCCAGGAGGCAAAGCTGGGAGCTGTGGAAGCATCCAAAGCCTTAAAGTGCCAATAAAATAAAAAGCATCTTTCACAAGGCTGCATCCACACTAAATGCAACCCTCCCTTGTAGGTCTTTGTTCATTCTTAGAAGACTGGAGCTGCAATGGGCTGTCTGCCACATCCTGTTGTCACCTCTAGGTGAGGTGTAGACTATTAGTTGCCAGATATGATGGCACAGATTGCTAAGAGCTTATTTTGTCTTGGAATCTTTGTCAAAGACTTGGAAGAATATTACTTTCTAAGAGGCAGCCAAGTAGAAAGTTTGGTTAAAGAGCCTGGTTGCAGTTTGTAATCTAATAGAAAAAGCTACAACATCGATTTTGAGAACAGCAGTTATTGCAATTTGCATCTAATTCTTCAAAGGAAAAAAATAGGCAACTGCTAGCTGTAGTTTCCTAAACTGCTTTATATATTCCCTAGCTGAGGATAGTGTGAACTCAACAAATAATATATTTGGATTACCCTTCAGGGATCCCCCATTTGTCTTCTGCTAGCCTTCACTCACAAGAGAGACTCTTGGAGGTCTTCTTGCTGCAGCCTCCATCTTTCTGAAGGGAAACTCTTGTCAAGTCTACTCCAACTGAGTGCACGCCTCTCTAGGGACAGCAAGACTCCCCTTCTACCTTTCCCTTGTCCTTGGCTATTGCTGAATGCAATTTATATTTCACACAAATTTATTGCAAGCAAAGATTTTTTTAAAAAATTTGGTTTGCTCTGCAGGTATTAGACTGCAAGCTCAGCCCAGAAAATCTGATTTCTTCTCTTTGCCATTTCTTTTTCTTTGCCTAACAATTTTCTCAAAAAAGAAATTTTGTCAACATGGCTCCTCTCAGCATGCTGTCCATATTACCTCAGCAAAGGAAGGAAATTTGATGTCTCGACATATGTAGTCTTGTGGAAAAGGGTCTTACTTCACTCACTGACAAGCCTAGCAGTATAGCTAACAGTATTTCCCAAGGGAGGTGGCCTTTCTTTAAAAAAACAGAAGAAGAAAAAGAAAAAAAAATCAATATTGACTCTTGACACATTTTCATTTACATCACTGCATGGCTTTCAGTCTGGGCACAAATCAATAGACAGCTTTTAACACTGCTCAACTAGTTTGTTCTATGTAAAAGAAGAGAGATTTGCCTCAAGTGGCTTGTTTTTCCCTTTGGGCTCCAGGCAGACGCTCCACCATTAATAGTGTGTGATTCCTCGAAATGAAGTTGAGTTTATTTGACTGCTCTTTCTGTGACTGATCAGAAGAGCTTGAACTGTAATATTAATCACACGACGTTTTGTTCATCACCACTTACAGTCAATTGACTTTGTACTTAGTGAAAGCATCTCAAGCAGCCAACTCAATGTACCAGAGGGCAAGAAGTCAATAGGAGGAAGAAAGATTTAGTTTCAAAACTCACAGTACACAGCCTTTGGAGCTGCTGCCACACAGACACCGGGCACTTTATCGCCCTGCAGATGTTTTTATTTGCATGATGAAGGTAGCCATATCACCTCATTTGTTTCTGTTGAACAAGCCTTCTCAGTCAACTGCAGCTTTTCCTTCAATCTCCGGTTTACATGGGAGATGTAGGGAACAGGTAGCTTATCCAAATTGCACTGGGTTCAATAACTGTTTAGTTTCAATTCAGCTCTCTACAGATTTCAGCACAGAACTGACCCATGAAGAAGTCACCTTCTGTTTCAGATAGACTGATGACTGTTACTCCAATGTCAGGCATATGTCATGCTAACAATACTACCCATATGCTTAACACATGGCAATTTGCCTAAGATACCATTAATACCATTTTAATAGCCACTCGCTTACAGTGAGCCTTCTAAAACCACATCTTTGTCATACATTGATTTTTGAATATAGAATGGCAGGAGCACAGATGCCCAGAGGTAGAACATCACCAGTTTTGTTTCCTGGAGCCTCAGAACCTCTCCTCAGAGAATTTTTAGCTCATGAAGCCTCCACAGAAGTTTTCACAGTAAAGAAGTGAATGAAACATTGAAAACAAGAGCCTAGAGGATTTATTTATTGCATGCAATACCTTAGAAATGTTCTTTCCTAGAAGCAGACTCCGTGTAAAGTCCAACACACCATAAAATGGGCAATCACATCTTTTTCTATGGCACGTTTTAGACATGCATGACCAGAGTCTTCCCACTTGTGTAAAGTACCTTGTTGACTGCCTGCATTGCTTTCCTGGGGATTCTCCATAAATAAAGTGGGTTCCTCAGTGGTGCAGAACTGATGTAACAAACAGCACAATGTTCATTCTCCCTCTCTGGTGTTTTCTGGATTAGGCCTCTAATTATCTACGTACAGAGATACATGTGATAACTAAATAATGTATGGTAAAGGAGTACATGCTCATACAAAACAAGTTTGCTATCATTTTATTAAGCAAAAGCACTGGTTAATTTTCTGTGAATGAACCAAGGTTTATTCAAGAGTGTTTTCAATGACTAACAGTAGTATCTTTGGATGGAACACATTGAGCATATTTTACCTGAGACAGATTTTTCTGATTATTAATTTTTCAAAATTTCCACAGACTGGCCCAAACTGTATGAAACAACTGTCAGGCTCAGACTGTGCAAATTAATCTTTATTTAACCATCCAAGGTTTTTTGATGTTTGCATTTATGAGTTTAGAGTTGCAGAACAACATGTGTTTCCCAGTGGAAAAGAACACTGTCGTAATAAGAAAAAAGAAGGAATTTCAAGGACACTCATAGGGATCAGTTAAACAACACTTGCTTTAAATCTGTATTCTTATTCTGTTGAGAGGGATTCAAACCATGTTATATCAAATCAGTGAAGAAAAAAGTAAAATGAACTATCTATTTAAATGCATCCAGACATTAATCTTGAAATCAACTCTGCATACTATCAGTTCTACACAGGTCTTTAGCCCTCAGTTCCTGATGCAAATACAGCATGCACTTGTTCTCAGCTTTGTCCCCTGACATTTGCAAAACAGTAGACAAAACTCAAATTAATTGCTTAATTGGGAAGCGTAAAATCATATTTCCTGCAGAACGGATCCATTTCAATGCTGCTTGGACACTGTATACCAGTTCCAGATACATAAGGCTTGTACCGCTACTCACCAAAAAGCCTATTAAATGCCAAGTCCATAAGCACACTCCAGCTGTTTCTGCTCCACCAACGGGAGCCGAGGACAGTTACCCCTGTGCAGCATGATGGGCTGTCACCCTGGGGTTACAAGCTCAGCAGTGTGTAGCCATAGCGGCCACCCCTGTGCCCCAGTGCAGCAGCAGCCGGAGGGTGAGGGACGAGGGCAGGACGGCTGGGCAGCCAGCTCTCCCCTATCAGGTGACAAAACAGTGGGCACACCAGAGAGGCTGCAGTCAGGCTGCCTGGCTGCCCCCTCCCCTACCACCCCCCCCGCCTTCTGAAATTCAAGCGCTACTTTTAGCTGCAAAATGTGAGCAGAACTTTCATCCCAAACTTATAGCAGGTACAACATTTCACACCCACTGTAAGAATACCCACAGCTTCTGTGATTGCTTTTACAGATCTCTGATACTGTGTACTTTCCAAATTCATTCTGAATACCTATCATACAAAGCAACAAATGGGCATTATCATAAAATCATAGAATATTTTGGATTGGAAGGGACTTTCAAAGGTCGTCTAGTGCAACCTCCCCTGCAATGAGTGGGGACATCTTCAACTAGATCAGGTTGCTCAGAGCCCCGTCCAACCTGGCCTTGAATGTTTCCAGGGATGGGGCATCTGCCACCTCTCTGGGCAACCTGGTCCAGTGTTTCACCTCCCTCATGGTAAAAAATGTCTTCCTTATATCTAGTCTGAATCTACCTTCTTTTAGTTTAAAACCATTACCCCTTCTCCTACTGCTACAGGCCCTACTAGGAAGTTTGTCCCCATTTTTCTTATAAGACCCCTTTAAATATTGGAAGGCCGCAACAAGGTCTTGCTGGAGCCTTATCTTCTCCAGGCTGAACAGCCCCAACTCTCTCAGCCTTTCCTCACAGCAGAGGTGTTCCAGCCCTTGGGTTATTTTTGTGGCGTTCTCTGGCCCCACTTCAAAAGGTCCTGGACACAGTCCTTCAGGTGGGTTCTATGATTCTTTGATCATACCAGAAGCCCATCTCAGATGAACCAAATGTTCAGAGCACCCAGATGCCAAATATCAGTAAACCAACACTATGCAAATAAAAACAGATTCTAGAAATAAGAGGGAGGAATTAATTCAAAGGGTTCTTGCAAGATATAAAAAGAAGAAAAGCTCTTCTTCCACAAATTGAAGAAACCCTTAGAGCGAAATGGATATGAGTTTAAAAAAAATTATATTAAAGTTCTATGAAACAAGTAGTAAACAATTAAGCCTACCTTACATCAGAAAGCAAGAGGCTAAAAATGTGCATCATAATAATGGCACAAAGTAGTACTGGTGCTTCAGGTATTGCAGTAAAATTAACCCCAAAATAAAATTCTGCCAGAACGAAGAGGTAAAACCATGGTTGCATGGCTTATGTCACTCCATTTTGTCATGGAAAAAAAAAATAATTAAAAAAAAATTTAAGATTACTGTTGGCAGTGCAGAAACTTTGCTTCTATTACACTATTACATCTACCTGCACTACACAGGACATGCCAGTCCCTGGCCCAAGATCTGTAGCACATGGGTTTTCACAACTGCCAGTTACAGCAGAACCTGAAGCACACTAAGCTTATAGCTTAGAAACAGCCCTTTTTCACAAAAAATATGCAGCCTTGCTCTTTTCTGTCTCATGCTTTACCTAGTACAATAAGACAGGTGCAACTGCAAGAAGCCAACTCCTTTCTGCACTGCTACAAAAAATATATTTAAAAAGCCAGCCACAAGCAACCTTTCTACCAAACAGCTTCTTTCCAGCCCTCCAAAAAATCATCTGCTGAGAAGTTAATTGCCTTACAGTGTATCTTGTCACAGGACCATCTCATCAAGGGGTTCATGTCATCACTAAATTATTTGTGTATAATCATAAAATAATCTCTTCCATATTCCAAAGCCACTTTCCTTTCGTGACTGAAGGTAACTGCCAGCTGAGGACCACAGGCTTTGCTTGTTATCACCCTGCCTTTGCGGCCAGACTCCCACCAGAGCCCTCCCATTAGTGTTGTCTCAGCACTATGCAGCAGCACTCAGCTCTCCCCAAGCTGCCGCCCCTCCCCATTAGTCACTGGCTCTGTAGCCCCACCGAGAGCTGACTCCTTCGGCGTCCCTCAACCCTTACTGCAGGTTCATCGGATAACCCACATCTCCATTTTCCCATGGCATTTTTCAGCTGCCCATTTTAGCCTCGGTTGTTTGAAAGATAACATTGCACTCTCTCCATAATAACTAATTGGCCATGACCGAGAAGGTGTATGAAACATACAGTAAACATAGAACAAGCCATTATATTGGTTCTAAAATTAAGTTTTGATGGAAACTGCCAGGCAGACAGACAGAGAAGCACTCTCCAGGGACAACACTCAGGTTTGGAGCTCATTTCTCACAACATCTGACACGCTCCGGAGGTGAAAGCATGGCTCAGCTGAAGTCAATGAGAGTTTTCACTGCAGACTTCACTGGCACCAGGATTTCACCCCAGGGATATGGCACAGCACATCTTGCAGCTGAGTTTAAGGCAAGTAGCTGGTGTGACACCAAGATTCAGCTAGGGCTGAGGAAGTCCTTCTAGTTACACTAGTTGACACAGTGCTAGTCACTTGCTTTCACTTTTGACATGCTGAAGGGAATGCCACTAAAATTGCAGCTCCATTAAGTAATGCAGCTTCAGCTGATTATTTCATTATTGACTGGTCTCAGATATGAAAACAACTTACAGGACTGGAAATTGCATGTTACCTTCCTCTTAACACTGAGGAGCAAACTCATCTTTCACCTCACTGCTCCTTCGAAGTATCATTACATTGGTAATACAGATCACAACAACGGCTCTTCACATCATTGAAATATTTAAACTAGAAGCGGTAGCCAATATCTGATTAAAAGAAAAAACAACACACAACACACCCACTTACCACACACCAAAACCAAAAAGCACACAAACCAGCTCACTGAACACTTCTCTGTGAAGAAATGGAGTAGTTCCTCAACTCACAGAAATACCTCACCTTCTGAAGCGTGGGACTGGACTGCCTTTGCCATTCTCTCAATCAGCACATTTGCAAGGCAGCTCTCGCCCCACAGCAGAGAACCAGAAACTCAGTTGTCCCCACACTCAGTACTCGGCCCGCTTGACCTCCCTACATGCTGCAAGATCACGCAAACATAATGGAGGCCTGGAGAGAGCTCTCCCGCACACCGGCAAGTGCAAATACGCCAAGTGGTTCTGCACAGCATGTGAAATAAGAGAGGACGCTATACCACTGCTGCAGCAAGATCCGTGCCACCGTCTAACGGCCCAGAGCCACGACAGCCACAGCCACAACGTTTCCAAGCCTTGACACCTTCCACCTCCGAGCACCCCACATCACAGAATCACAGAATGTTTGGGGTTGGAAGGGACCTCTGTGGGTCATCTAGTCCAACCTCCTGCCGAAGCAGGGTCACCTA
>Ga0181612_156112_pt1 | contig 19035 bp, 15 predicted proteins | sample HoacroProtozoa21_FD_119630 | JGI IMG/M metagenome (GOLD analysis project Ga0181612, IMG submission 119630) | Hoatzin crop microbial communities from Cojedes, Venezuel. Combined Assembly of Gp0051906, Gp0051904, Gp0051908 | reverse complement strand
GTGCAGTTCTAAGAGGCCAAATAATGCTAATTAGGAGTACCAGACTGGAAAGGGAGGGTGTGTAGGTAGTTGCTTGTATAGAGATTATCCAGGGCTGCGGAGAAAGCATGGTGGGGAAGGAGCTTGTCACATGTTTGACAGCGAAGAAGGCTACGGAGAGAACAGTGACTGGTGCCTTTGCTGGAGGAAGCTTATGTGATGAAAAGCTTTAGAGAGTACAAAAGCAAGGGATGATGAGACTAGCTGAGGTACGCAGGACAGAGAAAAAAAGCAAAGTCAGACATGCCTGCTGGTTGTCGTCTTTGCTTAGAGTTTTGGTACGTGCCAGTGTATTAAAGAAATACAATCTAATGGGAAAGAGAAAGTACTGAGCCAAAGGCGGCCAGACCCCGTGCTTTGCAATACTCATTCTCTGTTTGTGAGCTGGAGTACACATCCACCTGAATTATGCAGTATTTATGAGACCTGAAGTCAGATCCTGCAGCAAATCTCGATGTTTGTTTAAATACTGAATCATTCTCTGTACTTCTGCAGCCTATTTTATATACTTGTGTTTGTTTAAGACAGAAAAGACTCGTTTCGTTGGCACGTGGCTGTATCTAAATATAATGCGTGTGGACTTGTGCATGTGTGTTTTAACAAATTTTATTTGACGTGTAAGGACCATTCCTTACCTGGTAAAAATTAAATGATCCAACGTAAGTCACAGGACTGGATCCGTGAACACAGTGATTCCATGGAAGTGAAAGGAGCTACCAAACTATTGAGTTCAGTGGTTAGGTTATGATAAATGTGTATTTTCTGCCTATATATGTCTAGACTTCTGGATATACTTGGGCATAATTTTATTTAAGTACATATTTCAACTTATATATATGCATGTACCTACATGTTACTTATGTAAATTTTTCCTGAAATGTTATGTATCATTTCTTTCCAAACTGTGTGCCTGAAAGTAATATGAAAATACGGTCTGAAGAAGTTCAGCAGACTTGCTTCTGTAGGAACTCAGTTTGCTGAGCCCGGATAATGGCTCTTATTTTTCTAAAATCAAAGATTTTAACAATAACAGTAATTACTTCTTTCTGTGGTGGAGTTCAATGTATTCAGTAAATAACTTCTGGAAAATTTTAGCCTTCTTTGCTTAGAAAGTAAATGAAGTGGAAGGCGCCCGTTTCTGAGTCGGTGGAAGGCAGCGGTGAAACAGGGCGGCGGCGAGGGGGGGGCGATGCGTCCGGCCGTGGGAAGCGATGATGCAGATGCATTAGCACGGTGTCATTTTCTCAGACCTAATACCATGAATCAGGAAAATGGTAGAAACTGTAACTGTGAAACTAAAGTCTATTATAAAGCACAGGTTAATACAGGTATTTGGCCCTGCAGTGAAATATTAACTTTGAAATACTCTGCACGGTGCCGTGTTAAGGCAGTCCGGCAGAATGCGAACAGAATTACCCAGGCGCTGGCTAATGTTCTGCGCAAACAGAGGTGGCCTTTACCTAATTTTTTTTTTTTTTTAGAATATGCCCTTATATTAGATTTCAAAGCAGTTCTGACATACCATGGGGAAATACGAGCAGCTGTTAGCGTGCAGAGCGTGGCGAGTTTGCGTGCACCTTCCGGCCGTTTCTGAATGGAAGAGGCACCCGTGGCACAGCTCCGCTCAGCACCTGGCAGCTTGCAGAGCTGCTGAAGCTGCAGGAAGGTGCGAAAAGTCCAGCTGTCCCTTACCAGGACGTTTATCAGTGATAACTGTGTTAGTTGGTGTTGGGTGTGAGCCGAATCATTCACTAAAATGGAGGAAATTGCATCTTCTGCCTCTCGCTATGGGACCAAACCGTGCAGGTGCAGGCAAGTGACGGCCTGGCATGTCCGTGGGTGAGGCGCTGCGGGGTGGTCAGCGTGGAGAGCCACCACGGGGCAGTGCGAGGAGGCACTGAGGATCCGTCCCGCTTCCTGTGGGAGCGCGTGAGAGGCTGTCCGGCACCGGGCAGAGTCAGGCACCGGCTCCAGGATTTGGGCAGTCATTCAATTTGCAAGAATAGGTACTAAAAAAACCCAGGTGAGACCAGGGATGTTGTGGAGCTGTGCTGTCAAGCTAAGCTGGTTGGTTTGAGCCGGTACCAGAGCTTCTGGAATGTTACGCTGTGCAGGCAGATGGCTTGGCCCTGGCGTGAGGTTCAGGTAAATGAACGGACCGCGGGAAGCGGCCGGGCGTGACGTGAGGCGTCTCTGGGCGCAGCACGCGGGAGGGCGAGGCGGCGCAGAAGGTGCGGGCAGTGTTGTGAGGGATGGCCATGTCGCACGGGGGTGGCGTGAGGGGCGGGCAGGCTTCTCAGGCGATGGAGGGGAGCGGTGCGGGCCGTCGAGGGGCTGTGGTCTGGCAAGGCCCACAGAGCCTGGGAAACCTGTCAGCAGCGCTAGGTAAAGCCGTCTTCACTTTGGTAACAGCAGCAGAAGGACCACAGCTGGGTGCAGATACTGCAAGACCGGAGCTAATGGAGAAAAAATAATTAGGGGCAGGAGGTGTATTTGGGTGGTAATTACAATCGGGAAGGTCAAGGCTGAAGAAATGAGCATGGGAAAACGGAGAGAAGAGGGAGGAGAGGGGCTGGGAGCCAGCAGCAGCCGTGTCCATGGGCTGGGGGAGGAGAAACTCCCGGGTGAGATGGTGCCCATGCCAGGCTGCGACGGGCCGGGAAGGAGGGAGCCTGTCCAGCCCAATGCCCGCTGAGCTTGGCGGCTTCCTTCCTGCCTAAGCAGCAGTTCATCAAAGGGAGGGAGGTAGCTGAATATAATAAAAAGTGACTTTGCGGTTAATGAGAGACTGAGATGGATCTGTGGAAAATTTTGCTTCTCAAATGTGTTAGCAGTCAATACGAAAACAGGAATTCATGCAGTTAATAAGGCAAAACGAGACAGAGATGAAGTATACGGTAACAAATGAGTGAAAGACTGGGTGAGCAGACAGAAAAGAGGGAGACAGATACACCATAAAATGAAGATGGTCAGTAGTGTTTGTTGGTGCCCAGTAGCAGTAGTTCAAAGAATACATAACAAGGCTTTCAATAAAAGCATTCGTGTCAGACACTACAGGCTGCTAGCAGACTGAAAGACAAATTCATGAACATATCGCTAGAAGACAAATGGATGACGAGGACGCAGAAGTCTTGCTGGGGCACTGAATACATTCGCCAAACGCAGCAGTGCAACAGAAATAGCCGCTGGTCACCTCACTTGAAATAGCTTTGCAAAAAAAGGGGTTTTTATTTTTTAAATACGTGCTACCTACGGTGCATCATCACAGCAGGCTTATAAGAAAAGATTAGTCACTGCCTGATGTTCAGATAAAATACTGGTGGAGGTGTTCACAAAGGCTAATTTTAGTTCTGCCAGATGAGGCATCCTCTCTTGTTCAAGGCAGAGCTTGTGCCTCCTGGGAGGCAGTCCGGCCCCGGTGAAACATCACTGGGCAGAGCAGCGCTGCTGAGCCCTTCCGACCCAGACCCCGTCCCCTGCAGACCATGGCGACTGTCTCCAGAATGCTGCCCTGCCCTCGCCGGCGAACAGAGCCTGGCCGGTGTCGGGGATGGTGCTGTCACAGGCCGCAGTTATACCAGGGAGTGGCAGCTGTGAAGCACCCGCTGTTGTGGACAAGTGCTTGAGACAGTGCCGTGACCCAGATACTGCACCGCTGGTTTTGGAGGACACCTAGGAATGGGAATTGTGGCTTCTGTGAGGCAATTGTCCCATCCGTAGCCTTTTTAATGTAGGGTGTCACTAGCTTTCTGGGCTTTGATGGGAAAGAGTGAGTGAAGCACCCGCTGTCATTCGTCCAGAGGTCGACCTGGAGATGCTGCACTCTTCAGATTTCAGTCCAGATGAGGAATGAACCAGGACAGGACCCTGACTTTGCCTTCCAGGCGTATGAGAAGAGCATGGGATGGATGGTGTTTCCCTTCATCGCTCCCATTCATCAAGTGTGGGCACGGCAGCATCCTGGGAGAGGATGCAGAGTATGGAAGTGAGAGAAAAGACAGCCATGGTTTTCTCTGCAATCTGCTCCTGAGACAGCACTGCTGCAGATTAACGGTATGTGGGAAAGCTCCAAGCCTGCCAGTCAGAAATGCTGAATGAGACCTTTCAGCAAGGCTGTTGCGCTTGTGAATCTGACGGGAAGAGATCTTCCAGTATGGAGTGGTGAATTGGGAAGTGTTTTACCCTCTTCAGCTGAAGAACAGGCTGATGATGCAAGAGACTTGAACCGTTTACAAAATGAAATGAGAATGGCCTAAAGGAACGTGGCGAAATGTTAAATTGACCTTCCTGATTTACAGGGGCCTTTAGTGAGAACTGAAGAAATGATGCCTCATGTTGTTGCTGAAACCAAGGTGACACATCAAATACGTAGAAAAATATATGTGCCATGGAGAATGTGGTCGTTAATGAGAATAAAGTGAAAACACAGTTTTAAGCAAGAAGATTAAGATAGTGAGTGGCAGTGTCTGCGGGTGAGACGTGGTGTCTGTCCAACAGAATCAAACAAGTCTAAGCAAGAGATGGATCCAGAATGGTTTGAACAGGTTCCCAGCTGAGCACCACTTAGTCAGTTTTTCCCTGGGCACGACACCCAAGCGTTTGGCTATTCTGACTCATGGGACTCTCTCAGATCCATTTTAGGGTCACCATTGGACAAAGGAAGATAAAGAAAAATGTATCTGTTTTTTTGACTGGAATAGAAATAGTCGGTAAAGATCTTACGCCTTTGTGAAAAATGTTCGAAAGTGGGACGGCAGGCAACGACACTATGCTCTGCATTTTCTCAGCGGGAAGAGCCCTGCCACGGAAATGGCCGGGCTGAGTGTCGGGTGTGCTGGACACACAAAACCGTGACGAGATGCAGTCCTCTGTGTGTGTGTATGCAAGTGAAACTGTCCCCTCACTGGGACAATTCCCTGTGATGGATGCCCGCTCACGTCTCTGTCAGTCCTGCGTGACTGTCAGGGCTTGATGCTGTGCTGGGATCCCTGCTTGAGAACACCCAGAACTGGCGCTGTCGGGCACGCTGGCTGAGCTGTGCCACGGCTCACGCAGAGTCCGCGGTGGCGAGGAGCCCCGGAGCGGGGAGGGCTGCGGTGGAGAGTCCACCTCTCCCGAAAGGGCCGTCGGACGCGGGACTGCTCTGGGAACAGGGAGCTGTCAGGAGGGCATCGTGGTCGGGCAGCAGAAAAGGTACAGATGTGGAGATAGCAACTGGTATGGCGGGGGGTCTGGTCTGCCGTCTGACGAGAGCGCTGCTTTTCTGAGGGCTTCAGATTGGCTTTCAAGTGAACAAACTTACAAAGGGTCATTATTTTTACTTGCAGTTCTCCTAGTCACACCTCTATGAAATTCAAAGTCTGGGTAAGATTTTCCCTGTTAAATTTGTGGTTTAGGGGAAATATATTTTGTACCTGAGTGTATTTTTCTTTAGTTTTGTAAAGAAGGTTTGTACTTCTAGAAGGCACGTTAATAAGAAGGGAATAAACTATGTATGTAGTCTGTGGGAGTTTGGGCTGAGTAATGAATTCAGGGTTTTGGGATAACAGTAGTAAGGAAGAATATCTCATCAAATGGTCATTTTAAACGTCCCTTAAGCACCAGAGTGCTCTGACCCATTTAGTAAAGGGGGAATAAGTACTATTTAATCCTAATCACTTAATTGTTGCACCAGTACCTTGGAAGCCTGTTTATTACAGTGATTGCCACTTAGGCAATATAAAAAAAAAAAGATAAATAAAAAAGAGCCAGGGCACTGCTTCACCCCCGAAGCAGGCTTTTGCCTCCTGGGAACAACTGACACCAGCTGTCTTCATGACTCTGTTGGCCAAGGCAGGCATGAGCATCGGCGTGTTCCCTTTCGGAGCCTTTAGCTTTCCGTGCTTAACAAGGAATGGAGTTACGACACCAGGGTGAAATACTCGGAGACATGCATTAAACCATGGCAGCTGTCCTCCCCCTTGACGAGGCAGTTGGCTGTGGGCCCGACCCTGAACCGAGGTTGACTTCAGGAGACAAACACTGACGACAAGTAAAGACGCTGAGAGCTGGTAGCCTTCTCCTTCCTGCCCCACCGACATTCAGCAGCCAGTCTGTCTTGATCACCTCTTGTTCTCCTAAGCTTAATCCTACCCCCTAAGCCATGAAGAAGCACAAGACTGGAGCATTCCTCACCCCCTCAAAAGAGCAAGGCAATTTTAGTCCCAGGTGATGTCTTAGACCTATTCTCAGCCCTGGAAAAGTGAAGAGAAGCTAAGCTGGGGCACCTTCCTTTCTTGCCGCAAAGGAGCAGGCACCTGCTACCCGAAGTGACGCATGCCAAGCTCTTATTTCACAGCACCACACTCCTGCAAAGCTCTTTCTGCATTTTCAACTCTATCTGATTTTCCTTAAGAAAATCTGATCCAGGGCTATCATCTTTCAGTGTAAATTTGTGTCCGTCTTCAGCATGAAATGGCGCTGTCAAACCTGAAAGTTGCGGTCTTTTGAATTTACTACTGTGGTTTCACCTCTTGAACCTTTTGTCAGATTACCTGACATAACTAACCTCAAACCCAACCCCAAGCTGGTGTCTTCCCAGGCCAGAGTTCCTTTCCCTTTGGTCTAGCTAAAAGCATCAGCCTTCTTCCTAATTCTGTACACTTCTCCAGAAAAAAACCCACAAACTTTACAGAAGTGCTAATTCTTTTCTAAGATGAACTGGAGTGCAGTCCCAGGTAGCTAGAGAGCTATATTTCAGTGATTTCTCACCAAAAGAAATATTTCTTCGACATCTGACCCCTCCTCTGTGGCCCTCAGGAGGGTCTGTAGTAGCCTGTACAGGCTCTTACATGGACTGAACCCAACTGTTTCTTCTTCATCATATTTCCTAAACTTAAGCCCAGCCTTAACCCAAGACTAAATCTGACCTTAGGGACTAACATGTCCCTAAGATACCGTTACTACCCTGGGGACCAAATGATGTCTTTTACTTCTTCAACTCCAGGTACATAAGTTAGTAATTTTGCCTTCTGAACTCTGAACGTTCGTTTCGTCAGAGTCTGGCTTGGTGCATCAAGCACTTTCCGTCTGAGTTCTTTGTGCTTGACCAACACCAGCTCTCTTCCGAATCATCACAGCTCCCTTGACATGAAACACTAAGATCCTTTGTGGAGCCTTTGCTTGTTTATAATGAACTTGCTTCTTTGTCATGAACAACATATACAACCTAAAATCTAAGCAGTTGCTATGGGAGACAGCTCCTTCTCTTGAATCAGCGATTCAGGTCCAGGTTACACCCAGTCTCTTCCTCAGCCTTCTCACTACTGACATACTGAAATAAACTCGGGCCTTGAGCCTTTAGTTTTCTTGACCCTAATTCAAACCTTAGCAGTAGCCCTAAACAGAGTCTGAGCAGGAGAAAACGCTGTTTCCACCTAGTAACCCCCAAAATATGTAGCAAGAAATTATCCTCTTGAATCTTAACATTTTCTAATCCCGGTCTAAATCGGAACCCTCATCTCAGCCTGACGCTGTAAAACTACCGATTTTTAAGTTCTCACTGCTAAAAAAAAAAAAAGCTTTTTAATAGCATAGTATTTGAATTCACTGTCAAAGTGATTTTGCGTGGCTTTCTGTCGTGTACCAAATGGGCAGGAGAGAGACAGTGGTGTTTTAGCTTTGAGGGCTGCGATTGGCTCTCGTCTGTTTTCTGGAAAGGCAGATTTTGTAGTAACCGGATTAAGTGGAAAGGTCGTTGGCTGTATTTGCTGGTATAGTTCTCTTTCTCTCAGTACTTCATTTTTTCTTTTTGGCAAGTTTCAGTTTGTGCTTCAGAACATCATAAATTTCAGATAAACACAGCGCAAAACATTTATGAATTGCCATAAACAACGCTTAAGGATGTTAAAGCCATATTCTGTTTCCTGTTCTGACTCTGTTTAGTCTCTGGTGCCACAATAATCTGTCTCACTCATATGCACAGCGGCACTGCTAATTGTCCTTAATTGAGACTAGTGGTGTCTAATATGCTACAGTGGTTTTCTGCTGAATTTTGATGGTGTGCGCACTGAGGAGGGAATCCGGAGCCAGGCATTGCACCTGCCTAGTGCAGTTTGGCCAGTCACAAACAGTGCGGCGCGAGAGACCGCCTCCCTTTATGGGCCATATTTCCAGACTCACATAATTGTCGACAGTTATCTAAAGATTTTAATATTCCCTTACTTCCTTCTGACTGCTGAAATGCAGTCCCTGTGAATATAACGATGAAGAGGCAAATTAGTTTCTTTATGTGGAACTAGTTTTCCTCAACATTTGTGCTGGGTATTAAGAAATAGAGGGATAATAAAAATATTTCTGCCAAGGAAAGTTGAGCTTAGCAGAGTTTTACATCCTCCATATTTCCCAGGTGGGCATATAAAGAAAAGGAAAGACAGCATTGTAGATTTAATAGTTTCCACTAACACAAATTAAGGCATAGTACAAACACAAGTAATTCCAGCTAAGTATGATTTGTGTTGATACACGTAGGTTAAGGTTGGGGCAAACTCTGTTTGCCTGCAATAGTCTTTGAAAAAGGTTTAGATACCAGGAACATTTCTGTTGGTAGCTGTTGCAGATCCTGATTTAGGATCCTGCTGACTATGTCAATTTGTAGTAAATGAGGGATTTAGGATCACTTAAAGAACCACAGTATTAGTAAAAGTGGTTGTCATATGATGATGTAAAAATGAGACAACGCAGTTCGATGGCAAGGTTCACTCTGGTGGTTACTACACGGAAGGAAGATGCAAAGGAAAATTGAGTTAGACTTGAGTTAGAATGACTCACGGAGACGCCAGAGGCAAAAGGGTATGGAAGGCCCTCCCACTGAGTCACAAGGTTCAGAATGGACCCCTCCTTTCCTAAACTCCTGCTCAGAGAGGAGTCTGGGTGCCGCTGGATCCAGACCTAGTCCCAGGCTTGGTCAGCGGTTTGTGTCTACAGGATTACATATGAAGGTTTCATGAGCGTCAGTCCAGCATGCGATCAAAGTTATCAGGGCAAAATCGACGTTACCATACTACAGAGTTAGGCACGATACAGGTCGCTTACCAAAGCTCAGCCGTTGGTGGAAGATCTCTCTGCCTCGAGGAGTGTACCCTGAGGGGTGTCACAGCCCGCGGGGAGATCACCACCATGCAGCCACGCTGCCGAGCAGGGAAAGCTTGAAGAAGGCTCACTTAAGCCAGCATATTTATGGAATAAAGTGGTTGGCTTGTAGTCAAGCTACACGCCATGGACAGGTATGCAGGAGGTTCCTGGTACCCACAGCTTCCTTTGTTCCTTCATAATGAGTCTTGGAAAAGCCACCTGCTATTCATGAGTTGGTGGCATGGTCGCTGTCCCAAGCTCATCTGCATCAAGGCTCGCTGAGTCACTCTGCTCTGTCGTGGGTTTTCAGAGAACAGGTTGAACCAGAGGAGTTCCTGGCCTGGCTATGGCTCAGGCCTTTTACCTACACGGGTGTCTGCACCAAACCACCACCAGTCTGGTCAAGGGGTCGAGCGCCTCCATCGCAATGGCAGAAGCGTCTTTTCCCCTTTATCTTCTATACGCTGGCTACTCAGTGTGTATTTTAGTCACGGTAGCTTGCCAAGAAATGCAATAGTTGTCTTTACTGAGCATGCAGCTACGGTGCAGAATTTCTTTGGCATAGGTTCAGTCAGTCAGAGGTGTGAAGAACTGCGACTCCCTGACATGGCTGGGTTGCTGGATGGCTTCAGTGCAAATGCAGTTACAGCAGCCTCAGGCAGCATATTTCACTTTTACAGTATTGATACTCTGTACAGATACTAATCCAGTTTTATTGTTATTACTGAGGCCACCACAGGAGCACTTTGCAGCTCTGAAATAGTCTGATATTGCCAATGAGATATTGCTTGCTTAGCACAGCCTTGTCTTCAAGGGTAATCTTAGTTTTTAATTTTGCGTCGTGCTTGGCACTGTACGTGGGCACACCTAGCAGTGAGAATTAGGGTGAAAGTTTTGAAGTGTTGACTTCTCAGCACTTTGATAATGATGGGATCGACATGTTCACAGTAGGCAGCTGAGCATGTGGCACGCAATGTCTGCAGGAGCTGCGCTGAGATGTTTCCTTAGCAGTGTCTGTGATACCTCAGGAAGCACCAGAAAGCCAAAATACCTTAAAATGTACTTTTGTATGGAATATAAGAAAACCAGAAATGAAAGCCGACAGTGACCCGGAATTATCCAACTTCTCTCGTCCTAGGCAGCCTCTCAAATGAGGGAGTGTTTGCTGGTGCCTGGCTACAAACAGTAATTGGAGAAGTTTTCTGGCTTCAAAGATAATTCATAAATTAATTCACCGGCTAGAAGGTTATCTCACCAGTGGGCTGAGCATTTGGGCTGGCCGAAGTACAGTATCAGTTCCTCTGGCGTTAAATAACCTTTCTTCTACTGACAGACGTCAGTGGCCTTTCGGGTAGCGGCACGTTAGTTTTTTCTGCCATTTACTTTCTGAGAAAGCTCTCATATTGTTCCCAGTTGTTACAACTCGTTTTAAAATTCTACTCCATAGAGGGTAAAGACGTATATATCGCCAAGTCAAAGACCCATTAGAGAATCAGGTGGTAGAAAACCAGTGCTAAAAGTATATGGCTTTGGTTAATTGTTCATTTGTATTCCACCTTAGTGACGGAGGTTATATTTTCTGTGAGAGGGTTAATAGCTCTATGTGAGAACAAAACCAGAGACTGGGGGAGAGAAGTCTTGTTGAATTTGTAAAGGGCAGGCAATTAATTTATCTCATAGGCATGGCTCTGGGTGCAGTGTGAAATCGAATGGCTGGAGCCATGTTGGCATATGGAAATGGCATATAATAAGCAAGATGTAGTTCCAGATACAGGAGAAATTGGCTGCATTAAAAAATAATTTAAAAAAGGGTAGTAAAACATCATGCAGAGGGACTTAAAGTGTCCTAAGGGATCCTCAGTGTTACACAGAGTAAGGAAAAATGAACTGAAAATTCTAACTCTTGCCACTGTTTCTGAACATACACGGCAACATGACATATCCTTTCTTTGACAGGATAGGGACCAAAGTTGCCAATCTCTTCTTGTGCATAATGGTGCAATAAAGATAAATAAAGTATTTGTCGAACAAAATGCAGAGGTGAAAAGCAAAGGCCAAATGTAGGGAAAAAAAGCTTAATGGCTCAAAAGCCTGTTCTGCTATGGATCTCTTGTCATGTGGGATTAGCAAATCTAGCACAGTTTTCACGTACAGCCCTCGGCAAGTAGCTCTGTTCAGTTTACCTGCACCGGTTGTTAGAGATCGGTGGCTTTGTAAGTATTGGCTGTGAGGCTGAGTTCACTTTCTCTGTGTTTTTGGTGGGATTTCAATTAGCAAACCTTAATTTAAGAAGTAATAAAGTACCAAAAACAAAAAAGAAGATTTGACAGTGTCAAATGGTATGTCATATGGCTTGTGTTGTGTTTTTTTCATGGGAAAACAATTTTTGCTTGGAAACATTTTGATATCATTAGCATTTAAAATCAGAATTTTCATTTTGTCTGAATGAACAGTTTTGATCATTTTGTTTTTTTTCACTGTGGAGAAATGTACTCTTCTCATGTTTAGTTCAAATGTGAAGGAAAGAAAGAAAACTCAGGATACTTCATAAGGGCGTGTATAAAATAGGATTTGCTACATAGTATAATGCTCACAAGTATTTGTCATTTTGTATTTCTGAATTAAGAAGTAAATACTCAGAACAGTGAAGGAGAAGATGCTGCGAAAGAGATGTGTACACATGCTTTTCCAGAGGGCGTAAAGCAGAGTGACGGTTGCTATAAAGTATTTTATGCTGTTGGATTCTGTTTTGAAAGCACTCCTTCAGTGGGAGAGCACATGTAAGAGCTTCCACTGGTCTAACTCTCATTCTGTTTCATATTTGCATTTCCTCTGGTTTTGTAAGATTGCACGAATTAAGGTGATGTTCCTGCCTTCTGTTGTGAAGAAACATGAAGATCTGGGAAGCAGTTAATGTTGTTGTCTCAAATTAGAATTCTATCTGTACAAGTCAGGAAAGATAATACAGGACACTTCTTTATGAAGCAGAGACAGCAGGTAAAGAATTGCTGTTTTTGCACCCTCTGGTGTACAGGGGTACAGGTCGCACTACACAACATGAAAGTCTCTATTGAGACAGCAAGACAAAAACCCATCTTCTCTTTCCCCCACTTTATTTTGCTGATAGATTATTCAAGCTAAATTCTGTCTCCCATATCTAGATCTCTGTGGGGAGAAGAGAAAACCCCAAATGCCAGATACTCTTGTCAAGAGAACATGTGTTACGTTTGCTGCAGTTGTGGCCTCCATCCCCACCGTTTCTCCTCCCATGAGGACGCAAGCTGGACACAACACAGCGATTGCTCGCACACCGTGGGCACCCGATGGTGGGTCCTGCCCCCCCCGCACCTTAGAGCCTTTTGCATGGGGTGCTGTGGACCCCAAAGCCCACGGTTCGGCGTGGTCGTTAAATGATTGCTGACCGCTTGCACAAAGCCCCGTGTCGTTAAGAGCCCACCACACCAGAGCAACTCCTTGCTCACGGCACTTGTTGTTTTGTCTCAGCGGACAGAGAAGGCCAACTCAAACAAAATGTCGGGTTTGCTTTGGTTTGGTTTGGTTTTTTAATTCAGCGTATTTGCAATTTTTGCTTATAAGTATTTAGCATCCTGACAGCTGGCTGTTATGAATGTGACAACCTGAATGTAAAATCCTGTGCTTTCACCGCACATGGCACAATCTTCTTTACTGGGTAACAAACCAAATGCAAGGAATTTTTTTTTTCCGCCACAGCAGTGAAATGGTGAAATAGATGTGAAGTTAAAACTTGGATGGTATGTCAGTACAAAATTAGTTTCAGGTAGAAAAATCAGGAAACATATCAATGAAATGCAATATTCTGCATTAAATATAAATTCCTGCTTTAAAAGCCCCAGTCATGCAGAACAGACAACAGTGATGCTTGTGGGATTTACAGGGATGAAGGAGGTCATTGCTGTATTTCATGACCATGTTCGGGGCCTGAAATTCCTGGCTTCGGAGTAACAGAAATACCATAGTGGGCAAGATCAGCAAAAGCATGTCCACGTGCACTGCTTTTAAACAATTTTGTTTTTCAGAACTAGAAAACAGAAAGATATTCCCCCTGTTTAGAGAAAGGGGTGAATCTCTGGAGGCATTTCCATTTGCTGCTCAGCTATGGGAACAAATGTATAGACTAAAAGAAAAAGAAATGTTGTACACAGACAAAAGTTGACTTGTTTGCAATCTGTAATCATTATATGGTGCAAATCAGCCTTGGCCTGTTCATTCTCAAACCAGGCCCATGAGGGGATGCTTTGCCTGGGCAGCTCTGCTTCCGCCATGGAAGCGGCAGTTTTTCTGGAGCGACTGAGCAGGCACAGCGGGAAGAGGTACACGCTTGGGCAGAAATGCCAGCACAGTGCAGCAGCGTAGCTGTGCTTAGGGGAAAGCCACGTTAGCCCGAAGGTACTGACAGCTTTCAGCAATGAAACAAAATGTCCCTTTAGGCTTTAGCTATGGCTGGGTGATGTGGACACCCATCCGATTCACCAAATTCAGTGCAAAGCTAGCAGTTAATTGCAGTAAACAGGGGGAAAAGAAATCTTAATTCCGTCCTTGTGATCTCCTGGTTCTCTTCCTCAGGAAGGAAAGCAAAAATGCTGTAAATTAAGCATAAATTTTCTTCCCAAGATACCCATTGCCATGAATGACTGCTGGATTCAGTAGCGAAGTCCATCAAAGGACATACCTGGAGTGAAATTGTTAGGATTGGCTTTGACTTCCCAGAGTCCCTGAACTAACCGCTAGTGTAAAACTGGTGTAAAGCCAAGAAAAGCTGATGCCCCTGCTTTGGTTTGTTTTTTCTTTGTTGGTTAGGTTTCCTTAAAATTCCAGAGGTGCAGTTCTGCATTTAGATAAAGGTTGTTTTTTTCCTCCGTACAGCAGCTAGCTCTGAGCTTTACCTTGGTCGTTTCCCCCGCACCGTTGCCTTGCTACGTAGATGAGTCGTCATGGTCTTGTCTGAAAAGCGATCCCTTGGATACACCACTTCAAATACAGTTTGAAGTGAAACATCTCCAGGGGTTTTGTTAGAACAAAAGGGACAAAAGCAATAAAACCACAAAACCAAAATTGTTTTACTAACAAGTTTACTTATGTTCAGCTAGAGTGGATAAATAGTGTAACAATGTAGGAACTCATGTATGAAACATATAACTTGATTTCTAAACCACAGATTACACTCCGTCTCAAACCTCTCAAAAGAGAAATATGCTATTCTATTAGCTTGATGCTAACAGTGAAGGATTTATCAGAAACACAGAGTTATACAGAATTCAACTGCACCTTCTGCAGCTGAAATAACAAGTATTTTAAAGACAGTGTTAAGAAGGACAGTAGTTAAAGATCCCGGCACGGCAGTAATTGGAGATCCCAACACTACAGTAATTACACATCCCCAAACCTGCAGTAATTAGATATCCCATCCAGACCCCAAAACAGACACCCTGTTTTTAAGAATGACAGGTCTGGGATCCAGCAGACCACGACAGGGACCGGAAAGAGCGGCCCTCCCACACAAACCAATGCCAGCAAATAAAGTTCCCCTACAAGCACAGTTGCATGGCACGCCGTGAGCTGTGTCCAGGCGGACTGTGTGTTTGGGAGTGTTAGCTTTTGGATGAGGTATAAAAAAAGGTGTTAGTTAAAGCTCAGAAGTACCCAAATAATTTTGCACCTACTGTCCTCAGTTCAAGACTGACACAAGAACTCAAGTCCTACCAAAATTCACTGTAGGTATTTCTGGAAGAGCTACCCTTTGATCAGTTAGGCTTATCAAAATGCATGTGGCCAAATGTATTTCTGAAAGGGATTTAATCTCTGAAAAAAAAAATCTCTCTAAGCCTAGCTGACAAATTTACAGTCCTCATAGTTTTGACAGGGAAGACTAGTGACTTGTATTGCACAGACACTTTAAATGCACTGCATGGATCTTCTGGAGAGCAAATGTTCAGATGGGCAATGGGAGTTCAAGATAAAGTTGGCCAGTCCCTTAAATGATGCTTATTCTCTGTTGATGCACAGAGTTCAGTTGAGTTTTGACAGCGTTCAACAGCAAGTATTATTTTTTTAATTGGATTGTATTCCTTTCCTTTTCTTTTTGTTAAGGAAATGATTTAAAAAAAGAAATCTTCTGAGTTTGAAAATTTTGTGGCAGAGAGTGTATAACAGAATCAAAGAAAAAAACCCAAAGCTTGTGGTATGTCAGTAGCTCTCACGTTGGAATCGCCAAAGAGGCTTGAGAAGAGAGGGAGCAGTTTGCCCTCAGCCTCTGTCAGACTGGTGGGCTGGGCTGGTTTTTGTTTGCGCTTGGTTGCCTTATCTGGTGCATGGCAGGCTTTTGTGGGTCATCTTTCTGCAGAGCATTCATGAATTTTGTCCAGCAAATTCCTCCCAGTTTGGTCTTTCCTACTCTGCTCCCGTGGATCATTACAATTCTGGTTATGGTCTCCTCAGCTCATCGGCTTCTTTCTGCTTACCCCCTGCTTACCGTCTAGTCACCACTAGAACATACTGTTTGGTTTTGCAAATAGCAAAAAAAAAGTACAGTTGGAAAATTAAGTGTTGTTGGACACCTCTGCAGCAGCTTTAATGTGTCACCTTGGCAGGAGTTCCTCCTGTGCAGATCTCCGTTCTGTTACTGGCCTTGAAGTTCCTTCAGGAGTTTGGATGTGGGTAAGAAAACCTGGAAAAGAAACTGACCCGTGCTCCCCAGGCCTGCGTCTGCTTACTTGTTAAGCTACACTCGTGCAGATGGCAGCATGTGCAGTGTCATCTATGTGAATGAGTCTCTGCATATGCCTGGATGTATTTAATTTTAAATATTATGTTGTGCTTCACCAGCACTGCATCTGTGTGTGCTGAGGCCCTGTTTGGTCTTGACTGTTTAACTTTGAGGGACCTCTTGCAGGGAAAAAATGGTCTCTTAGCGTTTTTCTGCATCTGGTGCCTATAAATCTGCCCTTGAGCCAGCGGAAAAATTGTTTAACTGGGCGAGGTGTCCTGGTAGGCTTGAAGGAAAGAGCCTTCTGCTTCATCATAAACAGCTGTCAACTTTTATCCTTAAAAGAGACACTTCTTTCAGTACATGCCAAAGGCTAGGAAAATCATCCCCAGACTCAAACCGTTTGGGAACCACGATGCACAACAGTGCTCTCACACTGATCCTCATTTTGCTCAAAGAACTTCTCTTTGTTGAGTATGTGTGAGATACTTTGAAGTGAAATACCTGGCTAAATACCTGAAGTCGTACTCCCAAAGTTCTGTCTTCTGTCGAGAAGTCTAATGTTGCTAATGCTATTTTCAGTTCCTAACTGCTATTCCCTTTTCTTCTTTGATCATCTTGGGTGGAGAACAAAATAAGAAAAGGCGGCAAGAAGAACGTGCACAATATGTCCTGTTTCCTCTGGCGTCCCTAGGAGACTGATGTCACTTAGGTCATGTCAGCAGTGATGGCAAAGGTGGTCAGAGACCAAATTGTGAGTGTGGTCCTGAGCTGTCTTCTGCCTCACGTGGGTTACGTCCTTTCAGCTCAGTTCAACTTGCGCTTGAAAAATCGCAGTGGATTCAAAGACTTTAATCGTGCCCTGGAGACATTAGGAGCATTTTAGTCTGTTTTCTCTCTGCATTATACTGTAAAGAGAAGACCTACAGGAGTTTTGCTTTCCCCTCCTGCGCTCTGTGGTCCTGCTGTCTGTCTGTCTGTTGGTTTGTGACTGGATGCTGCTTTTGTCTATTTGGTAGAGCACAGAGCTATGATGACAACATCATCAGCCATCTCTTATGTTGTCAGTCCTTTTACCCCTAGACAGTCCTGATGTTATTCATATGCTGGTTGGTGAATGGGATTTTTTTCAGCTCTTCTCTTCCGAATGGGCTTCAGCAGTTGCCTGAAAGGAAGTGTTGATTATGCGCAATACCTTCAGTAACGTTTTCAGGCCAAAAGATACCTCCAGACCTGGGTGTTGTTTTCAGTCACTGTTAGGTGATGTGACAGCAGGCTGATCTCCACGCACACTGAGGAGCACGGAGGCACAAGGCAGGGAGGGAGCGATGGGATGAACCCCAGTAACCAGGTCCCTGATCCAGCTATACTGGGAGACGGTCTGCCCGACAGGCTGGGTGGTACCCGCGGGGTGAGTCCCCACTGGCAGAGTGAGGGGCATCACTGCCTGGGGACGCGGGATCATTGGGGGGTGCGGGGGAAGAGCGTGTGGGGGTTGTGTATGATTTATGGTGTGTTTAGGAGGGGAATGAAAGGCTGCGAGCTTGCTGTGTTTTTGTGAGGCATGGTATTTCTAAAGTGGTATTCTTGCCTTACTTTTAAATGGAAGTGTAGTGCAACGGGAAGAAGGGGAGAAAAAAAGAGGTTTGTTTGCCTTTGAAGAGCTAAGGGTTTCTCCGATAATGAGCACTTTCAGTATGTTTGCATCTGCGTAGGCAGTCATGCCAAGACCCGGCAGTCTGTTGCTAGAACCAAGATCACATTTCTCAGCCTGCCAGGCTTTAAATGTGAGAAACACCACATAGCACAAGGATCCAGAGAAAGGAAAACAAGACATTGCTGTAAATCCACAAAGCCGAAAAGGATGGGAAAGGGGAGGAACTGGATTTGCATGTTGTGAACGCAGGGTACTGTTCCCTGGCCTGTGCTGTATGATTCAGCTATCGCCCTGCAAATATTTTACAGTGATAAAAGGGAGCAAGCGACAGTTCTGAGGGGACAGAGATAAATCTGTATCAGAAATAAGGGAGTACTGAGAGATACAGCTGAGATATACCCGAGCACGGATATATAAAATAAAAAGTCTGACAGAGTACTTGCACTGGATCTGTACACTGGGGTTAGAACAGCTGACAGTGTGGAAGCCTTGGTAGCGATGGAGCTGTTTATTGTTGATAACAGCATGGGGAAATGTAGCTTTTGTCCGTGCCAAATTGCTCCTTTTACAAAGCAAAATAACCCATGTCAGTCAGTTCAAGATATTTTAGTTTAAAAAATACCACTTGTAGACAGTATGCGCGCGCACACACACAGAGGCACCAGTATGTGTGCATGTGGTTGCCACATCAGTGAAACAGTCCTGCAGAGTTTACAGGAGGGGCAGCCATCATCAGTCTCAAAAAATGATGGCGGTAGCTTTTTGATGGTGAAACTCACAAAACTGATGTTCTGTGTGGGTTCTGGTAGCTGCTGGACAGAGTGCTGCATCAGGACTGAAATTTTTCGGGAAGGCGATGGGAAGGTCGAGAGACAATACTGAAATCAGTTGTTTGTCCCGTCTGCAATCTTATCCTTCCATTTCCTGGCCAGGTTCCTTTTCTAGATGAATGCTAGGGCAGATGGGAAACAGAGAGGGGACTGGTGACAGCCAGTGGCTTCGCTGAGGGCAAATTGTGCGTGGCAGATTTGGTGGCCTGCTGCAGTGGGCTTACAGCATTGGTGGATAGGGGAAGAGCAACTGATGTCATCTACCTGGACTTGTACGGAGCATTTGGTACTGTCCTGTGCGACATCCTTGTCTTTACAATGGAGAGACATGGATTTGGCAGGTGGACCATTGGCGGGTAAGGCGTTGGCTGGATGGCTGCATTCAGAGGGTTGTGGTCGACGGCTCGATGTCTGGGTGGAGGCCAGAGACCAGCGGAGCCACTCTGAGGTCCGTATTGGGACCAATATTATTTCACATCTTTGTTGGGAGTATGGACAGTGGGATTGAGCACAGCCCCGGCAAGCTTGCAGGTGACACCAAGCTGAGTGGTGCAGATGTTACTCCAGAGGGAAGGGGTGCCATCCAGAGGGATCCTGACACGCTAGAGACATCGGCTGGTGCAAGCCTCATGACGTTCACCAGGGCCAAGTGC
>Ga0181612_145560_pt1:10000-19035 | contig 19035 bp, 7 predicted proteins | sample HoacroProtozoa21_FD_119630 | JGI IMG/M metagenome (GOLD analysis project Ga0181612, IMG submission 119630) | Hoatzin crop microbial communities from Cojedes, Venezuel. Combined Assembly of Gp0051906, Gp0051904, Gp0051908 | reverse complement strand
TTTTTTTTTTTTTTGGGGTTTTTTTTTTTTTTTTTTTTAAAGAAACAGTTGTGCTGAGGGCTGGACTATTTGTGATTAGACTAGGTGTGTGGTTCCAAGTTCTACACAGAGAATGTGTGTAATGTCTAAAAAAGCCATTCAAAGAAATAGATGGTTTAAATATTTCAATACTGATGGATGTTTTACAACTTTTCAAGGCAAAACTGAAGCACATTGGAGAACATAACTAGTTCTGTGCTTCAGAATTCCTAGTGATTTTATAAGGATCTCTTTTTGAAAACTTCATATAAACTGGCAAAGGTAACACTTGATGGATTTCTCTGTTACTGAATGATATATTTCAGGTTCCTTGAGCAACATTGTAACTTGTTAGATCTCTTAAAGTCATGCAAGTTTGATCTCTGAACAGACATCCATAGAAAAACAACATCCTGATAAGTGGTGTGGCTTAGGGGTTTGAGAGGAGAACTGACAAAGCACAACTTTTGCCTCCCCTCTCTCCCATGGAAGGTACTCTTCCACAGCTACTAAGTTTTCTTCGCTTAAAAATGGAACCTAAGTCGGGATAGCCTGATGTGTCTCTTTGAAAATGTTGGTCTTGAGAGTAGGGAAACTTTGTCATGTACGTGGTCTTAAAAGTCTAGTGTGTTCGTGCTTTCGTTTGGAACCACTTGTCAGATGCATACTTACGAAAAAGATAATCTCCACTTTATAATACAAATTCATGGACTGAATCCATAACAAATATTTTGCTTAATTTCAGAGGGTCTTACAGATGTCATATTGTATCATCAGCCTGATGACAAGAAAAAGAACCGGGGTTTCTGTTTTCTTGAATATGAAGATCACAAAACCGCTGCTCAGGCCAGACGTAGGTTAATGAGCGGCAAAGTGAAAGTCTGGGGAAATGTTGTTACGGTTGAATGGGCTGACCCTATAGAAGACCCAGATCCTGAAGTTATGGCAAAGGTAATAAAGCAGTAAGGGAACCATAATCTATTTAAAGTGCCTTGTTCCAAAGTGAGTACTTCCTGATGTTAGCCGAAGTTTTAATAGCATCTTTCTTGACAGAGATGTTGTAGGTGAGATGATAAAAATATGAATACACTCTGGAATTTATGTGAATTTAACAACTCTATTGACTGATGTTATTTTTGCTCCCAAGGCTGAATGTTGAACATAATTCTTGGCAAAATGACACATAGGGTGATGTACTTAATTTCTCATCTGGTAGTGGTGGTGTTGACTCCGAAAGTTAAAATGGTCTTGTAGCTTAATATTTGGAGGGACAGAAATCGTAGAATCATGGGGTAGTTTAGGTTGGAAGGGACCTTTAGTCATCTATTCCAACCCACCTGCAATGAGCCGGGACATATTCAACTAGACCAGGTTGCTCAGAGCCCCCTTCAACCTGACCGTGAATGTTTCCAGTGATGTAGATACAATCATAGAACAAGCCTTAATTCTTTTTAAACATAGAACTTTGTTTATCACTTCAGAATTGGAACATACCAGTAAGATGCACAAATGTATTTTCAGAGGTGCCTTTAGCAGTTGCTTTGGAGAAGTTAGGCAGTTATTTTGTATTTAGAACTCTGTATCTTTATTTTTAATATGGGGGGGGTTAATTCCTTAAAATACTGAGACTAGTCATATTTCGGATTGTGAATATTTCAGTGAAACTGGAGTTTGGACTGTTAACGTATTGAAGTACATTGTAGCAGTTGTTTTATATATGCGTGTGATATTTTGCCAGAAACAAATCACCTGAATTTTTTTCCATCAGATAATTCCCAACCCTGTCTTTTTCAGTTATGTTGTGTAGTTGCGTTGTTTAATGGAAACTCCCAGCTAGCCCATATCCTTATCTCTTTCTCTTTGCTTGCTTTTCGTCTCTGCTCTTACTCTCATCTGAGACACGTCACTTGCTGGAGTCCTACTTTGATGGACCTAGTAAGATAGCTTGGCTGGGATCTCCTCTTTGGTGAGCCATAAGGGAAAAGGGTTGGGGTGGGGGCTCAATTCAGGGAAAAAGCTGCTTTTGTAATACAGGTATTACAGAAGCTTTTGGACTACCCTGTCTGTAGACTTTATTTTTCTGGCCCAGCATTGTAGACTGTCAGCAGAGGGGAAGAGTCTTGCAGGTAAAATTTGTCGAAGGTGGCACTTCCTAAATATGGCAGTCTATCTATCTGCTTGGTTTCTTGGCTCAAAAGAGATGAGACCTAATCCAGCAAACTGTTAAAATAAATAAGCAGGAATTTCTGCTGATATGTCTGAATAGATGGGCAGAAAGTGATAGGGGACATAATCTGGCATCTTTCCTAAGTAATTCTACAGTTGTGGGGAGTGAAAGGCTAAAGAAATTAAAGCTTGATGGTGGTTTGCGCTGTTTAATATACATTTTTTTGAATGTGTTAATCCTTGTATTGTTTTGTATTTGAAATAGGACATGAAAAGGAAAGAAATACAGACAATGTGCAGAAAATCAGCTTGTATACTTTTAGTGCCATATGCCAAAGATAGGGCACGGAATTTGGGTTGAAGACTTAGGGATAAGTGAGACTATATGAATGAGAATACTGAAAAAGTAGAGAACATCTAGCTTGTGTCTGAAGGCAGAAGTTGAGGCGAGCATTGATGTCTGATCTTTCTCACTGAATTTGTCCATTAATTTATTCTTGCAACAAGGAAAGTCTTGTCTCCAGCGTTTTTTGCCCACTTATACGTTTGGAGAAACATTGACCTCATCTGGCTCTTCTGGAAGTGTTTAGTTTCTGTTGTGTATTGCTGTCTTTCTCCTAAGAGAAAGAGCAGCTGAGCTGCTGCTGCAGTCAATCTCCCAGACGTGAGCTGCAGGTTGGCTGTCAATGCTTGAGTACTGTCCATTGGGAGCAAAGGCAGAGCTGTTGACTCTTGTCGTCTTACACATTCCTGTGGTAGAAGGTTCTGGAGGAAGCAGTGTGAGTAGGAGTAGGTGGTTGATTTTATCATCGCAGTGGTGGTTTGCTTGTCAAGACCGCTAGACAAGCAAGTCCTTCAGAGCCAGCTATGGGGAAGACAAGTGCACCTTTGTAGCCAAAAAGTGAACAGCATTGTTCTAAATACCTAGCAGAAGCAGCATGTCATTTCATTAATACATTGACATCTACTAATTTACATTTCTGAAATTTAAATTAGTAGGTGAGCCTTTTTTCTTTTTTCCTCCAGACTTCTGCTTTAATGTTGTGGAGAGTACTGTATGGATGCATGATTAAAATCTAAATGGTCTGTTTTCCTTAAATATGAAGTACCTTGAGCATGATGAGGTAGAAGGCTTAGACATAGGTGCTGCAGGAGATTAGTGCTTGTGCTGACAGATGTACTCTGATCTGAGTATAATTGAGTATAATTGGTTAAGTAGTTGATTTCTGGTCTGAAGTGAACTCTTTTCCAACTTCAGTAGCTGTGCTGATAGCTTAATTTCTCCTAAGTGTTATTTTGATGCTTCTGACATCTGTAGTGCAGATAAATTTCTTAATGTGTTACTTGATTTCTGTAGCGTGGCCGAGGCTACAGGGTACGTTCTGGAGTGGCAGGTTAAGCAGCTAAATAAAGTGTTACGCTTGTGGCTGCCTGGTAGATTACAGGACAGGAGACAGGGCTAGTAACCCTTGGAGAATGTGGTAATGAAGTCTGAAGCGGCTGTGCTGTAGATAGGAGGAGGAAAGGGAGCAGATCCCAGAAGTTTTGGGGGTAGTTTCATCATCTTAAGCAGTTTTAAAAGCAAGTTGTGCCTTTACAACAAAATGCTGCTGCTAGGTATATTACTTGTTAGGTGTGTATTTATGGATCCTTGGTGTTACAATCTGAGCCTTAATGAAGACGATTTCCTTTTATTTTGTGTGTATGTGTTTTTTTTTTCCTTTCCTCTTTAGATAGCTTAAATGAAGTAAGAATGGGTTCATCTCCCAACCTATGCTTTAACCTGCCTTCTAGCTTTGACATCTCCTTTGACTGGTTCAGCTACACATTTAACCTGTAACATGACCAAAGGTGTAAAAAAATTTTAACAGTTGGAGATTAATGGATTTGTCTGCACTGGAAAAAGACTGAAATTGGTTGCTCTTTAATTATTTTAAAAAATTTTGTGTTGGTGCATCTTGTAAAAAAAAAAAAAAAAAAAAGTGATTTTTGAGGTTTTAAATCACGTCTGACACTGTCAGTCATTGTGGATTTATTAGTGAAGGCTGCGTAGGGTTCCTCATAAGATTCTAGCTTTCATTCTTTTCTAAAGTACAAGAATAAGGAATATTTGTTTGAAAGTTACCGTCTTTTTTAAAACCATTGATTACATCACAAATCTTCCTGTAGTTCACTTTTGTGAAGTGAGGTTAAGGTAGCAATTAGGACAGTTTACTAAAAATTATTATTATGTATGGGTTACAAGAAATAAAGGTTGCTCTTACCATTAAGGCATGTAGGAGAGGCTTAACACGGGATAGGAAGCAGCTTTCCTCGTGGAGCTGGATATGACATTCATCTCCCAATAATCAGCAAGAGTAACTATTGCCAAAGACTAGAGTTGATACGCTGGGTCAGATTTATGATCTGTAATGTCCTTTCTTCCAAACTCCCATCCTAGTTAGACTAGCAAGTGAGACAGATACTTATGGAAGTCTGTCCTATTTATTTGCAACTTAATTACATAGTAATTCTTACAAAAAAGGTGTCTGGGATTTCTTGAGGTTTCTGTGTGTGGTGGGAGTAGAGATTATAGCTCCACTTCAAAAATTAAAGCGTGCTTTCTTTGGTCCCTACACACCCTGTGTTATTTGTGTGGACCTTCAGGGTTAGGAGCGGGAAGTCAGTGCTACCATGTACAAATGTTCACTTACTTTTTTGTCATCAGGTAGTTTGAAACCACTAGTAGCAGAGCAGGTGTTGGCAGAAGTTGCAGGTGTTTGCAGCAGCACATCAGCTGCGTTGTAGGAAGAAGGTAAGGCTGTTGGCATTCTTTGGCAGTAGGTGGTGACTAGACTGTCAGGGCATGGTGGCAGTATGTGGAAGGGACTCCCCCAAGAAGTCAGAGACTTGTAAATTGTGAGAACTCATGGATGAAATCATGCAGACATGTTAATGTGCAGTCATTTAGTGCAAACTTAGTGTGGGCGCAAGGACAAGTCTTTGAATACTAACAGATCACTAATGTGATTCCTGATGTCCAGTGTACGTTGTCTGTTATATTAAATAAGAGTCTAGTTTAAGCCTTTACCAGACTGCTCTGTATTTTGTTTCGTCATAAGCAGTTGGTGGTTGGTGAGACTTTATATTGATGATTTAGTCACTGTCAGGCAGTTAACAGGGCATATCTCAGTAGTTGAAAGGTAACCGGCCTCTGATCTTACAAGCTGCATAGCAGTCTTTGTGTGGCTTGAGCCATACTGCATGCTTTAGAGAGCTGGGGAAGGGAATAGACTTTCAGAGTTATTTGGAGGTGGCTGTTCCTCAAAGGAAGGACAGAGTTTGACTTGTGGGAAAGTCCAAGGGTGAATTGACGGTGTCAGTCTTAGTGTCCCCTTCTGTCTGCAGTCTCTCTTCTAGCTGTGGCTTCAGGTCACTGAGTACTCCTCCAGCAAGTGCAGTCCTGATGCTAGGTATTTGGTGTAGCTGTAGCATGGGAGCCACAAGTTAAGCAGCTTGAGAGCTGCAGGCCTGTCACCTCTGACCTAGATATTATAGTGATGACTGTTCTGCAAATACCTGAGCAAAAACCTGTCTAAACAATGGAGTGTTTTGATAAGTTAATTATTTTGTGTGTAACCGATCCTGGTTGCTGCCTTTCAAGTTTGAAAGTGTTCTGAGTTGAAAATTACTGCTGCTAGGATTCTTTTAAGCGTTAACACAAATTGGATTGACTTTCGGGATACTAATACTTACGTAATCATATTTGAAAACAGATTGAATATTTCTGTCAGTCAGGGAATTTTGGCGCTAACTCATGCTGTATGAGTATATAAATATACATATTCATGTATATGTGCATAAAATGCTGTACATAAAATGTAATGATGTTTTTAGTACTGCCAATCGCAGTGACTTGCAAAACTTCGTTTTGTGTTTTGGAATTAGATTGTGCTTCTGAGTACTGTCTTTTTTTTATTCCCTTTTTTTTTAGGTAAAAGTTTTGTTTGTACGCAATCTTGCCAATACTGTAACAGAGGAGATACTAGAAAAGGCCTTCAGTCAATTTGGAAAGCTAGAGCGAGTGAAGAAGCTAAAAGACTATGCTTTCATTCATTTTGATGAACGAGATGGTGCTGTAAAGGTAAGTGAAGAGGACTGTAACTGTGTGTGTAAGCAGTGACTAAATGTAACCGTTAGAAGCTGTATACTGCTTTTAACTTGAGAAAAAGCTCTGCCTGGAGAAATGGTAACACATTGTCACGTATATGGGCGTCTCCTAGGAAGACGTAGTTGCTAGCTTGAAAAGTGATCTTAGATGCACCTATCCTAAGTTATTCTACTGCTGAGTATCTAACATAGTCATATGTGCTACCATTTGAAACTGAAGTGCCAGAAGTTGGAATGACTCTTCTCGCCAAGTTGCTGGTAGACTTTAAAGCAGTTTCTCTAGGGCAGGTGATAAGAATTTAGGTAATCTTCTTATTTCAGGAACAGAATGACTTTGTTTTTGTGATGTGGAATAAGCACCTTTTTCTTTTTGATGAGTAGTGCTGGACAATCAAGTATTTGTCATTCTTGGATTTTGCTAGCCTGGACTTAGTGTTTTTTCTCTTGTCATCTGTTGTTAGGAAGCAAAATATAATTCCTCTCCTGCCTATAGTGTATCTATTTTTTATGTTCTGTGGGAGGATGCAGGATACAAGGGGATTCAGTTTTTCCTACTCATCCAGATGCCTTAAAGCAGATGCTTGGGAAGAAGATGGAAAGAGTCTTTTCATAGCATATGTATCCCATCAAGGCTTAGCTATGTAGAGTCCCTAAAAGTGGTAGAATCTTTAGGATTCCCTTGCTTGAATTTAATTTGTAGCGATCACTGTGACCCATTGGAATTGTACGTGGGTGTGTTGTTGGGGTTTTTTTTTGGTGGCGGTTTGTTCTGGGGTTTTTTGTGGTCAGAATGAGACTGTTGAATTCTAATTTTTGGCTTCTGTTTTAAAAAGTAAGTTACACTTCTTACGAGTAAAATAAAGGAATAAAAACATACACTGATCTCTAGATTTTAGTAGTGTTTGCATGTGTGATGACATTAGAAATTTATTCCCTTATTGCAAAATCTGTACTTTCAGAGGACACTTGTGTCACTTCATTAATTGAAACAACTTGCAAAGATTGAAGCCGGTTTAGAGTTTTGAATGCAAGATTTCTAAACTGATATATGCAGTCCTGGGTTTGAGAGCCAAGTTAAGAGGAAATGCGTAACTCTGGAACCCATGATGCTATGATGTGTGATTACTTAAATTTTTTTTTTTTAGCTTTATATTGTTATTTTAGCTCTGGATAACACATTTTAAAATGCATACTCTAAAAGATAGAATAAAATTAATAACTTCAGATATGCTTAGAAGTATATTTAAAGTCTGGTTAATTCCTTCAGGCAATGGAAGAAATGAATGGCAAAGATTTAGAGGGAGAAAACATTGAAATTGTTTTTGCTAAGCCACCAGATCAAAAAAGGAAAGAACGGAAAGCTCAGAGACAAGCGGCTAAAAATCAGATGTAAGTGTAAATGCATGCACATATTTTGTATTACTTCTGAAAGACCTGTACACTCCTATGGAATTAGAACTTCTGGATATTTTAGTGGGTATACTATATTGTATACAGGTTTTCTGGCTTCTCTTGAAATGCGGGATTCATGTAAGTTATTTGCATTTTACTTAAGATCTAGTAGTGGTGTTGGTGAGAATTCAGGTACTGTTTTGCTCTGCTCACTGAGTGTGAGAGCACCAGAGGAAATGTTTGAAGGTCATGAAACATACATGCTTTTCACTGTTTGGTCTAAACTTTTATGTACTTCTGCACTGATAACGTCACATGGATGAACTTAGCAGGATGTACTCCTTCCAGTGGGCTTAGCAGTACTGATGCACACCCCCCCCCCCAATGTTTAGTAAACTACCCACTGAAAGGAGGATTCTGACCTTTTTTGCCACTTTCAGAAGGTAGATCTGCTCATGAAGCTTACAAAATCTTCCTAATAGATACATGGCGGAAAAAAAAAAAAAAATGGAGGGGTGCATTTCTTGCTAGTGTGTTCTGCTTAATGTTCTCATGTGTTTTTCTTCTTGGATATCTTGTAGCTTTCCTAACCATCTTCCCTCCCCCACCATCTTTCCAAAAGTAACTTCTGCTAGTGCTTCTGTGCAGCATCCAAAAAGACAGAATAGTGAGGTTACCAGATTAATACAGATCTCCAGATGGTGACCTGGTGTACACATGGAATCGGTTAAATTTTTCTTGCTTAGTTCTTGTAACTTTTTTGGCCCTTTTGTGCTTCTTCCTTGGGCACCTGCTGTTATTGTAAGAAGTGGATTTCTTCTTTTCTTTTGCTTCTCTTCTGTGCCAGGAAGGCCTTTTCTGTTCTGCCTAAGTCTTTTGGTGCTATAACTTTCTGTGTGTACTGTATCTTGGCAACACCACCATAAATACCTGTTTATTTAATTAACATATAAACTGTTGTTGAAAGTTGCACAATTTGCCTGTCAACACAGGCAGTTGTCTGCAAGGTTGTGTTGTCTCTGTTTGGAGATATGCCTTCTCTCATTGAATTTGAGTAATACCAAAAGAACACTCTCATAGTGCAGTATACAAACAATTTTGCTAGCTTGGTATTCAGGATCTAATAATGGCCTGTTTCCAATCATGAAAAGAAAGATTTTCTTAAAATGCACTTGATCAGTTATAATGCTGTGTGGTTTTTTCCCCCCCACCCCCCAACTGTTCTCTGCAGATTATCTGAGACCCAGATTTATTACTTCTGGATAGCGTGCATGTATTTATAACACTGGAAGTCTTCTGGCATGTGTCAC
>Ga0181612_145560_pt1:0-5000 | contig 19035 bp, 7 predicted proteins | sample HoacroProtozoa21_FD_119630 | JGI IMG/M metagenome (GOLD analysis project Ga0181612, IMG submission 119630) | Hoatzin crop microbial communities from Cojedes, Venezuel. Combined Assembly of Gp0051906, Gp0051904, Gp0051908 | reverse complement strand
CTTGTTTAATATGATATGAGGGTAAGATTATAATATACCAAATGTAACATTCTTAGTTGCCTTTAGTTCCAGAGGCTTTGTAAGACTTCCTCATGACCATCATAACAGGCCTTGCTTTTGTCGTATTTTGTGGCTGAAAAAGCAGCCTTGCTTCTTCAGATATTGTAGTTATTTGGATGTATAATAGTTTAGCAAGATGTTACTTTTGTAAGACATCAGATGTTCAAAAAAAGTGCATCAGCAACTTGTACTAAATACTGCAGTGTCCCTTTATAAAAGGTCAGACTAAAACTGACAACTGTACAGTGAAGCCTGACATTTGGATATTTTGAAGTTTTTCATAAATCATAGAATAGTATATGGCTGTAGTTTAGCTTTTTAGGTAAAAGGTATGTTTTCATTAGTGCATTTCTTATTGCTGATCACTGTAAAAACATGTGGATCAGCTTTCCATTTCTCTTATGCAGATCATGATAACCTGTAGAGTAGAGTAGAGTACAATCATTTGTGCTATGTTTTTAATTTTCTAAAGCACCTTGATGACAGTGAGTGTTCAGTGGTGAAGCATCCTCTGTTGAACCGCCCTTAAAGAAGATAAAACCAGAAGAACCTTGCCAAGTCCAACTTCATATAGGTAAAAGATAGATAAAACTATGACTTACTCTGGACTTGGCATAAAGAGCTTCCCTTAACCCCCTGCCCAAAGGGATACTGCAGTTATACTACATACCCATAGGCACCACAATGAAAATTGAAGCTTATACCTAATTAAGGTTTTATACACACCAGTTCCCCCAGTAAATGCAAATTTTAACAAAATTAGACATGTCATATGTTGAAAATGCTCATGGCAAACAATCATTTTGCATTCCTGCAAATAAAATTGTTTTATACTGTAAGCTGGAGGCGAGTGTAACTTATTTTTGTAATAAAGTTTTTATTTTTTTTATGTGTCATTAATATAAATGTGTGTTAGTACAGAGATCTTCTCGTTAAAAACTTAGAATCGCACACATTTCAGTATGTTTACTTGTATTTACATAATTTTTAGAATAGTGGTTGCCAATAGCCTGTATGTTTCACAATAATTGATTTTTTTTTTTTGTTATCTTAATAAACCATTTTAGTATGTTGTATGTCAATTACTGGGATAGCTGGGACATGAAGTGTAATTTAAAATTGTCAAGTATTCATTGGAATATGTAAATGTGCCTTGCCAGTTTTGAACTTTAAGACAAAGTAAGTGAATGATGGCGAAATGAGTAGTCAATGCGTAAGAGACATTTGCTGCCACAGTTTCATATACTACCCTTGCTAAAGAAAAGCAACTTTGTCCTCAAATTTGAGCATAAAAGTATACAGTTGCGTTAGCTTCTGAATTTTCAAATCTAGTGATAGAATACTAGGCTTATGGAAAGTGGGTTTGCTAATTGTAGCCTTAAGTATAATTTTGAATTTCAATGTAATCCTTGGTGCTGGCATTCCCAGTGCCAAGGAGTTTAAATGCTCCCTTCAAAGAGGTTGCCATGCCTACTGGCACTTTTACTGTCATATGGTTTTATAAATTGCTGTGCACTTGGTTGGAGTTATATGGAAGAAATCATACATGCAAAGAAGAGAGCAGATGACTCGAGTAACTCTTTGGTCAATGTAAATAAAAGTATCTGGACTGAATAAGGATAGCTTTGCTTTGCTGTGGTTGGGCAAATCTCAGCCTCATAAAAAGTCATTTCTACTTTGCCTTTTCAGAATATTGTACTTCAGCTCTTGAATCATCTACAAAGGTAGTGAAACTGGATAGCGAGGTTCATGGAGGATGTACCAATGTTAGGGGGACAAATCTCTTTTTGTTCTAAAAATGTTTTTCTTGAAAAAAAAAAAATATCATGTGTCTAGCCCTATTATGCCTTTCATATGAAAGTAGCAATCTCACACTATTATCCAGAAAAGGTTTTATTTAGTTTGTACTATAAGCAAACAATAGTGTTTTTGTCCTACCTTGCCTAAAGTTTTTGACTTTCTCCTTCTGTAAGATTTAGATATTCTGATATAACCTGGCTTTAGTAAGTTTGAAAGTATTTTAGTCAGCTTTGAGGAAGCAGCCATAGTATTCTGGGAAGATTTTCCAAAATACTTTAGCTTAGGTCCCATTCCAATAATCGTGAAAAGTAATAGTATCTCTGTACAGTTACTGTTTGGTTTGCGAATTTAATTTTACCAGTGATCTAATTCATATGTTATGAGATGGTATTTTATTTTGAATACACAGTTTTCTAGATGACTGTGAGCAGGGTCACAGTCAACACAGTCTTTTGAGTCCTGTAGGAAGTCTCAAAATTTTTCAATCTCTATGTTCATCACGATTTGCATATATTTATGTATACAACCATCTCAAAGATGGTCAGGAAATTCCATCAGATCCTTAAATGGGTTCCAAATGCAAGGAAGTCACAACTTTCGAAGTGGCAGTGACAATGCAAATCACTTGAGGTTTCATGCCCTTCTGAAAATTTCTGTGGAAGTTCTGATTCTGTATCTTGCTTTAGTTCCGGGTGGAAACTGTTCTTTGGTCACCTGGAGAAATATTTCTGTACTCTTGGCCAGGAATGCTGGAGAATGTCCTTCACAATCTACCACTTCATTAAATTCCTTTTGGCAGAAAATGTGTTCCCTGTAAACATGATAATGCTGAGGCTCAGTTTTAGGATGTTGTTGTCTTATCTATATTGTCTCTTCCATAACAGCATACACAAGAGCTCAGTAAGAGATGAATAGCAGAGCAGCCTTCAGAGAGGCCATACAGTTCCTGAGTATCAAGTCACACGCTGACATAGAATTCAAATTAAACATGTGTAGGTTTTGTTTATCCCACCTTTAAAACTTTAGATGTGAAGACAAGTTGCTTTCAGAGTTGTTGCTTTGTGATCTTGGTGTATTGTGTTTCAGTATTTGATAAGAATAATGCCTGCAAATTTTCTAGCATCAATAGGAAAATAATGCTCTGCACAGAGTGATGTTCCTTCCTGTTCCTTTCATTTTTCAGCTAGTTGCTTCATATTTTTATTAACCTCTGAATGTTAGGCTTGAGGGAAGGAGAACAATCATTCTTCTTACCAATATCTGGATCAATGGTTCACATGTTTCAGAAACAGCACTGCGATTTGACAACGTCTGCCATTTCCACCATATGTTCAGCATCCCATATGTAATAAGGGTTTTCTTCTTTTACAATTTTTTTCTCCATAAAAGTAGGATATTTTTTCCTAACTTTTCCTGATATTCTGTATCTTAGCAGTGGAAGCAGATTACCTTTCTACAGTGTTTAATTCTGCTTTAATATGGTTAAAGTATAAAGAGGCAGTTTGGAGGGACATTATCAAAATGCCTCATTTTCTGCCTTAGTTACCCGAGTGTTTCAAAGTGAATACGGCTTTGCTGTTGCAGACAGATTGTATTTTTACTCATTCTAAGAACCTCTACTTAGTATTTCACTTCCCTGGAAACTAATTCTACTATTTTTCTGATAATATAGTTCCTCATTTAACATATTACTTGGGAGGAAAAAAGCTGGTGATGGTCATGGAATTTGACGAGGTATTACTAAGACAGTGGTAAGTCCTGCCAAAAATCTGGTGTGTTCTTTCTGCCTTCCATGTCTATGGTGATTTATTTGCACAAGGGAGAAACTCTGGATGGTCTTAAAATTATTGTCATGCCACATTAAATAATCAAAGTTGTAATCCATATATCTCACTCAGGTTGCTGTTGTTCTTCCCATATGTAGTATTGTCATTTAGGATTCCACTTATGGACTATTTATATGGTGAAGAAGAAAATAATTTTGGTATAGCTGATAGGTCTGGGGGCATAAGTCCGCTACTTATCCATCTTAGGTTCTCTGAATTACCAACTGGTAGCATTCTCTTTGACTGAATGGAAAACTCAAGCTTCTAACTCATGGTTTTCTGAACTGTGCCCAAATGTTCTGACAGAGATGGTGCGAATACCCTCTCTGGGCAGATAATACAAATTCCATATGTTAAAGTGTCTTCAAGATTCTACAGGTTTCTTGTCTGCTTTCCACTCACTCTTGTTTGTACAACACTATTTTAAAATTACAGACCTGATCATCTGTAACCTTCCTTCAGTTCTTGTCTGGAGCCATACTGAAAATATTCTGTGTGTGTTTTTAATCCATTTTTGCATCTGAACAAAACCAAGACTTCTCAAAGTTTGTTAAAAGAAATAAAAAAACAGAAAGGGGAAAATGCATGTATGTACCCATCCATCCATGCTGAGAGCCACTGGCTACACCCTCATCAAGTCTTGTATACCACCAGCCTCAGACTCTTGCTCTGTCTAATTGTGGATAGGGAGTCAAGCATCCAGCCTCACATCTCAGGTGAGTGCTCTGATCATAGCGCCATTGCTTACATGGGGCCATACTTGTCTTTCTACTTGCAAACAGAAATTCCATCCTAGAAAAGAAATATCCTTGGAAAATCTCGAAACTGTGCTAATCATAGTCTCTCTGTATTGAAAGTGATGAGGGTGAGGAAAGACCCTGTATTGCTACACCTTTCTTCTCTCTGCAAAGGATTTTCTGTGGTAGCAGATAGTCCACAGCTTCAGCAAAGGCAGTAGATGTTGGCTTTCTTCCCAAAGCACTGGGTGCTTTCCCATGGAAAATTACTATAGCTCAAATTTCGATGTATTCTCTGCATTCTATGCATTTTCTTCTACCTCTACTCCTACGGACCACATACTTTGCATTTTTACTATTACTGAAATCTGCATATTTTTTAGACCGGTCTTTATTTTACTTCTTAAGAAATGATGACATGTTCTTCCAAACCCAATTTATCTGATCACCTCGTATTACACATAACTGTTACGAAAAATAACTTGTAATTAAAGTTAAAAAACAACCACACAACCCCCCCCCCACCCTTTTTCCTTGTTCTTCTTCATATTTTCTTAAAAAAAACCCTTTTACTGCT
>Ga0181612_144654_pt1 | contig 19036 bp, 6 predicted proteins | sample HoacroProtozoa21_FD_119630 | JGI IMG/M metagenome (GOLD analysis project Ga0181612, IMG submission 119630) | Hoatzin crop microbial communities from Cojedes, Venezuel. Combined Assembly of Gp0051906, Gp0051904, Gp0051908 | reverse complement strand
CCTGCTGGCCATACTGCTTTTGATGGAGCCGAGGATACGGTTGGCCGTTTGGTCTGTGAGCACACGTTGCTGGGTCACGTTGAGTTGCTTGTCAGCCAGCACCCCCAAGTACTTGTCCTCATGGCTGCTCTCAGTCCATTCTCTGCACAGCGTGTGTTTGTGCCTGGAATTGCCCTGACCCATGTGCAGGACCTCGCACTTGGCCTTATTGAACTTCTTGTTCATGTCGTGTTCTTACATGTATCTGTACCCATTCATACATACTGATCAGTTATCTTTATCTTAGGCCTTCGACAGGATGATCACTATGATTAATTTGTATGCTCCTGTTAAACTTTGTAGATCATTGAATTTTAGCTTTTGATCTTCAATATTTCTGTTATTTTACCCCCAAAGTCTTCCTTGTTGGCTTTTAACAAGGTAAGTGACCTTTTCAGCTGGTCTGCTCATAGCCATGTTCACCCAAGCAGTAAAGGGCTGCTGATTTCTAGTAGTACAAGTCCTTGCAAATGGAGATGGAAAAGTTTTCACAAGAACACAATACCCCAGGGGATACCCTGGGATGTTGCTCCTTTGTAGGTGAGGAGAGGGAATGACTGCGAATCTCTTGCCAGCACACAGTGCGCACACATAGAAAATTTCATGGGAAGCTGGAAAATGTTGCTGACAGCAGAGCAAAGGTGTACAGCAGTGGTGGAGGGGCTCTGTTTGCATAAGAGCAGAATACATTATGGTTTCTTCCCTGCTCTGCGTTTCTTTTTTGAGTGTTTTTCTACAATTTTTTCTTTCAACATAAATTTGTGGTGACTTTCCTGTTCTTTCATGGCTCTGCTTGATCTTATGTTAAGTAGCTTTCATTTCCCTGTTCTAGACGTGACATTTCTGTCTCTCTTTTATAGCACAGGAGAATATAAGAAATGGCAGGAGTTAAAAGGATCTGTCTTGGTGGCCTGTCTCTGCCACTGTTGTGAATGCGGTGGACAAGATACTAGGAGATGGGGAATATAAGCAATCTTTACTTTCCTGGTTTAGAGAGTGCCCAAAGAAGGTTACATCCATACTTTGGAGGCTTTGTGGGAATGACCTCAACTGCGCTCTGCACTTCACAGGAGAAGCCATCCCCTTCCTAGTGGGGAGAAAGTGGAGAGGAGCAGTGTCTCAGAGGCTGCAAGATAGGAGACAAAGCTGTTACCAAGTTTATCACTGGGCTCTCCTGTGAAGTTAGTACACCCTTCCCTGTGGTGTGGATGTGTTGGTGTGAGGGGGTCTACAGGCGTCTGCCTTGTGCCTCTCTCCCCCCTTCCCCGTGCTGCTCGGTGCAGCCTCTGCCTGTTGCCTCCCAGGCTGAGCCCCCCCATGCTGAGTACCAGTTCCAGAAGCACCGGTGCTTTCAGCCTCTGCAAGGGAGGGAAAACCTGCACCACAAACCAGGCATCTGAAGGAAAAATTTGAAAAGAGCAATTTTACCAAACGATTATTGTTTCACAGTCTTCTCCACTTTACTTAAAGCCACATGAAAACAAATTATAATGTAGAATTACTGCAGCCCTAATTGAGCACACTTGCAAACATTTGCTATCTTTTGTTCTTTCTAATCTAAATTGAATCTGTTAATAATAATGAGTTCATGATGTGAGGGGGAAAGAAGTAACCCTTCTGAGCAAAAGTGTGACTATATGAAGTCTTACCGATTACAGCAATACTTAAGTGAGCTAAATGCTGCCTCTAAGTGCCAGTAGCTATCAGAGGATAATACTTCATCAGTGCTCCTTGTTGCTGAGGCTGACTGCACTGAGTCTATGTAACAGGGAATCCTGAATTACGAGGAACTTGCTCTGCCCAAGCCTGCTGCCATCCAGCCAAGCCTGTGTCTAGCTGTATCCTAACTCAGTGCAAGGGGTGCAGTGTCACTTGTTGCTTGCAAAAACTTTGATCAGTTTTATCCTGTTGCTTACTTTTCACCATCGTGTTTATGTTTGGTTAAGAAAACTGTGGAGAACGTGGGAGTAAATAGTGAGGAGTCACCGCTAACAAAGAAAGTGAAACGTGTTTTATGTATTGGTATGTCTTAGACAGCTGATCCAGCGGGTTCTGCAGACTTGTATCTTCCGCAGACCGAGCCCAGAAAAGGGACCCATGAGATTCCACAAATATGAATTATTGATCATTTTTGACAGTTTTCTAACAGAAAATTACATTGTATTCCATAAATTAGAAATTAGTATACAGTATGTATTCCCTCCCCTGAACATGTGTTGTATGCATAATCTTTTCTGGCTAGTCCTGAATGAACAGTTGTTACAGATGTTGTCTCAAAAATCTGACTAATTCTCTATACCTTTTCATTTTCCTAATCTTAATTAAATCAGTGACTGAAGAGGACACATGATGAAAATGGAAAAAAATACATCAAAATGTATAAATCAAAAGCAGTGATATGAAATCAAACTGATGAAGGTAAAAGTGTGTTTTGTATATAAGCTATCAAGGACTTTTTCTTTAAACCCCCCTCCACCCCCCTTCTGTTTAATAAATTGAAGGGACAGAATTTCTTTTCAGCTCCTGAGGCAAACAGAGATGTATTCTACAGCTCACACAGAGGCCTCTTGTGCAGCAAGAGCTGCACTGCATCTGATTTTCTGAGAAATGCACTATGCTTCCAAAAGACTTAGCCTTTTTTTTTTTTGCCTCCCATCTGTCCTAGCTGAACCACTCTGCTTCCCTCGGTGACTGTCCAATACAAAAGACCCCCTTTCTTGCTAAGGTTATTTTCAGCTGCAGTGGGTTACCTGATGCAGATTACAACCTCCCAAATGATTGTCAGACCAAATGATGAGGCAACACAGTAGGTGTAGAGGTTGGGGGAGGAAAACAGAGATGAGGGAAGAGCAAAACCACCTCAAAGCAACCCTTCTGTCAGCCTTTTTGCATAGCGCACAGCAACTGTGCAAAATCAGTGCAGTACCAAGTAGAGATGCTAGCTCAAGACCTGGAAGCACTGCAGCACTTCATCCAGTTAAATAAAGCTCTCTTAATTAGCTTAAGTGCAGTACCTAATTGACAAAGTTATGTTTATTTATGGCAGTAGCTGTGAATTTGTTACACGGTGCTGTATTGTTTATAGGAGAAATCACACATAAATTGCTAATTGCAGTCGATTAGGCTCATGTAAACTTTGTCTGAATAAGAGCATGTGTAAGAGTTTGCGGAGGCTGCTTTTCTTAATTTGACAATGTCTTTAGATAAACTGATGCAACTTATCTGCATGCTCAGAGCTGTCTGTTGGTATAAATCAGGCACGATTTCATTAGTGTAAATTGAAACCAATTTTTACCCAGTTCTGGGGTTTTGTCAAGTTTTGAGAATTAGGATAGGAAGTGGTTTGTTGTAAATCAACTTGGCTATATGCTGTAATAGTAAATACCAAGCAAAGTTTACTTGATACATGTTTAAATATTGGAACAGCAAACTAATAAAATGAGATGGGATGTTTTAGAATGTTATACATGTATATATATATATAAACCCTCATATTCAATGGAAATACTGAAGTAACCTGTTTTCCTGTACAGACCCTATTTTTACAAAAGAAAGATTCAGACCTTGGGGCAATTTAAGTAATACGAAGTTGATTTAATTTCAGCTTTTGAGGTTTTGGCTTTAGAAAAAAAAATGTTCAGATCTGCTGATTTTTAGCTTATTCACTGTTCAAAGCTTGTTTGGCAGATTTACTGCAGACTGCTTTTAGCATAATTGGATTGATAAATAACACATACTGGATTACCCCATGAAATGAGAAAAACAAAACACACCTCCTGGTAACATCCAGTGCTGTGAAAATGCTGTTTTTCTTAGGTGTCTGACTGATGGTAAATTTTCCCTTGAAGAACTTCAGGTGGGCTGTGTGGTACCTGGCAAATATTTTGATCAGTATTAAAATTCCAGGTGCAGCTCTCATGCATCTAGGGGAAGACTAATCCTTTTTTATTTTAAACTGCTTTAGCTATGTTAACTTTCTCTCCTGGCAGATCCCCTCTATGCAGTCACATAAGATGTGGAAGCAACAACTGCAGTCTCCATTGCTCAGTAAATGTATTACAAATGAAAGGAATTAATGTCTTGACCATTTTGTTCTTGTGCTATTTTGGTGCAGAACATCATACTTTTAGTAAATATGTTAAGATGCGAACACAACAAAGTCACTGAAGTTTGCGATCTTGGAATTTTTGTTTCTTCAGATTCAAAGACAATTGTTGTCCACAAGTATATGTCTTTTTGAATAAAGCAGGGATTATCATTGCCCAGCCCAGGAAACATTAACAGAGCAGGGCTTGCGCTCAGGATTGGAAATAAAGAACAAACAGGCTCCTTGCTTCCAGCCTCTCTAAGTCCTAGTGAGCAGACAAGTCTGGCTTCTGATAAATGTGTTTGAATGTGAATTGCATAATATTTCACAGCAATACCAGATCCAAAAGTAGTCCAAGGAGAAAGATCTTAAAGTAATTTAGTCTTTAGGGGAAAAAATTATTTTAAACAGACTGTAATAAGAAATAAAATGACCATCAGATAGGTATCATTTCATAATAAGTGTCAGCTTTGTTACTGCAGATTAACTGCCATTACCTGCCTGCTGAAATTCAAGGTTGGAAAGGCTTATTGTTGCTCAGCTGTCTTCCAAAAAGCATTGTTCTAGTAAGAATATACACTATATTTGTACTGTACATGCTCTATTTTCAGTACTGCTGTATATCTATCTGCATAGAAGTGCCTGAAGGCTATCATAATGCATTTGGACAGAGCTCTTAATAACATGCTTTAACCTGGTCAGCCCTGAATTGGTCAGGCAGTTGGACTAGATGATCATTGTAGGTGCCTTCCAACTGAAATAGCAGAGTCTATTCTATTCTAAATGTCTGTCAGAGTAATGCCATTTCTTAGTTGTCCCTTAGTTTGGGAGTAATGAATTAAAAAAAAAGTGTTTAATGTTAACTTGCTAAGAAAAGTTGAAGTTAGGCTTTTTGGAAGATTCTTTCTGAGCCTAGGTTTTCCTCTCAAGTCACTTTAGATTTTATGGAAACTTGATAATACTGATGAATGAAGATCTTTATGGTGGAAATGGTACAGTGTATGTTCTAATGCTACATGTTTATCTTCTCGGCCTGCTCACTCTCCTGCAAAAGGGTTATTTTTCAGTGGTGAAAAAATGGTTTATTCATTAGGATCACGCACTTTCCATCTTTCTGCACTATTTTAGTGACTCTCCTCACTAGTGAGAAGAGTAAGAGTCTGAAAAGGGGCTTAACAGAATTTTGTGGTAGTTCAAATCATTCCAGTGTGACGCTGTCAAAGAGGTGTAACTGAGCACTAACCAAAGATGAGTTGGAACCTGGTGGCTCTATATTTGATAGTGTTCCTTTTGAACGGTTTTCTGATTTATTTTTAACCTTATGTTTCATCTACTTTGTAATATAGACTGTATAGATAATGAAAGGCACAAAACCCTCTTTTTAAACTGTGAATAAGAAATTCAAACACTATGTTCAGTTTCCACTGTGGTAGTATCTGTGCTTGAGCGACTTTTTTTCCTTCTCAAAACTTTTGAACGATTCAGTCTTGTAAAAGTTATCCTCAAAACTGTCTACGGAGGAGAAGTTTTGTTGAAGTCAAGATGGGTTACCTTGGGACTGGGAGTTGGTCCCAAGAGTAAGGCTTTTCAGCCCCCCAAAAAAGGCAATGACTCAAGAAAGCTTGAATGTAATCTGGAAGTGGACAGAGAAGTATTTTTTTTCCACTTGAGCTGTTTTTATAAAACAACTTTCTACCTTTGTACTTCAAAAACATCAGCTGACATGTATCGTTCTGCGTTGCAGTTTCTTTATTGATTTTTCTGGACTTGTGGCATTGTAGGCTTTATAGTCCACACTTTCCCTCACCTCAGTTACAGAGTATATATACTTTGCTTTGGCAGAACTGTGGTTTTCTTTGTTATGATCCAGTGATAGCAGAAATGAGAAAATTTGCTATGGTTTGCCTGAATTTCTTATTTTGCCATAAAACTCAAGATATTTGATGGGAACTTGAGAAGCTTTTCTTGAACTAAGATCTATTTTAAGGGTATACAAGGTTGCTAAGTTGCACATGCTTTCTTTTATACTATCAATGAGGAACTCAAGAGTCAATATATTATTTGTAAGTAAGTTAAGGTAGCTGATGGAGAAATTTCACGTTATGAGCAGAAACTCTGGAAAGGCCTGTTAAAAAATTATTGAATTCATGGCAAGACAGTGATTATAGAAGATTTTTGCCATTGAAAGTCCTCTTCTGGGTCAATTGATTTTTAAATTTTTTTTAATTGAAGGAAAATTTTCTGCAAGTTGATGTTAAGAGTGTATTTACTCACTTTGTAGACTCTAAGTACTGTAAGGAAAAGCGTAGTAGCCCAGGAAATACTGAAGGAAAGAGACCTGTTTGCTTTAGTGGACTGCAGTTACATTTGCATAAGAATTTCTGGTTTGAAACAAAAGGCATCAGAAACTGTGCAAGCCCAGGCCCAGCCAACAGCATGCAAAATGTGATGCAGCAGAACAATCCTACCTGAATACTTGTCCAGCATACTCTTGTCCAGTATTGCCCAGGTAAATATCTGGGCACGCACAACACGTGATAGTAAATTCAGTGTGACGATCAGTGCACATCTGGACAATATTTTGAGGGGATTTGGGATCAACAGTTATTTCTTTAGTAACTTCACATAACGAACTAGATACTGTTTCATAGTGAACTTCATGTAACACTGTGCCCTGAGGGCCTGTGGAGCTACGTTCCAGAAGTCCTGGATAAATGTAGAAAACTTTGCTTTCCCCAGACCCTTATCTAGTAAGAAACAGAGATAGGGTGACTGGGGCCACAGGATTTGGTACTGAAAATTTGTGAAATGAACACACGCCTTGGTTAAGGACTAGTGCCATGTATCATATCAACATCCTTCAGCAGCTGAGAAATCTAAGAAATATTGTGCTCTGAAAATTCTGACTTTTGGTCTCCTTAAAGGAAATTCTTTGTTGTATTCTATAAGAAATAAGCTTCAAAAAATTTTTTATTTAGTTCTAAGTTGGACCGAAGCCAAATTTCGACCTGTTGAGATTTGCTGTGAATGAAGAGTTCTGGCTAGTTCCATCTCCAGGCAAACTCATTCACAACTGAGACTGCATGCTTCTGCCATGTTTCTGTTACTGTCTGGAGTGGTTAACATGCATAGATGCCTCATCTAAAAAATAAAAAGCCCAAACCTTTTAATCTTTTAAGAACAGAGGATTACATTCAGTAGAAAGAAGTTCACCTGTATTGTATGGTGTGTAAGTACTAATAAGTCATGTGGAAAATTATAGGTCTTATTTTACAAACAGTTGGAACTCTTAGTAAAGAGAAGTATACTGATGCTCTGCAGATGAATCACTTCATGAGGAAAACACAGTTGATTAATCTCTTGGAGCAGATAACTTCTGCAGATGAGGCCATCACTCAGATAAGCCAACTGCTAAATAAAATACATCATTCAAATCTTTGGGAAAACTAACAGTTTTCAGGGGTAAAATAATAATGGACTTGTGCTATGTGTGAAAACTGAAATTAGTCTTAAATATTCAAATAGAAATTGAATACAGATAGAAGCAGGATGCTAACAGTTAAAGCCATATACTTCTGTAATGGCAAGCATTCCTGATTAAACCAGTCACTGATGGTGTTTCATCAGCAGGGCCAGACTGTAGCCAGGATCTGTTTTTTAAAAATTCCTGGGTTTCCAGGACTGGATTTTGTTGGTGGTTATTTAAACAAAGATGTAAGTGGCTGGATAAGTGTAATTGACTATAACTGCTGTTCTGCAGTGAATCTCACTGCAGGTTTAGGTAACAGGTATCCAGAGCACTGTTTCCAGTCATGCAGGGTTAGATCCAAGACTTCCTGAACTGGTGGAATTGTGTTTGATAGACCTGGGACAATGCCAAGTTTAGTGTTAGACTAATGTTGGAGCCTGATTACTAAGACAGGTTCTGAAAGGCAGCAAATTTTCAGTGAAAAGCAATGAAATAAAGGAACTTTAAAAAGTAAACAGGCATATATTTCTAGTCTTGACAGTAACATTTTTTAACTTTATATGCAAGGTAGATGGGTAGCAGCAGGGGGCCGGGAGAGCCACTTATGTTCTCCTGCTGCACTGGAGATCTTTCAGGTGTTCCATTAGGGCAAAAGAGGAGCTCTGAGAAGGCAGGGAATAATGCAATGCATGGTTCTTCTTACTGTAGGTGAACTTATAAAGTAAGAAAACAAATTTCCAAAAGTAAAGTTTTATTAAAGTTTTAATTAAAATAAGACAATTTTGAAAAAAAATCAGCTCTCTCTTAAATCTTTTCAACCTTCTAAATGTGAATAAAACATTAAAAACAGACAAACAAACACTCCTCCCAACGCACAATCCCCCCCCCCAAAAAAAAACAAGAAAAGAAAACAAATAAAAATCTCAGACACCTGGAGCTGAGGCATCATCTTCCCTAGACAGAGGATCGCAAAGGCTTTTCCTGATTCTTAAGTTCTCATGAGACAGTGAACAAAAGTGCATCAGCATAAATAGTAATGATAAAGAACCTGAGGAGGTAAGAGTTGTGAATGCATAACACCATATTGGGCTATAAATTATTTTGGGGTGCTATTTGAAGGGGAATATTCAGACAGATTAATTTATTATTGTTTAATTTGTGAATTTGTACTAATTAATATATTAAAACCAAATTACTTTGGTGACATTTCGGTGACCAAATTAAATAAAATGTCTATGGTATGTTAATTTGCACTCATAAAAGCCTAATTTGAATATGTAATTTGGATCAATTAGAAGTCTCTTCTCAACTTTAAATTGTGATAATAGAAATGTAAAAAAGCTGGGTAGCTGTTAGGATTAATTAGGAGTGATATATCTGGGAAAAGCAAATTACAGTGTCATTTTTTAAATGCAAATGAGATTTAAAATTTAAAGATAATATGCATATATATAAACATGTGCAATGTCTGCAAAAAGTCATAATTCTTTTTTTTTTAAAAAAAAGCTCTATAGATAGTGAATTTTTCATGATTAGGCCTTAGTTTTGCCTGCAAAATAGGCAGACAATAGTAGCATTTGTAATTCTGAAGAAAACTTAAATGTGGGAACTCTCACAGAAACCAAAGTGGCATTCATTTTCTTCCAAGAACTTAAGAGTAGAACCTGCCAGCTAATTTTGGTCCCTTTGAATTGCCACAGTGAAGTTAAACTGGATTGAAGTCAAGGTAATGAGATTAAAATCTGCCCTTGACGTTTTAGTAATATATACAAAATAGGCAGAAGAGTTACTTAGGAACAGCAACATACTTATCTTGAGTGGGGAAAAAAAAAATGTGTGGGTGAAGACTGGCTCATTTTGTTTAGGGGATGGGCGTCTTACGGTGAGTTTCAGGAGAACCTTTCTTTGCAGATAATTCTTTGTGAATTATGTTCTGTGTGACTGGTACTTGGTTGTTATTGTATCGGGTGGTCGTTGCTACCTCTGCAGTGAGAGCACCCCAACATCAGGCAGGATTTAAAATGTGATCATCCCTTTAGTATGCCCGTGGTAGTCAGTGTGGTGTCAGTCTGATGTGTCCACAGCTGTGTTTTGTTGTCAGCCAGTTTTCTAGCTAAGTCAGGAGCAAAGAGAGCCAATATGGGGCAAAAGGAGGAATGACCAAAACGCTTGAAGTCTCCTTAGGCTTAACAGTCCATTTAGATGTCTGGTGTTTTCAGGGTCTCTTTGTAAAACTGCTTATCTCAAACCAAGAAATATCTTTGCTGGAGCTGTGGCTGCAGCATGCTCCAGCATAGCCTTGCTGCCTTCTCATCTGCCTTCCCCAGGTCACTCTAAACACCTGCTTTGGATGGGCCGGGAAACCAGGTGGCAGGCAGCTTGCTAGATACTGCTCAGGTCCCCTGCAAAATGACCTACCTCACTGCTGTTGCTACTGAGAGCAGTCATAGGTTGGTTACATTTAGCTGAGGTATGCTTACATAGTCCTTATGCACATTTTCAGTTTTGGTGTGCATGCATGCCCTAATGAGATGCTTTTCTTTAAGTGATATACTCTAACAGTGTCTTGCCAGATTGCTTGTTGCCTATACATTTATTTGGGGAAGTAGCTAAATTTTCCTGCCAGCCGTCCAGAATATTGAGGCTTCAGGCTGCTAAAGGAGCAGTTATCTACTACATATGTAGCAAAGTCGGAGTTCCAGAATGTGTCTTTTCAAGATTGTTAACAGAAAAAAGTGGAATGAGTATATTTTCTTACCCTCCATTAAAAGGTAAAATCTCAAGTTGTAAATGCCATTAATGAAAGCCCAAGGGTGTATTTGGAACTACAGCATTTTGCGCGGTAGCTTTATGCACTGCTGCTATGTCACTAGGCTTATTAAATTATAATTATAATTTTAAGAAGATTCTTACAATAGGGTGGAAAACCTACAGAGTTCATTTGAGAAGAGACAAGAACAATTAAAACCACAGATTATTGTCAATGGAATTTGGCTCCAGTTAATTTAAATCCACATTGGGTCAGTCTTACATACTGCTTTCCACAGACTACAGAAAAAACCTAATCTTTATGCTGCAGGAAAATATGATTAAGATCACCCCACCGGAGAAGTTTGTTTTAAACTAAATTGCTGCATGTTTTTATGAGGACAAAAATGTTTACAGTCTACAGCATGTACGTTAAGTGTAGCTATGACTTCAGTTATAATTTCCTTCTAAACCACACATTGCATCATTTCAACTTTGCATTAAAACAACACTTACAATATTGAAATGACTTTTACCAGTGCAGATCCACAGTGAATGGCATGTACTCAGATTTCTTATTGCGTAAGCCATATGCTATAGAAAAGATGATGTTGAAAATAGAAAAGAAAGGAGTTTTTTGTCCTGTTACAGTGGCAAGTGGCAATTCCTGGTTTTAAAAAGCTGCAAATCACAAAACTGTTTTTTTGCTGATATCTGAACAGTGATGAATTTCCACATGGCAAAGCAGGGGTCACACTGGCAAAAACCCCGCCTTGCACACCCAGTCTGCGTGTGTGCAGCTGCTGCATGGGTATTTACACCTATTGTCATCCTCCGGCGCAGCTTCCAGTGCTTTACTGGTTTGAAAAGTCTGAGGAGGAATGTCATAGCAAATAACTGTGATAGATTTCAGAATATTAGCTCCACGGATGGTTTGTCATCACTAAAAATTGGAAGTAATTTTAAAAACTTTTGGAGCATCCTCTTCTGCAGCAGCCCTGCGGCAGCACGCCAACCAGCACCCCAGCAGTGGGGCAGGCCTGGGCTGGCTTGGTGCCAGAGCTGGGAGCCGGCTCCTGGGGAGAGAAGGGGCTCTGCAGCCAGGCGTGGGGTCTGCCAGTCGTGCGGGTGCCGCTGTGACAGGAAGGCTTTCTGGGCTTGGGGATGGCTGCCCCACAGTGCACTGCGCCTGCGTTTCTCCTGGGCCAGTTATGATGTGGTGAGTCACTGAATTTTGAGTTTCTGCAGGGTCCTTCTGTCCAATGGGATCAGCTAAATTGCAACATTCACAGAAAGGAGTGTTCCTCCTGTGCCACTTTAACACAGGTATTTTACAAAAATTAATTCTAACTATTGAGAAGCAGAAATACAACTGACATCAAGGTAGGAAAAATATATCTTTTAAGCACAAGTAGGCTTGTCTGCCAGAGAAGCAGTAGTTCTTTCTGAGCACATATTTTATAATCTCTTTTCTGGAGAAGCTAGCTTCAAATATTAGTCTTGCTTATCAGCATGTAGCACATTTACCTGTGTGTAGTGGATTTGGGTTTAACATCTATTTTGCCTTTTTCCTTTCTTTTTCTTTCCACTTTAGTGAGCTCAATTCTACATTACTTCAAATATTCTTTGCCAGCATCCTTCGGACTGTAGGAATTGTACTGGTTTCACCATCTACTATTACGTGGGATCTGTGAGGCAATGACCAGCAAGTTGTTTGGGTTTTTGTTTTGTGGGTTTTTTCTGGATAACGCAGGCCTGCCTGGGGTGTTCTCCTTTATTCTTATGTGAGCCTAACAACATCAAACCCCTTAATGGCTAGTGATGATATGGCTTGGATTTTGTTTGAAAACACTTATGATCCAAATCAAGCAGCCTTTGAAAACAGTTTGAACATTATCTTTAGCAAGAGTTGGACTAGAACATTTAACAGCTATTTCTCTTTAAAATGACCCCTTAAAAATTGCTTGATGTTATACATATACTAAATAGAACACTTAATTTTGGATGATACAGGTGGTCTTGTGTGCTGACTTGTAATTCTTGTTAGTGCTTCCTAACCATTTCTAACTAAAATTATGCTTCACTTGAAATTATGTGTGTATACTAGAAGCTGATTGCTGGTGAAACATGCCATACTTGACTCTACAAATCACTTACAGCAATCTGCAGTCATTATGAGCTAAATACAGACTTAGTGTCCTGTCTTGCTAGTCAGTGTAGCTGCTACCACAATTCATGACAGAGGAGATAGGATATGAAGTATTGTTGTCTGCTTTAAGGAAAATAAATTCATGTAACCATCCATCTATAAAAGGTGTATTTAAACCTAGCTTTATGGACAAACTTGCAAGATGAATTACTGCCGAAAGAATAGGAATAAAAAAAGGTAATCGTGGTCCATGATGCAATAGTATTATGCAGCTCAGCTGATAACATGACAGGATCATGCATTTCATTACTTAGTCTCATTTGTCCATTCACCTCTATATCATCTTAATTCAGTGGAGGGAACTTTCCTGGTCTTAGTATGTTGCTCATGCATAATAGCAAACTCAGATTTTTATTTTTTTTTTTTAACAGACGTCATGATCTAATTTTACTGTAAAGCTCTACTATCTGTCAACTGCTTCATTGACGTTTCCTTGCAGTTAAAGAGCACACTGGCCAGTGACCAGCCTGTAGTGGGACTCATGTCAGCGAAACAGTAAATGGACGGAGATCCTTTTGTGGACCCAGACGTAGACTGTCAGGTTTGCAGCCCTTATGTATTGGTGGGAGCTCATGGACCCTCTTCCAGGGTGCCCCCTCTAACAACCATGGGGTGATGTAGCAATATCACGTTTACATTTTTACTCTGCTTGTGGACTATCTGAGAGATGGAGAATATATTAGCCCCTGTAATCACCTTGAGAGCACAGGAGGACTGAAGTTTGTTTTACCATCTGCTATATTCACCAATTAAGATACAGCATTAATACAAGGATAAAGTTGTATAAACCCTGTTAGAGGAGTAAACTGACTTTTTGGAAGTTTCCTAGTTCTGATGTCCTCATCCAAAACTTCTAGGGTTGGTGAGATTCTTTTCATCTTCATTTTATATGCGTCTCACTTTCTCAGAAGCAATTAAAATTCATAGTTTTAATTCACAGCTTTCCCTTAAATAAATTAGAAAAAGTCCAGAACATTTTTATTTTATTATGCAACTATTCATACGTAAGTTCTGATAACTTCATACACGGGCATAAATTTTTTTATATGTGATCCTTCTGCATGATGCATTTTGAAGTTATGATCTGTAGAGTTTGGAAGAAAACGTGAGCAGAATCTGAACAAATCCTGGCTGGTCCACTCACATCAGTATGGAGCATGGTCTGAAGAGCCATTTTTCCTGTAGATTAAGCAAACATGGAGAGATGTTACAATATATGCATGAAAGGAAGGCTAAAATCTGCAAATGTACACCTACAAGCCTCAAGTTGTTACAATTGTCTAGCACTGTGACTAGGCAATAATGTCCTAACTGTTTAGCAGAGATGTTGATAAGCTTAACAAGCAGTAGACATCTGGCCAGAAAGTTATGCTATTAAAAAAAAAAAGTCAGGAGGCTAAATTCTTGGTTGGGAGTCTGGATCAGGAGGCAGGTGAACAAGTTTTTTAACCCATGCACTAAATTGGGAACACTGCTTAATGCTGAGTTACTGAATGAACTCTATCTTTATCTCTATAGGATCTTTTCATTCTACCTCTACTGCTCCAGAAACCTGTCACACTGAGCATACCTCTATCTTTAGATAAAGTTCCTTTTTCAACTCAGCAAGTTGTGGTTGGTTGAGATAGTGCAAGGTTTTGATAGCAGTAAAATAGCCTTAGCACAAACGAAAGAGACTTGTGGCAAGAATCTTCATCAAATGTTATTTCCCATCACAAATTTGCCACCGAGTGCAACACTTTCAAGAAGACCACTTTAGAGTTAAGAGGAGTTGGATGTAGGTTAAAACAGAGTTGTCTCTTTTTGGTGTGGGTCTGCCTAGAGATGAAGATTGGAACCAGAAATCCATCTCTATGACCAGCTATCTTAAAGCAGCTTCTTTGCTGCCAAGAGCTATTGATTTGGTGATCTGAGTATTCCTAAATTAATGGCAAGAGCTGTAAGGATCTGAAGCACAATGCAGTTTGTTATAGATTTGAGGGTCAGATGAAACTCCTGTGATATAGTTCGGTGGTTCTTTTTTTCTTTGTCTGCCTGTGGATCCATAACATTTTTCCAAAAACTTTAAGACATCTCAAGAAGCTAACTCAGTGTTCTGAAAATGCTGGCTCAGGCATTGCCTTCTGAAGCAATTAGTGCTTGAAAAGGGCAAAGGTATTACAGAGGATAAATGTGTTCACCTCAGTAAGCCAGTTCTTCTGCTCGGGTCAGATTCAGTATCTACTGATGACATCAGGAGACTCCAATGAAAAGTAAAACCCAAACCACTCTACCTTTTGATCAATATTTTCAATCAATTTTAGTTGCTGAAGAAGGCAGTTTGGAAGCCCAACTAGGAACCATATCTCAAGTCAATTTTAGAACTTTGGCACGAAAAGAGGAATTTTAACTTGATGATCTAAAATGATAAAGGCAGATTTAATCATTGCAAAAATGTATTCAAACATCAAATTACAGTCCATCGTTAGTTCATGGATTTTACCAATGGAACTGTATTGAAGATTAATGCCTTTTAATGGCAAGGGTTTAGATCCATTACTGTGGGACAATATCTTACAGATCAGTAAATTAGGTATGTTATTAGTTCTTTTTCCTGTCTATTGCAAATAATGAATTGGTTTTTATGATTTAACCTTGGATGCAAAAGAATTACCTGGCATAGTGTGTGTAGAAAGGGGAAAACAAAGCAGTACCTCATCCTGGTTGGTGCTTTAATAGTTCTTATGCAATACAGCATCACAACCTATCAGTAAACAGAAGCAATACAGATCAAACTGTATCAAGCCAGGTTAATCAAAAGCCATAGCTCCAATTTTTTTTTATGTAAGAATATATGTTAAATATCTCTCTACATATTTAATACTTCTGGAGTGATGGTGAATTATAAGGATCTGCAGTTCCCATGTTGTTACATGGTCTGTATACTTTCAAGACGCTTTGAGTCCAGAATGTGTTTATGCTACATGCATGGGATGATGAAATTCTAAACAAACTTACCTCTAAGAGCGGTTGTCTGCAGTTTGTTCACCTCTGTTTTCTGAGGTTGAAGTCTAAACTAGTCATCCATGACCTCAGGAAGTAGAATTGTATCTTGCATCTCTCTGGGCTTATAGAGTTCAAAAGGTTGATTATATGTTTTTTCAGTTGCAATTTTCCAGTCCAGTAGTTTGCCCTATCAATTACTGTACACTGGGAGATACACAACAGTTCCTATTGCACAAATACACAGCAGATATATTATCATAATATAGCAGTTTCAGAACTACCTTGGTTTTTTTTTCTTGCTTCATCTCCTGTTTTTCAGACTTCTGTACCAAGCATGTGGGCTGTTACATCAGATATGTTGATCATTAATTTGGGTTTTCCTGTATAAACAATAAAGCAATGAGCATACACAATATTAGGATGCTTAAGAAGCATGTATTAAAGCGAAGCAATATTCAGTAGCAGGAAATCTGCTAAATTATTTAAAACAGAGAATATCATCTAGAATTCCTTGGAAGTAGCCTCTTTGTGAGCCAAACACAAAAGGCTGTAGGGAAAGGAACAATATACTGAGATGTAAAATAGTAGAAATCTAGAATATAGGAGCATAAGGTTTAAATAATCTGATCCAATTCTCCACAGGAGCTGCGCAAAAGAGCCTTAGCACTAAAGAGTGCATAGAATACCTACTCCAGCTCTCACCATACACTGCAGCCCACAAAGTCATCTTCCAAGACTGGAACAAACCTAAAATTTTTGGGAAAAGACCAAAAGCTAAACTGCGTGCCACAGGAGGAGAACATCTTAAAAGCCGATGGTCTGCTCCTGAAATGGTTGGGAAAATGCTAAATAAAACCACAGATGATCTTAAGATAACTGTCCACCAAAACAAAAGCACTTTTCTGAGGCATGAAGTGACTAAATGGATATGCGAATCCAGAGCAGATGTGAAATAATGGAAGACAATTTTTTTTATAAAGAGGATGCTCTTCACTCTGCTATTCATCAATCTGGACAGACAGGAAGCCTTAATTTTTAGGAAAGCAGGGAAAGAACTCACAGAACAATTTGATGTCTTTGTGTCACAGTATTACTCCATCAACATTTTTTCTAACAATTATCTACAAATAGACTGAATCTATGTTTTGCTGCTTGTTCTACATAACTACCATAAGATGCACAAGTTCAGTCCTCAGACCTTTATAATCTCAGATTCTGTAGCTTACTCTAAATTGATTAATCTTGTTTAACAACCCTCTCCCTATAGCTCTTCAGAATGCTACACCTGTATAGAGAGTGATAATGAAAAGAAGCATAGTGTTTGCTTTTGTAGTATATGCCATAATTTACATCAACTTGTCATTATCTGAGCATAAAGAATGTGTAGAAAAGTTTTGTGCTGTTCTATCTGTCCTTTCCTCAGTAATTAAGACTGCACAGATACAGATGTATTGTAGGCAGACATTATCCAAGTCCTAACGACGAACCAAAATTATTCATCTAATCTATCATCATGACCATCTTGAATACTAACTAGAGCACCTCTTGATCAGAATTGTCAAAAGACACTTCCACTGCTCTGCTCTCAGGGAAAGTATTTTCTTGCAGATGCTGTCTTTCATGTGAACTACAAAGAATCTCTTCTGCTTCATTTTGCATTTTTCTGGCCATAAAGAAACAGCACTATAAATGCATCTGTCTCTTCTTCCTTCCTTTCTCTGCTGAATAGATTTTTTTATAAAAGACTTTCATGACTTTGTTAACATGCTTTCCTTGGCAGTATATTTCTTAAAGCTGACTTTTTTGTTTTAGATACATACAATTCTGTCAGTTCTTCACTTCTGCCCATGTGGTAGACAGCCTAGAGTAGAGGACCCAATTCTATTCTTGGCGTTTAGGGTTTTGATTCCACTGACTTCAAAGGCGCTTATTCTGGTTTATATTGTGGATAAAATAGCAGACTCAGGCTTTATGATAATAGAGAGTAATGTGGTGGTTTCATGTAGCTTAAAACTCAGTTCTGCTGTAGGATGCATGTGTGAGTTCCCACTGACATTGCACACCTCATGAACATCTCAGGGGAGAGAGGGTTTGACCCTGAACTGGAGAAATTATTTGAACTACCGCAGCTACTTTTCTCTTTTCTGGTAAATTTTATCACACCCCAGGGTACAGCTTGTCATTTGGGAGCTGTGTGCTTTGTAACCTCAGTGAGACACGAGAATTTATAAGCTTGGCAAGAGTTTCCAATATTTCTGCCAACCCTTGTTCGTTATTCGGGGGCAGGATCTGTTGTATATTTCAGACTTACTTGCAGCATGATCTACTTGGGGCTCAATTAGTTGGTCTTAAATTCTTGTAGTCCTGCTCTAATCACTGGTGATAACTCAATTTTTAATATAGTGGGTTTTTTCTGTATTAGATTTTCATAAATTAGTGCCTAAATTGTAGTATTGGTTTAGAAAATGCAGTAAGTGTGACTCTTCCCGATTCTCATGTATTTTGAATGCTGTGAAGGTAAGAACTGAGGAATCATAGAGGCTTGTAATTTGGCCACATTTGGGGGAATTTGAGTGACAAAGCAACGGCCCAGAACCAGGATATCTCTTGTAGCCAAAATTTAAGTCCCTGCTAAAGGTCACAGGTATACTGGACTAGAACATCTCAGCAGAAAAGCTGTGAGTATTTTTACTGTGGATAATTAATGTATTTCTTTCTTAAATTCACTTCAGAAGTTTTCCAAAACTCGTACCTGAAACTTTTTAGAAAGCAAAGGCTGTGGCAGATGCCCAGGGTGGATAACTTCAGCTTACTGAAGTTATAAACTACATAATGTCGAGTTACATGTTGGGATAACTCAGGCTACTGAAAGTCCAGATAGCACTACCACCTCTATTTAAAGTTAATATAAAATTTGTTTCTGTCATATGCAAGTAAAAACTGGCATATTTAAATGTATGCTTTTAATGACATAGCTGAAAGTTTGAACACCTTCTACTCTATCAAACCTATCATTCTGGGATGACAGTCTAAGGTGTCAGACGTCAAACTATGGGAGATGTTTCTCCATCAAAGGCATCTGGGCTCATTTGCTAACTGTTTGGGCAGTTATGCTGGCAGCTTGAACTTGCCTCTAAATTGTGAGTGTGGATAGGTTGCTAATAAGCTTTCTGGGCTGTGTTATGGTCCTGACTCCATTTTTAACTTAGTTTGTACTCTGAAGAACCAATGCATTTTAATTCTGTTTGTGTGTAAGGCCTTGCATAAATTCATTGATGAGATTTCTTCATAGATTTTCTGCTTGATTCTAAAAGCATGATTGTTCTTGTTGTGAATTATGTTTTCAGAATACTAAATATGCATACCTTTTAAAATACCCCCAGATCTATTTTTCTTTGAATTTGAAGAAACAAGACAGAGCTTTTCATTTATAACGGTACATTCTTATGTGCAAGCCTTTCACTGTAATAAGTCCTGCTAAAATGTATAAATCCTCAAT
>Ga0181612_146244_pt1 | contig 19037 bp, 7 predicted proteins | sample HoacroProtozoa21_FD_119630 | JGI IMG/M metagenome (GOLD analysis project Ga0181612, IMG submission 119630) | Hoatzin crop microbial communities from Cojedes, Venezuel. Combined Assembly of Gp0051906, Gp0051904, Gp0051908 | reverse complement strand
GACACATAAGATTAATCTCATTTTAACAATGGATTAAATTACCACTCATTGAAATACAACTGAAAAATAAGACTACCACCTTCTCAGTTCCATTGAATCCCTCTACTTTTTTTTTTTTTGCAAGAGAATTCGTCTTATAGATAATCAAATCTCTTGTCCCTTAGTTATAACAAAAGGTAGGAGTCCAACAATCATAATTTACCATATCATGGTTGGTTCTAAGGTATTAGCATTTATAAGACGCCTCTTCCGATGGAAAGTTATTCAGCATATTACCTCTTTAATTAATTAGGGCTCAACTACCACCCTCACATGAGCTAGTGATGATTTTGGTAATTCAGAAGATCTGACAACTGCAAGATCCTATTCTGTTCAGTGTTACTGCAGTAGTTGTGTACCCAACATACTGAAATCAATTTTCAGTTCATAGGAAGGCTGTTTCATATCATACAGTAACAGTGCAATAAGGTCTATCAAAGAGTTGCATGTATTTAGTTGTTTAAATCAGAAACAGAATGACTCTTTGCATCAATCAAAAATGTGTTTATTTCTGTTAAAATTTGCTTACATCAGCAAATTCTGACTCAAATTTCTGCTACCATTATCATTCTTCAGAGTATTAATTTGTTCAAACTCTCATTATTTGAAATAAGAGGATCACAGAAGATGTTATCTTATACAGTGCCCATGAATGTTTCTGATTTAAACAACTAAATACATGCAACTCTCTGATAGACTTCCCTCACTCTTTTCTCCTGAAACTCTGGTTCTGATTCTGTCTTGCATCAATGACCCTTTAGAGCAGTTTTAGAATGTGAAATAAGATGTGAAATAAAAGTGGCTATGAAAAGAATTCAGATTTAATTTAGGAATACCTAACATCACCCTGTCATATGAAGTGGTTTCATTTTAAGTTGTGTTGTATATCCAATTCATTGCTGATGTGATACCAGGCCACAAAAAATATTCTGCAAATTCCTGCTTAATAAAATCTCACAGATTTCCATTCTAAAACATACATGTGTTCATACAAAATATATATGTATGTATATTTAAATTTTTTAATGCAAGGATGTAAAGGTGATCATCAACAAAATAACTGTTCAAAAGACAATGAAGTAAAAATCACTGAAACAAAAAGGCAAAGAGTTTAAATGCTTTCAGCTTAGTTGATGCCACTGACTAAAACCTGAAAGATTTGTTATTTCAAAATTTGATCATTGTTGTACAAATCTTTGTTTAGTGAAATAAGATTACACAAAGTGAAAAAGCAGAACCCACAGAAAAATCCCAGGTTGTTTTCTGTTCAAAACTTAAAAAAATATTACAATGTGAATAGAGTCCTAGTAGCAGAACTGAGTCTAGATCCTGTAAATACAGTCTGCATATTTTTCAGATAGACAAAATTTCAAGTGAAACTATTCCTCTAAAACAAAATAGAATTTTATGCTTTAAAAATAAATTTCAAAGAAATACTTCACTTGAAATGTCTACTTTGAAATAAAGTATTTGAATTTCAAAATCACACTCCTGAAAATAAATGAAAATACCATTGTCCATAGAAAATGTATATTTTGGATACCAGTTTCTTAAAATATCCAAATACTAACTCATGATCTTGTCCGAGTTTTCCCTCAACCCCTAGATAAGACATAAATTGGCATTTCTGGGGAAGCAGTTGATAAGTAAATGCTACTAATATTGTCAACAATCTTGAACATGACATTGATGCTCTCTCAAGTAGTTGCTGATAACTAGAGTGGAGTCACTCATGTCATGAAAGCATCATCAACTTCAAATGATTCCATCTAGAACCACAAAAATAACTCAAAGAATAAAAATCGCTGAACTAGATTACAAAATTTGGTGCTGTTAGACAAGCAGTATCTGTTTCAAGGTTAAAACTTTATTTTAAATATTTAAGTTAAACAAAAATTGACTGCAGAAATAGTTATGTTGAGTTGGAACACGAAGAATCTATACTGTCTGTTGGCCTAACTCTCCTTTAGTGTCCCTTCTCTTCACATACACACACTAGTATATATTTCTTCATCTAATTCTCCTGCTTCACCCATTAATAATACATCATGTGACTAGAACTATCAATTTCTTCACCATACAAATGTATACATACATATGTATACAATTCTAGCCACTTCTCAATATAGTAAGAAATAATATAAAGAGATATATGAAGTCTTCTAAATCACTCTGGCTTGTAAGATGTTGGAAAACCTCAAAACAAAACCTCTTACGGGTAATAACCACAACAACAAAACATTGGCTCACTGGAGGGTTTTTTTTGGTACAGATAACACTTACTGAGAAGGGATGAAAAGTTTATAGTTTTAAAACTGCAGATTCTTTTCAGGGAACTTAAAATTACTTTAAATAAATAAGTAAATAAAGTGAAATGTTCTTAAGTGTTGGCCCATGGTTTTCATGATTAGATAGGACAAATCATAAAGTTGATATTTCATCAACTTTTGGGCATGTTAGAATTAAGTTTTTAATTCATATCATTGCTTACTCCAAGCTGCCCTCTTTGGATCCGATTCTCTCTTTCAGTGACAAAGCCTTCTGTGATTTAACAGAACAGGTACAAACTTCAAGGAAGATGATGACATGGTACTGAGGCAACAGCAGTGTAACTGAAAGGATTCTAAGCACGGAGTGAATATAGAGAAAAGAGGATTAATAACAACCCTGCCCCATGGCCTTCCCTAAAGAAGTCTGGACACAATGACTTAAGGGATAAAGAAAAAAAAGTAAGGAAATTGATAGTACTTCTTGGGACAATTTTGCACTTTACAGGAATAATTCTGTTCTTCATATTTTTTTATGACTCTGCTGTCCACCTACCTATCTACGTGGTTTCTAACACCACTGGAATTGACTTCCTGCCGTGCGAACAGCTCATTCAAACTGTTCCACCCTCAAGATCATTCCCAACACAGAGGTGTGATACCAAAGACAAAAAGATGAGGTTGCTTGCCAAAAATGTAATAAGAAAGTAAAATCAGAACTAAGAACATAAAACATATAGCCTTATAGTTTATCATAACCACAGAATAAATTTTCATCCCTCTACAGCCCGTCATACATAAAAATATATGAATTCTAAAATACGCATTTTAAACTGTGGTCATGAAGAAGCTTACAAGCTCAGAGGAATACTATAAATCACTTGGCTCAACTACCTATCTCTATCCATTTTGTAAGGATACACAGTTATCTCATGCCAATAACTTAGTCCACACTTTAAACTTTGATTCCCTTTTCCTAAGGTATAACTACCCTTCCTAAAATGTGTCCAAGTTTCTTTAATCATTCATTATTTACATTTGAACCAAATTCTCTTCCAATAAAAGATATCTAGTATGCAGCTTCAACAAAGGCTCAGCATGTTAATGAGGTTACTTAATGAGCTTAAAACTGTTAGCAACAGTACAAAGGATAAGACTAGCTGAGATGTAGCTCAGTACACACAGTAAATAAGCGATTTCACATCACAGTATGGTTTATTTTCAAGATGAAAAAGATTTTATACATTAAGACAGAAAGAGAGCTCACCAGGACTTACAAAACAAGAACACAATAAATAAAAAAAAAAATTCCCAAGCTGAAAGAATAAGCTGATTACTGTCAAAGTCTACGTTCTTACAAGCTACAAAGTTATAACCTGGGATTTCAACAGCTGAAATGTTGGGACTCCAGTCCCCAATCTCCTATATGCTGCAGGCAGAACAAACCTTAGTATAAGACTGGCCATCATGACATTCTGCCATAAAGATAAAACATAAATATGCAGTTGCACTAGATGTAGGTGATAAAAACAAAAGAGTGCAGAGATAGTAACTGTCTTCTGTAGAAGATTTGGGAATTCTGAAATTTGTTTTTTTCACTGGAAATGAAAATCAAAACTGAATTTCAATTCTATGAAAGGTAATGAAAAGAAATTATTAAGGAAATTACTTAGTTTGCTTTAAGATACAAAAAAAGGGATTCTTTTTTTTAAGTTTGGAAGAAGGAGCTGAAATAGACCTTCAGAGCCCTTTGACCCTTGGCTCCAATACATCAGTCAGGATGAACTCCATTCTGAAATCAACAACCTGTGTAAATTTTCTGAACAAGATCACTTTTCAGTGATACACAAAGAATTTTGAAAGTTTGGGGTCTCATTTAAACTTGCCCTTAAGAAGCCATGAATACATCTTTGACCAAAGAATATCGCCTCTTCAAAGAATATCTGATGTTCTGCAGACAATACTGTTAAGGTGACATCAATTATCAGCAATAGATTAGTTCTGCAGCATGTGGGGCAAATGTCCCAGTTCAATTTCCTTTGACACATTCTATTAATGTTGTGCTATTAATTCATTGGTAAAGCTGTTGGTCGTTCTTGGTCAGGACACTCAGAAAACAACTACAGAAATTGCCTCCTACTTTCAGGGGGTAAATGCACTTCAATCTATCAATGACGTTAAAATTTAATTTCCCAAGGGTGAAAACCTGGCCCCTAAGAAAAGCTGTAGGTTTAGGGGTTTGGATTTTATTTGGCGGGGTAGGGGAGTGGGTTTTTCTGGTTTTGTAAATATTTAACCAACAAGTGGAAAGACTATTTATATAAGTTACTGCCTATTCCTACTTCAAGACTGTCTAAGGACCATTTTTTCTTAGCCTGTTTGGACCAAAACTAAGACTCTTTGATCCCAGAAAGTATTTCATTTTTTTAATAATTTCCAACACATAGAATAAAAGCAGATGACAGTAATATTTTAAACTTGTCAGCACTGGGAAATAATGTTGCTGTCACCTGGGTTGACTCCAGTGATCTGCATAGTGAGAGACTGCTGCAAAGATTTTTTGCTAGTGGCAGAAGAATCCAAGTGGCAGAAGTGTCTAAGAATTGACAATTATAACGTTCTTCTGGTAATTATAGAAGGAAGGACAAACACTGTTCTCCAGATAAATGCAAAACAATGCAAACACACTCTTTTACTTCATTGAAGTCTTTCTATGCTAAAAACAACTTCTAAAGGGAAGCTTTATTTTAAAGTGCATCTCACCAAACCCATAAATTACGTTGTTGCCAGGTTTGACATAACAATGCAAAACCAACACACCGTATAGTTCAAAAAAATCTTTCATCTGTCCTTTATTGCTTCTCCTTTGAGACTACAGACAAATACAGCGGCTAAGTTCAGCTCAAGTTTTAACATTTGTATTACTAAATATGCTTATAAAGGACTTGGAATGGGTTGGACAAAAAAAGAACAATCCAAATCAATTTCAAAATGACTTTTTTTTTTTTCTTTCTGCTGTATATTTCTTCTGAGTGAATAATAATACACAAGATTGCAAGCCTTTGCTGTGGCTGACACTACAAGTAAATGTGAACACAAAAAGCAGAAAAACAAGAGCAAAAAGACTATTTCCCAAGCCACAGGATCCTGATGGTTAGCTGTCACAGCAGGAGCCACTCTGCATTACTGAGACTATTAGTCTCTCTCACAATCTGAGACATAAATGATCCATAAGAGAATTCATTGCCTTTCTACCCAATTAAAAAAACAAGTTACTACAACACAGAAACAAAACCAAACCAAAGTCTAACTTAAACACGTCAAACTTCTTGTGTTAAAGTTTCGGAGAAAGGAAGGTGGAGCTAGGGGAGCTGAAAAGCATCAGGACTTCATGGAGTTCCAGACTGTGGCAAAAGGGAAACTTTTACTGCTTGGCGGAAGCAGATGGCAAAACATGGGAAATTCTGAGGAACTGCTACTTATACCACACTGCTTCATCAGATATGAGCCAAGAAATTGGCTCATTCTCTTGAAGTTCACTGAAGATCTTCCCATACGGGATTTATTGGCAGCTTGGATATTACTTCAAGCCTGTTGTAAACCACCTGGTTTAATCTTAACATCAAAGAGCTAGGGATTTAATTTATGAAACTTTTTAAAGTTTGTCTGAGCCCATAGCAGCTAAGTATATTTAATATCCCATCTGCTTTCATTCTTGTTTCCTCCTCACAAGAAACTATTCTGGTAACAATCACACTTGGGCAGAATTTGAAGCCGGGAAATGCAATAAATGAATATTCTGGAAAACACAGTAATGAGGAGCATGGTCATATCTATTTCACTGCAAAAGCCCAAGAGAATTACACTCATAAAAATTTTTCTACAAAAATATTATAGTATTGTTTTATAACCATAAAAAATGAAAAATACTTGATCAAGTATTTCTGAGGGTGAGGGAAGAAAGATAAAAAAGAATAGCTGTTAATACAGCAAATTTTGAATAGCAGAATTCCACTTCAGCTGTTACCAAGTGTTTCCACTTTCTCATTAATAAAAGCAGCACGGTAGATTTCATGGCATGTTCTGCTTTTTTGGTGGTCCACTATGCCATCTTTTTGACAGCTACTTCCATCTATACAGTGTTGTAGTAAGTCATGGTAATGTTCTACAATGTGGTAATGAATGAAAAAGCAGCGCTTTCCTTTATCTAATAAGATATCTTCTATTTTCACTCAAAAACTCTGCACATGCCTGTCTTCCTAGCCAGATTTATTGACTTTTTTCCTGGAAATAGCTTGTTAAAGACATGCATTTTCTATAATGATTCATTACATCATTTAAGTCAAAGCTGAACTAAATTTTAGAGTAGAAAAAGAAATGCTAGAACATACACTATACTGTAACTGTCCTACTTTGGCATAAAATTGGATCAGTCTTTTGTGCCTGTAATACCTTAGGTATTTTTTCTCCCCATCATGTATATAAACAAAAGCATTAATGATTAATTCCTCCCCACACGACTGGATGCTAAGTTGCACAGTATAATCAATCTCAGTATAATATCAAATCTGCAGATTTTAAAGCATCATCAGAATTCTTCAGCTATCAATACCGCTTTCCTTAGGTCTCTCACAAGCTTTGTAACATGACCACAAGATTTTCATTTCAGTTGTCTCTACTGGATTCTACCACTGCTGCTCCTAACAGGATATTTGCTGCATTAATTTTACTGCCACTAACAGAAATTTATGTTTTCTTAGGTGCTTCTTTTCTAACTACTGATCTCCTTATTTAAATTCCCAAAATACAATCCCTCAAACCCACAACAATCACAAAGTATTTCAACTTTAATTATTTATTGGTCTTTAACTTAAAAGTTGTCTTAAACATCCATATATTCTAAGAAATCAGAAGTGGACTTCTTATAACTGAGGTTTTTTTGCCGATGTTAGAGATGTTTACATATATTTAGCAGAAAGCTCCATTTCTTCTCTTCCATAGCAGCTGATTTGTTTCTACTGCTGCTTGGCTACTCATATATACTGGTCCTAATCCACCCATATGCACTTTAATTGTTCACAAGAAGCATTGCAAAAAAGGCACCATTTTCACTGGCTGTCCCCTCAGATGAGTTTACAATCCAGAAGAATGCCTGTATTATTCCCAAGAGATGGCTTACGTGGTGGGGGTCTATGGAAGTTAGTCACTCTACACACACCCAAAGCACAATTTTAAATACATGGAAAGTCACAGAGTACAATTAAAATGGGTTTTAATCAAAGCCTAATGCACATGGATTCATACTGGCCCACCTTCAAATGAGGCTTTTAAAAGTGTACCTATTACCATATAGACATCAACTCACTCTACAGAGAAAGTCAGTTGTTTCGTTACCCCACATGTTGGATCTAGCATCATCCAGAGATCTGAAGTAAAACTGCCCTACTTTTTCTTTAAATCGAGCATACAGAAAATACTTGGAGCCTGACAAGGACAAAAGCTATCTTTTATTAGATGCACCTATGACCCAGTAAAAAATCTCTCTTCAAAAAAAAAAGAAAAAAAAAAAAATAAACCCAAGCCCAGATCTGGTGGTTGTGATAAATTAAACAAAAAGATTTGAATACAAATCTACTCCCCCCACACCATGTCCAGTTTTAGTACTCAAAGAACCACCACCTTATCGCACCTTTTGAACTATGACAGCTTTTCCATCTTTGGTCGTTACTCACCTCTTTGGGTCAGTTTTTATGTTAAGCAAAATCATACAACAAAAGGGCCCCTCAGCTTTAGGGAAATCTGCAAGCATATTTGTTATCACGGGGGGGGGGGGGGTGTTGGTTTTTTTAGATTTTTTCCCTGGTGGGGGTGAGTGTCTACAAAAACAGTAGTATATCTCACTGGCATTTTCTGAAACTTTAAATTCCTGATGCCATGCTAATTATTTTCCACAGGGAAAACAGTTTACTTCAGCAAAAAGATTAATGAAAAATATTGCAGAAGACAAAATTCCGTTAGGCAGCTGCAACGCCAAATTTTCTTACAACATAATTGTTTTAAGTGATTATGCTATCTGTTAATGAAACATTCTGCCTTCTTCAGGTTGTTTAGCTTCACAGAATAAAGGATTGAGGAAACTGCTGGCCCACAATAGACAAAGGTAATGGAAGAAAGTGTCAGCCTACATAAAATTGATGAAAAGTAGTAATTTTACTGTACCACTTCCTTCAGCATAAGAAGCCTTTTCAAATACACAATTATTTGTGCATCTATGTATTTAGAATAACATTTACCTGTCTTGCATTAACCTGGTCATATCAAAATGCCTGATTTGTACACGGAAATGTAGTTCTTGGAAATGAGCATTTCACATCATTGCATTCATTGTATTTGGACTGTTCTAAACAAGCCATGTGAAGGAAAAAAATACATGCACAGACAAAGAAAATTCTAACCAGACCATTTATACTCCCATATACATGCAACCACTTCATCATATTGTAGAAAAAGACCATCTGGAAAACTTCTGGGACAGGACAATTTTTATTATCTTTAATGCAAAGTTCCTTATGCTTTTTAAGGTGAAAGAATATATTTTTAGTATTCACGTAATATAAGTCAGACCTTTCTTTTATCTAAAGCTATAAACTCCTTTAACGACAAAGCCAGACAACTTGTCACTTTATTGCTTGACAAAGTAACTCACTGCTTTCCCACTGAATGCAAAGATACTATGTTTTAACCATAAATACACGTTCATGGCTCCATATGTTTGTCAAAGTGTGGATGCTAAATTTCAAACTAGTTCTTGATGAGATTTAAATGCATTCTGGATCAAAAGGTAAAATAAGGGAGTTGTTACATTTCATGTCAGTCAAATGCCAAAACTTTGGAAACTCTGTAACAGACTGTATGGATAAGGTGAAGTTTAGACTAATTTCCAAACATAATAATGAGAAATATTTCACTTTCAAAAGGTACTCAGTCACATATATGTGCCTCCTGACGTGTTAACTAACATCAACTGCTCAGCCTGAGGTCAACACCATTCACATTTCCCTAGACACACATCATTCCGGTTAATGTCAGAGAGAGCTTAGGCATGATCAGGAAGAAGAAAATAATGTCATGGCTGCTAGTAAGTAATCACAAAACTAGATTTAGGAGGGACCTGAGTTCAGGTGTCACACCACAGTACCTCCTGTAGTCAATCAGTTTTAAAGGTCTTGTATTAAAATACAGTATGAATGAAAAACTGAGTGCAAGAGATAGAAAAACACAGCAAAATTAATGGAATTGGAAGCTGACTGTATGACATGAGAAGTTCCCAAGTGTTTCACGTTCTATAAAAATGCACTTAGCAATAAAGAACAAAACTAGAATTTGAAAAACAGAAGTTCAGCAGCAGAGGCGGTGGAGAGTCCAAACAATTGTTTTTTGATGACCATCTGGTACCAGACTGACCCCTTCCTTTCTGCAGTAAGGATAACTCATGAGCAAGTGGCTCTCTGACTTAGCTGAAGCTCCCTGTAATGTCCCTTTGACAGTGCTAGAATTATAAAGTCACAATGCTTGTCCCTGAAACAATCCTGAAATAGCCTTTGTTATCTAACAGGATAAAATGTTTGTATTGATCCCACATATAAGGTGGGAAAGCTCAAAATTTATATTATCATTCCTCCAAATAACAAAATTTACATCCGGCTTCTTTGAAAAAAAAAAAAAAAAACTTCTCTGGGCTTCCTCAAGAAAAACATTGGTAATTTCTAATATCTTCCAAAAAGATTTTAAAAGCAATATGACACACATCTGTATTAAGTCATTTTACATAAGTTTTCCTCTGAAAAAAACCTAAGCATTTAATTCGAGAAATCATCTTAATAAACATTGACAAAAGTATTATAAGACAGGACTTAGACCAGTGGACTCTAACATACATTTTTATCTTCTGCAACTGTTATAGAAGCAGCAAGGTTGTTTTGCACCTCACACCACTCACACAGTTAGGGCACAATGCTAGTGTAAGCCAGGACGTAAGGAGCAGCTCTGGTGAGCTTTCAAAGGAAGTGCTCAACTGAGAAGAAAAGCTAAGCAATAAATAATCTACTTGTAAGGTCTGAAGATACCTAAGTGCTGAACAAGGGGAGAGCAAAAGCTGGGAAAGACCAAATTGCTGAAAGTTTCAACACAGGAATAGTTGAATTTAATCCAATGGGAAGAAATACTGTGGTATTTCTACTGTGGGTAGAACACTGTGGTAGCATGGTACAAGTATCTGGTCATACAGTTAATGGCAGCTTCATTTGCAAGGAACAGGAGGTACAAGGTATTTGTGCTGCACAAAAGCTGGAAGAGATGTTAAGACTGAGAAGACTAGGACTTGGATGAGGGAGGTAGTATGCAAGGAGCAAGTAAGTTTGTAGTTTTAATGGAGGAAGATCTGAAAGGTTTGGACATGGCAAGCGTACGTGGAGTAAGCAGAAAAGATGACAGGTTATTGGGTTGGCTGGCAGGAAAATCGTTGGGTTGCCTGTATTGACAGAAAAGCAGGAAGATGCAATGATTATTTCTGAATCAGCAGTGAGACATCCAGGAGGACATGCCAAACAGAAAGGTTTTGATATATAAAACTTCATTAAGAGAGAGGTCAGGATAGAGGTGGAGCTGTCATTGTACATATAATTGGAAACTACAGGAGCAGACAAGGGGTACAGAAGCATAAGAAGGTGAAGACAGCCCAGGGAAAATCCCACAGAAAGGAGATTCATCTGAAGAGATGCTGATAGAACAGCCAGAGACAAGAAACAATTAGAAAAGCATGGATTCAGAAAGAGGAGGAAATTCAGATATCCTTATCAAAGTATGATCAACAATGTCAAAAATCATAGAATCGTAGAACTACAGAATCATAAGTTGGAAAAGACCTCTAAGATCATCAAGTCCAACTATCAGCCCAACAACACCATGCCTAATAAGGGTATGCTTCTCTTAAGATGACCTAGAATTTTCTTCTCCTATTTTACTATCGCTCTTGTAAAGTCAACCCTTTGCTTAGCAAACTAGTTGGAAACATCACACGTGACATTTACATGGTGATATAACGATATAATGAATGAACCTAAACTTTCTCAAGCTTTTTAAAAATAAACACATTTCTACATTTCTACTCAAAACAGAAACTTTCAGGGATATGAAAACAATTACAGCGTATTTCCAAAGTGCCAATATGAGACATAGTAATTGAAAGCACCATTTAAATAACAATAATATGGATATGAAACATGTACCCATAGTTTATAACAACATGATGTGCTCTATACCATTAACTTTTAATTAACTCCAATTTTGCCACAATTAAACTCAATTAGAGCAGAATGTCTGACATTGCAATTAGCTGTATATAAACACCCTAGTTGATGTCACATTGAATTAATGTCTCCTGATGGTGGACTCTCTTCCCAAGGATAATGGATTTACCACCATCAGACAGTTAATTGGACCTGGCACCTCATGTGTTGCACGTATCCGACACATAACACCAGAACTTCATTTCCTGAACAACTGTGCTTGTCAGAGCTACAGAGATTTCAAATGCAACTAGCCAAATCCTTTACTGCACTGTAATTCTGTAATCATTCCCATATAGAAAAGCTCTTAAAAATTCTGACCTACCATTTTTTACATCCCAAATCTTACACTCACTTTTCTATTCACCGGCTAGTCAACAATGAAAATTATTATACAGCAAAAAGTACCATAACATATATAGAATGATGCATCATGTCTATTCCTAATTTAACACAATAAATCATTGCTTGTTAGCAGAGTTTAGTTTGAATGAACTATTTTTTCTGTCATTTTTCATATTAGAAGTTCAACCCTGTCTTGTGAACAGTTCTACTGAGGTTATTAAGTTTTGGCTCAGTATATTACACTCTCAATGGAATGCAGTTAGACAACGATTAGGCTTAGTTCAGTATCAGACTGTTGATGCAATTATGCTACCCCAAAGACAGACAATAAGATGACAACACCTATCACTTCATCGCCAAGCTCACCACTGTTGAGCAATGCGTGCATGAGCTTAACCACTTGGCGTTAGTCGTAGAATAAGTCAGCATTTACTGCTAGTAAGTGCACCAGTATCCAACTTCAAACAGGAAATCCGTGAGATTAAGGTGACAGTTGGTATAGATAAAGAAAGAAAACTGATCCTAATACCTTTAAGAAAATGGTTATTTAAATCCTCTGAATTCCCTAACAACTGCAGAAAAAAGTTACAACCAAATGCAACACAATAGACAAGTGAAACTGAAACACTGGCTTCACAAGGGAAAAAATGAGCATTTACTTCCCTGCATATTTAACCCTAAAAAAGCTGTAGAAAAACAAATTACACAAAGTCATATAAAATACAGAAAATCAGTAGATAATCTACCCCATCTTTTAAAGAGCTAAATCTTGCTTTAAGAGATTCTTAGTATCTAAAAATCTAACATTAAGTGAAATCAATGAGCAGTAGAGTTACTTAAATACTAAGTGCTTTGGGGTTTTTGTATTTTGAAGATGATACATTTCAGCTCCCGTTTGTAAAGAATCTCTAGCTTCCTTTCCTATCATCCTCATTCCTCCATTTCTTTCCTGTTTAGCATAAAGCACATAGCCTGTGCAGAAGCTGGTAAATTCTGCATGATATTTGCATATGACAAGTTTTGTGTTATGAAAAGGAAAACATTCTCGCTAATAAGCAGCTTTAATATGTCTAGCTTACAGTGGTGTTTATAAGCTTCATACGTATGTCCTACTGTTCTTTCTAAAAAGATAAAAGCAAATTGACCTGGTGGATATGACTTACCATAATTATATGCTTTTCAAAAGTTTTGGTATTTGGAGCAGAATGCATAATTGGTTCAAATCATACCTTTTACATTTGTCATAAAATACCATAATTTATAGTCCTGAATAGCAAAATTAAATTTGAGTAGCTAATATCAGCACATTAGCTTCTCATACGATCCAAAGGAGGATATCAGCAGTAGCAAAGGATCCTTCAACACAGGTGCAGTCGTGAGTCACTACCGATGCTATATGAGGGGTAGCATCTACTAAATCACTAAAACTACTTCTTTGGGGATTAGAATGCTCTCTCAATACCTGCAGGGTAAGGTGATTAAAATGTGCATATTTTGCAGAACTGCTGAGATCAAAAGGTCAGGTTCTGTAGACATTTCCAACAACGTCGGACAATCACACATGCAGACTGAAATGGATAAATAATGATGACAGAATAAGTGACAGAAATATGTTCAGAAAGAGATTAAAGAATATTCTAACAAAGTCCAGAACAAAACATAAGGAAGGAAAAAGGGGGAAACCTCATAACAAGGCAGCAGAATACTGCCAATACTAGGAACAAACATAATGATAAAATTCTTGGCTTTATTTCTATCATTGGGGAAGGTTCTGGTTAAGTCTCAAATGTAAATGCATATGCCTGAAGTATGCCCTGAGACTGCTACAGCAAGGCATATATCAATACACTGTAAATACTAATTGCAATTGAATATACAACACCCACACTGTCATTTGAAATACTTCAAGCAGAATCTACTGGAAAAAAAAATCATTATATGCTACTGATTGCATTTATTTGTAATTATTTTCACTGAATCGCATCTTCAGTATTTTCAAAATATCAATGGAATTTCCTCTGTAAGCCAAAAAAATGCAAAAAATATATCACATCTTTTTTGCTTACTAATTGCTACTATTCTAATAGTTTGATTTACAAACAGAAAAAGAATGTTATTGAAAACAGTTTTCATTCACAGTACAAACCTTTGTCAAAAACTTGTAATCTGACTGCTATACTTTGGGGAAATAACTCGAAGCCTTTCTAAGAGATACAATTTTCCCTTTAATTGCAGTTTTAATGCAGAATTCAACTAATCAATTCACTAATCCTACTCACTAGAATTTAGGAGACAATTTGCTTTTTATATTTCAGCCTGGGTAGATCAGCCAAGAATTGACATGGGAAATTATTCATAGACTTGCATCTACAAGTTCAAAGCATGAGGTAGTAAGCACAGCATTGATCAAAGCTACCAATAAAGAAACTGAGTGAAATCAAATGCATGTCCTCAAACACCTCAATTCCTTTAAACATTTTCTTTAACAAATATATTGCAAACAGGTTTAACAGGAACTGAGTATCGGTATCATTAGATGACATAGTATCTTAAAATTAATAGTGAATGTTAATGTTGCAGTTTAAAACCTGACAAAATGCAGTGTTTTTCAAACTGATGTATTGTTAATATATTAAAGGTTACAAACGCAATTACTATTTCATGCTTCTGTACTGCCACATCTGTGTTCCGCAAAGCTGAACGACAAGCAAATTACATGTTTGGAGAATCAGTTTGCTGGCTCTTAAAGCCCATAAACATAGTAGATTGTGCCTTAATTTACTGGTTTCATGTACAGCAGATCCAGGATTCAATAAGGTCAGTGTCATTAGATACACCCTGCAGAGCATAGCAAACACAGCACAAATTTTCATCTCCCAATATTTCAACTTAGAAAGACTTTAGGCCTTTTTTCTCTCCAAGTCTCTATTGGAAAATCTAAATTTCTGACTGAGACAAAGATTGTAGCCCTCTGAGAAAAAACTCCAGTAGCTGGGAATATAGCCTTCAGACCCATGAATCCCAAGACTGTTGAATGAAACTCACTCTCTCTGTATACAGTGGGGGATAATTGTCTCACTGATCACTGGGAAATCAGAAGCTCATATAAAATGGCTAGCCAGTAGGGTATTCTTCCATATCAAATGTTTTCTTTCCTCTTTAGAGAGAAAATTTAAAATACAGTAAAGTTGCATAGCATTTAGGGAATGTATGTTGTTTTTTAGAACACTTTCTTTATTCCTTTTTTTGTCCTCTCCACTAGGTTTCCCTAGTAGCAAGGAAAAAAGGAAAGTTTCTTAAAAATTGGTTTAGATAACAAGAAAAATTGGTAGTTTGAAACTGTCATGATTTTCTTCCCTCTTAGTAATTTCTTAGTAAATCATAATCCTGTTATTTGACTCAATTAAATCTTCTGAAGCTAACAGGAATATAATAGCAGTACATTGCTTTACTTATTCCCATCCACAAATAAAAACTGTAATCTGTATTCATATCACCTGTGTTTATCCATACACAATATATTTAAGAAATATGTATAACAACAGAACCTTAAATACATAATAGGTATTTTCAATGCATTGCATTCAGACATCTGAATTATCATTATGTAAAATAAATACAAAGAAGAATGTCAGAGCAGAGTTCAGCAAGAATTCTGAAAAAATGAACTATCTCCATTTTGCAAATTTAAACTGCAAATACAATCACATAGAAGGGTACACTATATGACACATGTTAAAGACAACAACTGGAAGAAATTATAATTATTATTTCTCCAAGCCTCTCATGCATATAACTTTTTCAGATAGAGGTTTTCTGGCTCCATACAACCTTCTCCAATATTTTACCCATGTGCTTTCCCACTCAGAAGCCTTCAATCCCAACGGGACAGTTTTATGATCCTCTACATTTTAGTGTTGGACTTAGGAGAGATCGAAGCAGAACATTTATCAGCCTCTGCTCCTGCTGCCAGCAGCCTAACACGCTTAGACTAAATGTACCGAATATCATAGAAATGCTCTCAGAGAAAAAATGTGCTTATGGGGTAACGTCAAAAGCATCAGGATTACAGTTAACGTATCTGTCCTTAAACTTTTAGTCACACACTTGCACAATGAGTTTTGCCAGTAGCTACTGACACCTGTTCTATCCCCTAAAGAAAAATTACAAAGCCCCTCAAAACAAGATCCATCATGTGAGTCTAAACATATGGTGTTTTATATAAACTTATATAAACAAATTATCTGTTGAGGAATCTTAAACTAAAGTCAGATCTCTTGTTAATGAGCTACTAGAAAATAAAACAAGACATTCACATAAATATAGCTTAATTTTAAGTAATATGTGTAATTAAGAATTAGTAATGACCTGAGTAAATCAGTACAAATACAGAAAAGACTTGTATCATTTACATGTTAAACAAAATGATGTCAAGTAAAATTTCCATATTAGAAGTTTCATCACATGATACTCTCTAAATATTTTTAACTGTAGTCCCCTACATTTCTTTCACTCATTTGGTACTACACATTGAGAAAGATCTACAGAAGGAAAAATGTGACCACAGACAAATCACCTGTTTCCATGAATGTTTTCACCATGAAAGACTAATAAAGGGAAAAACAGAGATTCCCACAGCTCTGCTTGCAATGTGTAGTGCTGCCAACTCTTACATTTTTTATGAGTTTCATTACAGTTAGTGGTTTTCTTGAAGTTCCACCTATCGAGTCCCATCATATTTTCACTTTAAAGAGATAAATATACAACTGCCAAAAAGAACTCAAGAAAGCCCAGAAGCCAGATTAAAAGGAACTCAATGCATCACTCAAACTCTCCTGCAAGTTTTGAGTCTCTGACATATTTTAAATTCTTGGGACAGGTAACATTTCAGATGGTGAGAGCAGGATGCCTAAGGTTCAGCACGGCTGAAGTCTCCACAAATAACTGAGAAATACTTGAAGAAATAATGATAGTACACTAGAAATTCCATGCTGCCAAGCATGGAAACAGGATTTCCATTTGACTGCAACAGAAGCGAGATTTGAGTGGAACAGACAAAGTAGTTGTACATAGATCTGTTTGGATATGCTAAGGTTTATGATATCAAACCTTTGTGTTTATGCACTGACACATACTTTTGGACATATTTATAGGTATTTAAGTGAAGTGTAGCAGAAAAGCAACCTGCACGCACACATATATGCAACAGACTGAAGGGCAGCTGTATTTTTAAGTGGATTGGTATATGAATTAGTCTCTTATTGTTTGATTAGCAAATGTTATCAGTCAGAACTATATTCATAAAACATGCATTTTCTTACACTTTTTTTTCTTGTAAACACTACAAAGTTCACCTGTGATGCAAGAGGAAAATGGATTCTATTCATGTTTGTGCAGCATCAGTCAAGCTGCGGGGCCAAATTATGCTGCTAGCTACACCCATGGCACTCCACCCAAGAATAGCTAATTGCCATCAATGTGGTAACAGAGAGCTAGCTGATATATTTCAGGTTGGGTGAGATGAGCCACAAGCGTTTCTAATTTCACTTCCATAGATCAAAATATAAAATTTTACTATCACCCACCTCATCTGTGGGCCTGAGAAATGGATGAATCCTACAGCAGACTTAAAATATAGTAGTCAAAAAGCTTTGAAGATGACACAAGCAAGTCAATCCTGGACTCCAATCATCTTTAAAAAAAAAAAAAAAAAAAATTCATTTTTCAGGGGACTAATTTTTGTATCATTTGAATAATGGAGATTTCATCATCCATTTTGCCATTTTTCCTCAAAGTCTCTTACAGACATGGAAAAAACATAACCATGAACATGCCATCGTAGGGGCCCCATGAAACAACTGCATCATATTAGGAGTCCTAAAAACTCAGTGCAAGAAATAGTAGACACAGAAAGGCTGGATTTTGAAGATAACTTAACTGCACATTCAACTGGCTCGTGATACTTAAATGATGAGATTTGTTGTAGCCTAATTCCTTCTAATGATGTTAGCGGAACACACACAATGGAACCCAGAATCCACAAACTGAATCATTGAAGCATGGTTATTTCTTAATTTTATACAAATTCTTTTCACACATTTTGCAAAAATACTATACCACTCCACATTAATTAAAACTTATCTCTGCATGAAAATTCAAACCTGTTCAGTGCCTTTGCTGAAAACATATGCATATACAGCTTTAAAATTAAAGCCCATTATTCTACAGTAATTTTACAGAGATTAAGTATTAAAAACAAAGTTCTGAAGTCACAGAACCAATTATTATATCAGGTGTTCTATTACACAACTCCCTTTTTAAGGATGACCACTTATGAGCAGTCCGCAATTAGAATTATATTTAATAAACTAAATGCTAGGAAATTCCAGCCAAAGTGTTTCTTAAATTAATATGTATAATTTGACAGAAGAGAGATTCAGTCTAAAAATCATTAAAATGGAAACAAAACTCATTTTCCCACCAAAATTTCATAGCATGACGTATTAACTACCTAGACTGTTTCACCAAAACTGAAGAAAAAGTAGGCGCGTGTTCTGAGTAATCCGAAGTTAAGGGTTTCTAGATCACAGGTTTCTAAAGGGATTTACTTATGAACACGGCAGATTGGAATGCATAAAGCAGTACAGCTTTTGCGGAGACAGTGGAAAAGTTCTCTACAATAATAAAACAAATGTATGCTCAGATGATGGTTATGCATATCCCTAGCAACGCTATTTCTAAAGAGCACAAAACAGGTCAGTATGTCTGAAGAAGGAAATGCAGAGTGTAAGAAAAGTGTAAGTGAATGACGTAAAACATCAAGAAAGACAGGGGGAGTAGAAAGGTTATGGAATGAAGCTAAAAGTGCAGGGGAAAAAAAGATGTGAGAAGGTGGAAAATGAAAAGAAGATTGCAGGATAGGATAAGGTAGGTAATATGATTTTCTTCAGGTACATAAAGAACAAGAGGTCAGAAAGGAGACAGCAGGTCCCCCAGCTGAAGACAGGAAATTACTGACAAAAAAATATAATGAATTCAT
>Ga0181612_134072_pt1 | contig 19037 bp, 11 predicted proteins | sample HoacroProtozoa21_FD_119630 | JGI IMG/M metagenome (GOLD analysis project Ga0181612, IMG submission 119630) | Hoatzin crop microbial communities from Cojedes, Venezuel. Combined Assembly of Gp0051906, Gp0051904, Gp0051908 | reverse complement strand
ATTCAGCTATGATTTTACTGGAGACTTCCAATAGGTAATGGTGACTCACAACAGCCACATGAAATAGGCAGAGAAGTAACACGACTAAAGTCACATAAGTTGGGAGCTCAGTGCCTGTGGGAATATTTAGAGGTTGAGACAAAGGAAAAACTTGTCATAATCCCTTTATAGAGTTAGTAGGCATACCAGAATGGATGGAGGCCATGGACTATGCTTTAATCTCCATATGAATAGGGAACACCTGCAGACTCTCCACAGTGATTCCAAGAGCTCCTGCCAGGTCTCCCCTTCACAGTCATGGTAAAAAAGCTCCATAAAGTCTTCTACAGAAGTGAGGGGAAGCCCTAAAAAAATCCCCTAGAAATATTCTGCAGATACTTCACAAGTAGACAGGGCAATTTTGGACAAAACTGGCAGTCCGCAGGAGTGTTTCTGTGAAGCCGTTTTATACTGAGGAAGTGAAAGAGCTAAAACAGAATTCAGGAAAGCTCTGGTCACTGGTCCTCCAGAGTCAAGCCTCCGGCTCTGTCCATGCTTGAGCTGAAACACTGAACTAAGTATGCCCTCCATTCATTTTATACTGCCCACAGAACAAATGCAACACGACTTTTTCAAGGGGAAGATCATTACCCAAAGTTTAACTTGTGGCATGCTAGGTTGGCATTAGACTTCACACATTTTTCAAATATAAGAGTCCTCCTGTATTTTGAGAAGTCTGATGCAATTCAGCCCTGGTTATGCCCTACTAGTTGCAAAAATAAAACTACCATTGAATTAATTAGGAATAAAAGCTAACATTGGGAACACCTGAAAGTTCAAACCAAAGAAATATCTCTCAGAAAACCCAATTCTCAATCAAATCAGTCCAACAGCAAGAATGAGACCACTAAAACCAGCAGCAAGATTTTAATCTCAGTGGCTTCAGGATTTCATTCCAGAAAACATTTACTTGCATCAGAAATTAGATTCAAAAGAAAATCTGTAATGATATCATCACTCCATTACAGACCAAGTACATGATATTAGAGAAAATTGTAACTTTCCAAAATATAATCCCTGCCTCTCAAAAACACACCCCTCCTTTTTTTTGTAAAACAGACACTGTTTCCTCTCACATAGAAACTAGTTTCTATTTCCTTTAAGTGCCTCTTTTGCTTAACAGGTGGATTATCAGTAGTTTACCTCTTTGGGTCATGTAAAAGACCGAAGCATTTCAAAGAAATCACTTGTTTTCAGTTAAGTTAAAGCTCAGCTACGTGACTGGCAAGTGGATATTCTGCAACTGGGCAGCATTGCTTGACTGTGGACTTGAGCTCAGCCCTCCAGCACAGCACAGATTTGGCCAGCTAACTCCAGAGAAGTTTATGATGAACAGCAAGAGTGCAGTAAAGCTAATAATTGGCCATACATGGAAGGTAACAGCTTGCCTAAGCCAAAATGTAACATTCAGACAGAACTGGGCTGAAATGGAGAATGAAGGAGTGTAAGGCCAGCTGAGAGCAACCAAAAAGAAACCTAAAAGCAGAAGTCAGAAGAAACTTGAAGTCCTTCACACTAGCAAGTGGGACGTGAGGAGTTCATGGGACTTTTTCTCCTCTTCGCTTTAACTAAACTTGTCCAGTGTTGTAATCTTGGAAGTTCTTTCACTTTTTTTTCCCTCTCTTGCACTCTAGAAGTTGTCACCAGAAAGAATGGAAAACAATGCGTGGAAATAAGTTGAATACTAGCAAATATTTGCAGGTTTCTTCTGTGCACTTTAAGAAGTTAGATGAATTACTCATCACAAACCTAAGAGAGACCCAGAAAACTTTAAAAAACAGCTAGTGATAGTGAGTTAGGCTACTGTTGCTGTAAAAAATGCTCCTCTGTCCTTTTACTGGACAGAGTCAAATGAGGCGATGCCAGCCTTCGGACAAATGAAGATTGATGGGGTTATTCCAATAAGCCCTAAAACTGTAAGGCTTAAAAAATACTTTTTGCAGTTTCCTGTAGCAATAATAATAGAAGAAAAGGAGACTAGTTATTAAATAAGAAAGTATTTCAAGCAGCAGTTAGCCACCATTCTCTGCATAAAACAGAGCAAAGTATTATCTAGATAGATTAAAAGCATGGGAGATGAAAGAGGCAGGTCTGTTACCAACCATCTCATGATGAAACCAAAAAAAACCTCAGTAAACTAGGAGGACAGAAGTTACGTGAAAAGATTTCCATGGGTCAGAACCTAACTATTCCATAATGTGAAATCCCACCAAATCCTGGACTACACTTCTGTCTACAGGAAACAGGGATAGTGAACTTGAATATGGATGAACACATAAGACTTTGAAATATTATATTTTTAGAGCTATGTTAAGAATAAGTAGCACTTTTCACACTACAAATGGCAAGTCAGGGTATTCAAAACAATAGAATCATTCAAGCTGGAGGTGACCAACTTGTAGTCCATCTGTGGGATCTTGTCCAACTCCTGCTCAAAGCAAGATCCTCTACAATAACCATATTCATAGTTAACAAGTATTTTTAATTTTGGAAATTCCATGCAGGTGTTTTCCTGGTTTCCTATGGTCTACAGAAGCAGAACGTAACTCAAGTAACAAAAAAAAAATAATTCTTGTCAGCCCTATCAATCTTATGATTTCTCTTTTTCCGCTCACTTTAATTGTGCACACACCTAAGTCTTGTAGTCATTTTTCCCATTCTTGAAGTCAGGTAACTTGTATTGGGCTCAACAAATCAAGTCTTAAAAATGAGTAGACTTGCATAGAAAGAGTGAATCAGAGTCAGTGAAATATTCCATTGAGAGAACAAAGGATGACTTGAAGATCAGAGTTACTCAGAGGAAGAAAGTAGTTGTCCATGGTGGAAAAAAATTAAATGTGAATAATAATTAAACTCCCATGTTGAGATAATCTGCTACTGAGTGTATCAGGCTTTGGTTTTGCAGAGTTTGAGCAAGGCTTACAGAAGAATGTGAGGATATTGTTGCTTTACTTTGTCTTTAAACCTCCTATGACCCTAATCTAGAAGTTTAGGTGCCCCACTTCTTAGATATACATTGTTCATCCCTTCTCCAAGTCAGGCTCATAACTCCCAATCTTGTTTCTACTTTTAGCAATCTTACATGAATCTTTATACAAGTTGATAAATAGACCTGGCTTAGAGTAAACCAGAGGTAGCATGGATTTTCTTTGCACAGGGATCAAGAGCAGCAGTAGTAGTCCAGAGACTGGGGCTTACTGATTTGGAAGACTGAAGAGTACTCTCAGACAACAGCTTAGAGGGTTAGGAACTAACACTAGCATATTAAGAGCAGCATAAATACACAATATGAAAACAGCAAAAGGTAAGAACATCTGTAGCTAATACCAGGTGGGCTGCTTGGTAACAACGAGTTTTTCCTCCTTCCCTTTTGACTACCCTCAAGTCCAGTAGCACCAGGATCTTGAAGGCAAAATCTACTACCTATCCCAGAGCCCAGTGGTTTAATATATTCCATGGGGCTACTCAAAATCTTTCCACAAATACGCAATTCTCTTGAATGTACTTTACCTCCCACCTATTCCAAGCTTCCTCCAACTTGTAGTAAATGCAGCCAGAAAAAAAATCTCCTGCATTTATTTCTGTCAGTGTCTGTTACCATCAAAATATTGAGTACATTCAGTGCAACGTTATCAAGAAAACTAGTATCATGTCTTATTGACCTCCCAACAAAAACATCAGAAGTAGAATAGGCTGTACAGAGATCAAGCTGGAATAGACTTCAGAGACTCAGAGAAGTTTGTCAGATATAAGCCAAGGTAACACAAGCAGTGAGCCAGAAACAAGCTTGTGGCCTCTGCAGAGGCCTCATTTCAGAATCCTTTAGGACAGCAAGGCAAAAGCTCACAGTGATATATCAAGTTATTTCACCCTACATATTACACTGTTGTCCAATACTAACATAACTGATCTTCTCTACCAAATAAAGTACCTGGAAAACAATTCAAATATTGTGTGACAGCAGCATAACCTGGATGTAAGTGACAAGAATATTATTCTTTATTTACTGAGGAGGATATTTATTACAAGAAGGTGAAGTACAAAGTCCATACAGTAGCACACGACAATCCCTTTCTAGAGGAAGGTCTTAAGCAGCACCTGTAATGTGCATCGATATATTTAACAAATCCCAAAGATAAAGACAGTAACTTCATTTTAAATGGAGAACAAACATGCCTTGTCTGGTAAATGAACTGTCTACAGTGCTGCATTGATAATAAGCACAAACAAGCAAAGTGCCTTGTTCTTCAGGGGAACAACTCTAGTCCCTCTTCGACTCACAGAACCTAACCAGTGGCTTACTTATACTTGCTTGTAATTATAAGTTCAATACACGAATTTATAGCCCGAGGCTACAAAGCACACAGATTTATGGCAGGGAATAGGGATTTTCCCTTGATGTAACTTGTGTCTGTTGCCTTCCACCCTTTTATTGCACCCTTCTGAAAAGAGTTTGGATGCAGCATCTCAGTAATTCATTGAGGACAGTTACTAACTTCAGAAATACAATGAGACACTGAGGGGGCTGAATGTCAAAAACCAGCATGCTAGGTATGAAAACAAATATGGTACTGATAACATCTGTTCCTTCCTTTTTAGCCTTGTTCAGGGGTGTTAAGGACAGTTAGTAAATACCTCTGTCTTACAAAGGTCAGTGTTTACCTGATAGTGTGGAGATAGACGTTTCCTGCAGTACAGCCTATGCAGACACATTTATGTCACTGGTAATATTCAGAGGATCAGTAGCCTCCTGCGGTTAAAACCGCTCTGATGCGGACCGTCTGTTCTTGCATGTGCATCTGTCTGCAGGCAGCTTTCAGTCTCCTTGAGTCCTTTGTATCACAGTCTACTACAGAACTGTAGATATGCGAGCAAGTTCTCAGTTACCATAATCATATACAGTCCTGCACAATCATCTGTGTCCTTCTTATAAGTAATTAAAGTTGTATGCGTTGTTCAAGAAAACAAAATGTTTGAAACTTCCTAGGAAAAACCCAACAAACAAGTAGAAATTGGGATGCCCAGGGACCAGATTAAGTACTTACACCCCTAAATCATAGAATGGTAAGGGTTGGAAGGGACATCAACCCAGACAGATAAACAGAGGGTGAATTAATTCTTCATCTTACTTTGTATCCATGGTTTCTTCTTGCAGTAGAACTCCAGTACACACACAATGAATGCAAACCTCCCTCAAATATGTTTTAATGTTCAAATTGTCTTTACAAACAAGATCTCTTTAAATTCAACCAATCTTTACACATGCTGAATCAGTTAAAGTTATGGAGGCATTCCTGAAATATGGCAGTGTGCTTCCAAATAATCTGACTTGGAAAAATTAAACCAAATTAAATAAGTTTTTGCTGCTTCAAAACCCTTTTACAGGAAAAATAATTTTGAAACATTTTTACAGCATACATGTCTAAACAAGTGAGATTCCTCTAACATAATATTCTAGTTTGAAGAGCAACTGGTGACTGGCAAAAAGCTTGTTCGATATGGAACCTTAATACTGGCATATAAAGTACTTTTTTTCTAATATTCCACTAAGACCATAAAATCAATTGTAAACTATGAAACTTCAGAACACAGGCATGTAGCAGGTGAATTTTGTCGATATAAAACCAGTATTTGCAGCCCATTTGATAAAACCAAGAAGTAGTTCTGATTTGAAAGTACCAATCAGAAAGGGACAAGAATTCAAAGTTCTAGAGGGGATTTTTTTTTTTTTTGGTAACACAGACACACAAAACAAACCCAAAGTAATTCAGTCTCATCCGGTTTAACCTCAACCACGAGACACCGCTGTCTGTTTTCTTTCTCAAAAGACTCACGTCACTGCACTGAAAAAAAGGGAACTTCCACAGTTTGTGGTAAGGATACACGATAAACAGATCTGTTCACACCAACTAGCAGGGCTGCCTGCGTCAATAAAAGGGGTAGCCAAGTCAGTGAGCTGACATTTGGTGCTTGGAGGATTATCGTCGCAAAAGTCGCTTCACATTACAGCTAAGTACAATGCCAGGATTTTTTTTTCTCCATAACAACATGACTGAATTAAATGGAAAGGAAGACTGCAAGCTTGCAGAAGGCAAAGTTCATAAAAAGAAGCAAAAGGCTTTGTAAGTATATATGTCTTAGTATAAACTCTAATGTATTAGAAGTGAAATTAAGTCTAGAATCTTGGAGGTTAAGAATTAGCACTGTGTTTTGGGCTAAACGACTGCAAAGCCTGCTCAAAGCCTAGGACTACAGCATCATTAAAAATGGCATGAGCTGATGCATACCAGCTAATTGATTCCCTTAAGTAATCCGAGGTAGATTTTGGATACACTGGGAACCGCTCAGTCTTCTGAAAAAGGGTTACTTGGATTTGTAGCTTCCCAGACTTCAGTCACAGGATGGAGCTGTCAGCCTCTGTTTAAAATTTTTAAGCAATTTAAGTAGAAGTGAAATGCAACTGCAATTTTAATGGATTATAAAAATGTCTATTCATTGCTTTCAGTGGTGCAGATCTCAAAAACTATTTGAAGTGCATGGTACCACATATCGAAACTGGGATTAAGACTTCTAACTCCAGAAATGTCATGTAAGTATTGAGATACACTAAGTTATAACAAAATATAAGTATAGCTATATTACTTCTATTGTAAAAGACTTTATTAATTTCTAAGCTACTTCTAGACCAACAAATATTATAATAATGCCTAGAATTTCTACAATACAAAGAGGTGAACAGTAGGAAGTAGAAACTGCACATGGAGTTAGGAGTTTTTTCTTAGTGATGTCTATGTTTGCCTCAAACAGTGAAAGAGAAGACAACTCAGTTAAATCTGTTTTCTTCAGAGGGGCATTGTATCCATTCTCTAAAGATTTACAAGAAACGATGCTTCACGCTTAAGTGAAGAGCAGGGTATTACCATGGTTATTTCAGGAATATGGAACAGAAGTACATATACAAAATTATTTGGTCATAGTTACAGTAAAAGCTTATCTGTCTGCAAACAGAAATCAGGATATAAGATCATAGTTCCTTGTTTTTCCATCTCTCCGATTATTTTTTTCCAACGTGGGCTTGCCTCCAGGGTCTCAGATTATGGGAAAGCCATAAATTCAATAAATACCTGGTACATATTCCTAGAATAGAATAATTATAAAATCCATCTCCTTTAAACATGCAGATAAAACTAGATGGTTTCTTGCCTAAAGTCTTTTCTTTTTCTTGTCATCTTAGGCTTTCTGCAGAGGAAGTAACACAGTGGTCCCAGTCTTTGGAAAAGCTCTTGGCCAGCCAGAGTAAGTCCATTACTTCAGCATGACTTCTTTCTTATTCTTAGGACAAGATTTTATCTAATCTCACCAAATGGGCAAAGCTGTAGCATTCTGCAAACACTGCCAAAGAATGGCCAGTTGCATTTCAGTTACTTACAGCTTCAGTGTAACTTGGCTACTGTATTCAGCTTTGCTTCCAAGTTGGGGTTTTTTTCCCTTCCATTTCTTACTCCTAGTACAGCAAATAAACCCCAAATATCTCAATTCACTGCTTTTTCATCAGTCTTCTGTCCTTCCATAACACATCAGTTTAATGTGGAATTTTCTCTCCACTTGTACCCTAAGGTAAGAGGACTAGAATCTATTGATGTATTTTGGTATGCAGGGTCTAGATCTAAAAGCACCAAACACAATTAGAAGACTCCCATCACCCTCAGTATTAGAGTATCTGTAGCATGTTGAAGAAGGGAAGAACAGTATATTTCGGCAAGATTTTATAACAGAGATTTTAATACAACTCCTGCTATTTATTTTACCTTCTCTGGTCACAAATATGACGCTATAAATGATGATGTATTTGTGTTGGCTTTAGGTGGTCAAAGCATCTTTCGGGAGTTCCTGAAGTCAGAGTTCAGTGAGGAGAACATTGAGTTTTGGTTGGCTTGTGAGGATTACAAGAAAACCAAGTCTGATCACTTACACGGCAAAGCAGAGAGGATTTATGAGGAGTTTGTTCAGTCAGATGCTATTAAACAGGTATGTATAAAGTTAATCTGTCTACTGTTACAGAACAAGGATTCTGGAAAAATCAGAAGATAGAAGTGTAGCTTCACTGAGATGCTCATACATTCATTCGGACTAATAGAAATAAGACACAACTGAATGTTTTTATGAGCACACTTGTATCGTTATTGTCTTCAGCTGTGAGATTATCAGATCTCACAAGTAGAGTTGCATGATACAGGCCAGTATTGGGAGCACAACTAGCAGAAGCTCAGCAGCTCAGCACATGATGCTGTTCTCTGTCAGCCCAGTTTGAATTACTGCTGGTGTTTGGAGTCCTGTCCTTAGAGAGAGCTTTCCTATTAGGAGACCTGTGGATCATTTCTTATCTGAAAAGATGTGGACATACAGCAGAATAAGAGTTTTTGTATGTTGATCATATTTCAAAACTGGAGACTCATTCTACACAAGATCTCTCCTATTGTTTTAACTTGAGGTTGTTCCTCTACTTACTCCATTGTTGAGTTGTATTACTACTGACTCCATAAGAAACTGCATTTCTGTAGTGAGTAGTGATTTTTGTGCATTACTGGGATATAAGTGTTATAATTCCCTCATTTTGCAGTTCTGATATTGCACTATCACACTGAGTTCTGAGACTGCAAATTCGTTTATTGACAAAACAAAGTGATACATATAGAAAGAGAGTACAGTTTAAAGATGTCAATGGCATTTATTTTTCCACTTTCCAGATCAATATTGACTATCAGATGAGGGAAGCAACAGCTAAAAGGGCTCAGGATCCAACTCTCACAAGTTTTGATGAAGCCCAGAAAACTGTTTACGTCCTCATGGAAAGGGATTCATATCCTAGATTTTTGAAATCCAAAGCCTACCTGAACCTTTTGAACCAGCTGCAAACCAACACTTCAAAATGAAGTGTTTGAGGCAGTGAAGAGCCAAGCAGACTCTGTGCTAGATATCCTGTGGGAGAGATCCTTCAAGGTGGTTGGATCTGGGCAAGGAGAACTCCCGCCTTGGGAGGAGGGGCACGAGGGACATGCAAACAGCTCCACAGCCAAGAAAAGGCAAGATAAAAGCTGGCAAGACTGTTACAAGGGTGAGAGCAGCACAGGGAGAAAATCCTCTCCTCCCATATGCTATGGAGTCAAGACAGGATATGGATACTATTTATTGTTTGAACTACACTGTGAACATTGAACCAAGTCTTAGATCCCAAAGCACTGCTGATTATTACGAAGTGCAAGAATAGCAAGCTGAGTGTTGGGAAAAGCTTCTCAAGTTCAGAAGAAAAATAAGGATGACTGGGAAATTTTGTGCATAACAAGAAAATGCCCAGACACGACTGATTAATGGCTTTTCTTAAAATCTGTGAATTGTTAATACATGTGAGTGCATCTCTATGTCGCTATTGTGCTAAGTAAATATATCACAGATTGACATATCTTGAAATTTATATATTTTAAGTTATCTAAGAACTGTATAAGCTGTACTTCTACTAAGTTTGTATTCAACAGGCAATATGTAGCATCATTTCTCTTTAATTTATTGTAAAATAATATGTAACCCTTCAATCAAATCTACTTAAAATAAAGTTTTATGGTAATTTTACATCTCATTTTAATTTGTCTTTCCATCATAACTATTGAAGTATTGAAACACTTAGCTCCCTTCTGTCCCACTATGCCACTACTTCCTATCTCCTTATCCAAATACTATTTTAGCTCACACTACCTTTTCTCTTTTTTTTTTTTTTTTTTTTACTCATTTGACACAACTGTAATCTTAGTTATCTGGAGTCAGCGATCCTGACCCCCAAAAAGAACACAAAACAAAAAAACAGAAGAAGCAGGCCTAACTTTCCTTCCTATTTTTCATACTCGCTCAGTTACCAGTACTGAGATTCGACTCGGATGTAGAAAACATTTTATCACTGACCCCATAGTTCAATCCACTGTGATATTAATGATATGCTGAGCACAGCGGATCACCCATGCTTTCTTACATCGAGAGGCAGTAACTGGTGAGACTGGCTAGCAGTCACATTCCTTGTGATATTAGTACTACTCAACCTAATCATGGCCAAATCACGACTAATTTACAATACCAATACTATCATCAAAGGTCATTTATTTTTACTGCAAATGGTGTATTAAACTTACTCTAAAATAGGTAGTTATGAGTATCCTACTGCACAGTGGGTAGTGACGAGAACTAAAGTAAAAGAAGAAAAGTTGCAGTTGTGCTTGAACTATGTAAGTCTGAACACGGGCACTAGCAAACGTGCAATGTTTAAGACCTTGTGACATTAGACTTCATAATGAAAATAAATCAAAGCATGCCCTGGTCTTAGTGAGTTACGATCTTGAGACACAGCTATCACACTGGTGGCAATATAAGATTTTATCTCGCCCTTGCAGATTTTCCACTTTCCACGATAACATGAGCTTAGTCAGGCACACTCCGTTATTCCGTACCAAATGGAGAAGCAGTAAACCCGCAGACGTCACCTTATGGGGAGAGCAGGCTGTGTTCACACTGCCACCCCTTGGGGACCTTGGGACCTCCCAGGGAGGACCAAATCTTCAGTATTACAAGCAAACCTCTACTGGAAGGAACACAGCTAAGTGGTAGATACTGCCAACATCTACCATCACCTGCTTTTGGAGCTGGAAGCCACTGCAAATCACATCTTCCTATTTTCAAGGCCAGTAAATGCAGAACAAAAGAATCTGGTCTTGCAGTATTATTTTCCTTTTATTAAATATGTACACCTGAGGGACCCTCCTATCGCAAAGCCTGAAAGTTCCTGAAACAATGTCAAACAGTCTCCAGGTGGCTCTCACATGAATTCATTTTCCAGGATCAGCAGGAATAAATCTTATTTCTGTGAAGAAGGAACAACAACTATGCCTCTCGCACAAGGGGCTTCCTCCTCTTTGTTCTGACACAGTTAACACGGACCAAATGTCACTGTTTGCATAGCTTCAACCTCATAGAACACAAGAGAGAACTATAAAATATCAGCTACCCTCTCAACAGACACTGCCTTTAAGTAACATTATTTTTTTGACTGTAAACCCGCTAAATTAGTATGGGCCCAGTCTTCATTTACTCCCCCTGCAGTTTCTCAGTTTTGCCATGATTTAGCCAGACACCTGTATGAAATATCTGTCTAAAATAGTATTTCATAGTATAACTACTTAAGGTTTTGGTTTTTTTTTTTTGGTTTTTTTTTTTTTTGTTTGTTTTTTTTTTAATGGCTTGTTGCTGCCAGAGAAGGCTGTTCATCTTTCAGAAGCAATTTCACCTACTGTTGGGGGAGACCGCTGGGTGGGGAAATAGGTGGATATGTGTTTCCAGCTCAACACAGGACTTGGAGGCAGGTGTAACAAAAAGAAGGCAGCAGAGCCTGGAGTCGTACTGCGTTTGAGTGCTGCAGCAGCCACTGCTCACTTCAAGAGATGGCCAACACCACTGCCCATGCCCACGGCCCTAGGACTTCATGTTGGGCAGAGCAAATCTTGTCATTAAAGACAAAGTGCAACCACCACAGCTGCTCAGGTATTCACAGATGCTGCCTGGCACCCTGACCTCCTGCAAAGAGTCACCGGGTCTGCCCTCACAGGAAAGGCCGAGAAAGTGCCACTACAACGTGCCAGTTAAAGCCCTCTAAAAGTAAGCTAAACCTGTCCATAGCAGAGACTAACACAGCTCTCAGGGAGCTCACCAAGCACTTGCATTACACAGAGTTAGTACAGACCAGAATACTTGAGGAGGGAAGACTAAGGGACTTTTCACTCTTTTCCACAAGCACCTCTCCCTGGTTCATGATTTGGTACAGTATGAGAACGGAAAGGTTTGAGGTTTTTTTTTCCAAAAAGAAATATTCCACTCCTTACAACTCAACCTTGGTACATTTATAAGTCTTTCACCTCATTTGCAGTAGGAGCCCGAAAACAATTACAAAAGTCAATCACCCAGCTTGTTAATACCAGAGATATTCCAGCCTGCTCCAGTGTCCCTGGCAATGTGACCATGTTTCACTAAGCAATAAACAGCCTAGCAGAAATTCAGAGCTGTCTCTGGGATGCTGTCGTAAGCCCAGCATTATACATTTGTTGCTAGAGCAGGGCTATACAAAGCTGGTTGTTTAAACAATGTCCAATAGATCTGCAAGCATTTTACGGCAATTTATAGTGCCATCCATACTAATCTACTTTATATAAGGAAAACGCTATATGAATAATAGTTCAATGGTACAACTGAAACAATTTTTACAGTATTTTCAGACACTTAACATTTACATGCTTTTAAATAGTCCAGAGATATGTTTTGGTTTTTTTTTTTTCCTTCAAAATCTCTTCTTCAAAATGCAGTATACAGCACTTCTTTCACAGAAAATTCTTTTTTTTAAATATTGCCTGAATGGAGGTTCTTTGGACTTGGAAAACCAGCAGAACATGCAAATCAAAGAGATTAAGGACTCAGTATTTTCTGTGACCCTTGGTTTATTTATGAGGTACATGCACCACACGAAGTTCATTTGTGATTTCCTACTCACCTCCTCCTCCTCCCCCGCCCCATGCACACAACTAGCCTCAGAAGCGCAGGTTGGTTTCACAGCTGTAAGTTGTGCCCAGCCCAGCATGGCAGGCTCTTCCAAAACAGGACATGTTACACACTGAATACGGAAAGTGTGTCTCCCTGGAAACTTCTCACACTCAAAGGAGAAACTTGTGAACTCTAGCTCTACTTACTATCTTGTAAATAAATTAATGGGCTATTGGGGGAAACCTGTCCTTTTTTGACATGTGCTGGACTGGGTTAATTATCAGTTAACTGCTAAAACTTTCTAGAACAATCAGGCTCTGACTGTCATCCAACATTTCTTAAAACATTTAGTACATATGCCAAACAGCTTTTTTTTTTTTTTAACTACATTTAACTTTCTCTTTTTGCAAAAAATATGCCATAAGACAATGGAAATTTGCTGTTCCATTCACAGTGTCTAAGAAAAACAGCTGAATCCGATTGGCCTTCAGCTACAGATCAGTATAGGAATGGATGCAGTACATGGAAAAGCTTTAAGATTTGACAGTAGTGATTCAGATGTTTCTTTAATTGTTCTACCCTGCCCCTGAAGGAAACATTTTCATTGTTTGTCAGTGTTTTAGTATAAGACTCAATCTTTGTACCATCTTCAGGAATACTTTTGAAGTTAATTAACTTTGCCCTGCTGCAGAGAGAAGTTTTCTTTATAGGAGGACTGAAGAGTCTAGCAGGCCCTGAATATGAACGTAGAAGACCAACTTTAATCTCTCCAATTTGGAAAACCTTCACTAAATGCATTCCCTGAAATAGATATTTTTAATGTTATCCCAAATAGAATAACAAAAAAAAAAAAAAAAAAAAAAAAGAGGTATAGCGTAGTATCATTCTCTCTCATATATCGAAAAGGCCATCCATGAAAGCCTGTTCGTAGACACATCCTATCATTACGCACAGTGCGGCAGGAAGAAAATTAAAGATGAAATGGTGATGAATAGTACTAATTCATCAACTTAGACCCCTCAGTGTCACCCTGTCCCTGCCCACACTCTGAAGCAACAGGCGGTCCTGATATCATCTCCTTCACGGTTGTGAAATGAGTTTGAAAAGCAATAATAGATGACAGTAAGTGGAAAAAATCAGATGTTCTGATCTTCCATTCAGAGCCATGGGTTGATTGTATCAGAGAGTATAAAGTCTATAAATGAAGCTTTTAGCAAGTCAGTCTTTAGTCATTAAACATGGGCAGAAACTGTAAAACAAGCTCTTGCTTAATATTCATTGGATGATTCAAGTTTGTCTTGGATGCTCAGAAACAGTCAGAGAGGAGGTTAAGGTTATCGTCTGACTTTGGAGAAATACAGCCTCAAAAGGTTTTGGTCACCAAAAAAGATATTTACTTCCATCAAGAAATAATGTGCTTTTTTTGGAAAAAACCTCATTCTCCCTTGTTTCTCAAAACAGCCCCAGAAAGTACTCTCTTGAAAGTCCCCAAAGATGATCAACATTTAAATTCTAGCGAGCACTTCCCTTCAATTTCTTCAAACAGCCTAAGCACCACCCAGCCTTAAAGCACTTATCTAAACTAGTTTGTTGACCAGCTTTCACGTGGTGCCTTTCATTAATAAAACGCAAAAAGCTTGAGTAAAAAAAGAAATGCAGAAATATAAACATTTCAGGATCACTTTAGATTTGTGTGCAGAGAGAAACAGAACAGATTAGCAATGCTTCTCTTCAAAGTTTGTCAAACAGCCTACGTACTAAAGTGACAGTACAACTGCCTACAAACTGCACATCACTTGAGTCACAAGGAGTTTTGGTTAGGGTTTTTTTTTTTTCAAGTTCGAGTGGGTAGACAGCTTTTCCTATTAGAGGACAGCCTTTAAAAATAAAACAAAATAAACACTTTGTATAATAGTAATAACTTAATTACCCATGCATTTCATACCACTTACGGAAAAATTCTGTACTATTTTTACTGTAGCAAATAGTTTGTCAACCATGAAGGTCAAGAACCCAGCTTTAGAGATAGAGAAGAAACTTGCTATTGAACAGAGTTTGACCAGACATGAGTTCTAGCAAGAGAACATACTTGTTCATGCCAGCCTGAGGAAACAGCGAACACACTCAGGATGTTCAAACAAAGCCCAAAGTCCAACTAGGAAGTGTCCATGAACTGGAACAAACATCTGGACAATAGGGGACCTGGGACTAACATGGTCAAATATTCTGACCAACCTTAACCAAACTGTAATCAATAACTTTACACTAAAGAAACAACTGCAAGACGGACAACTGGCATCTTCAAAATGAGTACACTTACAGGAAGTGTAAGTAGCCTTGTTTACTGCTGTGCTTCAGGGCATTTGTGTATCCAGAGTCTGACGGAAAGCTAAGGGCATGCAGTGCTTTGTACCCAAACCACAGCAGCCACCTCTCTGAAGCCTGATTGAATGGCAGGGTTGAAAGTTCATGTAAAAACCAGTCCAAGGCTCCAGTCACATGATTTCCTTTTCTACTTTGATGGTTGCAGAATATCAGGCTCACACAATGACATCACAGCTTTTAGGAAGAAAAAGGGAAGAGAAAGGTCATAGCATAAAACTGAGGTAAAGTTTTCAGAAGTGCTAAGACTTCAGTCTGTTTTTACTTAGCAGATGATTAATAGAGTTTGCAGAGAACAGTCACAAGATAAGATTTGTCCAGCTTTATTGATAAAACCTGAAGCCATGAATACAGAAACTATTCAAATTCTTGAAGTCAGTGACTACTAGCAGGCCTTGCCTACATCTACCCAGAAGCAGAAACCACTTCGTCATCTGTATTTCTGCAGACAGTTTCATAGTTGTTGTGGCCTACAGAAAGGAGCTGAACCTGCGAACACTGTTCCCTGTTACCTTGTGAGCAGATCTGTACTAAGCAAAAAGCAAGAACCTTGATCCGTTATTTCTGTACTACACCCACTCAAACAGCAACAAGGACAAGTAGCATCTAGATCAGAGTATCCACTTTGTGCTCTCCTCAAGGTTAATGAAGGCCTCAATATTTTACTGCTTTTCCTGTGCTTGGCCCTAGATCTCTAGGCACATCCTCAGTGCTCCTATTTCCATGTCCTTGTAAGACACAGCATCAAGAATGTGAGTACCAGGCAAGCACCAGCAAGCAGTGTTCCTACATTCATGAATGCCAGTGTGTGGGTGTACTGCAGGAGAAAGGGTAGCAACGTGAAAGCAAGGGAGTATGTGGGTGGATGGAAAGAATGGGTACACCACAGAATGAGACAGACAGTACTTCCATGTTCACTAGTGTGAAACAGATGTAGGTGGGCAAGGAGTTTATTGAGCAGAAGACCATTGAAATAGAAACACCAATAGGAAAGAATGAATGTAAGGGCTAGAGAAAAGAATAAGTCATGAGAAATAACAAAGATGCTACTATGTAAGCAAACACATGAAAACAGAAAAGGAAGTACAAGACTACGAGCATTATCCTCACTGATAAGAAAAAAGTTGTTGCAATCAAGATGGTCAACATCTATTGTCTAAACTAGCTGGCAATTGATAGTTAATACCTACAAAACAGACCAGAACAACTGACAAATTTAGTAGCTCTGATACGATATAGCCGTTTTCTCCATTTTGATACTTGGCTTTTCAATTTTTCTCCTAGTTTTCTTTCTGAAAATCATGTCCAGTTCAAGTGCCCAGTGAACCAAACAATAATTGACTCCTACATAGCACATAGCCTCATGATACTAAAGTTGTTCTGTGCTGATACACGTGGCAACAGAAGAATTCAAAGGAACAAGGCCATTATTAGAACCCTTGTTAACCAGCCGGTTCAGCATCTGCCTCACTTATCTGCTCGTCTCAGTGTCTCACCTATCTGGGCAAGGAGTCCTTTTCAGGCTGGATAAGACCATTCATTACCATGAAACAGCAGAGGGTTTCCCCACAGCCTGCGCCTGTGTTCAAACTGTGATCTCATAAGTGTGAACTGACACACACAGAAGGTGCACCTTTTCTGTCAGGGTGATGCCAGATGACATCTAGTGGAATATCCATGCAATAAGAGGAAAAGCATGATTTAGGTTCAATCATGCAATTTTTCAGTGAAGCAGCATACTTGGTTGATGTCCAAACCTTCCACACTCCTGTGTGCTTTAAGTATTCTGGAAAGGGAGGTAGAAAGGTAACGTTCTGGGTATCAAGATGTGAAAGAATGGTAGCGGAGAGCAGCTGACTCAGAAGAAGTGGCAAAGTTATATTTGCAACAAGTGTAATGAAATAGCAACAAGCTTGAATGGCAGCAGTCCTGTTGAGAGCAAGAAGATAAGACTCCTTGTAGCGGCTGGGAGGTACAGCGATGGCAGGCAGGAACATGTCCATAGCCCTTCAGGGTCCCTCAGTCTGAGGGCTTCCCAGACATCCAGATTCTCTAAGTTTTACAGCTCCTCTGCACTGATCCAAGGACAGATTTGCCAGCAAGTCATCCACCCAATGCTAAGTCACTCAGGCAATCCTAAGTGCCTGCAGATACCCGTTACATTTCAAATGCTACTTTAGAGCATGGTTCAAGGATGTAATGAAACTGCAGATGTGAAATAAGCCACAAATCCTGCACCTAAATGTCCTCCCACTGTAGAAGTCAAGTTGGGAGAAGTATTTTCTTCAGTGTCATAGTAAAAGCAAGCTTATGGAAAAAAATCTCAAGACAAGTTTATTTCTATTTAAAGCAACATTACAGTATTTTTGAAATGTATAACACATAAAAGAAAATATTTGAACACAAAGTCACTGATTGCCGATACTCAGTCATTGCACAATTTAAATTCAGATATGATCTCATATACAGTGTCCTGATACGGAATGTCAGTTGATGACAGCAAAAAAGCCTAAATTGTTCATTATCATTCATTTTCATACTAGTATTTTAGATAAGCTATCCTTTAATGTAAATAAAATTTCTCGCAAAAATAAGATATATTCAAGCTTTTGCAAAAGAACTTGCATATGTACATATGTATACACACAAGGCTTTTACAAAGCATCTGTAAATCAAATAGTCAAATACTGGTTCAAGTTGCTAGTGGATACTATTGACATAGTATTTTAACTATACCACCATACTATCAACATAGGGATTTTAATTACGTTACTTTTCCAGAGTCACATTTATTTATATGGTGGGTTTTTTGGGGGGTTGTTGTTTTGTGTGGGTTTTTTTTAATTTAAATAATTCTACAACACAATTTTTATAGCCATTTTTAGCTTGCCACATTCAGGCCAATGCTACTTCTCTCAGATGCATCTAGTATAAAACTGCCTGTACATGCAGACAGTAGAAATATTATATTTGAGGAGGCATGCAAGGAAGTTGAATTGGCTCACTATTGTGATTATTTGAATAACCAACTCAAATTACATTACACAGATATTTGTCCTGGCCCACTCCTATTATGGAAATGGAACAAACTACTCCAAAAACCTGCATGAAGGTATGAACACCACAGAAGATTTGATGAAATAGCAACCATAGAAAACAGATCACATTGTGATATTTGTCCTTCCCTTTCCATAAGCACAGGCCAGGTTCCATGGCGAGTGGAGTTCCTTGTGGGCAGGCTCTCATGTTGCCCTGCTCAGACACCGGGCTCTGCTGTAGGTATGCACACCACACATTTCCTCCCTAGCAGAACCATTACTGTTGGAGAACATCCTTCTACACTAGGCCTGCACACCAGTAGGGTGAGCTGCAATAAAATGAATGAGTGTACTATACTACCGTAGGCTCAAACTTCAGTTTAAGTTCAAATACTACACAGTTCATGCTTTGCCTAGGAGGCATTGTAAGAGAGAAAGGAAGATGAGTCAAAACAGATAAGATTGAAAGAAACATTGCACACTGCACCCAGCTGGGCTGTCAGCGGGAGCAGGGAGAAGGCCAATTTGTCCCTCCTGACAGTCAGTCTGTGCCTTGTAGACACTGGCTAATCACCAGAGATCGCAACTCACAGCTACCCCAAAAATGGACAGAAGCCCTCGAGAAAGATGTTTCTTTCCCCCCACTCCCCTCCCCCATTCTGACTAATTTACAGCAAGTAGCTGAGCTAGTGCTTACTCCCAAAGCCGCAGTATCACTACAAACAAGTCTACCACTGGTACGATCAGAGCAACTTCAGTGCTATAGCACAGCATGGCTGCTTTGAAACACTGGGCTAGAGAAGAATAAGTAAAATGTAGACAACTTGAGCCTCAATTTAAAATGAGGCAACAACCTGGGCTACCGCTGTGAGAAAAACGATAGAGGACCTCACACAAGTTTAAAGAAACTTATGCTCTAAAAATCACTCGGTGTGCAATACCAAGCTGACCAGTTAGAAGCACATAAAAGCCTCACACTAAAGGGTCAAAGAAAAAAATAAAGGCTTT
>Ga0181612_159577_pt1 | contig 19045 bp, 16 predicted proteins | sample HoacroProtozoa21_FD_119630 | JGI IMG/M metagenome (GOLD analysis project Ga0181612, IMG submission 119630) | Hoatzin crop microbial communities from Cojedes, Venezuel. Combined Assembly of Gp0051906, Gp0051904, Gp0051908 | reverse complement strand
TATTCATTGTTATTGCTTAATATCAGTAACCTTCAAAACAAGTTTGCAAAATTACGAAATCAAGGCGCCCTAAACAAATTTTTTTCAACTATTTTGCACCCCCACCGCATGGCATCCCCGCAGTGTTTTTCATAGTATTTGCTCTTCTACATTGAAAAACGTTGCGTTTCTATTTGGATTCTGTAAAAAAAGAGGATGTGCCAATTTAACACATCCTCTATTCATTCGGCGTAAAAAATTATTTTACAAGCACTTTTATTGTCTTTCCATTCGCCTTCACGCCAATGTAGATACCATAGCTGGGTTCAATCACCTGACGACCATTCAAGTCATAGTATTGCATGACCTCATTACTATCAGTCATCACGTCACCAATGCCAGAACTATCCATTCCCACAATCAAAAAATCTTGCCAATAGGTAGCCTCTTTATAGGCATCAATAGCTTCATCGGGCACATACAGCGTGCAAGCCTGCTTGTCAACGCCACCACCCCATGCATCGTGGTATCCACAATCACCAGGCACGGTAGCATAAGAATAAATCTCCTTCAGCGACACGCAACCATAGAAACTTTGATCCAGCTCCTCCAAGGTTGACGGCAACACCAGCACCTCAAGGGCAGTACACTCATGATAAGCACCATCGCCAATGTAGGTCACACCCTCGGGGATGGTCACTTCCTTGAGCGACACGCAGCTCATGAAGACACTGGCGCCTATCATCTCAAGGCTGGAAGGCAGGTCACAATCAACTAGGCTGCTATCGTTAAAGCACATACCACGCGGAATGCTCGTGATGTTATCAGACAAGCGCAACGACGTCAACTTGTAGCAGTCGCTGAAAGCATACATGCCGACCTCGGTCACCTGGTCACCCATCGTCAGCGAAGTCAGATAACGACATTCATCAAAGGCGTAAGCCCCAATAGTGGTCACCTCGTCGGGCACCTGATAGTCACCCAATGGATTGCTAATGGGAGCACGATACAGGATGCTCTTGTCCTTACTAAACAACACACCATCCACCGAGGCGTAAACAGCATTCTCCTCGTCAACATCAAAGGCTTCCAGAGCATAGCAACGGTTGAACGCGCCAGTGCCAATGCTGGTGCAGGCAGCACCAATGTGAGCCTGCGGCATCTGCTCGCAGTCAAAGAACGCCTGGTCGCCAATCGTGGTTAACGTCTCGGACAACGTGATGTCCGTCAAGTTGGTGCAAAAGTAAAACGCCATTTTGCCTATCGACAGCAAGCCATCATGCAACTGCACCGACTGCAGCGACGAGCAATTGCTGAAGCAATAGTTACCCAGCGACTCCACCGATGCAGGAATGTCAATCTGCTGCAAGGCAGTCTGACCAAAAGCCCTGATGCCAATGCTCTGCACCAGGTCGCCAATCACTACCTGCTCGAGCGACTTGCAATTGCAGAAAGCCTCCTCGCCAATCAGGATGGCAGTGGCAGGCAACTTGATGCTGGTCAAGTTGGTTTCATAGAACATATAATCACCAACCTCGTTGTCGGCAGCCTCGCAGTCGTCCCAGTCGCTATAATACACACCACCCGCCACAATGTTGGCATCGGTCATGTCGAGCACAGTCATTTGACCATCGGTCGAACTGCCATACTTGGAGCGACCCGCCATCTGGCGCAGGGACAAAATGTCGGTGCCATTGAGCGACCCACTGACAGTCAATTCATTGATTTCTAACTTGGTGTAACCATTAGCGGTAATTACCGAGTCCAGTGTTCCAGCACGTTCTACATGCAATGTTGCGGTTACTTGTCCCATAGCGAGCATGGGAGTCAGCAACGAAAGAAGTAACAACTTTTTCATAGTAGTTTAAAAGATTGTTTAATGTTAATAAAAAATTACATGCAAAATTAAGGGGATAAATCAGGCGGTGCTGGTTACAGTTGTTACCATCGTGTGTTAATTTATGCTAATTTGGACGATTTGAGGCCATTTTTGATAAAATTTGAGTTCATTGTAATTAAAATGCGAATAGAAAGTGGTTTTTCAATAGCTTTTTTCTATTTATCACTATGAAATGTCTAACTTTGCAGATACCTTATTTAATTAGAAATAACAGCATGACTCAAGAAGACATCAAGATGCTAATAAGCAGTGAACTGTTTACAGGCATGAATGTGACCCAAATCAGCGAAGCCTTGGCAGCAACAACTTATATAGAACGGGATGTACCAGCAGGTCAGGTGGTGCTGACAGGCGACAATCCCAGCAGACACATGATCATTATCCTGTCAGGCAGCATCGATATCCTGATGATGGACGAGAGTGGTAAATCGACTATTATCGACATCGTAGCTGCACCCAACATCGTGGCACCAACATTTGTAACCCTGCAACACCACATGCCAGTGAATGCAATCACCCGCGCCGACTCTCGATTGGTATATATCAAACCAGAAGATTTCAAGCGACTGATTGACAACAGCATGACAGTGAGATGGAACTACATCCACGTCATGAACCAGCGATGCGCCCTGTTGACCGACGTGATTTACTTCCTGACGATGCTATCCATTAAACAAAAGATACTGCTCATGATACGCGACGAGGTACGACAACAAGGCAGCAAGACCATCACGCTCAGTTTTTCACGACAAGGCATGGCAAGCATCATGGGCGTTGAAAAACTCTCGGTCAAGCGTTGCCTGCACCAGTTGCAAGACGAGGGCATCATCACCGTTGACGGCAAGCAAATCACCGTCCTCGACGACCACGCCCTCCACTTCAACTACCTCTAACCACCCTCCCTAAAATTCCACCCCAATAGTCATTCATCACCCCACATAAAAAAACATCCCCACTTTGTAAAAAATGGGGACATTTTTGGGGACACCTGTTGAAAAACATTGATTCATAGGTGCTCGGTGTGGAGCTGGAGGGGTTTGAACCCTCGTCCAAACGCGGAACCAACAAGTTTTCTACATGCTTAGTCTAGATTTGATTTTCGACCACACACTGACTCTAGACTGCCTATGAGTAGCTTAGCCTCTAATCCGCGAAAACAAGTCGAGACACGCTTATTTCCTGTCGCCGATATTCCAGCACCACCTGTTCAACTAGCCTCGGCGCGACGGCAGTTGGGTGATGTCTCGTCCTCACTCCTAGAGTGAAGATTAAGCCTTACTTACTGTACTTCGGTTAGGCAGCGAGAGCGTAGTTGTTTTCGCCAGTTAAAATTTATTGATGACCGTTTATAAGGGTCGTGCCACCAGTGCCCTGCATGCTTGCTCATCGCCTCTACACGCTGTCAAAGCCAATCAGCCCCAAATGTCAAAACACGTGTTAGCGAAAGCTAATGGAGTGCAAAAGTATTTCTCTTTTTCTTTGTATGCAAGTTTTTTGTTTTTTTTAACATTGCAGCCCTCTGAAATATAAACAACCCGTTGGTGGAATTAAAATAAATGTCAGAAATAGCTGAAAGAAAAGTTGCACACACATGGAATATAATTTGTAACCTAATAGTTGACAAATCATTAAGTTCAAATACTCTCCTATGCACAACTTAACAGCGGGAAAGGAGAGTGAGGCAGTCCGTTGGCTAGATGCAGCAACGGGTGGTTGTTGCTTGGGTCTTGTGTTATTGTAGTTTCGATTTTAAATTAGTTCACGTGTACTTGCGAAATTGCGAAATTGCGAAAAACAGGAAATTTTTATTTTTCGCATTTTCGCATTTTTTTCTATATATATTAATATAGGTATCTAGCATTTTCAGTCGCTGAATTGCATCGTCGTGGGGTTGCCTATGTCGCTGGGCGGGCGAGGCAAGTCCTCGCCCCTACATTCGTTTTATCGTGATATTTTCGTTTTTCGAAGAAAAATCTGCTTACGATAAAGGTGCTCGTGAATTGACACGCTACCCCTAGCGCAAGCAGATTAAAATGCTTTGTATGTATTTATCTTTGTTGGAAAAAGATATTGTCAGCTATTATTTCAAGAACTCTTGAACTTTGTCATTGGGGACCATACGCTCCTCGAAGACATAAGCTCCAGTCTTAGGTGAGCGCACCATCTTGATAACTTTGCTAAATGAGCGACCCTCACCAGTCTGAAGGGTTGCAACTACTTTTTTTGCCATAATTTATCGCGATTTATTATTTGATTTCTTTGTGAACAGTTACTCGTTTTAGGTATGGGTTGTATTTTTTGAGCTCTAAACGCTCGGTGGTGTTCTTGCGATTTTTGGTTGTCACATATCGGCTGATGCCTGGAACACCACTACCCTTCTGTTCGGTGCATTCCAAAATCACTTGCACGCGATCACCTTTTGCTTTTTTTGCCATAGTGCTATGTCTCCTATTTACTTATTGATAACTTCAAATTCTTTTAAATAGCCTTTCTCAGCTGCCTGTTTCATAGCAGCATCAAGACCCATCTTGTTGATATTACGGATGCCAGCAGCCGAAATAGTTAGGCGCACCCACTGATCCTGCTCAGGCCAATAGAATTTGCGTTTAAAGACATTCACGTTAAATTTGCGTTTTGTCCTTCTCTTTGAGTGCGAAACGTTGTTACCCGTCATCGCTTTCTTACCAGTGATTTGACAAACCTTTGACATAATAATCTTGTTCTGTTTTTATTGTTTTGTTTTCTTATATCATTTTGATTTCGTGCATGAAGTCCTCGACAATAAAATAGGCGCAGCACAATATTCTAGTGTGGGACAATCATCGCTAGCCATTGCGGTGAAGTGAGAAGTGCATCACCATGAAACAGGGCCACACAAATCATTGTCTCGCTCGTTACAATATCGTCCTACGCTTGATTACAAGGCACTTAGCATCATAGCCTATGCATCGAAGTTTCAACGATCAAGTGTCACACTCGACTTTCTTACTTACGCACTCTTTTGCGTTGTCATCGGGTATGCCGCGAAATCGGGTGCAAAATTAGATAATATTTTTGAATCTTGCAACACCTAATGATGTCTAGTACACGTTTTTTCTCTGTTTTTGTGACAATGGGGGCAAAAATTAGCATTGTCTAGCAAGGAGGCCCCTCACTCATAACAAGTCCGATTGAAGTGCCCCCTGTCAATGGGCACTGCTCTAGTCTTGTGGTTGCTGGTTGCGTATCAGATTGATAAGCAATAGCTGTGCATCGGTTGTAGCCCGTTCTATCACACGAGAACGGTCACCAGGATATTGCTTCATGCTCGTTACTAGTCTTTCTCCACATCGTGCCGACATCCACACTGTCCCCACTGGTTTTTGCTCACTGCCTCCGCCTGGTCCTGCTATGCCTGATGTTGCAATCGCACAATCGGTGCCCATCACGCGACACGCACCTATTGACATCTGACGCACAACAGGTTCGCTCACTGCGCCATGCCTAGCTAAATCGTCCTCACTGACGCCAAGCAAATGCGCTTTCACCTCATTGGAGTAGCACACCACAGAGCCCACAAAATAGTCACTGCTTCCAGGTATGGAGGTGATTTGATGAGCGATGTTGCCACCCGTACAACTCTCGGCAGTAGCCAGCGTCATCTTCTTGTCACGCAAGATGTTGCCTAAGATAGCCGACAAGGGTAAATCATCATCGCACAAGATAGCCTCCCCAAGCAAGTTGTGCAGTTGTTGGGTGAGCTGATGGATGTCCTGGTTCAACTGATGGGCATCGGTCGATATCCCCGTCAAGCGCAAGCGCACAAGGCCTGGTTGGGGCAAATAGGCCAAATGAATGTGCTTGGGCAGGTGACGTTCAAAGTCATCCAAGCGCATGGCCAATGCAGACTCTATGAGACCCGAAACCATCAATGTGCGGTGCACAATATGGTCATTGTTGTTGAAGTGTTTTAACAATTCAGGTATCACAGCTCGCTCCATCATCGTCTGCATCTCAAAGGGCACACCAGGCAAACTGACCAAAACCTTGTTGTTTCGCTCAAACCACATAATGGGTGCTGTCCCTACCTCATTCTCGATGATACGGCAAGATGATGGCACCATAGCTTGCATTTGAGTATATTCGTTAAGTTGCAAATGTCGTTTAGCCATTACTTGCTTGATATTTTGAGCCACCTCATCATTGTATATCAAGCTACCACCAAAATAGTCACACAAGGTTGATTTGGTAATATCATCTTTTGTCGGTCCTAAACCACCTGTCATCAGCACCACATCGGTCTGCTGCATAGCGATATCAATGGCACGAACAATTTGGGCACTATCATCAGCAACCACCTGCACGGTCGAGGTCTCCCAGCCTAGTGCAGTCAAATGACGAGCAATCCAACCACTATTGGTATCGGTCACTTGACCAATCAATAGCTCATCTCCTATGGCAATAATACTATATTTCATCAGTTTTCATTTTCTATCATCTTTATTATATATCAACACAATCAATCGGTTTAAGGGTGGGATGATGTGTCGTTTAGATTAATTGTTTCACTAAATGGTCAATCGTTGGAAGGGTGCAGCGGTGATATCACAAAATTGTTTATTTACATATTTAAAGTGCCCAGCAATAGCAATCATAGCAGCATTGTCGGTAGTGAATATGCGCTTGGGAATAAACGCTTTTAAGTGATGCCGTTGCGCATAAACTTTCACTGCTTCTCGCACTCCACTATTAGCTGATACTCCACCACCAATGGCAATAGTGGTTACTCCTGTGTCTCGAATGGCGCGAGCGAACTTATCCATAAGCACCTCAATAATTGTTCGCTGCAAAGAGGCAGCCAAATCGGCAATATTTTGCTCAATAAAGTTTGGATTCAATTTCAGTTGGTCTCGCAAAGTATATAGAAACGATGTTTTCAGCCCACTGAAACTATAATTGTACCCATCAACATGTGGTTTGGCAAACTTGAATGCGCTACTATTCCCCTTGCTGGCTAGCTGGTCTATAACAGGTCCGCCTGGATAAGGTAATCCCATCACTTTAGCACACTTATCGAATGCTTCCCCTGCCGCATCATCAATGGTCTGGCCGAGCACCTGCATATCATTAGGCGAATTGACTAGTATAATCTGTGAATTACCACCAGAAATCAATAGGCATAAGTAAGGAAATTGTGGGACCTCATCAGTCGTATTTTCGCGAATAAAATGCGACAGCACATGGCCATGTAGATGATTCACATCAACAAGCGGAATATCAAGGGCCAACGCCAAACCTTTGGCAAAAGAGGTACCCACATGCAACGAACCTGGTAGGCCTGGCCCTCGAGTAAAGGCTATTGCATCGATATCGGCACGTGAGATGCCAGCCTGACGGATGGCCTCACTCACTACTGGCACTATGTTTTGCTGATGTGCACGGGAAGCCAATTCGGGAACGACTCCACCGTAAGCCTCATGTACTTTTTGACTAGCTATCACATTGCTCAGCAACACACAATCGCGAACAACTGCTGCTGACGTGTCATCGCACGAAGATTCGATTCCCAATATAGTTATACTCATAGCGCTGTTTATCTCTCTACAATTATTTTTTGAGAATGCAAAATTACATCTTTTTTTTAATCTACACTATCTGCACCATGCATATAGATATGGTGTGAGCCTCTAGGATCTGTCATTCTATTATTTATTTTACAAGATTAAATGTTCCCATTTTGAGAATGATAATGAAATTTTCATCCCGTCAATTCTGTGATTACGTCAAAATGTTGTACCTTTGCGACTCACCAATATCAATTTTATACAATACAAAACCACACAATAGTGAGCAACGAAAATAATCAAGGTTTTAACCGATTCCGCGACCGTCATCCGATTTTGGTCAACTCTGTACTGATGCTACTCGCATTGATAGCATTGGGGTACATCGCTTTGCTGTTTATCGATGTCTTTACCTCTCACGGGCAGCAAGTGCGTGTGCCAGACGTGCGCAACCTTAGTTTACAAGAAGCTATTGGCAAGTTGGAGGATGCAGGTCTGCGTTGGGACATTAGTGATTCTACCACCTATGATGAAGCACACCAGCCTGGAGCAGTCATCGACCAAGACCCCAAAGCCAATAGCTATATCAAGAAAATACGCGTCATCTATCTGAACGTTAATGCAATGCACCCACGCATTGTTTCGCTACCTAAACTGATGGAGATCTCTGGGCGACAAGGATTGGCCACATTGCGCTCCATGGGATTTAAGAATGTGACTCTCGATAGCATTCCATCACCTTACGCAGGGCTTATTCTGCAAGTCACCGTTGATGGACACAATGTAGCACCAGGAACTGGTGTGTCGGTTAACTCTCAGATACGCATTACAGTAGGCGATGGTTCAATCAACGATTTAAATCCAGATCAAGTACTAGACCAAGCTACTATCGACTCTATCGAAGCAGAAAACTACGCCATCGAGGAAGAGCGCTATATGCAAGAGCTAGAAGAAGCTCAAGCACGTGCTGAGCAAGAACAAAAAGAACAAGCAGCACAGCAACGGCAAGAAAACAAAAGAGACCATTCTGCCAATCAAAACAAAAATAGCGAAAGAGATAAAACGAATAAAAAACAACAAGAGGGAAAGTCACAACAAGATAGCAAGAAACAACAAGACAAGAAACAACAAGGAAATAACAAGACCACTCAAACTAGTGACAAAGACAAAAAGAAGTGACCTATGCCTATGATAGATGATGATGTTGCTGCTTTGAACTCTAAGCCCAATCAAAACATCCAACATGAATTCTCGGAGCCAGACTTCACCGAGAATGGTCGCGACTTATGGGAACACTATCACTATGAAGTAGAGCCTGGACAAGTATTGCTACGCATTGACAAGTATTTGGTGGAACGCATCAAGGGGACTTCGCGCAATCGTGTCCAGCATGCAGCCGAAGCCGAATGTATTCGTGTGAACGGCAAACCCGTCAAGAGCAATTACCGTGTACACCCAGGTGATATCATCAGCGTGGTCATGGACCGACCTCGATATGAGTGTGAAATAGTAGCACAAAATATCCCCCTCAACATCGTCTATGAAGACCATGACCTTATGGTAGTCAACAAGCCAGCAGGTATGGTGGTACATCCTGGTCATGGCAATTTTGATGGCACGCTAGTCAATGCGCTGGCATGGCATTTCAAGGATAATCCTGACTATGATGTGACCGACCCAAGGCTCGGGCTAGTGCATCGCATCGACAAAGACACCTCAGGTTTGCTGGTCATCGCCAAAACGCCTAGTGCCAAGACCTCGCTTGGTGGACAATTTTTTAACAAAACCACCAAGCGGCAATACATCGCTGTGGTATGGGGCATGATGAAGCAATCTGATGGTACTGTGGTAGGTAATATAGGACGTGACCCTCGTGACCGCGTGCTGATGAAAGTGTTTCCTGATGGAGAGCAAGGCAAGCATGCCGTCACCCATTGGCACACCCTTGAGAACCTAGCACACGTAGCAGTAGTGCAATGCCAACTCGAAACTGGACGCACCCATCAGATACGTGTCCACATGCGCCATATCGGACACCCGCTATTTAACGATGCACGCTATGGCGGTGACCAAATTTTGAGAGGTGTTCGCTCAGCAAGCTATGCTCAATTTATCCATAACTGTTTTGACATCTGCCCTCGTCAAGCCCTACACGCCAAGACTTTGGGATTTAGGCACCCCACAACAGGAGAGCAGATGGACTTTGATAGTCCACTACCTAGCGACATGGCTACTCTCATCGACAAATGGCGCAGCTATGCCCTTGCCTATTCCCACTAAGATTTCAAATGTATTAGGCAATCAGTAAATAGCTAAAATCATTAGAGTTATCAACTACTAGAACCTAGTTATTTCCTAGATGGCGGTTTATTGCAAATTGCCAATAAGTTTTTTTATTGAAATTTTTCTTTAATCGAATATACATTATTAAATAAATGCTTAACTTTGCAAATCAATTAAGTCATTAACTTTTTAAATCAACAAATAACCTAATTTTTTAACTTAGAATTATGCAAATTTCACACATCGAACACGTGGGTATCGCAGTTACCTCGTTGGAAGAGGCGATTCCATTTTATGAGAAAATGTTGGGCTTCAAATGCTTTGCTATTGAAGAAGTAGAGGATCAAAAAGTGAAGACTGCGTTCTTCCGTGTTGGTCAAACCAAGATCGAGTTACTTGAAGCTACCGCACCTGAGAGTGCAATTGCCAAGTTCATCGAGAAAAATGGTGGACGTGGCGGCATTCAGCACATTGCTTTCGCTGTTGAAGATGGCGTGGCCAATGCCCTGAACGAAGTGCAGGAAAAAGGTGGTCGCGTGATTGACGCACAACCTCGCAAAGGTGCTGAGGGCTTGAACATCGCTTTCCTACACCCAAAGACCACTTGTGGCGCTTTGGTAGAATTGTGTGAGGATCCTAATAAGAAATAATTGCTCAAAAAACGCAAAACAATGGGAAAGCAACTTGACAAAATTCAGGAGTTGATTGACCGCCGTGCTAAGGCACGTCTAGGTGGTGGCGAAAAGGCCATTGGCAAACAGCACGAAAAAGGGAAATTCACTGCTCGCGAACGCATCAATATGCTACTTGATGAAGGCAGTTTTGAAGAGTTAGATATGTTTGTGCAGCATCGTTGCACAAACTTTGGCATGGACAAGAAAACCTTTGATGGTGATGGCGTGGTTACTGGTTTTGGAACGGTAGATGGACGCTTAGTCTATGTGTTTGCTCAAGATGCCACTGTGATTGGAGGTTCGCTAGGAGAAACCATGGCTCTAAAGATTTGTAAAGTCATGGACTTGGCTATGAAACAAGGCGCACCAGTTGTTGGTCTGAACGATTCGGGTGGAGCTCGCATTCAAGAAGGCGTAAATGCTCTAGCTGGCTATGCCGAAATTTTCCAGCGCAACATCAACGCTAGTGGTGTGATTCCTCAAATCAGTGCTATATTGGGCCCATGTGCAGGTGGTGCTGTTTACTCTCCCGCACTAACTGATTTCACCATTATGGCCAAGGGCATCTCATTTATGTTCTTAACAGGCCCCAAAGTGGTGAAGACCGTAACTGGAGAGGATGTAACACAAGAGCAACTAGGTGGAGCCCAAGTGCATGCTAGCAAGAGTGGTGTTGCTCATTTTGCAGCCGAAAACGAAGAAGAGGCTATCGCAATCATTAAACAATTGCTGAGCTATATGCCTAGCAACAATATGGAAGAGACGCCTCGCCAGACATGCAATGATCCTATTGACCGCATGGAGGACGTTCTCAACACTATTATACCCGAAAGCGCAAATGACCCTTATGATATGTATCAAGTCATCAGTGCAATTGTGGATAATGGTGAATTTTTGGAAGTGCATAAGGACTTTGCCAAAAATATTATTGTCGGCTTTGCCCGTTTCAATGGACAAGCTGTAGGTGTGGTTGCCAACCAACCTAATTGCATGGCTGGAGTACTAGATGTGAATGCCTCGAAAAAGGGTGGACGCTTTGTACGCTTCTGTGATGCATTCAACATTCCTCTAGTTACGCTCGTTGATGTGCCTGGATTCTTGCCTGGTACTGGTCAAGAATACAATGCCGTGATCTTGAATGGAGCTAAATTGCTCTATGCCTACGGCGAAGCAACTGTACCTAAAGTAACTGTAACATTGCGTAAGAGCTATGGTGGTAGCCACATCGTGATGAGTTGCAAACAATTGCGCGGCGACTTAAATTATGCTTGGCCTAGTGCAGAGATTGCTGTGATGGGAGCTGCAGGTGCTGCTGAAATTCTCTATGCTAGAGATAGCAAGACTGCCAAGACCGAGGCTGCAGCAGCCAAAGAGGCAGGCAATGAGGCTAAAGCTAAAGAAATCATGGCTGCCAACAAGAAGTTTATTCAAGAGAAAGAAGATGAATACAATAACTTGTTCTGCACGCCATATAATGCAGCCAAATATGGCTACATCGACGACGTGATTGAGCCACGCAATACACGTTTCCGTGTGATACGCGCCCTAGAAGTATTGCGTACCAAAAAACTCACCAATCCAGCCAAGAAGCATGGCAATATTCCACTGTAATTGATTCAAATAGAACAGACTCACAGATCATGAATAAAAAAGCTATCATCTTGATGCTGTTGGCTGCTATTCTCTGCTTGCCCGCAATGGCACAGGGACGCAAGAATGTGCGTTTCAACGAGATTATGGTTCAGCAAGACAGCTTGGGGGGCTATGGCAATGGATGGATTGAGTTCTATAACTCCTCATACGGTTCCAATGCTGTCGAGAAGATGTTCATCACCACGATTAGTCATGATGAAATTCAGAAAATCTTCGATGAGAACAAAGGAGTAAAAGGCAATGTCGTGCTGCAACGCGTTTGTGAAGAGCAACCCGACAAATGCTATGAAATTCCCCGCGGCGATGAGCGCAATACAAAAATCGCTCCCCGCACACACTTTGTCTTTGAAGCAGATGGCGATCCCAAAAATGGCACGTTCCATTTGCCATTTACGCTCACTGCTGGCCAAGACAACTATATTGCTTTATATGATGTAAATGGTGATTTGGTGGACGAAGTAACAGTTCCCGCTAGCCTCAAACCTGGCGAGACCTATGCTATCAAAGGAGAAGGTAGGTTACCAAGTGTACTTGGCGATAACAAAACATCGTGGACAGTGCATGACGGCAAGACTATCGAAACAGCTATCACCAAGGGTAACTACAACGAACGAGAGGCCAATGAGAACATTGAGCTATTTCATCAAAAAGACCCTCATGGGTTCCTGATTGCAATTATTGCTATGTCGGTAGTGTTTGGTGCACTCATTTTGCTCTACTTATGCTTCAAGCTATTTGGCTACTTTAGCAAGAAATCGTCAAGAGCTAATGAATCGGTAGCGGAGAGCAAGCCAGCCACTTTGGGGGCAATACCTGCTTCTAGTAGCGATGCTCAAGGAGAGACTATGGCAGCTATCTGCATGGCACTCTATCAGCATCTCAATGCCCATGACCAAGAGAGTGGCGTGATCACACTGTCACCTCGCGATGGGTCGGCTTGGGGGAGCAAAGCTCAGTTGCTGCGCCAACTACCCAAATAAGAAACAAAATTTCTTGTATCTCAATCAATTTTAATCTTAAATTTTACATCAAATGAAGGAATATAAATATAAAATCAATGGTAATGACTATCAAGTTGCTATTGATCAGATTGAAGGCAATATCGCTCATATCCAAGTCAATGGTGTGGTCTATGAGGTAGAACTGCCTGAACAGCCTAAAGCAACTCCCGTTGTCAAACGTGTAGCTGCAAGCGAAACTACCACAGTGGCAACGCCTAAGCCTACCGCACGCAAGGCTCAAGCTGCTGCTGGTGACTATGTCATTGAATCACCACTGCCAGGTGTTATCAAAGATATCTTTGTTAAAGTCGGTCAGCAAGTAAAGGCTAGCGATGTGGTATGCATTCTTGAAGCCATGAAAATGGGTAACGAGATTCATGCAGGCAAAGACGGTGTAGTGAAGAGCATTGAAGTATCCAAAGAGGATTCAGTGCTTGAAGGTAATACGATCATGGTAATTGGATAACACTATGTTACTGCTTGACGATTTTCTCTTCAACAAGTTGATGGATTTCTGGCGTTTCACTGGATTCTACAACGTTGATTACACCAATCTGATTATGCTTGCGGTTGGTTTGTTCTTTATCTACCTGGCCATTAAGCATGATTTTGAGCCTATGCTACTTGTTCCCATTGGTTTTGGTATCTTGATTGGTAATATTCCATTCCAACCAGGTAACGAGATTGGCATCTATGAAGAAGGTTCTGTCTTGAATATCCTCTATCAAGGAGTGCGGCAAGGATGGTATCCCCCGCTCATCTTCTTGGGCATCGGAGCAATGACCGACTTCTCAGCACTCATTGCTAACCCCAAGTTGTTGCTAGTGGGTGCAGCTGCTCAGTTCGGTATCTTTGGTGCCTATATGATTGCATTGGCATTAGGTTTCATGCCCGACCAGGCAGGTGCCATCGCAATCATTGGTGGTGCTGATGGTCCAACGGCTATCTTCTTGTCATCAAAACTTGCGCCAAACCTAATGGGTGCAATTGCGGTATCGGCCTATAGTTACATGGCATTAGTGCCTGTTATCCAACCACCTATCATGCGTTTGTGCACCACTAAGAAGGAGCGTCTAATTCGCATGAAACCAGCTCGCAAGGTGTCGCAGAACGAGAAGATTTTGTTCCCCATCTTTGGACTTATTCTGACCTGTTTTGTTGTACCATCAGCCTTGCCACTTCTAGGTATGTTGTTCTTTGGTAACCTCTTGCGTGAAAGTGGTGTAACCAAGCGTTTGGCCAATACGGCAAGCAATGCGATGACCGATATCGTGACCATCATCCTAGGTATGACGGTGGGTGCCTCTACACAAGCATCACAGTTTTTGACAAAGGAAACAGTGTTTATCTTCTTCTTGGGATTCTGTGCATTTGTGATTGCAACATTCAGTGGAGTGCTATTTGTGAAGATTTTCAATCTCATTTTGCCCAAGAGCAAGAAGCTCAATCCACTTATTGGCAATGCTGGAGTTTCGGCTGTTCCTATGGCTGCACGCATCAGCAATGACCAAGGTCTTAAGGCAGACCCAAGCAATTATCTACTCATGCACGCCATGGGCCCCAATGTGGCTGGTGTGATTGGTTCGGCAGTAGCTGCTGGCGTATTGCTAGGATTCTTGGGATAATATAGTCCTCTTTAACATCTTGATTTTGCATGATATCTATATATTAGATATTGTGCAAAATCTTTTTTGATAGATATACGTCAAGCTGATTAATATATTGACTCAAGTATGCTATTAAATGAGCAAGCGTTGTGACAGGAAAGAGTCGCAACGCTTGCTTAGAACAAAAACGGTTTATTTAAAACGTCACCATTAAATGGAGAACATTATTTATTAACTTGGAACTTATTGAAGCCGTCCTTGAGGTGAGCTACCACTTGATTGGCTGCTGCTAGACCAGCATTGATATTGGCCTCGGCAGTCTGAGCTCCCATCTTTTTAGGAGTAAAGAACACGCGATCGCCATACTTACTTTCTAGTTCAGCAGCAATGTCGGGCTTCACATCGGCTATATAACGGAAGTCTGGACGACTTTCGAGAGCCTCAGCTAGACTAGCCTCATCAATAACCTCTTTGCGAGCAGCATTGATGAGCACGGCATTCTTGGGCATCAAGTCTATATACTTTTTGCCGACTGAGCCACGAGTCTCGTTGGTAGCTGGAATATGCAAACTAACATATTGATTCTGGCTATACAATTCTTCTACACTATGCACAGGCTGGATACCATCAGCGACCATAACCTCATCTTTTACCCACGGGTCAAGTGCACTGATTTTCATGCCAAACCCCTTGGCTATGCGAGCAACACAACGCCCAACAGCGCCATAGGCATGAATGCCAAGAGTCTTATTTTTGAGTTCTGTGCCCGATGTGCCATTATAGCGGTTGCGAATGAGTGTAACAAGCATACCAAACACGAGTTCAGCTACAGCATTACTATTTTGTCCAGGTGTATTCATCACACATACGCCATGTGCAGTAGCTTCTTGCAAATCAATGTTGTCATAGCCTGCTCCCGCACGAACAACGACTTTGAGTTGTGGTGCTGCATCAAACACTTCCTTGTCCACCTTATCGCTACGAACAATAAGACCAGCAACATCGCCAATGGCATTGAGCATATCTTGACGTGTCCCCTTCTCAACGAGTACCAATTCGTGACCAGCACTCTCGACCACTTCACGAATGCCTTTGACAGCGATAGGAGCAAAGGGTTTCTCGGTTGCAACTAAGATTTTCATTTTTCTGTATCGATTTATAGTTGTTCAACTCAACGATTTTCAAATTCCTTCATTGCCTCAACAAGCACTTTCACACTGTCAAGAGGTAGTGCGTTATAAAGCGAAGCACGCATACCGCCTACTGAACGATGACCTTTGATACCAACAATGCCCTTGGTCCCAGCAAAAGCGATAAATTCGGCCTCAAGCTCCTTGTATTCTGGTTTCATCACGAAGCACACGTTCATAATCGAACGATCTTCGGGTTTCACTGTGCCCACAAACATTTTGCTGCCATCAATGGCATCGTAGAGCATAGCTGCTTTTTCTTCGTCACGACGTTGCAGTTCTTTCACACCGCCAAGTTCTTTATACCACTTGAGGGTTTGCAGGGCGGCAAAAATGGGGAACACAGGAGGAGTGTTGAACATCGAGCCTTTGTCCACATGAGTCTTATAGTTGAGCATTGTAGGTAGCACGCGGTCAACCTTACCGAGCGCATCCTCTTTGACAATGACGAAAGTCACGCCCGCAGGTGCAATGTTCTTTTGTGCACCACCATATATCAAGTCATATTTCGACACATCTACTGGACGCGAAAAGATGTCGCTAGACATATCGGCAACCATGCGTACTGGCACATCATAGTCTTCACGGATTTCTGTGCCAAAGATAGTGTTGTTGGTGGTAATGTGAAAGTAATCTACATCGGTAGGCACGGTGTAACCCTTAGGGATATAGGTGTAGTTGTCTTCTTTTGAAGAAGCGACCACCTCAACATCGCCCATGAGTTTAGCCTCCTTGATGGCCTTGTTGGCCCAAGTGCCTGTGTCAAGATAAGCAGCCTTGGTACGCAACAAGTTCATAGGCACCATACAGAATTGCAAACTTGCGCCACCACCTAAGAAGAGTACTTTGTAGCCTTCTGGAATATCGAGAAGCTCTTTAAATAGCTGCTCGGCTTCGGCAACGACGGCAGTAAACTCTTTGCTACGATGAGAAATTTCTAGAATTGACAGACCTGTGCCTGCAAAATCACGGATAGCGTCAACACAATTGTCCAAGGTGTACTGGCTCAAGATTGATGGTCCAGCATAAAAATTATGTTTCTTCATAACTCTAAGATGTTAATGATTGAAATTTGAAAGTTCTAGTTTTGACTATTTAATTGCACAAAGATAATGTTTTTTTCGATTAAGCGCAATCAAAAGTCAAAAAAACTAGTTTCGTAGCACAAGCAAACAATTTGACATTTTGAATGTTCATTTTCATGGTTTTTCGTCATGATTCAGAAAAAACGATGATTATTATTGCTTTTTTTTGCAATTCAAGCATAAACTCAAAAAAAAAGATTTTCATCAATTTCTTTTCATTAAAAAAATATTTTTTCACCAGACAAAAAAAACTCAAAATGATGAATCTGTATTAAAAAAAATGCATTATATTTGTGACGTAATATTAAAGAATAGACTTCTTTTAAGTTTTTATCTAATTAGCAACTTTTAAAGATATTATTTACATGAACGTTGAGAAAATTTTAGCTAACCTTGAAGCTAAGCACCCTGGTGAGAAAGAATACTTACAGGCCGTGCGTGAAGTTCTGCTCACTGTGCAGGACGAGTATAACAAGCATCCAGAGTTTGAGAAAGCCAAAATCATCGAGCGTATGGTAGAGCCCGACCGCATCTTTACTTTCCGCGTAACGTGGGTAGATGATAAGGGTGAAGTACAGACCAACTTGGGCTACCGCGTGCAGTTCAACAATGCCATTGGCCCGTACAAAGGTGGCTTGCGCTTCCATGCATCAGTTACCCCTTCGATTTTGAAATTCTTAGGTTTTGAGCAGACTTTCAAAAATGCATTGACCACATTGCCTATGGGCGGTGGCAAGGGCGGTAGTGACTTTAGCCCTCGTGGCAAGAGTGATGCCGAAGTGATGCGTTTCTGCCAAGCCTTTATGCTTGAGTTGTGGCGCAACATTGGCCCAGATACTGACGTTCCCGCTGGTGACATCGGTGTTGGTGGTCGTGAGGTTGGCTATCTGTATGGCATGTACAAAAAGCTACGTCGTGAGTGCACAGGCACCTTGACTGGCAAGGGCTTTGAGTTTGGTGGCTCACGCATCCGTCCAGAGGCTACTGGCTTTGGCGCATGCTACTATGTACAGAGCATGCTGAAAGACCTGAAGACCGATTTCAAGGACAAAACCGTTGCTGTTTCTGGTTTCGGTAATGTTGCTTGGGGTGTAGTTACCAAGGCAACCGAGCTAGGTGCAAAGGTGGTAACCATTAGTGGCCCTGATGGCTATGTTTATGACCCAGATGGCATCAACACTCCTGAGAAGATTCAAATGATGCTCGATTTGCGTGCAAGTGGCAACGATGTTGTAGCTCCATACGCTGAGAAATTCCCCAATGCGAAATTCTTTGCTGGCAAGAAACCTTGGGAGCAGAAAGTGGACATTGCAATGCCATGTGCTACCCAAAACGAGTTGGCTCTCGAAGATGCAAAGAAACTCGAAGCCAATGGTGTGCTACTAGTTGCCGAAGTTTCTAACATGGGTTGCCAAGCCGAGGCTATCGATTATATGATTGAAAAGCGTATGGTTTATGCTCCTGGCAAGGCTGTTAACGCTGGTGGTGTTGCTGTGAGTGGTCTAGAAATGACTCAGAATGCACAACACATCTATTGGAGTGCCGAAGAAGTTGACAAGAAACTACATGAAATCATGGCAGACATCTATGCTCAGTGCTGCGAATATGGCAAAGAGGAAGATGGCTATATGAACTACATGAAGGGCGCCAATATCGCTGGCTTCATGAAGGTTGCTAAAGCTATGATGGGTCAAGGCATCATCTAACCAATAGAAAAAAAGATTGTTTATATATTAGAAGATTGCTTAACTAACTTGAATCTGAAACAGGTTGTCAATCCAAATGGGGTGACAACCTGTTTCACTTATTAACAATGGCTTGTTTTGTCAATTAGATGCTGATGCTCCGTTTCAATTTAGTTTATTTAGCTCAGGCGGGGATTACTTGCACACCACCGTATGGTCATGGTTTGCCATCGCTGTAGCAAATAACTACGATGTTGATGCCCTCAAATGGACGACTGCTTTGCATACCTTGCACATTGTAGTAGGTGGTGTTCACTATCGTCTTTGCTCGACAACGTCTGTTTAGAGGTGGGTGTGGTTATGAGATTTTGTCTAGCAGTCTGATAGCCTCGTTGCGACCGTTATTGAGCAACGTGGGGTAATGGGCATCACTATTGATAACGAC
>Ga0181612_131998_pt1 | contig 19045 bp, 8 predicted proteins | sample HoacroProtozoa21_FD_119630 | JGI IMG/M metagenome (GOLD analysis project Ga0181612, IMG submission 119630) | Hoatzin crop microbial communities from Cojedes, Venezuel. Combined Assembly of Gp0051906, Gp0051904, Gp0051908 | reverse complement strand
TGTCGCTGGGCACTACTGAAAAGAGTTTGGCCCCATCCTCCTGACACCCACCCTTCAGATATTTATAGGCATTTATAAGGTCCCTTCTTAGCCTTCTCTTCTTCAGGCTGAACAAGCCCAGCTCCCTCAGCCTCTCCTCGTAGGAGAGATGCTCCAGTCCCCTCCTCATCCTCGCAGCCCTGCGCTGGACTCTCTCCAGTAGCTCCTCATCTTCCTTGAACTGGGGAGCCCAGCACTGGACACAGCATGCACAGAGGAACAGCTGCAGTCTAATTGCACCATATGCCCTGGGATGTAGAACGTTTCTTTGCATCCTGCGTCCTCTGTTCGCGTGCCCGCTCACACCTGCACACGTACACACAGATGCACAGACACCCTCAGAAATGCATATAGGGCTGTTCATCGTATAGGATTGTTGTGTGTGAGCAGTTCCTCAATAGGAAAGAGGTACTTCGGTATCCATGAACTACAGTATTTATTTTAATAAAAATATTTAGAGCATAGTGTAAGTATTATATTAGTTTTCATTTAGAAATTATTTTTTTTTAAAAAGCCACCTCATTCAGTTGTGATGGAGAAAGACCTACCTGTGTAATCTTTGTAGGTTAAATTCATGGTTGAGAACCACCTGCAGACTATTTACTGCATATGTCTTCAGTGCAGAATTTGCTGGGGGCATTAGCTGTGTAGTGATCTTTTGCAACAGTCTGTGAAATAATGCTAAATACAATTAAAAGTTTCTGGGGGTGTAACTTAGAGAAGTGCAAGAGTGGAACCAATATTGTCTTTTTGTAACGTCCTGAAACATCACTTGTGATAAATCAGTCAGGGCCAGGAAAATGAAACTCCACCAGTGCGGTGAGACAGAGGGGGAGAGGTCTCCTCACCCTGAGCTCACCGAGACTGGGAGAAAACTTCCTGATAGTTTCAGTATGCTGTGGAGGGGCAGGAGGAGAGGAAGCCTAGATGCCTACATTAAAAACATTGTGAAAAGCATCTTACTTAATACACTCTGACTTTATTTAACATAGACGATAATTTACGTGGATTCTGATACGTCCAAGGTTGACTTTACAGTGACAAAGTCAGCTCTTTGTTTAGAGCTAATTTCACACACCACTGAAAAAAAATCTGATGCAATCTATTGTACTGTAGCTGAGGAGAATGATTTAGGATATGGGCATAGCAATGAACTGAAAAAAATGATCATAGTTTTCAGGGAAGAATGATTCAATATTATTTTCTAGTTTATTTCAGTATTATTATTTGGTTTATTTTTCCCCTTAGCCAGTCTTGTGATCATCAAACCAAATTTCTTGTTTTATAACGCAGTTGAGGGAAAAAAAAAAAATGAGGTGACTTGTAACTTCTTTGTCGTGGCACAGCTGAAAAACCACGTTTGTCTTCTACAGTCAGACAGTGTAACTACAGCCAGGTTTATTTACATTTTTTCCATTACTATACTAAAGATTTCTGTGTTTTTATAAGTGCAGAATACTGGACTATTATATCTTTGTGATCATGCAGATGAAGTCTAATATTTTTGTGTGTGAATAATTCATTTAATACTAAATATAGAAATACCAGTGATGTCTAACAGACAAGAAAAGTTCTGCCATCCAAAGTATTTTTCTATAAAACTTTGTCTAGTAAGTTGTTGAACTATTCTTAAAGATGCTATTCACTTGAATCTAGTATTCATACTCTTTCAGATTTTCTACTATGCATATTTTGGTGGATTATCAGCAGTACTACCATGCCAGCGTTCCTTAATCTGATCCTAGAACAGTGTTATGGCAGTCTGTAACGCATCCATGTTTTTCCTTCTCTCTGGTTCCAGTTTCTCAGGGTCGAATGGCTTTCGCACACCACATTACAACATTACACCAGAAGCAGTGTGAGGAGAGAATAGCACAGTCTTTCTCCCTGTACAGCATGTCCCCTGCAGAGCTGGCATTTACTCAAATATCTCCCAGAAAGTCATCTTTACAAGAAAGAAAGAAAGAAAAAAAAAAACCAATCCCACTACCAACTGTTGCAAAAAGATGTGATTTAGCTGGGAAGCCCTGTTAGGTACTACAGTAACAGATTCTCCAGGAAAACACAGGATTGGGCAACGGCCTTGAGATAACAGCAGAAACAAAAGAAGGAAAAAAAAAAAATCACATTTAAAGTGTACATGCAAAAACTGCATTGATTTCGTTGATGTTAGAAGTACAAAGGCATTTGCTAGGGTGTAAGCTTGCGTTTCCTTGGGGCAACACTTAAAAAGTGTTACTACTGCAAGTAACGGCCCCGTTTAAGGAGAATAAGGAAAAAACCAGTTTCCATGGCCATCTGCCCACTTTTAAACTCTGCAGCTGTAGAATTCTGCTCACAATTGTTTTGATTTGTTGGGTTTTTTTAAGCCTGAATTCCCAAATGAATGTGTTCATGTGCTGCACATAAATTTTTTTCTAAAATAAATACAGCCTGGTCCTAACCTGTTTGTCATCTGTCTCAAGAAGTTCATGAATTAGATGGAGGGAATCACACGGGCAAGAACAAGAATAAAAGAACCTGTCTCCTCATTTGTGTGTAGGGGTGTTAGAGAAATTTGAGTAAGGTTCTGTAGATGGAAGAGGAGGAGATACATGGTGAAAGTATTTATTGTTCTCAGAAAGCCCAATTCAAGGCTCTCTAGAGTTAGAGCAAATATTTCCATTTACACAAGTGGGCTCTGCATCAGTGCGATACCATATATACATCATATTTCTATAAAAGGCAAAGTATCTTAAAATAACGAGCTTCTGAGCTTTTTTGATAGGCCCATGAATTTCCCTGTTTCACAGAGAAGCTAAAAGGAAGTTGTCTTGTCACTTCTACTCTAGATTTGGCTTTTGCATTCCTGGGCCAGTAGCAGCACAGGACTGGGCAGCACGGCTTTAGAAGTGATTTTCAGTGCTATATTGCTAAACCTGGTGTTGAACCTCAGCAGAAACCTCCAAAATGACTGATTGGGAGGGGTAGGAACACTAGCAGGGGAGGGCAAGCTTTCCCGCTGCGGAAAGGGAGAGGAGCTACCACCCACCGAAAGAACTTCGTATACTTTATCGTCCCTGTGAAGGAACAAACCCCTCTAATTTGAATCTTGGTAAATTTGGACTCTGTTCACACTTTATTTTTAATTGAAATGAAACTTCTGCACAGAAGTACAGGAAAATCAGATTGCAATATGAAACTTTTACGATTCAGTTGTTCAGTGAAATTAGAGCAAGTCCTAGGAGTTTTTTTATTCCCAGTTCTTTTCTGTGTCTCTGGCCTTACTGTTATTCAGTGTAAGTAACATCATTTCTTTTCTAATTAAGACTTAATTTGTAGGGAAGTTTTAATTTTTGCTATCATTAATAGCCATCAGCAAAATTAATATTTTCTACCATCTTAATAGTTTGAGAAATGGAAAAACATGAAAGTGTGGCATTTCCCTCTGTGTACAAAACATACCGCTTCTTAATTTTGCTTGTGATTTTTCACAAGGCCCTTTTGATAGTGCTGTTGTCCCACTGTCTGTTAATTAAAATAAAACAGTCTTTCATTTTTGTACTTGTGAGAAACAGATGTTGTTTAGAAGGAGCAGATGGGTAACTCACATATGGCATGATTAATAAATCGTTGCTTTAAATTGGAACACTCAAAATAGCTCTAATTTTCACTAACCAAAATTTTGATGAGTGAAACTGAATACCTAAAATACAAACAAATTTTTTGAGTTAACTCTAAGAATTGTTCCTGCTTCTCACATTGTTGCCAAAACAGAAACAACGTGTTTTCTAATATCTCTGTTCTTACTATGGATCAGATACAGCTCACTTATTTGTAGAATGGATCCAATTGGCATTAGTAACGAAGAACAGGATTTGTTACAGTAGATTTCTTTGTGACTTCTGCAGCTTTCCCTTTAATTTATATTAGCAGAAAATATAAGAGGTTAGCCCAATAGGAATAAATCCACTGCAAGTCAAGAGTAGCACCGCTGAGAAGCCTGGATTAAGCAGATCCTGTTATACTTTCAAGTGCCTGGACTGCCAAGATTTTAATGCACTATGAAGGTCTGCCCACTGTTGTGTGAAGTTCAGCATGCATGTGTAAGTCTTTAGTAGAGGCAGAGACTCTGGAGTTAACAATTTTCAGAAGCACTATATTTTGTCCACTTCCAATCCTCCTGGAAATTTGCTGTATTTTTTTTTTTTCCAAATCCTCAGCTTGCGTAATCCTGAAGTCACACAGAAAGGGGCCCACTGACAGCTCTGGCCTTCCTCTTATGGCTTACAGTTATTTGCTATGGAGCCTCATTTAATCTAAGCGCTTTATATCTGTGTAGTGGAAAAATCATTCCCTGGAGATGAAAATCAGTCTCCTTAAGTGCTGACAGGCAGCAACACAGAAATTAAAATTCTGATTTCTTACCTGATTTAATGTTTCAGATCCTGATTTTTTTAAGGCATAAAATGAAAGAGTCATATAGAAGTTTAAATGGAAGTTCGAAGCAGAGACTTGAAATGCTTTACATCCAAAAAGGCTTGGGACATGTTTTCAAAATGTCAAAATATCTTTCTGGCTTGCACCATAATATGTCTCCTCAGCGTGTTTTCTTCTCACAGCACTCCCGTTCTGATCACTGTTCTGATAAAATACAGTTCCCTTGGTGTTTCTCTGGATGTCTGTGAAGGAGAGCGTGGTTGAGCGCGTGTTCGTTTTTATTCACGTGACTTCATGTTCACACAGATGTGGGCTGCCCACCGATTACATCGACACAATTTTTCTCCAGGACTGTCTTCCTAGTGACATTTTTTACGAGTACCCCTTCTGATTGCTCTGGTTCTTGCCGTGTCTGGCACACATACTTCCATATGAGCTCATAGGGCTAGATTCGCCTTCTTCGCTGTACGCCAAACAACCTCCTTCTTACCCATTTCTTCCCTCTGGTCTGACCTCATCCTCCCCACTCACATGGTTTCCAATCCAAACTGCATTTACATCCGGCAGTTATTTTTCTTTTAATAATATTGCATCTCCAGCAGAGCTTTAGCACTTCTTCCCGTTTGATCTCTAGGTTCTCAACCCCTTATACCTTTTCCTGCTTTCTTCCTCCCCTTTTAATATGTTTAGTTACCTGTCATAGCTCTGTGCACAGTGTCAGCAGCTGATAATTTTCATGCCCTTTACCTATCTATACGCATTATAACTACACCAAAATATGCATATAAATGTAGTCTGCATTTTCCTTCCTGTGGAATGCATTGTGTACTATGATTTTGTCAGTGTTATTCCTTCCTAAATTTATTACCAGCAAACTAAGGAATCTTTCGCGGTTGTTCTTGAAAGCCTGTAATTCTACTAGTATCTTCTGTACCCAGCAATGAGTAATTATTAAAGTCAGAACAAATCCAAGCACACTGAACACTTCTTCCAAGCACATTGAACACTTCTTCAGACAAGTGGTTTATAATGCGTGTCATCAGTGAGTGTTTTCAGTAGTACAGCGTATTTTCATGTGGTGAACACTCACCCTCATAAATGCCCTGCCACTTTCAGTAGGGTGACTCTCTGGGAGTGAGAACTTCCAGAGTAAGACATATGACCCATCAGCCATGTGTGTATCAGTGATCTCACTTCAAGCATTGAAGCTAATTGTACACCAAATATATGTGCTGGTATAAATACCCAGGTGAGAGGGAGAAATAAAAATGTTTGTAAGACAGGGAACCTTAGTTTCTAAAAACCTCCCATGTCATGCATAGAACAGTATTTAGATTGAAACAAGAAAGAAGTTTTAAGGACACATGCTTTAGAACAAAATTTTTGTTTCATTCACCTATATATTATATTTATATATAATTACTGAAACCACGGTGATAACCTAACGCGCTGACCATTACTGATACGCGAGATAACTTTTTTGTTTTCCCTTTTTTCTTTCCCAGCAACTACAGTGCACTGTTAGGAGTGTGGATCTATGGCTTTTTTGTGGTGATCTTGCTGGTACTGGACCTTTTGTATTATTCGTCAATGAACTATGATATTTGCAAATTTTACCTGGCACGGTGGGGAATCCAGGGAAAGTGGATGACACAGGGCCAGAGCCGATGGATTAACCCTGCTCAGGATCCAGGCCAAGTACAGGCACAGCCTCGGCCAGAGACACAGCCTCAAACCCCGCCGCAGCCTCAGACATCACAGACAGTGCACACGTTAAAAGGAGATGCTTTAAGCCCACCCCTGATGTCTTTTCAGAGTACATCTGCCTGGTAAGTGAAGCCATATTGTGATATATTTTTTGACGCTCTTGTTTGATAGTGTGAACAGTCACCTGTATTTGGAAGTGCCTGCAAATTCAGGCTGAACGGCGCCACTTCTAGCACCTATTTCTTTATATTATGAACGGTCTTACAGAATTACTGCTTAGGAGTGATTTTTTACTCTAGAATATATTAAGTCATGTTTTAATGCTGTTCTCAGAGAAATAGGTGCTGCCATTTTTCAGTGCTAAATAGTTTTACTACTCTGTGGTACAAATGAACTATAAATCTTGGTACTACATGGATTATTATAAAATCAGTTTTAATTTGGTGTTGAAGACTAATTGCTACGTATGTCTATGTATCTGTTGGTCTGGTTTTAAAAGATTGCGTAAATAGCAACACTGAAATAGCTTCAACGTGAGATGTCACAAATCCGCACTATTTGTGGCATGAGACGCAGAAACAACATAAAAACCAGGTTATTTTTTTTATATGCATAGCCAAAAAAGCATAGCTTGATCTCATTTGACAGTGTGACACAAGTAGGCTACTGTAAAGTTAAATGCTACAAAACCAAACCACCACCTCCCCCCCCCTAAAAAACCCAGACCAAGTGGGAGCCAGGTACTTCAGGAGCAGGCAGAACATGCGGTGTAGATAGAAGAAACTAAACACTGACAGCCATGGGACAAAACGACATTGAATGAGTTTGGATTGTTTTTACCAAAGAGAACAGAAGCAAAGCAAGAGAGCTGAGTAAAACAATGCTCTGAGTAAGGTGTCAAGAGAGGCAGGGACTTTAATCTTGGCAAGAGAACATTTGGAAGGGGGCAGAGAGGGTACAGAGTCACCAGTGTGCTGTAGAAGTGTTCCAGAAAACTGAGTGCGGAGTTTCGGCCAAATAAAGTGATCCAAGAACGAGCAGGGTGACAAAGATGACAGCGGTTCCTAAAGCTGTAGAACGTGCAAAGCCACAGCGTTGGTCTTGGTCGGAAACCTCTGGGTAGCACTGTGGTGCAGATGGGATGATGACAGCAGTAGTCCTTTTATTTCATAACTTGCTCTTTGATTTTAAGTGTAAATCTAGAGCAAATAGGGTTGAAGATTTTTTGTAATAGAAAAGGTAGCGATAGTTCGACCAAGGGCAAGGATCAGTGAAAGAGGAGGTCGTTTGGCACAGTCGCTGGTACTGGATGTACCCAGCGCAGATCAGACTTGAAGGATCCTTCTAGCAGGCCTTGTCCAAACAGAAGACCCTGACAGCGCTGCTTAAGATAAAGACTGGCTTGGGCTTAGTTATAAGCACTCTACTTTTCATGTCCTCTTCTCTCCTTTTTTCGTCTTCTCATTCCTTCGGCTTTTTTGCACATCGATTTCCCAGTCTTCAGTCAGAACTGCCATAGAGGTTAAGACCAACATTTGTAGTACAATAATTGTATTCTAGCTTAGTACACGTGTGTGTGCCCATTACATAAAAATGTAGTGACAGCATGAATATATGTACACATATATATAAAAAAAAATTTCCTGGTTATATCACTTGGTAGGTCTGCCATACAACTACAAATTAGAAGAAAATGATCAATAATTCTTCAAGTATTCTTGGTCACTTTTCATTACTGACTTTCGTTGTTCTGTTTCTTTGCTTTTTTCGAAGCGTTAAGCGGGGAATGTATGTTAGGATCAGGTGAGCGTATTCCATATGCTCCTTCTCCTGTGTTTGCAGGAGATGAGCATTGATAAGTCACTCCAGTAACCCTCACCCCTTCCCCCGTGAGCCGTCTGTCTGTGCTCCCCTCAGTTCCCACAAAACTGTTTCTTTTTTCCCTAATCCTTTCATTGCTCAAGGGAAGAAATAAGTGGATGTTTCTGTAGCAAAACCATACTTATCCCTTGTCTTTCAGCATGTAAAACACTACAAGAGATGCCATATTTTCAAACTTATAACCTGCACCTTTTGAAACTCACAACCCCTTAACTAAGCACACAGATGACTCTGTCTGAGTTGGAGACATAAAAAAATAGCAAGGGAAAGGTAGCAGGCACTGGTGATCACAGGCAAGTTGAGCATGTGAAAGACGTTTTTGAGTAAACAGCACCCTCAAAAATGACAGGCTGGTGTACTACAGCAATTGCTAAGACAGTGGGGAGTAAGAGGAGGTTGTCTGGCTATTTATTTCTCTGTTAGATAATCTGCAGGTTATATACATGAAAATATGGTAATTGTGCCACATCATAGAAATTAAGCTTAGTTTCAGAGTCCCGTTCTGCTGCAGTCTGTATCTGATGAATGACCTCAGCAGTGTCTTCTCAAAACGTAATCGTACTATCAGTGAAGAAGTGCAATGGAGTTACTGGATCTGTAATTTCCATCACTGGTTTTAAAATTGCCTACTCTGTTAATATCTTTTTGTATTTTATACCTGAATTTCCATTATTCTAGATGATGACACCAACCTCTTAGATGCTTTGGTGGCAGCAGATTGCCAGTCTATGAAAATCAGCTTTTCAGTTTGTATTGACGTTTTGTATGTGTCCTAAACTTCTCCCAGCTTTCCCCTCCATAGAGAAAATAAGCATTTTTCTTTAGAACCCCACAGAGACACTTCTGTGTGTATATATTGGTGATACCGTGCCATAAGAACAGTTCCTGTTTACAGATGAGCTTTTTGAAGATACAAAATAGATTGTTTAATCCTGTGAGATATGCATATATCCCAGGGCATAAAAAATACTGTTAAAATCATTTTCCAAAACAGTTTGCAAGTTTTCATGGTGCCAGCTGTTGCTGAAGTTGTTAGCTTCCTGTGCTGCATTCATCCTAATACAATTAGAAAAGATGCCCGTTCTAGAAGGCACTACATGGTGATAATAGGAGAGTGATGCTTGCACATCAGTAATCTCAGCAACACCGAGGACCTTAGGTATCCTTACTGCAGAGAACTGACAGTGTGAGAAACTATCCCAAGAAAGATGGCAGGATTACCCTCTAGTTTGTAAAGCAGTTTGGGATCTTCCTGGAGGAAAAAAAAAAAATGTAAGGTTTTTTTTTTTTTTATCATTTCTTGTCTTGTTCTAGTTTAAATGCTGTGAATTGGCAATGAAACCAATGGCTGAAACAGATACATCAGGGAGAAAAATCAAGCAAGGCATAGCGTACAGTGGGTAGAACCATCCCCAAGATGTTTAAAGATTTTGTCGTAGCAGATCGCTTTATTATTTAGTTGAGACAAAGAGGACCATGTATAGCCATAACATAACTATAACTAAAGAAGTCTGGAATCCATTATACGCGCTGCTGGCCGCTCTGCAGAGGGCTTGCAGCGTTGCGCGAGGACAGGAAGGAAAATCATTCATCTCGGAAACATCAAGCCCGAGTTAGGATCATGTTGCTTCATCATGTAGCGTATGGATTTCGCGGCCCAACTAATGTTGATTTCTTCTTTAGTATGGAAACCATCTGAGGGCTGTCCAAAGGCCTGTGTGGTCTGAAGGTCCTGCTGGACGTACCTTCCGCAGCACAAACACCGTCACTGACTGCAAGTCAATGAGCCTAAACGGTTGTGGCTGGCCTGGCGGTAGCTGGGCCCTTCCGCGCTCACTGCTCCGTGCACGAATCTGCAGGCTGGTCACCCTGAGCAAGCTTTTAGCAGCTGGAGATCAACCAGCAACAAGCAGCAGGCAAATCATTACTACTGCTCAACACAGTACAAGCCAGAGGGGCGATAAAATGAAATATTGTCAGTTGAGGAATCATAATCCTGACTACTGGAAACACTTATTCTCCGAACCACGGGAATATTGTTAATTAATAATGACTAAAAAAGGTCAGCCTAGCAAGGAAGATCACGTAAGAGGAAGCGTGGGCCAGGACAGCCTGGCAGAGCTTCTCCAGATTCTCTGTGGCTGTGCTGTGTTCCAGAGGTGAGGGGAACAGATCAACGTAACCTCTCTGGTGATGTCAGACTCCTCCCCACCGCCATCAAGGATGCACATCACAGGGAATACCGTCCTGAAGTCTAATGCTTGCCTCTCTGTTCCCTGCCTTTCTGCACAACAGCACGCAGAGATGTCTGCTCTGTATGTGATCATGAATGTTATGCGGCGTGACTCGCGGTTTCGGAAACCTGCGTGTTGTCCGGAATCAGGACCAGTGCCAGCCCGGCCCGTGCTTATTTCCTTGCTGCAGTTGGAATGGGATAGACAGAGGCAAGTCCAGTTTACTGCCCCTTGTTAGGTGTTGCAATCCGCTTTCGCTGTGCATTTCTCTGAGTCAGGCTGTCTTTCAGACAACACATAGAGTAGTTTTTAACCAGTTGCTATTCACCTGCTGCTTGACACCTCTTCAGATGACTACCAAAGCACTTATAAGCAAAGAGAGAAAATAGCCTATAAAAATACTGGCTGAGTTTAGAAACCAGCAGGTGACTGAGCATGGCCACAGCAACTGTGCAGAGAACACAGGGAATAAATGCTTTGCTGGTGGCTAAAAAGGCTACCTGAAAGAATTCCCTTTGATACGAAATTTTGACACAGGATACAGACTATCACTGGAGCGAAATACCCGCATTGGGCAGGTTTGCTGCTTCGTGATTTCTAGGAGCTGCGGATGCAGCCTGGCCTGTCTCGCCTAGCCCGAGACCTTGGCACCGAAACGGGCCGGCTGTGCAGCGTGAACCTGGCCGTAGTCCACCAAAAAACATCAGGTGCTGGGATGGCGGGAGGGTTTTGTGCAGAGGCTGCTCTTGATACAAGGTATTTACAGTAACAAAGTGAACAACATCTGCCTCCTTTGAAAATAAGAAAGATCTCAAACTTACGTTTGCAAAATCACTGCAGTAAACAGAATACGATGATACTGTTGTAAAGATGCGAAATTTTGCATCATAGGGCAAAGCATAGTTTTTACTTCCAGCCCCTACTAAATATGGCAAACCAGAACACCAATGTCTTTTTAAAAAGATGGAAAGAAATAAAATTGAATACTCATATAGTGCTTTTACGAAAGAACTGTCTGGGAACTAACATCATCTGGAGAATCTATCTGGAAACAGACATTAGGTGTGTTGGGCAACAGCTACCATTATATACGCCCCTCCATTCCTTTCAAAATACATTGAGTTAGAAGAACAGATATTGTTGAATATGTTTTCTTCTAAATATTCTTGTCTGTTTGCTAGAAACTGCGTAACTGTAAAAACAGAAATCGCTTAAGACCAAAAGCACAGCTAAGGAAATCATTTTTTGCTCCTAGAAGAGCCAGATTCTGAAACTCATTTTGTGTTCCATGTCCCATCTCCTGCCTGGCCTGTTTGATGCCAGGGCAGGAGACCAACAGCACAAACACCAAACACCTCAAAATCTGCAGTGCTCCCAGTCTTGTTGCCTTGCCTCAGTACTAGAATCATGCGAATAAATAGGAAGATTTAGTTTTGGTTTTTAGCATTTGTATTTAAAAAATTGAAGCTACGTAAGCTAGAGTGCTTTCTTTCTTCCTTGCATTTAGAAATTCACTGTTAGCATGTGAAGTTAAACCCATATGCAAGGTTTCTGTCCACCTCAGTCCGAACAGAGGCAATCTTTGTGTGTGTTGATAGACACTGCATCTTTTGCTGATACATATGTAATACATATTGTTCATTTCATGCCTTATTCTCCTTTTCCTTTTGCTCTGTAAATTATAGACCCCATACTGCAACATTTATTTCTCTACATTCTTGTTAACTGCAGGTGCATTACATACGGGCTGATTGATATTCCCTGTTTAGATGTTTCTCGGCCTTTCCATCAAGTTGGGACTGTCACATTCATCAGCTTCAGGAAAGTCTTTCCTTGAAATGGACTGTACAGTTGAAGTGATTTAACTTAAATGTGGTAGCGAATTGTCAGAAAATAGCAATTAAAAGAAAAGTGAGTACTTAAAAGGTTATCTGAAGACTATTGCTAAATGAACTCTGCACACTGAGAAATGAAAGCTAGCAGACATACTGGAAACCAGTTCTGAACATCTTCCATATTTAAATTTTCTCATAGATTTCTGAGTAGAATTTTTTGCAGCGAGATCATTACCTCATCTACATTAGAACAAATCCAGAGTAACACTGCTAAAGTAGCAGATAGCAGCTCAAAATTCATGTGAAATCAGAAGTCTCCGATTCAGCGCACAGTTGCACCGCGTAGTGTCACACACTATAGCATCACCCACAGCAGTAAGTGCAACGTCCCAGATTTTGTCAGCTGATTCCATCCTCTCTGTCACAACGGAAACCACTTAATTTTCAAAGACTCTGTAGTTACTTTAGTAGTTGCAAAACTCCTACCCCTTACATCCTCTTAGGTGCCAGATGCTCAATAGTAATTGTAATAGCACATGCACATTTTAGACATACTATGTATGCACTGAAAAATAAAATAGCAAGGTTATTCTAAAGCTCTTCACTTCGACTCTGAAGTATCACAGAGAAACTTTAAAACAGCCCCAGCCACTCAGCAAGCCCAGCCGAGCGCCGCAGCTGAGCTCCACACCCTCAGACCTTCACGCAGCCTGGCCATTTCTCTGAATAGCACATCAAAGGTGTCCAGGCTGACTGATTTCACTGTCACTTTTTCATTTAAAAAGCGAAGTCAGGAGCTTCCAGTCACTCCTGATTTAGATCTGTGAATACAAATGTAACTGAAAATCAGCGTCGTTGTCTCTGACGTGCTTTGAAGAGTCGCTGGGTCTAGAGTAGCAAAGGCAAAGGTACGAAGCAGTGAGTAGCTCCCATGCCTTGTATTGAATTATGCAGTCTCAGCTGTATTAAGCTGTAACTGTCAGGGACCTAAACTTCATTATATTGAGAAAACTCAGCTAATTGCCTTTAGTTTTCTAGAAACTAAATAAGGCAGATGGACAAGCAAACGACAGGGAGAATAAACAGCATCAGCCAAAGACACTGCAAGTGGTAGAAGAAATAAAAGGGGAGGTGTTCAGCAGCTGGAGTTAATTATCTAAACAGCCAAGCCTTCCTGTGTTTATGCAGAGTTGTAACAGGATTTCCAAGTAGGAGATTTAGTGCAACTCAGAGTTCTGAACTGAAAGAAAACACTTTTCAAAAAAAGGGAAAAATAGAAGAGAAAAAAAACGATGGGACAGAATACTGCCCACCTTAAGTACGGCTACGCCCCGGAGAACTACTAAAAACACCTGCAAAGCAACTATCTGTGTACACTCGGTGCTTTTAACAGAATTGAGAATGAAGAAGAGGAAAAAATATAAGAGTCTCTGAAGTAAAATCCCATTGCTTTCAGCGTCTTGGAAAATCAACTCCCAATGTATATTTTGAATGTCAAGAAACAGATAACTCCCTAACTCAAGGAAGATCAAGCAGGTAGTAGAGCTGAAGAGCATGTACAGACCAATTTATCATTCTCAGAGTTATTATTACACAAAAAGCCATGTGTAATAAATAGTCCTTTTTTTTGGTTGCAGAAGATCTTTTAGAGTATGCTCCAATTTCCCTATGAAACAATGGCATACCGTGGAATACGAGACAGTGAGGCAGTCATCAAAAGCTTATGCTGAATGCATGACCGTAAATGGCAACAGTGTCAGATAATTATTTGCAATGAGAGCTGAGGTCAAGGATCTGCCACGTTACTGTTATTGTCACTGTTCCCTGATGAGATCATGGCAAAGAGAACTGCAGGAAGCAATTGGGCATTTCATCAGAAAAGTGATTAAACATGTTTGTGTGAGCTCGGTTTTATAACGGTGTTTCACTGCCCCGTTGAAGAAAAGGCCAGCAATTAGACACAGTCAGTCTGTTCATCACTAGGAAGATATCAAATATGTAGCTGTTTAATCTTCAAAAGCAAAAAAGATCAAAAGGCGTTGAAATTTGAGAAACAGAGTGATTTTACTGTTCATTAAGTCGTGAGAGAATGCTGATGTCAATCAGCAAACAGTTTTCAAGAACTTAAAAGGTTTTGGAGAAGTTACATGATCAACACTGTCGTAAATACATATACACAGATATCTACAACCATAATCGTGAGGAAAATCTGTTCACTGTAGAAGAAGCATGCCTCTGAAAAGAATTGAAATCCACAGTGAAAAGTTCTTGGAAATCAGAAATGCTAAAGAGATAAAAGCAGTTTAAGACATTAAATAGCAAGAATATGACAAATGCCACTGGAACACAATTAGAAATGCTGTTAATGTTCGTCCCATGTCACGTGATAACATGGTCCCAAACCAGAACAGGTGAGACACATTACTTTGAACATCAGAGAAACCAATTTAATCAGCCCAGCACTACGTAGCCTCCACAGAGCAGCATCAAAGGAATAAGTGGTGGAATCCGGGCGCGCATCGTAAAACACAGGAGGGTAAAAATAACTGTGAAAAGTGGTTATGTGTGAAATAAATAGGCTACCTCACTTCCCAACAGGGTCATCTGTTTGCCGGTGTTTGTATGTCGTGGTAGCCTTTACTTAGATTCCAGAGAGTCTCAAAGGGGGAGCGATTGCGGAGACATAGCGATTACAGGAAGCGTTCAAAGCCGCGCTGCAGAGGCGTTGGCGCAGCAGTCCCTGCGATCGCCTGGCAGGACCGTGACCAGTGGGTTCAAACCTGAAAGGGGACAGGGTCCAGCTACAATTTTTCTTGCTGAAGGATCGGTGCTCTAGTGCATAATAGAGTAGTTTATGCACAAAGGCCCCTGTGTCGTTACGGGAATTGTGCGTATTCACCAGCTAATCCTATCTCCGAGCGGAATTCTGTGTTGGAGCAGTTCCTTGCAGTCATTACAGCAATGCTGCTCTGAGAGCTGACACACGCTACACAGGCTGGCTTCTTTCTGTTGAAAATCAGCACTATCATGTAGCAGCGTGTGGAAAAGTAATTGCAGTGAGCTTCATCAAAAATTACAGTAAATTAATTAAACAGTCATTAACTATATTCTACATTGATTAGAGATACAGATTTTAATCAGTCACGCAGACAAGGGAGGCAAATTATTTTCTCTTGCATTCCCAACTTCTCCTCTCTGAAAAGTGATGAGTCACAGGGAGCTGCTGAGCCCAGCGCCTTCTATCACTTCTGCTAGCAGCTCAGCTCCCGCACGGTGTCACCTAAAAAGTTCTAAAGCAGCTGTGACTGGACCGCAGCTGGGGCTCGCCCTTTTCGATCCCCAAGAACCTCCCAAACTTCTCTTACGCTGCTGAAGTTAACAACCAGAATCACCTAGAAAAATGCCTGCTTGATTTGCATTGTGGGATATTTTAAAGAGATTTACATGAGGGGCTGGGGGCTGACTTGTTCTTTTTTTACCGTTCACTGAAGCCTCTCACAGCAAAAATGGCTTCCCAATTAAAAAGAGCCCCGCTGTTTGCGTGAACAACTGGAAGGCGACAAAGATGTGAATGCGTTTTTGTGGATTTGTCAAAAATACAACCTAATTGTGACGCTATTGAAAGCAAAAATAAATTTGGTTCAGCATCTTGCAGACTCTTGCTCAGATTGACTCTTCCTCTATTTTCTATGGGAATACATAAAATAAAAGTAAAAATACCTGAAGCACTCCAGTAGCCATGCCAAATACTTACCTCAAGCAAGTCCACAGCGTGGTGGAATGGGCAGGTTTTGGAGGAGTTGGAGACAAGTGAAATAACAGAAAAAGAGCTTGTCAAGCATGAGGATAGTGACGAGAATAATCCCCATCTGTCCATTATAAGTCCGGATCTTCCAGGGTTGCGCTAATAAATTTCACCTGTGTGGACACTCTGTGCCTTATTTTCTTTCTTCCTTTATTCCATTTAGATTAGCGCAAACATGGTCTAGAATGTTTAAAAAACAAAATTAGTGAAAATTAGCTAGGGGATGGGCTGGCATTTCCCTGTCTCTCTTAAAGTCAGTTCTCGTGACCACTGGTTATAGCTGCATTCGGCGCTGTTGTTATGTACTAGAGAAGTAAATGAGTACTCAATAGTCTGTGGTGTGTTTACCCACACAGTGCTTAGGTGAGATAGTCAAGTTCTGTTACTGCCACTTGACGGATGAGACCAACAAGCTTATCTGGTTACTGAGGGCCACACTGCAAGTATTTGACAGTACTTCCATTATTGTAATTTGTGTAAAATTTTGTAAATTTTGTGATACTGTAAGAGCAAGAAATTGCCCCCACCCCCAGTTTCATACTGCAGCTCCCAGAGGATCGTGCCTCCTTTGCGTCTAGGAGGCAGTAATCCTGGGACTGACGAGGCGTGGAGAAGTCTGTAGGTTTGGGCTCCAGCACTCCCAGGTTCAGCCTGCGCTACACACAACCATGTGTGAACGCTGGTTCTTCTAGCTGGTTTTGCACCTTACCTAACATACTATGAGGACACCATACGGAAACACACAAGCAGATTTCCTCCCACCACGCAGCATGTGGTCTAGTGCTTTGGAAAAGTTCTGGTAGACTGTCAAAGAGAAGAGGAAGGGGTCATTAAATGATTCACAAACTGTTGGCATTGCGTCTAGCTTCTACCTATGTCTCTCCCATAGTTCTATAAAAATTTTCAAAGATCAGATATACAACAGGCTGTAATCTAGGTCTTGTAGACTGCACTCTGCACTGGTATCTGAAACTTCGCACGCCAACCTGGACAACAAAGTTCCTGCCTCGCAACACGAAGATTGCGCGTTTTATGTTACGTAGTAGAAACAGGGACTTGAGGTTCAGGTAATGGCACAGCTCTGCTGTTCTGTTGTGGGCATCGCTGATACAGAGCATCCTGGAACCGTCTGAAATACCCACTAATACGATAGGTAACGACCCACCATCAGTTTTCTACACAGTATCACGGCTAAGCAAGCTAACGAAATTCTGGAGTGTATAAAGAGGAGATGCCTGTTAGAAGTAGGGACCTGTTATCTCACCAGCAGCGGAGAGACTTGTAGAGGGAAACATCACCTTCACTAAGGCCTGTGCAGAAAAAAATGTAATGGCAGATGGGAAAGCATTCAGAAAAGCGCTGCAGAGCTTATTTGACGTTTGGAAAGTCTGTCAAACTGTGAGAAGTTTAAGAAGCTCAAGGCTAAAAGAACATTAAAAGGCAATTTGATCCCAGTGTGTGAATTCTTCAGGGCAAGGAGATTTCAGATAATAGAGGACTGTAGCAAACAAAACCAGAAAAAGATGCAATACCGGCAAGATCAATTTACACAAATCTTGACTGGCGATAAAGAGCAGGATTAACCTCAGTCAACGCAGCCATCTACAAGTCAGGCACCTACTAGTTATTTAGGCATCCTCGCTAGCACACTGAAAGAGGCGTTTCCAGAGGCCTAATTCATCCCACCTCTCTTAGGATGGATTCAATCACTTTGAAGCTTCCCTGTATTGATGTGTTGTCATTGTGCTGGAAGGTGAGCTTATACAAGTCACTAGCATTTAACCAGCTGAAGTTTGACAGTGGGATTCATCTCACCTAAGTGTACATTTCTTTTCAAAGTTGTCAATTCACCAAGAAAATGTCTTGAGATGCAGCAGAATACCTATTACTTGTGATTTTAAAACTGGCAAGGGGGCTTGTGGAGTATAAGCAAGCAATTCACTGGATGGGAAGCTAGGTCTGCACAGAAGGCCAAACTGAGGACCCTAAGGAGGACGACTCTTTAAAATCTGATTTAGCTGGGGAATGCATTCCCAGAAGGCTCACACCAACATCGGTTTTCACAGAATCAGAGAATCATTTAGGTTGGAAAAGATCTTTAAGATCAAGTGCAGCTGCAAACCTAGGACTGCCAAGTCCCCACTACACTATGTCCCTCAGCACCACATCTACGCCTTTCAAACACCTCCAGGGATGGTGACTCAACCGCTTCCCTGGGCAGCGTGTTCAATGCCTGACAGCCCTTTCAGTGAAGAACTGAATCCCGTCCATCGCAGAGGCAGCGGCAGCGCTGCCCTTACTGCTTTCAGGGATGCACTGGTCTGTCAGTCAGGATTGGCAACGCTTCGTCCAGACTCTCTCAAGCCAGGAAAGCTGTGGGTTGGCTCAGGTCTTGGATGAGCAAGCAGTTACAGCACCCAGTACTTCTTGATAAACGGCTGCACTTCACACATGGTTTTTAAAAAGCATCTCCATCAAGATGAAAAGCTGTTTGACTTACAGCCCGCTTCCAAAATAGAAAGAAAACTGGGAGTTGTTTTCTTCGGGGAAATGCTGATGACACCCATGAAAAGTTATTTGACTTTCTTTAAGGTTGCTTGTGGGTGAACACTGAATGAGTGCTGCAAAAAGAGTGCTCCAACAATTAGCTCATTGCAGGGCTTCTCCATCAAGTCTTCTCAAACTGGTGACATAATGATGCCTTGAGTTATCTCCCTTACTCATCTAAGACAATGTCAACGCCGGCTGAGACAGACATATTTCCAGACTCTCTATTTCCACCTCTGTGGTCTGCATAGCACTGAATATTTTGTGCACCACTGACTTCCGTAGATTTTAAAAAGTGACACTAACAAAGGATGACCCAATTTCAATGCGATTGGACTAAATTCCACAGCTCCATAACAGGCTTTGCATATGCTTTGTCCAAAGGGTCTGAGGACACGTGCTTTCGTGTGATTCCTCATGTAAGAGAGGCAGCAGGCTGTAATGACCAAGCCTCACCTTTCCAACCAGCAGGCCAGCGAAGGCCACTGTTTCACAGAATCACAGAATCACAGAATGGTAGGGGTTGGAAGGGACCTCTGTGGGTCATCTCGTCCAACCCTCCTGCTGAAGCAGGATCT
>Ga0181612_154758_pt1 | contig 19047 bp, 11 predicted proteins | sample HoacroProtozoa21_FD_119630 | JGI IMG/M metagenome (GOLD analysis project Ga0181612, IMG submission 119630) | Hoatzin crop microbial communities from Cojedes, Venezuel. Combined Assembly of Gp0051906, Gp0051904, Gp0051908 | reverse complement strand
GCAGGAGGGTTGGACTAGATGACCCACAGAGGTCCCTTCCAACCCTTACCATTCGCTGATTCTGTGATTCTGTGAGAGCGCTGAAAAGATATACCTGACTTGCCTTTGAGAATCTGCCAGAAGGGGCCAAAACCAGCAGAAAGGCACACAGAGAATGAAAGACAAAAATAAAAATAGTAGAGACCAGATCGTGACTATAACTAGGGGAACCAGCTTTCCAGTGAGACATACCTATTCCTGTTGCCGGCCTCGGTAGATGATTACGTATAGGCATCAGAGTGTCAGTGCCTGAACAATCTGTAAGTATTTTAAAAAAAGCTGAGTTAATTGATAATTTTTTCTTAAAAATGAAGCTAAAATTATACCTGGTCACAGCTGTCTCATGAGGTTTAAATCCCGTATTGATATCTCCCGACTTTTCTTGTTTTGTGGGGTCCCCAGCAGCTCCCTCCGCTTGGGACCAAAAGTTTCTAAGTCATCACCTCATTTACCTGACAGAAAGCTATGACCTACATTTTCAGCAGCACTTGTCTCACAGTGAAAAGCACCCAGAGCCATTACTGTTCTAGGTGACGCCACCTGAACGAACTGAGCTGGAAACCCCTAACTCAAGCAGAAACACAGTGCAAACTAACAGAAAAATCATGTCACTGCCAAAGACATCACCCAGACAAGCACACAAATTATTTTCCCAATATTAGGTGCTTCTGTGCAAAAGATTCTGCCATAATAGCACTTTCTTATAAGTGTGGCTTCAACCCAAAATAAAACATTTTCCCATTAGATCTATTCTGTTTTGATCTTAAGAGCCAGTGAACAACACAAAGCAAAGGACTGTACCATGGGGACTATGCACCCATGCAAAGGTATTTTGATAATATGAATGAGATAAAATGTAACTTTCTTACTACCTAAAATGTATTTCTAGTTTTTACAGAGTTATATCAGATCTGACATTTTAAATTATAAAATCATAGTCATATTATAATTAAAAAATAGAAATAATAGAATTTCACATCAAGTCCGACTGTTAATGCATTATGTCTTTTCATATTCACTTAATCCAAACCCTCCAATGTCATTAACATAAATGTATTTGTTATATGGGGCATATTTATCTTTTAACTCCATGGAAATGAGAAATAAATTATTAAATAAGAGCTCAAGACTGCAGTTTGCCCATCCTTTTACATACAAGAACACTGAGTGAAGCTCATATTTTAGAAAGAAAAATTTCAAATCTGGGCCCAGGTTTATGAACCTATCTGTAAAGCAGTTGCTATTTTTGTGAAGTCAGGCACTAAAAAGAAAGGGTCTAAACCCATTCATAGTTATTTTCTGAATTGTAGGTTTGAGTTTGTCTCGTTTATATGAAATATAAATTGCGTATAGCTATATCTGTCTATCTATATAAATAATACAGCCCCACTATCTTTAAACAGTAATAGCCAACAACACAAGAATAAACTCCAACTTCTGATTAAAGAGTACTTAATACTTTAGACTAAGTAATATTTTTACAAAACAGTTTTAAAGACTCCCTAAGAAATACATGTCCTGAGTAAGCCGGATGTGTGGGACGTGTCTTATCCCACAACATATTTCCTGTGATGTATTTATGAGTCTTATGTAGCTGTTCTTTCAGGTTTATAAACGTTCGGTGTATCATCAAGGGACAAAACAAGGATGTGCCCTAACTCCTCCACAGTCTTTGATAGTAACTGAACTTCCTGCTGTAAATGTACTTCATACACTTAGTCTGTGATGTCTGTAGGTGATGTTTTGTGATTCAAGTGCCTAAGGAAAAGTGTAAGAGACATGCAGGAAGAAATAAGGAAAACTCACTCCAAAACCACACTGCAAAGAAAAATCTATGTATTGTTTTGACCCATCCCTTCTTTCACTGTTAGGTAAAAGTCATGATTTGCTTTATTCAGCTATTGCAGATTTATGATTTATTACTAAGATTGCAAGTATTTCTCTTGCTTACCCTTCAGCCCTCAAAAAAAAATTGGATAACTAGTTCTTTTCAAAGATGGCGTTGTCTTAATGACAAATGAAGCCCATTGACTGAAAATAAAAAACCTCCAAACAACCCAACAAAAAAACCCCACTGCTTACCAAAATCACAGTGTATTTATAGGTGTCATTTGTTAACTGGTAACACAACTATTATCAGTTTAAGAATTGAGTGCCAGTAGCAATTATAACATTATTAGTAATGTTCAAATGCTATTAGTCCTCATCCAAGCAAATGCTAATCATCTGTTTAGATTTCGCTGTGGGAGCAGCCTGGTTCCTCTCTCACCCATGCACTCTTCTAAATGTATGTCATGCTTTCTGTGAAGAGCACATAAGACAATTAAGCCAGTTTTTCTTTTGAAGTTTTTGGCTGCAAGAAGTTTTAACACTCTTTTGATGAGATCCAGTGTTCCTACTGATATTTTATTAAGATCTTCCTTTGGCAAAAAACTCTCCCCATCCCCTTAGTCAAGACAATTCTGAATTTATAATGCTATTCCCTGATCACACAGCTCAGCCACTGAACTGCCATGTGGTTTTCAAGTGCCCCATGCTTTGCAAGTGCCCACTCATGGTACAATCCTCTTACTAGAAAGAAGAATTGGTGAGAAGTAAAGCACTCTTACTAAACCTGGGAAAGGCAGGAGAAGTTATATTTCACTTCTAATTGTATTTTCCTCCAGTACATCTTCATCTTCAGCCTGTGTCCAAAAGCACATGCTGCACATTTTCTGTTTTTTGCTGCAAGCTGCAGGCTTGGTTTACTCAAGCACTAGTTCCTAGGGGTGTGAAAGACACTTCATGCCACTTCTCCCAACCCATACTGCCCAAACAAAATTGGTCCTATCCCAGTTCTCCTAGCCCCTAATGAGTTCTCAGACCAATACACTGCAACCCACATCACTATACAAAAGCAAGGAGGAAAAGTGGTACCAGCCCTACAGTCTCCCACGCTCTGCTCTTCTCTGACTGCAGCTTCACAGTTTCCACCCTTGTTTTCCACCCACACAGCCTGATTAAATCACCAGATGCCAGCATGGTCCAGCTGGCCATCCCTGTTTCTCAAAAGAGGGCAGGTATAGTGGCAAGCATGCTGTAGGGGAGGCTGATGGGGAAACGCGGCAGGTGATCTCCCAAGCTGTGCTTGCACCATGTTTGGACATGCAGCATCCACCTCCAGCAGCAGCATGGCAGCCACCACGTTGCAAGCACTCCCAGAGGCCAGGTCCCATCATCCAAGCATTTCCGTCAACTCCAAATCACCACAAATGCAAGCTGGGTTGTCAAGTGTGGCTTTGTACCTGTGAAAAGTCCCAAGAAGGGTCACTGCTTACTGCCCCTTGTCACTTTGGCCATGTCCCTGATGGGCCACCAGTAGTTTTTGTGAGACCATACAGTCACCCAGATTAATTCAGAGAACACCAAGTCTTCAAAAAAAAACAAAACTGAAAGAAAAGAAAAAAAAGGGAGACTTTTCAGGTGGATCAGTTTCCTGGAATTTAAGTTAATCAGCTCCTCACACACATTTCTGAATAGGAATGCAGGTGAGCCAGAGGCAAAAAATTTCTTTGTCAAGGCTCCTGAGACTAAGTTAGAACTTAATTTTCAAAGCACTGCTGTTATGCAACCACATAATAAAGCATTTAACAATAACAGGAATTCTAATTAAGAAAAATGCACTTTATGCTCTAGCTCTTAAAATGAGATTGCATAGATTAAGAAAATTTGTCCCTAGCTGCCATACACAGAAAATGCTTTTATACATGGATAATCATTGTTCTGCATACCTAATATTTTAAAAACCAAAAGAACTAAAAAATACAGTTAAAAAGTATAGGAAATGTTTCTTACATCCAAAGGCAACGTCTAAAATCAGAAATATACACAAACCAATCAGTAGGACATATTTTTACTCCAAATTGTGCCAAAAAACCTATAATATAGGTATAATCAGAGCAATTATCCTCACACATTTTTCACATATATGCATTCACAAATGTGTATGTACAATGTACATTTGTGTACAATGTTTACAAATACAAATATTTATAAATAAGCTTCTTAAGGCAGAACGGCATCTGATTTGTCTTGCAGAAATAAGGCACTTCAGATTAAACAGTGGACCAGCTCAGAAGAACAAATTCCTGGCCTTGAAAATGCCAAATGCCTCTTGCGATGTTCTCACTTTGGTAGAAGGGAAGATACTGAATACTTGGCTGGAAACTTCTGCAGATGTTGTGGGCTTTACTTACGGTGTCAGGTAACACGGTGTAGTTTTAATACTGATTTGTTATTATGATCATCTTCTGTTATTTAAGATTTTAATCCTCAAGGACTGGTAAAATACATTTTTTCCACAATATTGTACATTGTATTTCAACACTGCAGTTCTGGGCATCTGTAATAAAACAAATAAAAAATAAAAAAATCGAAGACCAGTCAGCATAAAGCTTTGACTAAATTTTGCATAGATATACAATGTTGTAAAAGAGAGCTGATACTTGATACTAAATCAAACATTTCTTCCTAGAAGAGTTTCAGAACCTGAACAGTGTTCCAGTGGCTAGTTACACATTGAGTTGTAATGTGGCCTGGACTAGTATTTCACGTTAAATAAATGTCTATCCAAGAAAACAAACTGAAGAGGAAGACAAATGCCTTGTTTTACCCTATTATTCCAAATGCTGACAGAAATTTTGCTGTCAAAGCGGATGGGTCAGGCCTTTGACGTACAGTGGATTTTGTTCTCCTTTGTTTTAAGGAAAACATCTCTTTCTTTTCCACTTTCGTATGGAAATATTAAATCCGTGTATCTTACTTTCATGATATTTGACATAATTGGCCCAAATCTGAATTATTTTCTCTCTAAGGTTTACTTTCAATAAAATAGTATTTGTTTTCCATGTAAAGGGCCAAAGGACAATTTTAAACATGTTACCTAGGGATCCCACATAAGACAGATCACACAGTAGAAATTTAATGTTTTGCATAAAATTAATCATCTTGAAATGAAAACCAAGCCTTACTCTATTGCCTTTTACAATAGTTCAGGGATGCCATTAAAACGCCTTTAAAATCTAAGACTGCAATCATTAAACTATCTGTTCTTTTGGTTTGCATATCTAATAAATGCAAAGAGATTATTCAAATTTTTGTTTAGGTGATGTGGCATGGTAAAGAAGTTAAAAAAACTCCCCTGATTTTCTTTTTTTATTTATTTGTTATTAAATGTGCACTTTAGTACCCTCTTGTAGAACAATAAAGATCTCTTAATCTCCACATATCTATTGGTTTAAATATGATTACTATTGAAAATTTATAAGAGGTTTCAGAGGGAAATAAAAGAAAATACAACACCCAAACAACCAACACCAAATCAAATTATGTGAAAAAGACCAAGTCTTCCAAGTAAACAACATTATTTGGTGTAATTTTGCCCAACTATGAATAAGTCTCATTCACCTTCACATGCACTTATGTAGAGCAACCCCCTTTACGCAAACAGAAGCTATTTGATCCTGAATTTTCTTTCTTACTGAAAATATCAAAGAATTTTAATCTCCATACAGTCACCAACTTGATCTAAATTTACATCTTGTTTTTGTTTAAAATGGCTTATGTTCTTTTCTTACTTTTCTTTTTTTTGAGAAGGCTGTTACTTTCACTTTCAAGAGGTGTGATATACTGCTCTTATCTAAACATTTCCTCAGTCTTCTGTATAAATACATTTGGTAGTCTTTGTAAAATTTGAATAGACTTTGTTGTAAACTTTAGAACTCGATGCATGCTATTGTTACTCAATACAGAAATTGGCAATTGTTTTAATGAATTTTGTTAGGCTAAAGATAGATGCTGTGTGAAAGATGGGAAATATCAGAGTGAAGATTGTTTAAAACATATTGTCACTGGGTGACTGTTCTGACCTGAGAACTGCATGCTAACTACACAGTCTCATCAATGGATTTATTTTTTCATATTTATCAAGGCATCATCGGAATTCTCTTTCAGTGTATTGTCTTGAGGAAAGTGTTCTCTGCTTTATGCTACCCCAAATTAGTAGTGATACATAAAAATGTGGCTTACTCGCTGCTTTAACTCCATACAGGGTAGAGTGTGCCACTCCTACCTTTCGCAAATGCCACTCTGTTGTATGAGAGCTTTACCTGCTGCTTGGGAGCTACAGAAACAACCAAGGTCAAAGCGAAAAAGAATAGCAGCAGCTCTGTGTACCAGGCATCTGTTTCATGTCCTATAAACTGTAACATAAACAGAGTTTGCTTTTTCTGTAAACGTGCCTGTAATCATGTCTTCTTTATCTTTTGGCTTCTCTCTGTTAAAACGGAGCTCCTCTGCATCATTTGCTTGAATATATGTTATGAGAAATAATGGACAATGTTCCTTGGAAGTGCCCCCTTCAGCTTGTTTAAGTGGGAAGTAGCTCTCAGAAATGTAGCTTATAGCAGTGCATTGAATGCATGTACACACACTCACGTAAGCTCTGTGGCAACACTAATCTTCAAATAGGTGCTTAAGGATTTGCTTCAACTTTAAATTAAGATGTTTGGAGTTAGATCCCAAGTAGCTGCCTTTAGCGAGAGCTAGCTTTATTGGAGGTAACAACTACATAGACTTCTTCCCCACATGATTTCTGTTGTTACAAGCGACGCAAAAAGGAAAAGCTTTGATAAAATTCTCACCATTTTGAATTCTCTGTCGTTCAAATAAAAAATCTGCTCCTTCAGAACTTAATAGCTTCTGCCCTTATTGCATCTGTTAACTGTGTACAACAACATATAACCCCTTTAGACAAAATGAAACACCAGAAGAGCAACACGTGACCAGAAGAGCAGACAGCCATGCAGAGAGACAGCAGGGTCACAGCATAGCAGAGTGCAACCCATACACAGTCATTCCCCACTGCTGCTCCAAAATGAGCTGTGTGTGGTCTCTGTTTTGTTGCTCACTCACTGTGCAGCAGGTAGGAGGAGTAGAGGCTGTGAGATTACTGGCCACAAATCCCTGATGACGCAGGATGCTTTACCCACCTTCTTCACCAGCAGACATAACTGCAAAATGAGCACATCTCATATTTGGGGTTTGGGCATTTTGTGTGGTGAAAGAGAAAAGGAAACTTGTTTCTTGCTCTGCTCCCAAACCACTGCAACACCATGATTGGGTTTTGCGCAAGCTGGGCAACAGTCGCCATGGATGTAATTTGTTACAGTATTTTCTACCTGTCCTGAGCTAGCCATGTGAGGATTTGACATCATTCTCAGATCAAACCCTCTCAAAGGGTAACAAATGTACAAGTGTACAAACAAGGGCGTCTGAAGCTCTGTCAATGATGATTCCGTTTAATAATTTTTTCACCACAAATGGAACCCTCTGATTTTAAAAAAATAGATTATCTCATCTCCCTCTCTGGGACTGGTCAGACTCTTGAGACAAAAGGTTTTCTTTTGATCATTGTCATTATTTACTACATGTACTTTTGCTCTTCATTGGGAAATTAACCGTTTACTCTGCTGGTTTGAAACTGGAAAATACATAAGAATGGTAGAAAGACCCTAATTCTCTCTAAGATCCAATGTACCTTAAACATTCAGGATATTATGTTGCTACCAAACAGTTAGATTTAGGCCAATGTGCTAGGCCTTCTGAGATTATAAAAGCATTCTGACCTGGAATTTGATAATACAGGGATTTTTAATAGCAGTTCCTGTAGCTGGCAAAATATAATGTGTTAACATGAACATGCCAGGACACTTCTTTTTGGATATTAGATGGATGTTGGGGAAATTATTTGGAAATTATTTACAGCATGCTTTCAAACAGTATAAATCACCTTCAACACATACATAGCAATTTACCCTAGCTGCTTTGAAGTAAATGAATGGGATGATAAAATATCTCTAGCAATTACCTGTTTGACTCTGATTTACTATGTACATATACAAATAAGGAGAAATTCAATATAGTAGTAAGAAGAAAATGAATATTTTATTACTTTAGATTAGACACTTAACTGGTGAAGACATCAGTACTGTAATATTCTGCAGCTATTCTACTTCATTTGGAAAGAAAACTGTGAATGAAAAAGGAAGAGCAAAGTTATAAAGGGTATTTTCTACATAAGGAAGACTGCCTCAATAGAGTACAAATTTGAGGCCTTTTAAATGCTTGCTCTAGCCTTGCTAATCTTCATGCTCCAACTTCTGTTTTGTTTTCTGTGAAAACTAGGAGTAGCCATTTCACACTTACTTGCTCTAACTTACTTCAATAAAATGTATGGTGATAATTAACTACCATTTATCATAACTAGGCTACCGTGCAAACTATTCTCTGTCTTTACCAAATGTGAGTTGAATATTACAGCAAGATGTGTTTCTTATCAAACATTGAACATGCAACTTGAAACAGAGCAGAAGAAAACGTGGGAGAACATACTGTCCTAATGAAGACTAGAAAAGAAAATCAGCTTTCACATATGTTCACTTTTCTCTTTTCACTGAGAATGGGAATAGTTTCACAAAAGTTTCACTGAGAACTGATGATTGATATAGCAAAAGATCTGATCTAGCATTAGAAGGCAGATTTGTCAAACACAGCATTTTGTGTATATTTGTGGCTCTTTTTCTTGGCTACAATCCTAATTTCTTATTAATTCATTGTTAAGCCTCTCATATTCGTGAATCCATGAATGGCAGCTGAAAGAATAAAACCCATTGGATGTGGTGAAACTCATAACAAATTGCCCCACATTGGTGTTACTGTAAGGGTCTCAAACGAGTGACTGTTTTTCCCAGGTATAAGAATTTACAATACTTCAGAAGTCCAAGATATTCACTAGGAAGCCAGCCAAGGCCTATACACTGCATATGTATATCTTTTATATGAATTAATTTGGCAAAATTATATACAAGAACTGCGACTGTGCTTGGACACAAATATTTACAAAATTGCACATAACTACTCTGTGTAATTTTGTCTTCTAAATCAATGTTAAGACTAGATCTGCAGCATCTGCCCCTTTCTTACAACTAAAGACTTAATCAGCTGTAGAGACGGCATCTTCCTAAATTTGTTTCTCAGTCAGATTTTATTTATTCACATGTAACTCTAACCACTGTGCTTCAGGGGGCTTTGCTTTACTTCCGGCTTGATACATTTCAGTATCTCTGTTATCAGGCTATTTCTGCAAATACAGCCAAGTGTAACTGCTGGTGTAGAAAATGACCTGATTTCATGTGCAGAAACCAATCTCTTTTCTAATGGTGTGAAATCGTGCTGCTTACTCTAGAAGCTAAGATTCTTGAAAGTGAGTGCACTATCTGCTTGGGTGGATTAGCATCCTGCTGCAAAATCATGGGGGGTTGGAGGCACTTGTTTCAGAGCATTATTGCCAAATGTGCACAAAGCTGTTATATATGGGATGCAGCTCATCATAGGACATAATGTAAGATATAAACTGGATTTCTAAAGGGTTGGAGATTCAAAAAATGTGTACTGAAGCTACTCCCAGCAGATCTTTTATTTTCACTAGGCATTGCCTTTAATATTCTCAGGATGCACTCCTGTGGGATTTTCCAAAGCACGTAGCCGAAACACATAGATAGTGTAAAGGAGCAATATATATGCTAAGTGGGACTTTCCTTTGCAGAGAAGAATGACTGTCTCCTGGGGACAAAATTTTGCTCTAAGATGTATCCATATGCAGTCCATGACTTTCAGGTAAAAAGAACAACAATGAAACACAAATGGAGTGTTTTGCCAGGAAAACACATTTTAAAAGAATTTCAGAGTGTTCAGGATTTTGGTAGCAGTGTTTGGGTTTTTTCTGTCCTTTGTGTATTGCAATGGCTACGTATTATAGAAGGTGTTTTTAACTTCTTAGGACTCAGTGCAAAATTGGAATGAAATATCAGAAATCTGGGAAAGACACCAAAGACACAGGGAACTGCAATTTTTTTACTTATTTTCACTACATTGTTGCTCTAACTTACTAAGCAGTGGCTAATCCTTCTGGTTATTATGAGCCTAGAGCTACACTTAAAGAACTTAAAAAATTGTTCACTCTGCAAGGTCTGCTGCATTTCAAGAGCCATTTAGCCATTTCCATTTACCATAACAATCACTTAGGCGTTGTACTGTATTACATACTCTAATGCCCCTTCACAGCATACATTTGGGTTTTGTTTTTCAGATAAGCAGGTCAGAAAAATTACGTCCTTAATTACCATCGTAAAATCTGCACTGAAGTGGATCAAGTCTTCATTTTCTGTATGGCAGTCAATGCATACAATTTTAATACAAATCTGTGTTGCAGAACGTTCCAGGCATGGTATTATATTCAAAATACCAATAACTTCCACAGAAAACATTAGCAGCCAGATGCACTCACAAAGGTTCTTTTTTTTTTTATTCCATGGTTTTATTCCATGCCTAATAAAATTATGCAAAATCACGGTACATCAAAAGATGCAATTATTTTAAATGAAGTACTCTACCATAATACAGAAAAAACCCAACCAGACAATGTTCCACATCAAAGCCATTTCAGAAACAAATGCGACATATTAGGGAAGGAATTTGTAAACTAACAACTTGGAAGCCACAGAAGAAAATGGCCTTCCCAGATAAAAATGCCTGAAATCTCATCTTTTTGTCATCACAAGAACCTACTAATGTGATAATAGACATTTTCCTCATATGTTCTTCATTATATATTGTTGATGTACTGGTTTATGTTTTGCTGTGCTTTTTAACCTTACTGCCCTTCCTTTTTCTTGCAGAAAAGAGGAGTTATTCACAGCTAGAATTCTTGTCCCTCACCTCATTTTCAACAGAATGAACTGGGCAAGTGTGTCTGTCCTTGCAGGACAAGCTACAGACCTTGTATTTCTGAAGAGGGGAAAAAGTGAACTGATCATGTGGCACCCGGCTTTCTCTGGCTTGAGAAGATAATACTGAATTTCCTACTTTGATATGTGAGGTAAAATAGTTCTGGAGATATTGTGAATAGAAACTCAAGAACTGTTTTATTGTACCCTGCCTCTGACCACCACAAGATTTGGGAAAAAGCCTAAAAAACTGTGGCTTAAATGGAGCGGCATAAGGTATATTTTCCAAGCCTCTAACAGTTGGGAAATCACAGATACATCCAGACACTTAATACTTCACATAGCTATCCTCCATCACTTCACCTAAGTGCTATTCCAGACTCTTCTGTAGTCTTTCCCTCCATAGCCTGATGATTGAAGATTTTATCTGAGGCTTGTAGGAACCATAGGTGTAGACACCACCACAGCATTCTTCACTTAACTGTTCTTCTCTGTTTTCCCAAGAAAGCCCTATGGTCTCTTCATCCTTTTAACCATCTCTGCAGCCGGTCCTCAGAAAACTCTTTGTAATAGACCCATGGTTAATTTCTTAAAGGTAAGAAGTAATTAGAGCACCTTACCAAGTGAAGATAAAGTTAGTTTTTCCTGCATGTACTATTTTGCACTTACTGATACTGAATGATATTTGTCCTAGTATTTGCATTCATGCACATTAAAGGAATTTTCTGTAGCTCTTCCTGGGAGCTTTCAATGGAGCTATTATGGACAGGTTAGTACCACCTTCAAAGAATGAGTGCAGAAGGTATGTAGCTGTTTTCCCAGACTCCCAGGCTTCTTTATGCAAGCACAAAGCTAGATCCTGGCAGACACTGAACTTGACTGGGAAAGCTTACTATATTACAAAGGAGTACAAGCCCTGAAAAAGCTGTCTCCAAGGAATTTGTAAATCTAGGTTTGTTCTGTTCCTAACCATGCTGAAAAGATGGTGATTTTGTCTCTGATCGGATTTTAATTTCAAAGACAAATATTGTGCCTTTTGTATCACACAATTCAGTCTCATATTTTTCATTTTCTTTAAAGCTGTATTTATAGTAAATTCTACACAAAAAAAATTCCTTTCGTTTCTAACACTCCAGTTTGAGACACAAGTTTCCTAACCATTTGTTACCAAAATCTGCATTTTGTATTTGTCTAACATTTGCTATAGCTCTTGGATCTCCTGGATATGAAGATCTTGAACCCAGCAGATGAAAGATTTTCAAGAATCTGAGGGAATTTCTACAGAAGTCAGTGGAAAATGATTCTTTGTCTCATTTATTAATTGTCTATGCTCTTTAATGTCTCTTTTATTCTTCAGGCAGTCATGATGTACTTTCCATTCCTGCAATAAGGAAGGACATTACTTTGGAAAAATCAGAAACACAAGTTAAATCCATGAGCAGTCTGGGTGACATTTTGTGTAAAATGCTTCATACGAAGATAATATTGCTGTTTCTGTCACTACCTTAATGATTTGTTTTCCTAATGTTGTTAGTAGGTTTTCTGTAGAATAAGAATTCTAGTCATAATCTGCTCAAGTGCTTTCATTCTTAATCACTCATTTCTCCAATTTAAATGCAATAGTCATGTAAGTAGCTTCATCACAAGCCAGAAGAAAGATATGTAAACATTTTAATGTTTCTCTGGCTCTAGGTTCCCATGCCTGAGCAGGGGATTGGAGCAGATGACCTCCAGAGGTTCCTTCCAACGTCAGCTATTCTGTGATTCTGTGATGTGAGTATGTGTGTGTGTGTTATGGATAAAAATATACAAATAACTATCAAAATTGGTTTCCCCTGAAGACTATCAAGCAGGCACAGTTACTTCTTTAATGTTTTTTTTTTAATATCTTTTATCTAGACAAAGAGAAAGCTTAATTAATTTCCATGAAATAACTTGCATGACTTTCAAAGCATCATTTGGAATACATTCCAGTAAGTAAAATCCAAGAGTGATCCTCTAGACAAAATGAAAAACAAATCAGCTTATAATTTGTTTCACTATTTTCACAGTAATTATGGAGTGTTGTGAGAGAAGCTCTCATACTTTATTGAAGAAATCATCATGACCAGTTGCCTCTCTGCAGTGCCTGCACACTCATGAAGGGAGGATGGGGAACAAACAGGAGGAATTGGAGGTCTGTGTGCCACTGCAGGGCCACAGTCTCACTGGGATCACAGAAGCACAGTGGAAAAGCTCACACAACTGGAGTGCTGCAGTGGATGGGTACAGACTCTTTGTAAAGGACAAGCTGGGACAGCGAGAAGGGGGAGTTGCCCTGAATGCGGAGAGCAGCAGGAATACATTGGGGTCTTCCTGCGACAGGTGGTCCATTGGCTGTGAGTTTATGGGTCAGTATTAGAGAGTAAACCAACGTGGGCAGTGTTGTGGCAGGTGTCCACTAAAGACCAACTGATCAGGGAGAAGTAGAAAAGGCCTCTTCAGCCAGCTGGACTGGAAGAAGCCTCACATTTGGAGACTGTGCTCCTCATGTGGGACTTGAACCACCCAGACCATCTGCTGCAGGGGCAACACAGCAGGACACAAGCAGTCATAGAGGTATCGGAAGTTAACTGATTAATAACTTCCTAAGACAAGTAACTGAGGAGTGGATGAGGAAAGGTGTTCTGTTGGACCTGATACTTACAAACAAGGAGAACTGCTCAGAGATGCAAGGGCAGCATGGACTGCAGCAACCAAGGAAGGCTGGAGTTCAGGAGCGTGAGAGGAGGGAACAAGGCAAACAGCAGGATCACAACCCTGGACTTCAAAAGAACAACCTTTGGCCTGTTCAAGGACTTGCTTGGAAGAATCCAGTGGGAGGTGGTCATGGAGAATAGAGGGTTCAGAAGAAGTAGCTGATTTTCAATGATCATTTCATCCAAGCTCAGGAGCCCCATTAGCAAGAAATCGATTATAAGTGGCAGGAGGTCTGCATGGACGAATGAGGAGTTCCTGACTACACTCAAACGTAATAAGCAAGCATACAGGTGCTAGAAGCAGGGACAGGTGACCCAGGAGAAATAAGCAGACATTGTCCAAGAGTGTAGGGATGAGTCCAGCAAAACTAAAGCCACCTGGGCTTTACCTTGACAAGTGATGGGAAAGACAACAAGGGTTTCTACAGGTATATCATCAGCATAAGGGAGATGCAGGAAAATGTGCGCCTGTTGCTGAATGGGGCAGGGGACCTGTGGCAGAGGATATTGAATAGTTCAATGTACTCAATGATTTCTTTGCCTACAACTTCACAAACCCGATTTGCTTTCTGGCTGATGACCAGTGGGGACATCTAAAGCAAGGGAGACTTACTCTCAATGTAGGAGGATCAGGTTAGGGAACATACAAACATATTAGATATTTTTACATATAAGCCCATGAATGGGATGCACCCATGACTGCTTGGGGAGGTTGCTGACATCATTATGAGGCCTGTCTTGATCCTCATTGAAAGGTGATAGCAATTAGAGGATTGGGGAGGGGGGTAGTTCTTCAGGACTGGAAGAAAGCAAGTGTCACTCCTGTCTTGAGAAAGAGCATGAAGGAGAACCCATGGAACCTGGATCCCTTGGAAAATGCTGAGACAAAACCCTGCAAGCTGTTTCCAAACACCTGAAGGAAAACAGGTGATTGGGAGTAGTCAACATGCACATAAAAAAGGAGATATTATCCCTGACCAACCTGACAGCCTTTTACATTGGGATGACTGGCTTGGTGGACAACAGGGGATCAGAGGATGTTCTTCGCCTGGATTTTAGTAAGGCTTTTGGCAGCGTCTCCTACAACATCCTCATAGGTCAACTTCTGAAGCACAAACTAGACAAGGCGCTGAACTGCCAAGAGTCCAGTGAAGGTCCATGAATATAATTAAGATTCTGGAGCACCTTCCATATAAGGAGAGGCTGAAAGAGATGGAACTATTCAACGTAGACAAGAGAAGGTTCAGGAGGAGCTTACATGTGTGTATAAATACCTGACAGGATGAATAAAAAAGAGGGAGACAGACCTTTCTCAGTGGTATCCACTGTCAGGAAAAGAGGCAACAGACACACAAATCAAAATACCGGAAAAGCTGTTTAAATATAAGAAAATACTTTTTTACTGGGAGTATGGTTGAACACTGGCACAGGTCACCCTGAGACGTGGAATTTGCACCTGTAGAGATGTTAAAACCTGACAGGACAGAGCCCTGAGCAACCTGCTGTAGCGGACCCTCCTTTAAGCAGGGAGTTGGACTATATGATCTCCAGAGGTTCCTTTGAACCTCAATCACACTATATTTCTGCAATTGCTGGTTTCAAGTAGTGTATACACTTTTAAATCATCTCATTCACCTCATTTTAATCTTTTGACAAAAACATTGTCAAGAACTATTCCCCAAGAACAGCACATAACACAAGAAATTTTAAAAAGACAAAGACAATGCATATAGCGGTACTTTCACAGAAGAAAATATACTTGCCAGAATGCATTATAGTCTTATAAAACACTTTGAACCACAGAACAGAATTTCATGCAATATTAAATATCACCTGAGAAGAAAAGAAAAGAAACAGCTCATCATATGAAGTTTTCTGCATTTTAAGTTAATCACAATGCATGTCCTCAGACCTGGAAGGCTGACGCTGTTTCAGTTGTTGTTTACTGCAGGTGAAAACCCCATAGCCACATAGTAATTAATACCACAACCACACAAGATGTGTTCATCTTTTACAATATCTATGGTTCTGTGACAGTAAAAGTTATTGTTCTTTGTAACACAATTAAATGCAATAGCTTGCTGAAGAGTAGCTCTCTTACGAGCAAGTGAAAAACATTTATTAATTGTTCTTTTGTGCACATTGCTATACTGCTCTAAAGCACATCACAGCAACCAAGGCTGAAGCGATACTTTCATTCTAGCTCTCCCTTTTCTGTTTCTCCTAATTTTCCCTAATATATGTCTTTTGGGACTAATATTTCCATACTCTCTGTTTAAAACATGAATGTTTTTCTACAGTATGAGCACATGTAGTTGCTTTTTGGGTATGTGACAGTGAAAACATTCCTCTCCTTGTATATTCCAAGCAGAAATGTCATGCTCGGACAAACCCATAATTCAGGAACCAGAAACTCCAATGAAAAAGAAAGTAGCTTATTTCATAGAGTCTGCTGTTATCAAGAATGTAATATTTTCAACACAGTAACTGTTTAAATAATCTGCTTCACCATTGACAAAAGTTTTCTTTTGTGATTCAAGGCATTTTCAGGCTCAGTACTCACTAGAGAAGCAGGAGGTGTTCAACTTCATGGAGCAAACCCAACCTAACGAAATTCAGCTGAAAGACCATAGTTTTATGGAAGGTGGAAAGGTGTAAGTCTGCCCATGACCTGGAGTCTGCAGCTTTTATAAATTCTCTGAGCAGAGGTACGAGATCAAAGAGCTTTTAGCAAGCAGGAAGATTATTTAAAAAAAACAAAAACAAAACCAAAAAAAACCACAAATGAATTTCAAAACAAAACAAAGCAAAAAAATGTAATCACATATTCTTTTTACCCCCCCCCCCCAATTTTAAAAATTTTAAAAACCTCGGAGATGTAGAGGTTGTAGAGCCCAGGAAGAGTTGCAGTGTCAAGCATTGTATGTAGGCTTCCACCAGCGTTTTCCAGAGATCTGTTTGGGAAAAATAGTGATGATGTAGGTACCTCAAATTAATTACTGCCAGATAAGCTACTTGGCTCCGAAAGTGCTGTAATGAAAGAAAACCCCCAAAAACCAAATCCCAAAACAGCTGAATATAATTTAGGTAACCAGCAGTCAGGCCAGTAGCCTGTAGATGGCTTACTGTGGCTTCAGAGTTAACGTGTGACAGTCACAGAGGAGGGAGATTTCGAGATAATCATTCACTTCATCCTACATTTTGAAATTATTTTGAAATTGAATTGAAAAAGTCCTGAACTGCAAGAGAGAGAGGGGATTTTATTCCTTTCTTGTGTCATAAATGTTCAGCCAAGACTTTCAGATGGGGAAGCATTCCCCTCTGTGATAATGCCCGGTGAATGTACAAGAATGTTCTGAGGAAATGTCAAAACATGATTTATGGTTTTTTAACACTCTCACTTCCTTGCTTGGCCTGACTTTTAGTTTATTGTTATTAGCTTTGTTCACACCTCCCAGCTACATGAGATACTCTCACATATACTTTCTGACACTCATTTGGGAAACCTCTGTAGTTATCTGTCATGCAGAATTAGGGACCACAGTGTGAAAAGTTAGATTTGTTTCTTATGATCTTTATTTACAGCAAAATCCCAATGTCACACAAAGGAAAGTAAACAATTGTTTATAAAGAAAAACCAGGAGAAAAAAATATTGACTATCGCATCTCACTGAGTCTTAGACAATTCAGTAGAGTTTCTGAAAAGATTCTATTAGTAAACAAATAGAAATAGAAATGTTTTTTGGACGTTTTAGACATTATTTTAGTTAAAAACAGACTGCATAGTCCTTGGCTCATTGCATTAATGGTGCACCAGCCGGCCTTTCTTGTTTGATGAAGGACTGCAAAAGCTGGCTGAGAGAAATTCAAGAGAATAATTATATCACCCTATGAATTAAATCTCACCACTGCTATTCCCAGAAAATCTGACAAGCAAGAAGAGCAAGGGGAGCTGCACTGAATTTTCAATGAAATAGTGTTCACTTCTGCAGCACATATTTTCAGCACATTTGGTTAAACTCTTTGTCGCAGCCTCAAGAAATAAAGGCTGACAACAAAGAGAAGAAAGTTGCAATAAAAGTTAACCAAGAAAATATACCAAGATGCTTTAAGACATTGTACAAAGTAAACACAGGTATTGAAATGCTATGCAGGGTTCAGTTTCATGTTTTCAAACCTCTGCTGTAAACTCACTGAAATGAGCTTGGAAAAATGAAACTCATCCATGTTTTAATTTACATATTCCAGAACACTGCAAGGTGGTAAGCCAAATATAGCCATGCTGAAATCAAATACATTAGTGTGCAGGCCTTCAGGCAATTTTCATAGCCATAGCGGAGTCACTAAGACAGCTGGGCCACTCAGTGAAATTAAAGATAGTAAATTAAAGGTACATGTCATTGCCTCCCTGTATTTATTGCTGTCTCCCTTTTCAGTGCATCTGAATATGTTCAGGATCAATTTAATAAAATATCTTTTGGCAGAACTTCTCTGTTCTCTTTCTTCTACTTTCCTGTAAAAAGGATCTTAGCGAACATCAAAAACCAGATTATAACTAGTATTAAACGAGGTACATACGCAAAATTGTTCTTCAGGGGCTCTAAGTTCCCTGTGTTGTTTGTTTGCTTTTCTCCATGGGGCTCTCAGAGGATAACAAACTGGTTGTTATGACCTGAACTGAGTCTTTATACTCCTTCTCATACTTCTAAGGCAAAAATCTCTTTGGTTTTTTGCTGCCTCAGTAGAAGTTGGTCATGAAAACAAATATGTACAAAAGAAGGCTATTTTTCCCATACCCAGACATTTATTTGACTTTAATAACCTGCCAAATTCTGTCATTAGTGCCATAATTACAACAGCAAGTTAGAATTGCTCCTCCTCCATTCACTTTCACCTGACACATTCGTTACCAGTATAATCAGCACTTCCTTGCACTGCCCAGTTATCTCCTCAATGACATGGTAAATCTTAACAAGTTAACTGAATGTTGATGCAGCAGGAGCCCAGAAGAAATAAAGCATCATTTTTCACCATTAGGATCTTCACAATTGTGTGTGATCAACTGCAACTACGGCTACTTTACCCCATCTATCTTGGACGGTGTCAACTGTTCAGCACCAAACTCTGATACAAAGTAAAGCCCCAAGTATGATCAGCTCCAGTGATGCCTCCCCAGAACTTGTGCTGTCCTGGCTGTGCTCAGTTTGTCTGTAAGACAGGGCAAACAATAGATGAGCAATGCAGTATTACTGCCACCACGACATATATGTGTCAGGGAGAGAAGCTCCCTTTTCAATTTGGGTCTGCAATGAGCTATTTTGGACTGCAGTGGACACCATTTAACATGCTGTTTTGGTTTCGGCTGCCGCCGGCAACAAAAGCGCCACGCGGCCGCCCCTCCCCCCACCGGCGTGCGGAGGAGAATGAAAAGAAAGAGGCAGAAACTG
>Ga0181612_176694_pt1 | contig 19048 bp, 9 predicted proteins | sample HoacroProtozoa21_FD_119630 | JGI IMG/M metagenome (GOLD analysis project Ga0181612, IMG submission 119630) | Hoatzin crop microbial communities from Cojedes, Venezuel. Combined Assembly of Gp0051906, Gp0051904, Gp0051908 | reverse complement strand
TGAAACACTGGAACAGGTTGCTCAGAGAGGTGGTAGATGCCCTGTCCCTGAGAACATTCAAGGTCAGATTGGACAGGGCTCTAGGCAGCCTGGTCTAGTGGAAGATATCCCTGCTCACTGCAGAGGGGCTGGGCTAGATGACCTTTAAAGGTCTCTTCCAACCCAAAGCATTTTGTGATTCTATTCAGGCAAATCGGTGCCTTGACAGTATTACTTAAAATGCACAATCTGTTTCCTAATTTAAAGGTGATAAATAACTTGTAACAAACTCTTCCTGACTAGTATTCATATATAAAATAAAGAGTGAGTTATTTACGCAACCTATTTAGATGATTTGTCTGCATGCAGGCATGGTGTCTCTAAAGAATGTGCGGTAATGACTGCTGGTTTTATTTTTGCCATGTGGGCAAAGATGAATGAGCTTGGAACAGAGTTTCCTCACTGGAAAAAGTTTTTCTGAGTATCACGTAGAATAACAAATGTTCTCATAGCTAATAGAGAACAAGGAAGTGAATATTGTGTGTATTTGTCTTAAACATGGTATTAGTGGGTCGTTACAGAGGTTTTATCACAGTCAGGGAATTTATCAAAGTTTTTGTTTTAAATAGTGTAATTGAGTTGTGGTTTGCTAGACTTTTTTCCAGGCATCCGTATTTCTCTTAAGCTAAATACCTCCACCCTCAGAGATCCAATTTTTTGCTTCCCTCTTCACACTGTTAGCCAAATGAAATAAATGTGAAGCGCTAGTAGGTATATGTATTTATGCACAAACACACAAACAAGCAGGTTGTATTGCTTTGTAGTACTGCAGCACCTTGACAGTCCCCGAAGAGATCCAAAACTTGTTGAACCAGGTGCTTTGTGAACAAACAAGGTGAGATGGCCCCAATCCAGGTTTAAAATAAAATCCTGCAAGATAGGCCCAGGAAAAACAGTTGCATTGATTTGCTGAAGGTAAAGGTCATGGCCGGAATTAGAACGTGGTGTGTTACAGGAACACCCTGAAATGAGATTTCCTTGCTTGCCAGCTCACTGTGCTTTATTGGACCATGGTGCTGTTTAGTAACACTTTTTTCTTACCGGCTATCCCTCAAAGGGAGAAATAACATGGGAAACTGTATTTATGAATAAGACAGTTAATCTAAAGCATTGTCATCAATGATCATTTGAATCTTACTTAATGTTTTACATTATTACCTACTTTCCAGTTGTATTTTTCTGTTCAGTTTCTGGAAAAAAAAAAAAGGTGGAGGGGAAGACAGGCAAGTGTGGGTAAAATAATTAGTATTCCAAAGAACAAATCTAGTCGATGGTAAGATGAAAATGTAAATCTAAACCAATGTTTTACAGATAATCAGTTTTGTGATATACTTCATGTTGCAGCCTTAGGTTTCATAAGCAAAAACCATTCTTTTGATTCTTTTTTTTTCCCCTCTAGCTACCAGACTAATTTTCCAGTGAACTGAAGTTGTTCATCCTTGCCCGGATGATAGAAAGCAGCGCTAGTATCTGCATGCTGAACATTCAGGCTGAAGTTCTTGGGAGGCAAAATTCTCCCAGGCTTCATAAATCTGGATTGTAAACATGAGTGGGTGTTTTTTTTCATACTTCGCTTCTCAAAATGATGTTGATATTTATGTTTTCAGCATGAAGTTTCTTGGCCTAATCTCTGGTACAGCTCTTCCGAATATCTTTTGTGTGTGATACTTCTAACTCAGAAGCCTGTCTTTTAACATTTTATTTCCATGTTTTTGTGTGCTTTGTGAATATTTGTCTGCAGGACAAAATTGTAGCAAGGTATCTACTCTTCTAGGAGACTTTTTTTAAAAAATAAACAAATCAAATCCACACACCCCACGCCCCACACCTCCAACTTATAAGTCAGTGCTTTGGCAAAGCTAGTAAACTTGGATAGAGTTTTAATACCATCGTTAAAAAATGCTTTCTTTCCTCTCCATATATCAAAAGCTTTTCCTAAACTACAAATTCAGTATTTTTAAAATATATAAATACAAAAATTGAAATTTAAGTGTATTTTATAGTATATTAAATTCTCACCCTGGTTACCTCAGAAGTTCTGTGGATCTTTTAGTTTCTGGTTTTTGTCACGGACAGGTTTTGCTTGCAGTAGAGTCCTTCTCGAATGAAATGTTTCTACCCTACTCCTGTTGAAGCAGGGTAAAGAACTGTGTTATGTCACACCACCTTCTTGCCTTCATCTCCCAGGGCAGGACTGAGACTAGAGCTATGTACAGTAATAACAGTCAGCCTGTTATAAGGATTTTAATTCAGCAGTTATTTAATAAGATGTTTATACTTGCTAGTTCATGCTTACAATTCCAAACAAGGAAATATCCTGGTCTACCTGCAAATCTTAGATGTATGTATTGTGCTAATTGTACACAGTTTAGTACTTGTACTGAAGAAAATTTTCCTGTCTCATGTGGAAATCATAAGTTATTTTTTGTAAATGAAGATACTTTTACTACGTCTGCCCTGAAGCAGCTGCTGTTTGCAGGGGAAGTTTTGGTTTCAAAGAAAGATTGTGGGGTTTTTTTCCCACTTAATCCACCCCACCGCCTACCCAAAGTAGCAACAGTATGAGTTAGGAATTACTTCTTTTCTTCTATCAAAGCCTTTTTTGTAACCCTTGAATGAATTCAGTAGTAAAGTCTGAGTACCAGGAGAAGCCTATTGTAGAATGAATTTAAATTCTATTTTATGTAGATATCTGAGTGGTTTTTTATGTGTACTTTCTAGTTCTGTTTTAAGATGCAAACTTGTATGTGTTTGTGCTGCACTCAGTTACAGTTTCCCTCCTTAAATGTTGCTGCTAATTTGTTAGTGGAAAAGGCTTAACAGTGGCACGCTAAAGGATATAAATGCCTGTCATGTCAACAGCACAGCAGTCCTTAGTTCAGATGTAGTTATTCCCTCTGCCCTCAGTTGCTAAGATCTCATTTATTGCCTGTTCATGGAGGTGTTAAATTTGTTCCTCCTTAAACATATAGAAAAATGAGACTGTGACAGGTTTATGGGGTGGGGAATGAATAGGTCAGAAAGGCTCAAAAGTCAAAGGAGTACAAATACAAGCAATCATAGAAACAGATATGAATTTGCTTTGAGGAGGTGAAGAAGAGTATGTCAATAAAAAAAGAAAACAGGCTATCACTGGAAATGTTTAGTATGAAAAATATGCTGTCATAGAAGAGTGGAGGAGAGCTCAAAGAATAAGGGCATCTCTTGATATTTTCCTGATATTGCCAGTATTTTCAGGTGATGTAAAGGGTGTGTAACTATGATTTTTGTTTGCTGCCTAATTAAGGAAGTACAGTTTGCTATCAGTAAGTAGAAGCTTAAATAATGAACTGTTAACCATATCTCTTTTTAGTAGAATGCAGCAGATTCTTTGCAACAATTAGAAGTGTTTTTTAATAGTATACAAATTTCAAAAGCTTATGCACAAAACTTATGGTTTTGTGTTTGTGTGGCACATACTGCAGTGGGGTTCAAATTTTGTTGGAATTTTTCATTAGAATTACAATTGTGATGGTGGAATCCCTCCAGCCCAGTCCAGACGTGGGAAATCTTAAACATACGGAGAATCCAATTCCTAATATATTTTATGGTTCAACAAAAAATCAGAAGGCTGTATTTGAAAGTTACCTCTCTGTTTTGTTCCTGCCCTTCTCCCCCACAACTAACTGAGAAAAAGGAAAAAGAAAGAACAGACAACCATGACACTGAGATTAAATGTCAGTCCATCTTGTCTGGAATAATAATGAAATGCCTTTAGCATTATTTCAGTGCAGTAACAGCCTAAAGTTAATTTCAAATTATTCCATTTTATGGTAAAACAAAGTAGACCTAACCCCAGAGAATTCTCATCTATCAGACTACATACAGATGCAAAATATACATTCAGAGAAATGTCCAAACCCCCAAACTTAGTTTTTGTTCTGGACTTTCGTAGCTGAGTAGGCTACATCATTTTGATGTTAACGTGATAGATAATGACTGCATCTGCTTTGCAATTGATTTCTAAGGCTTACTCGTGTAGAAGAACAGAGCTTGAGAATTTTAATGATACTGGTTCTGTTACAGGAATTAAAAGTTTTGCTACAACCACAAATAGGAACATACAGTCTGCCATAAGTCGTGGTGATGGCTATTCACTTCTTTAACATAGTGCTAGCATATTGGGTTGCTAGTATTGTAGCACAAATAGTTTAATCTGAAACACAGTGGCTGTTCATCATTTACATCATGTTATGCTATGGTCTACTGGGAGCGCATAGAAAAAGGAATACTGAAATAGAAACGTTCTTAAGTTGAACTTCTGTCACTGCATTGCTCTGCTAGCATGGCAGTCATAAAAGCAGATTTCCCTACCTGCACCCCACTGTCTTGATGCTTGGAGTTTACAGGTTGGAGCACTGTCACCTGGAGGACGCTTTGAAGGCTAGGTAGTATGGGCCATTGACCTCCAGGGTGCCACAAGGCAGCAGGTAGAGGTGAAGGTGCCGTGGCCTGGTCAGAGGACTTTTTCAGTCTTTGACCTTTGGGTGCTTTTAACTGTGGAAAGAACAGTACTTGCATCGTTTGGGGTCTCTGTATATTCACTTGCTGCTTATCTTCACGTAGAGGATGGGTGCAAAAGGCCCATGCTATAAATCTGCTATAAGTCTGCATCACTACAGCCAAAAGAGCTCCCCACTCTTGCACAGACCATGCTGTGCAGAACGCAAAGTAATGATCCTGCCAGCCTTTTCATCTTGTGTGATAAAGATCAGTAGCTTGGTTTTCGGTGTTGATTGGTAGAAGACAATACTTACTGAGCAAAGGAAACCACACTGCCAAAGCATGTAGATGCCATGGCAATCCAGAAGGCTTGCGGTGCAATGGATTATAGTAACTATTCGGACCTTCCAGTAGACACTGAGGTGGGTGTGCCCCCTTAGTAGCCCTGACTGCTGGCCATGACATGCCGCTGAATGTTTTAAAGATTCCTGACTTGCTATCTGATGTATGTACTCACAGATTTCAGTAATGCTGATATTAAAAAGGATTACAGTCACCATCTGCACAAAGTCGATACAAATCTATAGGATCTCCATGTGTTCAGGCTCCATAGAGGAATGACCATCTTTTTCTAAAGTGATTTTGGTAGCAATTCAGAAGAATTGTGTTCCTTCTCAAGAGTCAGTGCCTGTCATGAAGGCTTTTGTTATCTAGCAGCTGGAAGCCTACTGTTGGTCATGCAGTACTGTAATGCACTTAGTACACATACAGAATCATTGAACATTGCAGGCTCGAGCTTGGCAATGCAAAAAGTGGGAAGATGGCCATATTCTGATTGAACTGGAGTTTGTGGCCTGGCCTGAAGCCAGTGGAAAGCTTCAGTAAAAGTGGGATGATCCTAAAGAAGAAGTTGGTGCCCAAAGCAATGGCTTAGTGGGCACAACTCTTTCCCCTGCCCAGAGCTTTTTGGAGTCTCCTGGTTTCTCCTTTGTTCTTTCTTAGCTCTTGGCATTTTGAGCCTGTCAACAAGCTACCACTGAAGGGCTACAGTAGTTGGTATTACCTGCTACAAAGGGAAACAGTTTGAATTTAGGAGATGCTGTGACTGATTGTGGTGCCACAAATGTTAAAAAGGCTTCACTGGGTTGCCAATGGCTAGTGTGTGCTCTGTATGCAGCTGGTACATTCTGGGTATTCCCCAAGTTTGAGAAGGATGTATTGTAGTCTAGATGACTCTCAGATGTGAAAAAACTTACTAGTAAAGACAAGACCATAGCTTCTCTTGTTCTTGAGAATGTAAATGTAAATTAAATGTGATTCAACCTGTTAATATTTATTAAGTGTGAATAGTTCTATCTGTCTCTAACAGTGAATGTTTAAGACATTTAAGACATTCCAGATTTGGCTGGCATTCTTTAAAGATACTTGAATGAATTGTCTGTCACCTAACAGGATTGCCCTGTTGTGTTATTACTGTCTATCTCAAATGCAGTCTGGAGTTAGGAGCTAAAGACGTAGTAAAGGAGAGAACATAGGCTAGATATTTATTGGCATCAATCAGTGTAGGTTTGTGATTCCAGCAAACTTCCATAGATTTCTGCAAGTTGAGTATATTAGTGAATACCAAGGGGTATATGGGTCTGCTGTAGACTTCCTTCTCCCTAGTAGTGATCTCACTCCTTTAATAATTAAGAAGTGATAATAGTGATTACCACTACATTCCAATTGACTAAAGTGCCATTGATGCCTAGAACCTTTGGGATCTGGGAAGTGTCTCTGCTAACCTCTTGCCAGAGAACTGCTTTCCAAAATTAGGTAGTTGGCGACCCAAATCTGACTTTTTTGCAGATTGGCATGTTTCACGCTGTCCTCTGTGCTTCCTACTTGTGTTACTGAATGGTACGGCTCTGTATGTTCTGATCTTGTGCCTCCGTGTAAGGAGTAAGCCTTGGCTCATGATACTTTCTAATAATTTTTGCTATGGTATTAACCTTTGTTTCTTAGCAGAAAGAAGTAGACAGTTTTTCTTTATCAGAGTTTAAGAACAACAGCCATTTCACACAGTGATGTGTATTTGGCGATAAGGTATGTTCCAAATTGAAGTTTGTCTTACCAGTGGTCTTTAAGGCACTAGCAGCTTGCTTGATGTGTCATACTCTGAGAGCTATCTTGATTACAAATATTGCATAAAGTGTAAATTATTGTAAAAAATAAAATTTGTCAAAGCAATTTTTACACCCTGAATCTCAAATATATTTTCAGCTGTTGATAGGGTCATATCGTGCATAGGTGCATATTGTGACTTTGTAGCATGAGAAAGTTCTTGATCACAGGAACACTTGTTTCTGAGGACAGGCTTGCCTCGCTTATCTCTCTCCACCCATTTTTTGGCGTACCTTGGTTATGAGTTCAGTCTGTACTTGATGTCTGTAACATACACAACTTGCATCTGTGTATGAACTAAAACATAATGGGAAAAGAACTTGCATGAGTTCTTGTGTTTACCACTTAAGAACAATTTTGGCTGGAAGGGAAAAATCTTAATGACTCCCAGTGATAAATGTTGCTGTAATATAGGAAGCAACAGAATGATCAGCTATGGAATTTTTATCTATTAATAAAACATGTAGCTCTAAATACTTTAACAGGAGTCTGTTTAAAAAAAAAAATATAACGGATCAAAGATTGGGTAATACTCAATGACTATTTTGTTCTTTACTAAGAGTTTTCTATGATTTTTAATGTGCATTTTCTTTCTTCTACTTTTGTTCTTTTTGTAAGTTTGTTGATACACACAGCCAGGTTTAAACATCCTTTCCTGATTTCTAGATCTTAGGGTGACAATTCTTTTGGAATCTCACAACATCTTATTCAGAAAAAGACATTTTCTAGTGTCTGAAAACAGCTCCCCTAAATGTAGAAAGGCAAATGAAACACAAGTCATGTGATCCAGCTTAGCAGTTACTAGGATAATGGCTGTCTTGATGTAAAGTAGCAGAATACCGAATCATTTAATAAAATTAAAATTGCAATTTGTTAGTTAGAATTATATTCAAGTTGCTATAAAAATATTAAACTTCATAGCAGCTTTCTTTAGCGATATCTCAGTAAAAATTATTGCTCCTGCTTGTGTGTATGTGTAAGTTTAGTACCTTTCATTTTGAACTGCTTGTGATTTCCTTTTGATACTTTGTAATGTTAAATACTGTCCAGAATTTTGATGTAGGAGGTGGTATTTCCTGAAGTGCAATAAGCACAGCCTGCAATGTTGTTCCCTAATGCAGTCTCCTCCAAAGAACTGTGCAGTAAGAGGAGCTTCTCTGGGTATTTTCTACAGAAAGGAAATGCATTGTTTCTCCTTCAGAAACAGTACTAGAAATTTTTTCCAGTGTTCCTCAAATACTGTCAACAGTATCAAAAAATGATGATTGTTTTCTTGTTTTAAATTTGCTTCTGCTTAGGTCAGACTACTCCAACTGTTATTGTAGCAGAGGTATTGAATCAATATTTATCTACACTTTCAGCTAATATCAATGTAAATACTGGTGTGTTTGTTTTCCTTCACCACAAACTGCTTTGAGAACTTTGACATAGTATCATAGAATGCTTTGGGTGGGAAGGGACCTTTGGAGGTCATCTAGCCCAACCCCCCTGCAGTGAGCAGGGATATCTTCAACTAGACCGGGCTGCTCAGAGCCCCATCCAACCTTGCCTTGAATGTTTCCAGAGATGGGGCGTCCAATACTTCTCTGGGCAATCTGTGCCAGTGTTTCACCACCCTTATCGTAAAAAATGTCTTCCTTATATGTAGTCTAAATCTAAATGGTGAGTAGAACTTAAAATCCTATTATAATACCAGTTTCTTCAGTGAGGGTTGTGAACAATTTTTTATCTGGAAGGGCTCATATAGCTGCTTGTTGAATTGTATACTGAGCTCTGTAGACTGTCACATGATGTCATCAGGTGATAAAGTAAGCCTGCTCGTGCGTTTGACATCTAGTTGTACTTCTGAGAATGTAAGGCAAGGCAGCTGTCACGTGCGCAGCCATCCTGGGGAGGGAACATTGGACTTCTCTGTGCAAACCCAGCAGCTTTTGGTTTTGTGACTAGTGCACGTGTGCACTCTTTATACACCAACACACATTAATCTGTCCCACTCTAGGGGTGCCTTAATGGTGGTTAGACACCCAGTGAGCACCTCTCCTGTGACGGAGGAGGGACCACGGAGCCCAGGGCGGATCCTGAGGCACAAGTTGTTCTCGTAGGCAGAATCCATCTTGCAGGCTGTATGGTTGTTTATGGTTTCAATCAAACTTGTCTAAAAACTGAAACAGGAAGCTTGACTCAACCCGCTGAAAGGCTTGAAGCTCTGTTAACACAAGTGATGTGACGAAGAGTTAAGAAAAAATCCAAATTGGCAGCAGTTATTTAAAGTTATGTTTGTGTTGCCACAGTCATCTTCAATGTTATGTGAAGAAAGATTATGAACATCTACATGGATAAATTTGGTTCTCGTACTCAAATCTTACATTTTAAGAGGTATCCCTCCAATTTAACCAGTTTCTTATTTTGAATACGCTTCTCTGGTAGCATCAATACAGCGGTCCTCCTCCTGGGATATGCTTTTCTGATTGTTCTGAATAGTACTCAATAAAAGGGGAGAATGAGGCTTACTTAAGTGCATACATACATGGATATTAATGTTTTTCACAAAGGTTAATTTTGATATAAACTTACCCAGCTTTAAGGAAAAGGCACTAGAAAAGATATGACCGCATTGGTATTCCTGAACATCCGCTATAAATAAATAAAATGTCATTCTCACCTATATGTGTCCTCTTGGAATATGTGTTTCTTGAAGAGGAATTTAGATCCCAGTTTTAAGTGACACCAAATGATTTTAACACAGCAGCTGAGTTTAGGAAAGCCATTGTCTGGAGAATTGCCAGCTCTGACGAAGCAACAGTGTGTTGCTATTTTGCGCATGAAATTGGCAGAATTACAAGGTACAAGCTTGATAACCAGAACTTTGCTACAGTCAGCTTATTTCCTTTTGTGTCCATGATTGCTGGCAGAACACAGGCTTCAGTCCTGTAAGTGTGTTGTGATACAGTCAAATCGACTGAAAGAGGTTCTGGCTCATCAGATAAGAATCGAAGTGTGAGAACATTGTTATGCGAATCTTTGCACTTGTGATTTGTGAACTGTTATCTTTGTGTATAACCAAAGTACAAAGGTGTGAAACCTCGTATTTTTTATGTCTTGAATAGGCACCAGACAGTTGTCAGCAGCTAATATATAAAACATACTGGATTCAGAGGAACCTGATGTATCAATTACTTGGCACAATCTCTTTAGTCTGTCCAAATAAAGGCTTTTCTTCAACTGAGGATCTGTTGAATGCAATTTCTGTTTTTGTAGTTGATGCTCAGTTATGAGAGTTCTTTAATACATTTGTCCCTATGGTTTTTTTGCAGTATATATGAGGAGATGGCATGTTCTCTAACAGAAAGTTTTATGCCAAGTCTTTAGAAAGACTCACATTTTTAATGTGAAGAATAGCTCCGGATAAAAATCTGTTGTTGATTTATTTGCTAGTCTTGTTTTTGGCTCCTATCTCTGACTAGAGCAATAGCCATGTTCAATACTAGTTTGTTCTCTGTTTTAAAACTGCGGACCAAGTGGTGCTGGTGTTCTTTAATTTTTCTTTTGCTTTATGAGTTTGAGTTGATTATGACCAACATGTAAACTATGTTCTGACTCGATTAAGCTTTCAATTGAAAATAATTTTTTCCTTTTTGTTTTAAACAATGAAATAATAATAACAACAGAATTTCACACTCACTGATAATCCAACCAGCTTTTTACCCATTTGGCTGTCCACCCAGGCAGACCATAAGATCCAAACTTAAACAGGGGAATAAATACTGTGAGAGATAGTGTTGAAAGCTTTGCTACACTTGGGATAAATGAAGTTCTCCACTCTCTCCATTTACACAAATTCAATTATTTCATCATAAAAGGCAACCAGATTGGTCAGGCATGATTTACCCTTTACAAATCCATTCCAGTTGTTCACAGTCACCATACTAGTTGTGTGCCCAGAAAAGGTTCCCAGGGACTGAAATCAGGCTGACTTGCTTATAGTTCTCTGGGCTGATCGTTCATAATTTTTTCCCAAATCTCAGGTATTTCAGTCCTCAATAACTGAAAGTGAAATGTGTCAATGCATATACTTATTAATTATTTGGTTTTAAAAAGGGAAAATTAAAAACAATTCTTGATGCAGTTTTTTCACCGTGTGTATCAGAAAATGATTTTGTTCTTAAATATGCTGTCCAGGATAATACATGACAATATTGGGTGATTTCCTTAACCTGTGGAGGGAATACTCCCTCTGTTACTTTTACCTATGGGATATGCAACCACCTGCTTTTATTTGGCCAGACATTCATGATAAGCACCACATAATGCTTTTGCATTCATTCATTCTACTGTGTTTTGCCTTCGTTAGTCTGGCACAGGCCTTTAAAGTAATATCATGATCTCAGAGGAAGATGTTTGACTCTGTAATAGCTGTGCCTCAAGCACCTGGATTTAGTAGAATTTTCAGAAACAAATGCTTGTAATGAGAAAAGAGATTGATTCTTTATCCTGTTGCTGATCTACATGGTTTTTTAACTTGTATTGCTGTAGCGATAGCCAACAAATGGAATTGTCACTGAAAATATTACTAGTGCATGCTTGAACCAAGGTCTTTAAAAGGTGATATTGAGGAGGTTTATTTTATTTTTGTTGTTTTAATGAATGTATGCAAATTGGAATAAAAATAAATATTTTTTACGTATCTGTGTTCATGAGAGGGCACTGAATGTTTCCTTCTGGTAATCAAAATGCAATCAATTTCTCATTGCTGAGTGAAGTTCACAATCTTTGTATCAAGGGAATGGCAAGTGGACCAATACATATTCTTAGCTGTATTCATTTGTGGTGTGTTGGTTAAACTGTGAATCAGTTTCTGAGGAGCTAAGGGATGTCTTAGCATTTTGTATTTCAGATACATAATAATCCGTATCCATGCATTGTGTTTTGAGAGATCATGCATTTCAAATGGCATATAGCTTTATTTCAACCTTTCTTGGGCTAGTGAGCCTTAAGATTTGCTTATTTTAAAATTCTTCCTGAGTTTTTGTCGTCATATGGTGCTGTAACAGTTTTTGACCTGAAGTGACCTTACCAGAAATCATACCAAATGTGTCAGTGAGTATGAACAAGAAATTCAGGAAGAGAATGCTAGGGCTAAGTTGCTTCTGATTTTTATTGGCTTGAACTTCTGATTAAGGATGATTTAAGTCACTTGTACATAATTAATTGAAACTGTTATTTCTCAAATATCTGAAAGAGTAAATCCCTGAGGTAGCAGAGTAAGGAAAGCTATTTGGGAGGCTGGTGTGTGGGACACGAGATGTTCCAGGCCCCCACACCAAGGTAAAACACAGTGTGTCATGATAATGGTTTTGTAGGAATTGGGTGTCAGAACTCCGGGTTCTGCTTCCGAAACTGTCACAGGCATGAATGATCACATTAGAGTTAAGTTATGTTGATATAAACTAGAATTAATCTTTTAATAGACCCAAAATACAAATATTGTTCAGCTAGAATGCTACTTAGGTCAGAGAATTCAATGCTTTGTCCTTGATACTGTTCTCATATTTGGATAAGGGAGAAATTTTTAAAAAGCTTGCTGTAGGTCACAGTCTGATCTCAGTTATTTTGGTGTAAAACTGGAATAAAATGGAATTACTGACATTTTATATTGCTGTGAGTTGAATTTTACCCTATCTCTAAATCATTCTTGCTGAAGATTGGAAAGTATTAAATAGAAGAAGTAGGTCACACAAGTGGGATGATACTGCCCCTTATCGTTAAACAATATTCTAATTTGACTCTAGCGCAACGAAAAGAAATGAATACTGTATGTGCTCCCATGTGAGCTGTCAGAAAGATATAACTGAATATTCTCTAAATCAGCTTTTCCACGGACAACTGCTTCATCATCATTAGTATGTATATCCTTCTTAATATCTAGGCCACCCAGTTATGAGACCCTAGACTGCAGCTTTTCATAATTTACACTACTTCCATCATTTTTAGCAGGATTGTATGCATGACCTGTCACAGAATGAACACTTGATATATTTCTCTGAGTCTTCTCAAAGTGTTCTTTTGAAACAAGGGCTAAGAATAAAAGTATCCCATCTGTTTAGAAAGTTGCATTTATGCACAGTATGGTGATCTTTGCCAACTGTTTCACTTAGCCTAGCTGTGTGTGAAAGGACTGGTCACTGCAAGGTGTCTGGGAATTTGGAATTGAGACAGTTTGGCAAATGAGGACAGACACATAAACCTTCTAAAGTGCTATCTAAGAGTTAGGATCAGATTATAAATAAACACTTATAAATTCTGTAATTGCCCAGTTTATAAATGTATTGCATTTTCAGTCTTTGACCAAGTCTGGAAAACTTTAAAGCTGTTCAGAAACAGTCTCTTCATCTGGCTGAAAAATTTAGCTTAGGACCAGATTTTCACTCATAAATAGGAAGTAGTATAAATGAGAGTGGAATAGATAAGACTGTAGACAGGTTTGCAGGGTAAAGCTAGGGGAAACCAATATAGAGGTGACTATTGTAAGTGCTGGTAACTAACGCAAAGAATAACATAATACAATATAGACTGTGCTAATCTGAGTGATTAACTGCAGTGACAGCAACTATAAATGGCACGTTCAGCCCATTGATCAATGTCAGGTGGAGTCTGACATACAAATTTCTGGGATGGGAATGGCTTTATAAGTTTTGGAATTTTCAGTATCTTAAAAATGCCAAGTGATTTCTTTTATTCCACAAATTTCTAGGATCCTATATCCAGAGTAATAAGAAATGCTATTCCTTGGTCTTAATAATTACATTATTAACTACAAGTCTGTCAAAGAAAACAGGGGTGTGGGGGAAGTAAATGAAAATCAGCTAAGCAGTAAACACTGCTTATTAAGAAACACTTTCTCTATAGGCATCTCTGGAGAGATCTTGATGAAGATCGTATTTTAAGAGTCTTTTGTGGTAAAAGAACTCTTCCATAAATAAAATAAAAGCAAATCATGCTGTTCCTCAACCCAGCAGCACATTCCAGTGCTGTGTAACTAGACTTGTTTATTGATAAAGCAGTGTAACTTGTCTAAGAAACAGTGAAACTGGTTTTTATTGTCTTGACTAACATAGAAGTAGCTGATCCTAACCAGGTCTTTTGAAACAAAAGCAGCTCTTCAGTTTCTTCAAGTAAGTCAAGACACTAATCTTGAGACAAGCATGTTGGTTAATCTTAAATAATTCAAAACTGAAATTAAATCTTAAGGTTCCCTGTTTATCAGTGCACTCTGTAGGCATTGACTCTTAGTCAATGTGCATTCTCTAGGCATGCGTAGTCTTAACAATCTAAACTGTGATTGTCCTGGTTCCAGCTGGGATAGAGTTAATTTTCCTCAGTAGCTGCTGTGTTTTGCGTTTAGTAGAAGAATGCTGATAACACTGGTGTTTTCAGTTGCTGCTATGAAATCAAAGACTTTTTCCAGTTTCTCATATTCAGCTAATGAGCAGGTGTGCTACAGTGGGGAGGGAGCACAGCCAGACAGACAGCCAAGCTGGCCATGGGAAATATTCCACACCATAGACGTCATACTCAGTTTATGAATGGGGGTTGGCTGGGGGGAGAGAGCTATCTACTTTTCTTATTTGCAGGAACTGGAATCCAGCCTTGTCAAGGAGTTCGAACTTTTCAGGAGTTTGGGTTTTTTTCAGGAGTTTTGCGAAATTCTTAAAAGTTTGAGTGTTTGGCATTCTGTGATTTCTGCTTGGGGACTAACTGCGAATTGGACATCAGCTGGTGAGAAAAATTGTATTCTATATATTTTTTTGCATATTCTTTATTATAATTGTTATTGCCATTACTATTATTAGTATTAGTATTTCCTTTGTTGCCTTATAAAATTGTCTTTATGTCAACCCGCGAGTTTTCCCCTTATGTCCATTTCTCCTCCCCCTCCCACTGGGGGGAAGGGGAGGGGTGAGCAAGCGGCTGTCTAGTGCGTAGTTGCCAGCTGCTGGGTTAAACTACAACAGCGATGGAAATATTTTTTTATATCTTTGAATGGTAAAAGGAGAAAAAAAAAATCATGTTTCATAGAGTTTGCAATAATCTATTATCCGAATTTCTTGGTGCAGCCTGCTCGAAGGTCTTTTGTGCCTTTTCTGGTTAGATGCTGTAGTCCTATATTAAACAGCTTGTCCTAAAGCACAGCTATTCTTAAGTAAACATATTGTGCTTCATGTGATGAGTCAAATACATTCATGAGACAGAATGTTCTGTTATTGAGTCACAGCTGAAGAAAATATGCAGATGGCTAATAGAAAAATCTTAATTGTTAAAATACTGCAAAACATGAAATAAAGAGGATGTAACATTGGTTTGAGATATAATTCTGTTTTCAGCACAGCCTCAATTGTAAATGTTTTTCAAGTTATGGGACAGTAGTTCATTTGTAGCAAGCACATTTTATTTAAGACATAAAACTCACTGTTTTATTCTGAAAGTGATCAGGATCTGTCGGTTCTATTCTTTTTAAGGCATTTTGTTCTTTATTTTGAATGATTTGTCTTCACTGTATAGGATATGTATATGTAATTGTACTATAAATCTTGAGCCTTAGTATCCCATTTACACGTACTTTTCCAGTGATTTGTCTCTCCTGGTTAGTTTTAGTATTTATTTCACTGTGTTTTGCTACAAAAGTGCCTCCATCATTTTTTTTCTCTTTTTCTGTGGTGGCTACATTTTGTTAGTGTGCTGGTGGTGTTTGCACTGTTCCTACAACTCAAGAATCAGACTCTTGTTGTGTGGTAAGGTGAGGATGTACAACTTATGAACCAAGCATCAAATAAAACTATATTAGTTTAAGATGGACCTACAGGAAGAATGGACCTTCCCACAAGTGTCTTTCACAACTTAGCAGCTTTCTCAGGAGCACAAGCTGCAGTGTGTCAGAGCTGGGCCTAGGACTCTTGGTACAGTGGCAGCTGAACTCAGGGAGGTTATGAAGAGGGCTATGGAGAAACAGAGTTACGGGAAGGATAATGCCTATATTGTTCCTAGGAAGCTCTTCCAACTTCCGTATTATCCTGAGCAATTCCAGAAACATTGCACTCTATTGAAAAGCCATCATTTATCTCCCTGTGTAAACATTTAAGCAGTAGGGCTGACAAAGATTATTTTTAAAGATACCTTCATATTTTTCGTTATGTATATTGTAACTTAGGATATTCAGACATTACAGTCTTTGAGTTTTCAATCTATTTACAAACTCTTATTATTATGATGTTGAATCAGCAGTAATATCAAACACAATAACAAAATAATTATCAGACATGGAAATAATATAGTTATTGGTTTTGTATCTTTAATTATGTGTGTTAACAAAAAGCGACCTGCCTAATTACATATGTTTTTACAATAAAATGTGTATTTGCTTAGGAGTCTGCAAGGTAAATCCGTGTTCATGACTGGTTAGTGTTAAACCACATCAGCACTGGTAGGTGCTTCCCTAACACTAAAGAGCCAGTTCTTGCACCAGGAGGCCATTCCATATTTACACGGCCACTACCTGCTTGCCATCTTGAAAAATATATCTAAAGATGCTTTCCAAATGTGCTGAGGGATCAAAGTGTGCACAAAATGTGTGTGATTCCTAAGTCAGTATATATAGAGGTATCAGAAGACGAGCCTGGACAAGATCAAGGGGAAAATAGGCTCTACATGAAGACAAGTGAAGGAGGAAAACACGGGCGCACAGACAGTGGCTTTGTCCTCACAGTTTTACTCCCATCAAGAGAGCTGCAGTTAGCATGAAAAGTATGTGTGAAATGAATGTGCTGAGTGAACAGAGTGAATTTATGCTTTTGGTGTAAACTGATTGCCATGATATTTTTTTGAAAGCCTGCAGATTAGACTGGAACTGAAAACTGACTCTTCAATTATCCCTTTGAGGTAGATGAGGGCTGAATCTCAATCTAATCATTTGCTTCTTGGATCAGGAGCACTTTCTTATTCAAAGTACTCCCTCTGTCTTCAGAGAACTTATTGATGTTCTGATACAGTAGAAAGATTTATTTTATTTTCCATGAACTTTGCATCACAGTGAAAGATTTTACAGGAACAGACCTATAGAAATTAGTGTAAAATGTAGATACTTGGTTTGTAAATGCTTTGCCCAGTGACATCTGAAAGCCTTGGAACTGTTACTTTCACTCAAATTTTCTCCCTCATAGTTAGTTCATTTGATGGTAGATGCAGTGAGTATAAAGCCTTGATACGTAATTACTATTTTTTGAGTTATGAAGTTTACTTCTACTACATTTTCAAGGCATATTTTGCAATGTAATGTTCTATAGCTTTTACACAGAGGCTAAAAAAAAAAAAAAAAAAGGGTTCTCACAAAGCCAGTAATCAGGTACTTCCTCAATTCCGTATTTGCTTGAGAACACAAATTTCGTGGTTTTCTATTTAAAAGGACATGGATTTGACAACTGATTGTTTTTTTTAATTTAAAAAATTTTTACTAGATCTGTACAGCAAATTTAACCTAGCTACATCACTCTGCAAATGAGCAACATAAACATTTTGCAGTGAAATAACAGTTATATTTTGCTGTTCAAAAGGTGGAGCTGTAATTTGCATTTGCAGGATCATTCGCATTAGTAAGTGGTACCACTGCTCTCTTTGCATTGTCAAAATGAGGTTGCAGAGTACCACACACATTCACTGGGGAGATTTTGAACTTCCCAGTGATGACAGCACAGAATTCTTTTGGGCCCAAGGGAACCTTTTAACCTGAATTTCTCTTTTGTTGGCATTTATTAAATCTTAACTGCCACTCAACAGCTTTTAAAATTACCACTTGATAGAGTTTAAAGGCCTGTAACTCAATGGGCTTAAAAACCACAATAGTCTAAGAATCAGGTGGGAAAGAAGAAATACGACTTGGCCAAACACACATGAAAGACCTTCACAGAAAACACAGTACGAACACTTTCCCTGAAGCTATTTCCATACCAGCAAACTATGCCCCCTTCTTTTAGTCTAATGATTTCCTGTATGCAGATTCTCTTCTGCGAAACTCCAGAACTTAAATGTAAAAGTGCTTGCATGTAACCAGCAAGTAAGAGTGACTGTAAATACTTATGTTTTTGTTCAAGGAACATAGAATTATGTTTCTTGTTAAAAACCTTAAGGCCTGCTTTCTTGTACTTGCCCATCTAGCTAGGGCACATGCAGTGCGGCGTGTGAGAGCAGAAAAATGCTGACGTGAGGTATATTCATGTACTATTTCTGCATCTCATTGAACTTCCTAGCAGTGGTACAGGTCAGTGTTTTCAGGATGTGTAGATGTATGTGTGAATACCTAAATAACTTGCAGCCATTTATAATAACTTGGACTCAAGACCAAGTATTACGTGTGATACTGACACTAGCTTTTAAAGCGGATATAAAAACCTGAGGGAGTCAAGCATGGAGATGGTTTTCCCAGTTGGTGCCAAGAATAACGTATTACTTTAAAAGAAAAAAACAAAAAAGTTATAGAAAAGCCAGTAAAGTTAAAATCAAATAATGTGCAGAGGTGACTGCTTTCAGTAAAATTCTAGGCTGCATTAAGCTTTTAACTTATGGCAGAAAAGCTACTGAAAGAACTTAAAAGGCAAACTGAAAACCTGCCAATCTTGGGGCTAGAGGTCTGAGATGACCAACGGGTTTTGAAGTGTTATGAGCAGCTGAGAGACAGTTTCCTGTGGTATTAATGGAAGCAATAAGCTTGGAATCCAATTAGAAGACTTGTGGTGGTGATTTGCTTCAAAGATGTGAAAAATGTAGTTGTATTCGAAGTGGGAAACAAGTTTTAGGAAGGCAACACAATAATATTACCATTTTAATATCAGTTGCTCAAATTTATTAGAAATATTTCATGCACCTCAATATCCTTCTGTAAGTAGATCTCTGCTTTGAGCCCATGCAGATCTTTGCTAAGTCCGTGCAGTTGTTTTGTAGATCCCTGTGTTCAGGTACATGGAACCTTGCATAGCATTGAAATAATACCATCCAAGTCAAATAAGCACGTCTGTCATAATCAGGACATTGTTTGTTTTGTACTCAGAACAGCTATAATTAGAAGATGATCTTTAGCTAGATTAATGACATGGCCACAAGAACAATGAATGAGCTATGGCCAGTTCTGTTATTCTGTCAAGACCTCCTTTAGTGGAGGAGTTGCTGATTCAATATGCTGATTCTCAGACAGTGTCAATACTTGAGAAAGGCTCTCCAAAAATGTCTTAAGAATAAAGTTTATAGGGGATTATTAACAAAATCAATTTAGTATTAATCAAGGTACTTTCCTGGTTTGTAGATTTCTCTCTCTTTTATT
>Ga0181612_142167_pt1 | contig 19050 bp, 10 predicted proteins | sample HoacroProtozoa21_FD_119630 | JGI IMG/M metagenome (GOLD analysis project Ga0181612, IMG submission 119630) | Hoatzin crop microbial communities from Cojedes, Venezuel. Combined Assembly of Gp0051906, Gp0051904, Gp0051908 | reverse complement strand
TACCAGATGTGCAATTAGGGCTGAACAGGAGTAACATAGGGAATAGCTGAATTAAAATAATATGAATAACTAATATTACTAGCAGAAGAGCTTCTTTTATTGTAATTTCAAGTGGACTTATTAGAAGAAGTTTTCCTGCTTTTTAAAAATTACAATCAGTTTTCAGTTTTGAAAGATGTAGCTAATTAACTGAAGCTATTAGACACAGGGAAATGGAGAAAATATTGTCTCTGGATCTATGGCCAGGGCTGCCATCAGGAGCTCGTTTAGCTTTCCAACAAACTTTGGCTTTAGGTACATGGCTACTGACTTTCAGCAAGTTCAAAAGGCTTTTTGTCTTTCTTTTGAACTTCCACAGCAGGTACATACTGTGCTTTTAAAATGACAAATTACCTTAAAATTCTAATAACTTGAGGTTAGATGAAGCTTAGGTCAGGTATCTTATACAAATGTTCCTATGGAAAAGTATCTTGTATACATAACTTCTTGCTGTCTTTTGCAATTTTCATCCACTTGTTTGCTTTAACGTATCTTCCTTTATTGCTATTAAATTGTTAACGTAACTTGAGCGAGAGGGGAGCAAGGGAGCGTACTATGGTTACCAATCTATAAATACTTGGAGGACATAATTATTCAAGTTAGACAATGTGTTTCATAGCTGCCTGTGGAAATGAGTACTAAAATAGGTAAGGGGGAAAAGACAAAATTTTGTCATAATCTGTGCTTTCCACAGAGTTGGCCAGTGTCTAGGTATGAGAACTAAATCACACAAGCACCTACAGCTTGATGTTCTCTTCTCACGCCCATTCCTGTCAGGGGGAGAATCTTGTGTCTGTTCCTGAATCTTGATGTTGTGGCCATGTTTACGCCCCTAGCATATCGGGGAGTTGTTAAGCAGCTGTGCAGAAGCAAGTATGGGGATGCCATAAGCCTGGGAACAGATCTTATCTACATTTATATGGGCTGACAATATATGTGGCATATCATGAAAAGACAGGAGACCTACCAGAACAACTGTCCTTCTAAGTGGGCTGCGCATTGCTTTCAACCAAACAAACTCACAGAAAGGTCTGAACAACTCGATGCATTCAGGCCAAAGAGTCTCAAAAACAGTCACGGTTTTCAGGTACTTAGCATGCAACATGATGGAACTGGTTTGATGTAGGGATTTTATCACAGGCTGCTCCCACTGACTTCAAATCAACTTACCGAATTTCACAGCTTTGAGAAGGTGGTACAAGTGATTTTAAATTGCATATCAAAAATTAGTAACCCCTTTTAGTAATACTGGTCCAGAGCAGTTTTTTTATTTCTCTCCAGTCACACTTGTATAGAACGTTGTTTTAAAACATTTTGGGTTTGGTAGGTTTTGTAAACTTGTTTATGAGAGCAAAGCTATGGCAAAGAGGGTGAATATAAGTAAGAAAACAGATGAGGAGAAAACAGGTATCATTAAATCTGGACAGGGTTTTATTGACATAATTGCTGCTTATTTTCTCCAAACAAAAAAGAAGACAAGGACAAGGCTATGAACTACTTCAGCCAATACACTTGAGTGGCCTTTATACTCCTCTCCATGATGAGGGAGAGGACCAAAGAATACATGAAAGGATAGAACACCTCTTATAGCTATTGCTGCTCTGCCACCTGTTCTCAAACAGTTATGCCAGAAGTCCCTTCAAAGTGAGCCTCCGCAGCATATAAAATATACACCCACCCTAGGAAAGCTTTCTTCAGCATGGTCTGCATATTCAGGAGCTACTAACAAACTGTAACAATCTTGCTGGCATTTCATTTGACAATAAAGGCAAGCTTCTGATCTAGTCACAGGGCTTTTTTCATTGTGCTGGCTCCTCAAGCACGAGATGTTAAATGTACCTTGTAGCTACATAATTAGCTTTTCATGAGGGTGTGAAATTTACTCAAGAGCTGAGGACCTGAAACAGGTTCTGTGAACCAGTTTGCTGTCTGATGAACTCCAAAAGATATTAAAAGCTTTGGGTTTGAACGGCTACTGCCCTAACTGTCCTTAGTAGTACTGGATGAAATTTTATTGCACTGTCTTGTGGAGACTTTCATTGCCTGGAGATACATCATGCAGGGTGACAGAATAAAGAGATCGTCTTGTGATTAGAAGTTTACATTGCTCTGGTTTGAAAACATTAAACTTAAGTGTCAGTAGTTATATAAACAGCATTTTATCTCATATTGGGCTTTTAAGATAGCTGATTTTATATTGGCCTCCAGGATGTGTTGTCAGAAGGGCACGTAGCCACATAGGCTATGGTCTTGTCCAAAATTACTCAACATTTGGATCTTTGTGTTTCAGAGTATTAACCAGATTACAGGTCATAATCTGTAAAAGCTCCCCTGCCACTGCTCTGCTTGACTCCATTCCAGATGAAATCTCTTCAAATAAATCCTGGATCACAATGATACTGCTTTTTGTGTCTACAGCTAAAAAGAGAGCAGAAAGGAGAGGAGGGTAAAAATTGTGTATATATGAAGAGACGTTTCCTTCAAGGGTAAAGACCCAAATTAATGAAGTTCTTCATTTATCATCTCTGCAATTTTAAGGTATCTGTTCTTGTAAGAGAGGCCAATTACAATATCTAGGGTAAAGCAATTCATCTAGTAATCTCTCTTCCATTTGAACCTTCTTAATTTCTTATGTCCTTTTCTGTGGATTCACAATGTGAACATACCTAGGCATGCATCTGTTGGTTATGGCAATTTAGAGCAATTACTTAATTAACTGTGACATACGGTTTTGTTTTACATTGGGGGTATTAGACCTGTTTTCTTTTAACAGGAGAAGAGAAAGGCTAGATGCAGACAATAAACATGAAAGAAATTAATTTAATTTGCTGCATCACATTAGGCCATTTACTGTTTACCATTCAAGACAGCTAGGGATCCAACTACCTGTTTCTATATCCGTCATGAAATAAATTCTTGCTCAACTGCTTCCATTTGTGGCAAAGACAATACTGAGTGCACAAGACAGGGAAGAATACACTTTCACTCAGGGAAGTAATTAAAGTAAAATGTTGTTTATAGAATTTTCTATAGTATAACTCCCCACACTGTACGACCACTCCTTACGGACTCATCCCCATGCGAAGGTGAAATTTAACGTCCCTAGTTCCATTACAAAAAAAAGCAAAGAACTGCAGTGGAGAGAGAGGGAGGAAACAGTTTCTCCAGGACTACTCAGGAATTCTGTGGAACAAAGATGATCTGAGACCTCTTCATCTTAAGCACCAGCCCACTGTATCTAAAATCTGGTCATTACCTTTCAAAGAAATGAAAGAAAAAAAGAAAGCAGTTGGTGGTTTTATCTAGACTCATATATGTAAAAGTGTTTAACTCTAGATCCACTCCAATGTTCATAAATATGTAAATCATACAGCTGTTGGTCTCACACTCAGAAATGGTGTTTCAATCCCACTGATTTTCCTTCAGTGGCTTTTAAATGCTGAAGTCACTTTGGGAAACGAGACTCAAGAGCCTAAGTCCCCAGTAACCTTCAAAAAAACCCACTCTATAGCAAGACAAAGAAGGGCTGATTTGAAACTAAATAAACATTTTGTTACTCATTAAAGGAGAAATAATGGCTTTCCTTAGATATGCTCACATGAACAAAAGTCCAGAATTTGATCTAATCCAGCAATATCTCAACTATGACTTCGTTAATTCTCAGCATCTTCCACCATTTTACCTAATCAAACACGATACTCGGCAAAACCCACCAGTATATAAAATATTTTATAGTGTATGTTAGTAGGGTCACAAACACCAGATCTAGGTTTGGTTTCTTTTCTACATCCAGAGTGTTAGAGATCTTAAAAGGAAAAGTTAAGCTTTCTTGGTCTTGGGGAGGGAGGAATCCCCACTGTTACTATTTTTTCAGAGATAGTCTGTTCCATAGGAGCCATCATGGAGGGCAAGGAACAGCTGCTTTCAAACTGGAGCTTAACTCTAGGTTTTCAGATTTTCCATATATTTTACAAATTCTTTTAATGGTCTAATGACATTGACATCTAGAAGTTTGTTACAAAAATTACTGGTTCTAGCTACTGACTAGAACATTTATGCTGCAGTAAACCCTAAATGTCCTATATGTAGAATGGGGCCCTTCAGCACCTTCTGTGAAACAAGTCCTGGGAGTCAGGGTAACCAACTTTGGTAAGGCAGCAGAACTGAGAAAAACATCAACTTCTGGGAGTGTAATACCAGGAAAAATATTACTCTGTGATGTCTCTGATACTGTTTGTTTCCCCAGTATCTGTTTTTGACTTCCCAACTGAATGGGTTTGCATACTGTCCCAGAACAGCAAGTCTTAATCTTTAACGATAAAAAGGGGTAGTAGTAGCAGTAATACCCCAGATTGCTTAGTGGACAGGAGAAAAATGCATACTGGTGCTGCTTAAAATAAAATCAGTTTCTACACTATCTTATTGACTGTTTTTCAGACTTAGTGTAGTACACTAAGAAAAGTCTTGTATGTGAGATGCCGTTACTCAGACGTCTAATGGGCTGATATTTCTCTATTGTCTTGTAATTAATAGTGCAGACATTAACATATCAAACACCCATTAGTCTGAGGGTGTCCCAAGAGAGTAATTGTAATAGACGTAAAGCAGGGTACCTAAAATGTCATTGGTATTCTAACATGAGTTTCCTTTGAATATGTCTAGCCAGAGGAAAAAAGAAAGAGCTAGGTAGTTGTCCGAGGTGAAAATCAGAATGGCAGTGTCCATTGTTTCTAATAAACAATTACTAGAGGAAGCTCAAAAGAAAAAACCAGAACAATTAGATAACCTGAAAGCCAAACTTGTGAAGAAGATTCCAGTTCTCTGGGCTGGCAGGAGCTGTGGAGGGCCATCCACAAGGGTTTGGCTGCTTATGTTGTTAAATGCTGCCTGGTTTCACCTGACATGATCTGTAAAGCTGTAAAGTAGTCACACTTCAAGTGTTTTTCATATGTACTTCAAATTCTTCTTTTGAGATATTCTTCACTAACAGAATTTCACACTTTGAAGGGGAGGACTCTTTCAAAAGATGACAGAACCTCTCAAACACAGCAAAAATGAAAAAAATAAAGGTAAAAATAAAACAACGGCTTGGCACAGCTCTAGAAAGTAATATTAAGTAGGAAGAGTTTCATTTTCACTTTTATCAAGCAGTTTTATTACCATACATGGTTTTTCACTTCAGCATTGCTTAAATGCAACTTTTTCCTGTAATACCTACTTAGACAACAAATTACGTGACAGACTAAATGTGTTTGAAAGTGTCCTTGCATCCTTATCATTTGCATTTTGAACTGCCCATGTGGGCTGTACACATCATATGGCTTGTTGCCAAAGCATTCAGCTACAACGCAAAATGTTTTCAAGTTCAAAGCCTGTATCATTGTTCACCTCATTCTTATGTTTTACCCTCATTTCTGTTGTATCACTAGAATATGTTTCCCTTGCATTAATAAATCCTTAACAACTTTTAAAATGTGCAAGCCATAAATGAAAAAAAGACTAATAAAAGACACCAGCTTTTTGCAGCTGCTATATTCAGCTATTTTTAAACAGTCAGTATATAAGGATCCAGAAAGTTCAATTAACCCATGCATAGAGATATTATTGTTCCGCTAGCAACTTTGTCTCACACCCCAGAGCACATCTGCAGACCCTGTTGCCAGGAGGATTCCACACGGGCCTGGGGTTTCAACAAGAATCCTCCAGTTGCAAGACCAGAGCCTTTGTGCTGGGAACCACTGACAGAATAAATATATATCTTTTAAAATATAGGTCAAGTTACCTGAGTATGTTCTACTTGCATATAGTATCAGTGGTCATCTTTCTTTTGTATGTTTCCTGGTATTAAATTATTCCCTTTCTTAGCAAAGCTTTTTAAAAATAAATAAATATATAAATAAAACATGATAGAGTTTCTTTTCCCATCTCAACAGTAAGGTTTTCTCTCTTGAGTGATAATTTGGGAGGGGAGTATAAATCTTGCTTTGAATTTCTTGATTGCATTTTCGTGCTTGTTGCAGAGGTTTTTCTTTTCTTTATATATGCACAGTAACAACAGAGATTGGGATTAAATTCTGCTTGGAAAATACTTCTTAGATGCCCTGAAAGTGTCTATAAAGAAAGCTTATGATTGGAATATAAGAGCAGAAGACAAATATCTCTATGGGATCTAGAAATTCTCTGGATTTTCTGATCCTCCTTATTTATTCAGCAATATGCACAGGACTTCATTGTGTGCCATAATCTATGGCATCTATGATGATTTACAAAGGTTAAGGATTACATCTGCATACTCTCCATTCTCTCATGTTGCACACCTTTTTCCTTTTTTGTACTTCTACTCATTATTTTTCAAGAAGCACCTACCTCAATGGAGTTTGTAGAGCAAAAGATTGTTGGACCCATATGGTCAGAAAGAGCACATTAGGATACCTGTTTCTTACTGAGTGTGTTGTATCTCACTTGAAATGGTGACATGGAACAAATACAAATCAATAAACCCTGGTACACAACAGTTTGTGTTATGCTTTAAGAACAGATTGCAGTGGCGATTTTAGGCAGGCAGTTCACAGAACAAGTGCTGTCACTGAATAAAGCATGTTGTGATTAGACTTCACTACTCAACCTCATCCAGATTCTGTCTGGAAACTTTAAAACCCAAGCTATCCTGTTAATTTGGGATCAATTACTTGTCTCACAGAGTGTGAGTCTTTTTGTCTTCATGAAATAAATAAAAGGTTTAACACAATGAAATTGTGGAAAAAAACATAATTTTCCATTGTGTGAGAGTCTGCATTTCAGGAAGATGGTCTTCAACCACTATGTTTGTACTGTGTTTGAAAATTTGCTAGCATTTAACTCAATGTAAATGTCATATGTGCTTATCTAAAAGGAAAAGAGATTCTTGTAGAGCTTCTCCAAACACAAGGATAGAGTACAGAGTATGTGCTGCAATAACCTTATACTTTTTACTTTTTAGTGAAGTGGAATGCTTTGGAAAATGTTCTGTGAAGCACATATTCAATTATTTCAGTTTATGTGTATTTTTAATGAATGTGTCAAGTTATGCATGGGCTCAAGTTATCATGCTGATTCAGAGCCTATGATTATGTTGGAAATGGAAGGTTCTCTGAAATTCTGGAACTGACAATTTAAATTACCCAGGAAAAACAAAAAGTAAGAATGGTGACAAATAGGTCAAAACAACTACAACAGAAGCTCCTCAGTAAGAACCAGGAAAAATATTACTCTGTGATAGCTTTGGCCCATTAATTCCTGCATTTCTTTCCTGCTACCAACCCATTTTTCTTCTGCCAAGGGCTTTTACAGCCACTTTACACTTTTTGGATACACTCTTCCTCACCAACTTTCCCTTTTCCTGTTCTTACTGAGAGACTTAGAGGAGAAGTTGTGAAACTGTCCTTCCTCCCTTCTGTCCTCCTCTTTCCCTCTTTCGTCCCCTTTTCCCCATCCAGTGTTTGCACATATGTCTCTGAAAAATCTTGGTCCAGTTAAGTGAAATGGAGTTATGGCACAAATTTCAGCTGAAGCTTTTCAACTAAGCCAGTCAGCTGGCAAGGAGGAAGATGAGTTGACCATGATCAGACACTGAAGACGCAACTCAGTGCCCAGACATAGGAGGTTAGTGTCACTTTTGCTACCCAAGGATATCCCACCTGGGCTGTAGTTGCCACTCCAGGAGCACACTGGCCTCCTGCAGGACCTGCCATCTCTGTGTCAACGGCTTAGGTATTCCAGGATGATTCGGGGAGCCTACAAGCCTGTGATAAGGTGTCCAAACTGCACCATAAATTCACTCATCATGTATTTATCCAGAATATTGGACCATGGTTTCAATGAATGGTCAAAAGCTGTATGTAGTGAATAATCATGCATTTGTACTAAAAGGTCACCAGTAGGAAAATGTACAGCTAAAATGTTAATATTTTTACCATGTCTACATAGTAAAATCTAGCAGATCTACATACACTGGTCTATTCAGTATAATTTAATGCTGCTTCTATGAATATTAGACATACTCCTTATGTCTGATACCTCCAGTTTCAACTTAAAAGATTTCACAAGCAGAGAACATCTCTCTTTAGTAACCATAAGAAGATATTTAGAGCTGAAGACAATCAGAGAAATTTTCAAGTTACGAAATTGTTTGGGTCAGTGTCAAATGTTAAACCAGGTTGTACAGACAGAGTGCTGTCATCCAAACACTAGTGCGTTATTAAATTTCTGGAAAGTAATGAGCTGGCAGTGGAAGTGAAAAGGAAAAAAAGCAGTAATGTGGAGTGGCCCCTTATTCAGGAAACTTTGAAAATGTGCAGCCATAATAGCTGTGGTGAAGTTCCTTTAAATGAGACCTTGGTATGCTGTGGAAGAAAATCAAAATAGGAGATTGTGACATTCCAAGTCATACTGAATAAATGCATACATTGGGCCAAATTGTGGTCTTATTCACAAGGGAACATTTTTCCCCCTTTTCAATAACAAAAAAAAAAGGGGAGCTGAGAACACTTTAAGATACAGGGCACAAATGTGTAATTATTCTTGGCTAACATGGTAGCTGTTGATCATTTAATGAAACCATAATTACCATATAATGGCAGGGTATTTATATGACAGATTACTACATTATTACAGGGTAAGTGCATGATTATTTCTGTCCTCAAAATCAGAATAAAAAACACATGGAAGTGGAAAAATAAGTTGAAAAAAGGGGGAGGAAAAAAATCTGAATTTCCTAATGCTACTCCCTTATTGTTACTCCATCCCCACCTCAATCACACAGTGATGGCAATGGCCGCTGGCATTCATGATGAAGCCAAATCTCTGCAGGAAACCCATGCCACAGTACAACAGATCATAAGGCTCTTCGCCAAATGGCTACAGCTCTGGGCTTCATTGTACTTATAGTTCAACAGATTCAATAGCAATTTAGTTACTGGTCTCTTGTCCTCAGAAGACACTATACTCCTGCTTGCTTAGAGAGATAGTGTGTACAATGGATGTAAGAATTTGCACTGAGAGGTACTTAATTCCCACTTCCGTGCATTTAGGAGAGAACAGTGAACTAATGTGGATTTCGGAGTAATTCCAATATTTTGCTGGGTAGAGAAGTTAAATTCTGCAGGACTACCTGTGGGCTGAGCACTGTTTGGTATGGTCTGATTTCAGTGAACACTGCTGGTGTTTACCACCATGTAGAATTTTGACCATTTAGTAAAGATTGATTTAAATTCTGAGAAAATACTTAAATGATTCCTTGTATGGGGAAAAATGCATCGACATGTTGTGAATTTACAAAGTTACAGAGAGAGTTTTGTATGTTGAATAGAGTCCATCTCTCATCTCCAGCTTTATGATGGCAACTTTCCACGTGGGAGGCAAAATCAAATTATAAACCCAGCTGACTCTCTGATTACCCAGGTCCTACATGGCTGTTAAAAGAGCTATGCAATCATCTGCTCCACCTGAAATTTGCCTCTGCATCTTAACATGTGGGAGAAGGTGTCTAGCACTGCCTGTTTCCAGAAAGCCCTCGCTGAGCCAGCATTCTAAGTTACAAGTTACTGTAAGTACAAGAGTTTGGCCTTGAATAAGAACTTCTGAATTTGGTGGGATTCTTAACTCTGGTTTTCCTAGATTTTTGTCCAAGAGGAAGCATTGCTGTAGCTATTTTCAGTCTTTATTTATTTCTTTGCCTTTTCCTTCTTGAATGTCTTTGCAGTGAGAGGAAAATAGACTCAGGTAAAAGCCACACACTGTTACTTTTACTCAGGATTTATCCTGTATGTCTGTAAAAGAAATACAGTTTGCAAAAGAAAAGAATCTGAAGGCACTAACAAAACAGTCTGTGTGTACTTAGAAAGCAGCTATAATTGCAGTACCTTTATAAATAGCTCCCTTAATAAACTGGTTATTACTCTGAATGGTCAGTGATTGCTCTTAATTCTCTGCTGCTAGGTTATTTCTCTCTGCAGAGAAAAAAAATCTCTGGTCTTTAGAAGGGTAGTGCACCCATGATACCGGTGGGAATTTAGTTACATTAGAGTCTAACCCTTCTCTCTCTGAAGTCAGGTGGAGCCCCAGCACACTCCCACAGGCAGCAGTGTTCATTCATGAAAAGTAATAGCAAGGGACCTGACTATGTGTGTTGCCTGATAGTTCCACGAAGTCATTACTCTATTTCATTGATACACTTTATTCAGTGTGTTGCCTTTGGTGAACTTCCTCTTCCCACCCCCCATGTTTAGTCTAGATGAAAATTAATTAATGAAAGAAGTTTTGTGAACTGAAGCCTCTGCTTCTGGTACCTCTTCATTACAGGCTTCTTCCACCTCCACTGTTTTAGAATTAAAAATTGTTAGAATATATTGTCCAAACACCATTAAAGTAGCTCCCATAGATAAAATGGACACTAAAGTCAATATTATGAAGCTCTAAATTCAGGTGATTGAAGGGTTAACATTTCTGCCTATTTGGTGTTCTTCATAAAGTTTATTCTTATGAAGTTAGGCATAGCTAGACACTGAGTTATTTTAATGTTTTGCAGATTAAATGACTTTATAAAATCTGGAAGGTGCTGGTTCCAGTGGAAATCAACAAAAATCAAGACATTCAGCACCAGAATAGGAATATTCCTGTTCTTCTTCTGGGGATAGTGATGTTTTGACTATTAGTATTCCCATTAGGAAAATAATCAGAAGAGTTTCATCAAATCTGTTTTTTAAAAAAGTCTTGATCACTCAACAGGATATCAGGAAACATTTGCCCTCTCAACTCCCCATCCTCCCCCAAATACTATTTAAAAAAAAAAAATCTTCAAATAATTAAATGCTGTGTTACTCTGCAAATCCTTTACCCCCATTGTAATGCTGTTATCAAGGACCCAACCCTTCTGGCACAGTAAAATTTCTCTGTCTTCAACCTAACATGGTAGGACTTCAAGCAAGTCTCATGAGGAAGGGCTTTAAAATAAAGTTCAAAACAATTTGTAATTATTTCTTAGAAATGTGTTTGATTTTTCAGCTATTGTCATTCATTTCTAAGCAAAGGTCGTGTATTAGTAATTTTATTTTCAGATTCCCCTGGCAAAAAATCAGAGACAGGAAATTTTCACCCAAGCTAAAATAAGTCAGCTTCCAGGGTTTCAAATTGTGGCAAACTAACTTCTCCAAGGTCTCGTAAAAGTTCTGGGCTGTTATCTCCATATGCCCGATAGACTTTTTTTGTGATCGTAATTAAAACCGTCTGTCCTTTTTCTGCAACTTCAGGAGAATGGCAATGAGTTACAAGAGCTCAGAAAAAGCTGGAAGGATAGAGGCTGAGGTTAGCAGCTCAGAGTCACTTAATCTGCTATATTTCATCCACAGAAATGTAGATCCAAAGCACTGCCACCTGCCTCTTAATTCAGGTGACTTCAGCACAAGTCACCATGGTAGAAAGCTGCATCACAGTTAGCATCAGGAAACAGAGGTGGTCCTATGTTCGGACTGAACCATAAAGAGATGTAAAATAAACTAATTAACTTGATATGGAACATCATTATCCTTGCAACACCAATTTTTACTCTTCTTGCATAACCTATTAGAACTTCTCAGTAATGTTTTCAACAATATCTGGGTAAAACATATTTTTTTGAAATATGAGAGCATGTGAAAAGTGAAATGGTGAATACATGAAGCACAAAAATGAACTGAAACCATTATAGGAATGTTACTATGGTGAGAAATACTTAACATTCAAAATATAATTTAGAAAATTAGTTCACTATGATGATGTTTTATTCTGTAGTATTTGTGACTGCTCTTTATTTCTCACACCTTGATATCCATTCTCCAAATGTAATTGATTTATTGTCGGGTTTTTTTAGCAATCTTCAGTTTTGAGACTTTTTTGCCACTTAGAGGAAGCTTGCTTGCCAGGTGGGTCTCTTAGAGCCCTGGTCTCCTCCCCTTTTAAAATGAGAATGAACTTCAGCAACAAAATGATCTGATTTTAGAACAGGAGATGCTGGAAGATATAATCTTAATGAAAGCCTTAATAAGCTAATCGCATTCCTGAGGATCTTCTACATTGTTAATCTGATGCTCAGGGAAGTGAAAATGAATGTTTTACACAGTCCTTGGAAGTTCAGTTCCTCCCTGATGAGTCAATTAGTTATGTAAAACTAAAAGGTTTGTATGCCCTGGTCCCATCATTCTCAGGCTGAAGATCATCACCAGCTTTGGCTCACAAATTCAGGGGAAAAGTTGAATGTCATGTGAGAATGACAGCATATGCCTGGAGCATCAATATGCTGGCTTCCTCCTGAGACTTGATGACCTTGGCACTCGCTGGAGTTCAGAAAACCAGGTAACTCTGAAGTTCTGAATCTTAGGTAGTATCGCTTTTTATTTTAAAAAAGAGTTAGATACTTAAAACTATTTGAGGACCTGGATCTAAGCTCTGAACAGGGTCAGGCTTTTTAAGTAGAATAAGGTTTGCTGATCAGAGACTGGATCTCTATCAAACAGGGTGCAATGCTGCCCTAATAAGGCAAAACATATCTCTACCATGAAACAAATACTCTGAAAAGAACAAATGCATTCCTGGTATAATTCTTCTGAAATCAGCAGAAGAGATGAAATTAGAAGCAACCTTTTTACAGAAAATCTTTTATTTTTAATAAATATATTTCTTCAGAATATAGTAATTTTAAAAGGTTCTCTTTTGGTTCTCTTATTAAATTTATTTTTATTTCATCAAAACATGTACAACCATTAATATAAGCAGGCTTATCAGTTCAATTTCCTACTGAATGTGCTTTTTGTTAGTTTTCTTTATTTTCTGTTTCCTGCTTTATCATTCAGAAGGTTTGCACTGTATTCCTGTACGTATTTGGTTTGGTGCCCAGAAATGTATTATTTTAACAGGGCTAGTTCATTAAAAGTTATTACTTTACAGGGGTTCTACCACGCATACATAATTATATGTATGCCCTTCTACAATGAACAGTGTGGTAAAGTTACTATAAAAAATTTTGCTTTTTATGGTTTATCATCTCTGCCATTTCAAGTCACATTGATTTGACTAATCCCGGCACCTAACTTTCTTTCTTCAATTATTTTTTAAAAGGTATTAAACTGTCAAAACGTAGTTTCCATTCTTGCTTCAGTAATATTAGTAATTTGGAAGCTATTGGGACTGTGAGTTGTCCTCCCTTTGTGCTGTCCAAGGAAGAAAGCGAGCATAGCTGCTGACACACAGATCTTGTCTTGGGCAAAACCAGTAAGCCAGTTTTCAGTGACCTGCACAGGGATTGGCTGTGACGCTCTCTCAAAATCCTTTTCGATTATGGTATTTTTCAGTAACTCCACATTGCTCTAGGAAGGGTGTTTTTTGAGAATATCTCCAGGTATACAATATAGTTCTTTTAGTCTTTTTTTTAAGACTTTGAGGAAGGTTTGAATTGCCAGTTTTATCATTATAAGAACCTAAGTGAATTTGTACACTAAACAAGTAAGTAAAAAGAATGACATTTACATTGCAACTTGAAATGCAACTTGCAACTATCTGTTTTTATGAAGCTGCATCAAAAAGCCACGTAAGGGTAGAAGAAAATTCTGCACAACCTTTGCTGAGAGTTGGCATTAAGAGACTGAGTATCAGTGTGAGCAGTGCAACAGAGCATTGTACTAGTGTAGCTGGTCAGGAGACAACGTTTCCAAGCCGATCTGAAAAGCACGTTGTATGCTGGTGTGACTTTAGAGTTGCATAAATTTCTTCTGTGCTGAGAAACCTGGTTTGCTTCCTGCAACTGTGGCAGAATGAACAAAATCATCTGTTACCCTTGAAGGAGACAGGACTTTTAGCGTTTTGCTGCTTTGTTGTCATCATTGCCCACTGGGAGTTTCAGAGGACAGGTCTGAGACTACTTAAACTAATCTACATTGGCTAATTTAGACTTTTTAAGTCCTATATTGACTGGGTTGCACCTACTTTGTTTGTCTTTTGTTACCCTATATACACCATCTAAGCTGGTTTATGTCCTTTGTCCCGGTGTTGATGGGACATTAAGTAATGCTTTCACTCCAGAGGCTCCGCAATTACAGAATTATTCTGAGCTGCAAAGACACATGTGGATACAAAGAGCTAAGCATTCAATGAAACTTGGAATTGCTGTACTTGTACTTTAAAAGTAAAAATGTTTACAGTATCATTTTTAATCAATGGGAAATAGATCTAGAGCACAGAGAAAACTTTAGAAATGTGGAGGAGGAAAAAACAAACCAAAACCCAAAACTGCACATCAATGATACAATATATAATCACTTTGAACTTTTTCTGTACCTCCACATATCTAAATCACATTTGTGTGTTATATTTGTCCTTTGATGTTGTTTTCTACTGTAATGTGATTATATAGTGGTGAGCGCTTAGGGAGTGACAGCATCCATGAAATGGTAAAGCAAAGTCTCTCACTCTGAACTCATACAAAACATAGAAGGAACTAGTTGGGCATTTGCTGGTTTTATGAGTTCCTGTGAGGATTTTAGAAGTTAATAGTAATTAAATTGAAGTTTAGAAAAACGTTCAAGATCCCTTTTCCTGATGATAAGTAGCTAAATTTATTTTCCATTAGTCAAATGTCGCAAATCCTGTAAGTGTTCACTGAAGCGAAGCTATTCTTGCTCTCACAGCAGAAGACTCATTTCTTTCGTTTTGCAAGAGAAAGGCGGAGAATGTGTTTGTTACAATTCCTACCGTCTGCATGAGACACTGGACTCCTTCAGCCTGGTTGTCATGGCTATCTAGCAAAAGCAAGAGCTTGAGGCACTGTTCAAAGAGTATGGGATATGTGATATCTTGCCTAATATTTCTCTCTTGAAAACATGCTGTAGTATTACGTGCTGTTAAATGGTATTGTACAATTATCCTAAAAGCCTAGCTGCAACATCTGTTTACAGTCACTCCACCAGTCTCTGTGATGCTACTCTTTTTGTTTTTAATACATTGTATGAAAGTGATGACACATAAATCTCGTAGTTAAAGTCTTTTCTTTTTTTCTCCACAAGATGAGGCTGTATTGAATGTAATTGCACTGTGTGGGGTTAACTTTCTGTAGCCTGTTCCCTTTGACTTCAATGGCTTGAAATCAAAAATTAATCTCCAAAACTTCAATGAGACTCACTTCTGATAGAGTTGGCCCATTGACTTCCATGAAGCACTACTAAAAATTATTCTCAATTCACTTTAATACTCATTCCTAATAGCATCAGAACACTGATTCCTCTGTCGTACTTTCAAGACTAAATGTTCAAACGTTTCATAAAGACAAAAGCAAATCTCAGTATACTTCAGTGAAAATGTATTTCTTGTGGTTGTCGTTTGTTGACTCCAGATAAGCAGTACTGAATATTACTTTGTATAAAAGAAAGAAGCATCTTGCAGACTTTTTTGCTAGTATGCTTTTATGAAATTTTGTTGGAGGGGGGGAAGATGAAAAACGCAGAACAACATTTGCAAAAACAAATGGATGAGCACTTCTCCTTGTCCTTCGTGAAAGTCATATGAGAAGTCCAATGTGATATCCTCAAAATACTTGTGCTTTTTTTTTTGTGATGCTTTGTTTTGTGTGATGTGGGGTTGGGGTGGTGTTTTTTGTTTGGAATGTTTTTTCTGCGCTTTTTGGTTGGTTGGTTTTGTTTGCTTTATTTTTTTTTTTTTTAGGAAACTATGGAATTCTTCCAAGAAATCTAAGTGACAATGGAGATAACTGGGGGAAGACAAGCACGCTTGCTTTTGCTTGCTTGCTTGCTTGAAATAGACTACAACTCAATTATTACTCAAATTCGTGATTGAATAAGGTGTGTTGCAGTTCTAACCACTATGCTGTATTAGAATGCTCTTCTTATTCTTCTTGGTTTCTCAGAGGGAAAGTATAATCTGAACCTTTTATTTTCCCTCCATCCATCTAGATCTCAGGTTTGGTATCTGTTCAAGACATACACGTGCCCTCTCATATTTATGTATTACAATTTGCCTTGTTCGAGCTTGTCAGATTTTGTCATTCATTTAGATTTTTTTGTTGTAACCACTGATTTAACTTGAAATCTATCCCTCTACATGCAAGACAATTTTACCATTTTCCTTCAGAAGCCAGACAATTTATAGATGAGCTCAGACCAAATAAATCAGGCAAGATATATTTATAGGTCTAATATACCATGTATATTAATATATATTTTTAATCACCATCATACTGTCACACTGCAGAAATAATTAGCTGTGAGCAGGGCCTACACATCTGCTATCCAAGCAGATACTATTGCTGGTATCCAGGCTAGGACACTTCAGAATAGCCAGTGTTTAGAATCACTGCGTAGTACTTGTGTCCATTAGTGATGAGGTGAGCCTTCTTCGTTTCCCTGCACTAATTCACCTGAATGACTGTGTAGCTATAATTATCTTTAGACTGAGCAATTTCTCCACCAGAGAACATTTACAGTAATTCTGAACAAAGAAATATGGATTCACACTCACATTAACTTCAGTACTTAGTGGTGGAAAAAGGCATTGACTCATCTGCTGCTCCACAACTCTTTTTCTTACAGCACGAAGCCTCGTGAAATCCTGTTTTGCTTTCCAAACAAGGACTGTGTCTCCGACAGTGGTCTCGATTTTTGGTTGACTAGATTTCTGAATATTCATGTACGAAAACCAATGGCTTAACATTCAAAGATACTGGTGTGTGTCATGTCGTTGTGTCCTGTCGTGTCCCCCCCTCCCCCCCCGACTCTAAGTGAAGTTAACAGGAGAGTCAAATTCTAGTATATCTATATGATAGTGAGGATTCAACCCTGGACCTCTTTTAAAAGGTTAGTAGTAATTTTATCTTCCTGCAGGATCACAACTGAACCTAATAATAAATCACTAGGCATCTGCTTGCAAAACTGTGTTATTTTTTAGATTATGAAATGATATGTGTATGATGAAAGGAACAGTATCAAAATGCAGTCCATACCTGAAGAAATATTGTTTGGTAATTATAAAGGTACATTCAAGTTAGTATGTTTTGCATGTATATGGTATATTTGTTTATTTTTTTTTCCTAAATGCTTGTTTTCCCTGAAAACCGTATTAAGGGATATTCTTTCAGTTTTTAAGGATCTTTCTAACTAACAGTGAAGATGGCAGATATTTTAAACTCTAGAGATTAAATAATTTAACTCCAGCCACGTGTGTTCTACTAACCAAACAGCAACATATGAATGCATGTACACAGCCTATTACAGATACCAGGACTTACAAGTAAAAGGAAGACAGAATGACTTGCAATGTCAAGCATCATCTGTTATAACAATAGGCTCAAAGAGCTTACAGTTTCTCAAAAGTCAAATTATTTTGCACTATTCCCACTCATGGACTCTTCTTCACCTAAAAAGCAAATGCAAAAGAGTAATGTTAGTGGAAGTAGCAAGTACCTGTAATAAGTAGCAAATACCTATAATAAGAATATTCTGAAAGCTAAGAATACTATTGCTATTTAAACTGAATATTTCTTCTTCCTATCTTCAGATATGCAAGCTTTCAAATATTATTAACATATACCATAAAAAGTGTAAGACGTACAATGAGTTCAAGAAAAATCTTAACCTTGGGGATTTTTTTTCTACTTCAGGTGTTTGATATATCAGCTTTAGTAATTTTACTAATTCAAGATTTTTTTGCATAGAATATCTTCTTTATTATGCAGGTCTTCAGCCCTTGTACTTCTCCATAAGCTGACAACAGTTAAGTAAAACTGATTAGAATCAGAAGTTCAGCTTCAGAAAGAGTAATAGATTGTAGTACTTTCTACATAAATTTAGTTGCTGTACTTTGTTGGCATATAGTGAAGGACTGAATACATAGAAAAGCTGTAATTAAATTGGTGGCACAGAAAATACCATGGACTGTTAATAATATTCTTCAAGACAAAATTATAACTTTTTAATGAATCCAGTGATTGCATTTGAATATTAGAAGAATTACTGCTATATAATCTGGATAACCTGCAAAAGTTTCAAAGTTAGTTATACCTGTATGATAGGGGTTTTTTTCTGCGCTTGGTTTAATTATTTTAGGAAGAAATACTGGTTTAATACAGTTAAAGGAAGTAACTTTTCCTCTTATTTTTTTAATTAAGAAACTTCCCATGATGCTACAGTCTGAAACAAAAACATTTTTCCAGAAAATTGTTGCAGAAATTGAGAACCTGAGAAGACAAATAGTGATTATTACAAGTTGCAACTAAAAATAAACTCTGTCATTGTGCAGATGTTGTTGCTGTTGTTATAACATCTACTTGTATGAACTCTCTGATATTTCTTCTTGTTCCAGACTGAAAAGACCAAATCTATATTAAATGAAATATGTTTGAAAATCTGTAGGTTTCTTCCAGAATAAGGACCCATGTCAAAAGAAGTGATAGTTTGGCTGGAGGAGCTCCATTGCTTTTTCTTCTGTATTATGTATCGAGAAGAAAAACTAGACACCCTTAGCAAGCAGCAACTTTCACCAACCAGTCCTATCAAGGGACTAGTAACAGAATCAACAATTTTTTGTTTGTTTGAAGTGTGTACAAATAAAGCAAATGCACTCATTGCTGGTTGTCAAGTTAAAGACAAATGAGAATCCATCTTGGGACAAAAATAAGAAAGGTACGGTAAAGCGTCTTTATTGAATTTTGAACTAAGAGAAATTCTAATTTTTTTCCTATAGACATATGTATCTACCCAAACTATACATAGTCTATAGCCAAACATACATTGCCTCAATTGTGTAATCAAGAGAACAATGGCTAAATTCTGTAATATTTAAAACTAATACACTGATGACCAGGCAATCGCATTATGTGTTTCCTTCAAAGAGTCCGGAAGTTCTCCATTCAGTATGTTGCCAATTCCTAATAGAGTGAGTCTCAAAAGTCGCAAAGACAGTTTATTCTGGAGAAGAGGAGGCTGAGGGGGGAGCTAC
>Ga0181612_128424_pt1 | contig 19050 bp, 11 predicted proteins | sample HoacroProtozoa21_FD_119630 | JGI IMG/M metagenome (GOLD analysis project Ga0181612, IMG submission 119630) | Hoatzin crop microbial communities from Cojedes, Venezuel. Combined Assembly of Gp0051906, Gp0051904, Gp0051908 | reverse complement strand
GGACTTGTAGTTTAGAACTAGATGAACTCTAAGGTCCCTTTCAACCCAAATTATTCTATGATAAAAAAGTGAATACAGGAGGATGAGATTTAGGCTTCATTCAGAGGAGACAAGAGTGTGGTGGTGTGTGCCATGAGAAGACAGAGTGTCTTTTTCTGAGTATTCACTCAGCTGCTACGATCAGCTTATGAACAAGATCTGCTTTTCAAGTAAATAAACCTAGAGAAGAAAACACGAGAAAAGCATTATGGAAAAATACAGACTATATGTTGAATCTCAGCCTGAGATTTTTCTGCTAAAATTGGTAAGTCCTAACAAATTCTACAGCACTTGGAAATAATTTTTCCACATTAGCCACTTTTAAGAAGGGTAATACTTGTAGGGGAGCATCCAAATGGTAAATAAACTACATTAGTTCTTTGCCAACATTATTGTTTAAAAATTCTGAATTTGGGGAAAATACTTTGAAAATTTGGTAATCCTTCTGTGCCTCAACACACATGGAATGATGAGTGTGTGCCGTCTTGTTAAGACACAGGGCAGAACATATTTGGCTGGGCTAAATGTATCATTTAACTTTACCAACCTGCACTCTTCCCTCACCACTCAGGACTTTTTCCTGCTATTGTAGCCCCCTCTGAGCAGTTTCAAACCTCTGTTATTGTCTGACAAATGTCTCAGGTGAAAAATGCAAACATCCTCAAAAGATCTCTGAAATAACCATAATAATGATGACAGTGACAAGGTAAGATAAAATGGTAAGATTTATTCCTTGGTCAGCTATGGGTTAATACATACTTTTGCACAGGATGAGAAGACCTTCTGAACAGTTCATTGTAAACATTCAAAAACATTTCCAAAACAACATCTCTGCAATACATAGGGCAGAGTACATAACTGTGTTCAGGCTCATTCATTTCTCAAGAACCGGGGAGGAATGCACTAAGGATATGACTGTATTTTTCTTGGTCCTAGAATAATTATTATAGCTGACAATAACTCTTCATTATAATTGCACCTGAGTATTTATTGAGGTCACAGACACATTGAGCAAGGCATTGTATGAATACAGAAAAGCTGCCTGTTTAAAACAGCTTACAATTAAATTAAACAAGATATATGAAAATGACAGGAAGGAATAAAATTCACAGACTGAACAGCATGATCGCAACAAATGTCAACCCATGACTGCTTTTCTTGAGGGGAATGGGAAGTTATTAAGCACAGGCATGGCATATGGAAAGAAAAGAAGAATGGAAACAGCAGAAAAGGTAGTACCAGTGGTGACTGAATGAAGCTCAGGTGAAGGACGAAATATAGTTAGAAATAAATTCAGCAAAGGGCAGGAACACCTAAATGAGAACTGTGAAAGGGCAGGAACACCCAAATGAGAACTGTGAGAGTTTTGCTGTGGATATGTCCACATGCAGACACTAGGACACCATAAAGATGCCTCCTGTGAAAACAGGGTAAGACGAACTGCTCCCACACTTTGACATCATGTGCTGTTTAGGCATGCCCAGCCTGGTACAGGCACACTGCCCTACACTCTGAGGGCTCTACGGGCTCCCTGGGCTACTCCATGTATAAGAGTCAGTCACGCCTTCCAGGAGAAACAGAAAGGAAGGGAAAATATGAACCAGGACCTGGGATCCATGGGTGGCACACATCCCCACCATCTGTGCCTGCCGTAGCCTGCATTCACTAGATCACATGCTGCCTCTACCCACTCCCATACACATCTCCTTTCTCAAAGGCCAGGTATGCCCCCAAAAAAAGAAGTAAACAGTGTCCGTGAGCAAAGAAGAGGCTGGGGCAAGTGCTCTGTGAGTATTTTTTCAGTTATGTCCAAGCAAGGTCAGAAAGATACTAAGCAAAGTGAGACACGCTGTTTCAGTAATGCCACCTGCCTAGGCTGTCCTTGAGAAAGTCAGCAGAAAAGGGCCCAGCTGGCCCCATCTCCAGCATGCAGTGATGTTTATGGCATGGACAGAGACATTTTTAGTGCAAGCCAAGTGCCAAGTTTGCTTCTGCATCTTGGCCAGCTTCCTGAAAGACAATTTCTCAGACCAAACTTATGACCTTGGAAAGCCAAGCCTATAACAAGGGCCTGAACCTAATCCTCCCAGGGCTTTGGGCTTTGCAATGTCTGAGAGATATGCAGGTTTCATATTGCAGGATTTTGATTCTTGTATGTTACAAGGATAGTTGCAGAATCTAAAAAGTCCCACTGCTGCTCAGTTTTTATCTGGTTGTGGCTGTTCTTATGCAGACTGGCTGCTCAGATACACAGATCCAGCCAGGCCAGCATCTATTGATAGTGGGACAGGAGAACTGTATAGCTAAGCAGGCACCTGAAAACAGCCTGTAGGACAGGTGGCAGCAGGTATGACAGGTTCAGGTAAGCATGCACCAGAAATGTGGATTGGGCCCCAAGGAAGTGAATATTATCTGCCTTCATAGACTAAGCCATTTTTAGTGACTTTTTATTACTCACGACAGTCAGCTGTCAGTGTTGGAGCAGGAAATCCAGTGGTGCAAACACTTTGTATCCGAAATGCAGTGAGCTCAGGTTGGTAAGAGGGGGGCAGTGATGCAGAAGGACTGTTCCTTCCAGTAGGTTTTAGCTTCTCATGATGCGTGGCTGCAGCCTACTGCTGCTTCAACCAGGTGCATATATCTTTCCGAGAAAGATTGTCCTGGGACGTCTTTGTGGTACATCTAATTTAATGCAGTTGAGGCCACCAAGTAATGTCCAAGAAGGCACATGTTCTCTTGTGGATCTGTAGAAGAAGTGCCATGAAAAAGTTAACCCCCCATGAATTCAATTTAACTATTTCTAAGTCTCTCAGGAGACCTCATCTTCAGAATGGGTAATAAAGGACTCAAAATTATTCTGATCATGTCTCTGTTCCATTAAAAAAACACATTCCCTACATGAATTTAAACAAGATGAGCCTTTCACACAATGGGTAAAACCATGGCCTCCTGAAAATCGAGAGCTGTTTTAATAAGTGATCCAAAATTTCATCTCATACCTTTATAATTCTCCGTCAAGTGGAAAACAAATTCCACTGAAATTCTGGCTTTAGAAAAGAATTGGGGAGGAAATAGTAGCTGAGAGGATAGGACAGTCTTCTCCATTGTCAGAGGGAAGCTTCTTGACTATTTATGCATTGTTCCAGCCAATGCCTGGATCTTCTTGAGGGAAAGCAATGAACTTTGAGTGAGAATGAAATAACTCTTGAATACATTTAGTCTGATAGAAACTCGTGCACACACTACATCTAACTTTCTCAAGCTGTACACCATGGAGCAGAAGCATTCAGAAGGAAACATCTCACGGTGTATGGAGCGAGGTTCACTACCAACTGCTGCCTCTGCTTTATGGCTGCTAATGTGGATTTGAAGAAGCTGAGAATTAATGGGATATTTGTCTTAATAGAAGAAAGGACTGTGAAAGAAATCCCTGAAAATGCTACAGAGGAGAAGTCTATCAGACTAATTCTTGAGCAGCTAAAAGTGCTCTATAAAAAGGCCTGAGAATACTTGTAGGAAAAAAGAATTTCAAAATGTAATACCTCTAAATGGCTTATTTCATTACAATAATGTCAAAGAGTCTTTATATGTCTTGATTACCACTTAGTCAAGTCTCAGGAAAAATAAAACCATAGACTGTGCTACAATGTAGATATTATTTTTATTTATTTATTTTTTACTTAATTAATAAATTAAAACACAACAGTTTTGGTTGTCTTTTTGCCCCATTAAATAAACAAAGAGTGCCTGGTTTTACTTCCAGACAAAAACCATTGCTTTAAACTGTAAAAATTACTTTTGTTCAACAGATCAAGACTGAAATTACATTATTTTGCCATATCCCTTAATATTAATGGCATAACAATAACAACAATGATAATAATAATAATAGTAGTATCACTGACTTCAGATGCCTTTTTTTAGTTTAAAAAAAAATCCGTGACATTTTTCAGTCAAGATGTAGAATATGGTTTCTTTTGGGATTTTACTTCTTTTTCTTTGATATGTTTAGTCTTAAGTGGCACTGAATTTATCATTACATATTCAACAAACATTTATTGTTTTTGTGAAAACTGCAATTCTTGGCATATTTTCTTCAATTACATCAACCATAAACATGTTGTGTGGCTGTGCAGTTATTTGGTTCATTTGTAAATATGGATAATAAAATATCTGTATTGCAATACCTCTTTGTGTACAGAGCATTCATGTTATTTCTTCCACTGGAGTTTGCTCATTAATCATGGTGACAGCTGATACTTTTTTCACTGACATGAGATATACAGTTGTTAAAAAACTTGTTATAGAGCTTAATATTGTCATTTATGATATGTGCCAAATAGAGAACCTTCATGGAAAAACTAACGCGACAAATATTGATAGCAGTGGTAGATGTTTTTTCTCTCACAAGTGGAAACTTCTTTGAAAGGCACTAAGGTGTTAAATGCAAAGACCACAGACTTTTTAAATTGCATAATGCACATGTACTCCAGAAATCCTTCTCATATAAACTCAAAATCATTTAAATGACACTAGATACCTTAAAGGGTGTGAAGAAGCAAAAGTTCTGTTTTAAATAGGATAACATATGCATACAGAAGTGGAATGATTAATTTCACCAAATATGCTATGTCTTAGAAAAAAATAGTTGCAATGAAAGTATCAGCTGACATCTGAAGCAAGGGGTGAGGCTGTAAACTACGATCTGGTAAGGACATGCCATCCTTGTGGAACAGGAGTAAAAACTACATGTGAAATCAGATAAACTTCAGAGCTTCCCAAGTGGACAGCAGGAACCAACCATAAAGGATAAACTCTCAGGTTAACCTAGTTTAGATTTCATTTTGACAGGATCCTCCATATTAGATGTATTATATAATAGCATTATAAGAAAAGGAATGATAAAACATTTGGAGGCAGTGACCTCCTCCAGGGATCTGAGGTGGATGAACACCAAGAAAAGTTTATGAAAAAAGCTCAAGGAGTTTAAAAGAGCAAAAGTAAACTGTCAAAGGAAGACTCAGAGTCAAACTGGGAAAACCAATGTCTTCTCTACGAGAAGCGGAGAAAACAAAACAAAAGCAGCTTCTTTTCTATTTCAGTCAAGCTCTTGTCACAGATATTCTTGACCACTACAGAAACAATTCAGCCTTCCCAGGCTCCTTCTGTGCTAGTGCGACTATGCATTTTGGGTCAGAATAATTTTCCTTGGACACTCATAGCTAAATTCAAACTGTTAACAACTCTCCAGCTTGTATTTTCTTTATTTTATACACATCTTGAGGTGTTGCTCTATAAGGACTACTAGGGATGCCTGGGAAATTTAGTACTACTTTATTTTGTACCTTCTGTCTTTGAAAGTGTCACCAGGAAGTTTCATCTATTGGAGAAAAGACTATTTTAATGCATCATAACCAAAGGAGGAGATAAAGTGCCTGCTAAAGAAGCCAAGAACCCCACAGTATGCAGAAAGTCTCAGAGAAATCATGTGAGTGTGAGTTTTACTGATCTGGAAAGTGAATTGTTTAATCCTTATGAATTTCCTTTAGTTAAGACAATAGAACGTTATTTGCCCTTTGTGGATATTACCTTTTTTTTTTTTTTTTTTGGCAAAGAAGATTCATAGTGTAGAGAGAGCTTTGACAAGAGGCTCAGGAGAGACACGTTTCCTGTATGTAAAATACATGTTACTGTAATTGCTAAAATCCTCAGAGTAGAATTTTGTCCTTGAACATATATGCCACTGCTGTTTACTTTAACAGGAAATATGTGCCATATTCCAGTGATCAACCCTGGCATTTGCAGAGAACTCCAGCTAGGAAACCAAATGCTTATTTCATAGACATGATGCAGTTATTATTGTTGGAGAGATGTAGACAACAGCAGATCATACATGCTCTTTCCATTTTGTTTATTTTAAAAGCATAACTGGTCTATGACATCCTTGAAGAAGCCCTCTTAATTCTTCCTAGCCTCATCTCCTGTATTAAACTCTCATAGCAGCACATCTTAACACCAAAACCCCTGTGAATCTCCCATCATCTTTTTTTCTTTCAGGGTGATACACTGATTTCAGAACACACTCTTCTATTTCTAGGATGAAATTCAGATGCACCATGTTCCTCAAACATGAAAAAACAGAGAGAAGAAACAAATGTAAAGTTTATGAATGTCTCTGAAATTTAGTTCTGGATTAATCTTGGGGGCTTTTTGTGAAAGTCCAAGGTATTTTTCTGTTACTCTAGCCTATTTATTTTGCCATACAAATTCTGACTGCATTCATCTCTTTTTATTTCATATTGGTTTAAAATGCCTAAAATCAAAAGTTTTTCTTTGGTTTTATCAAATTCCATGGTCCATCAAGTTAATACATTAATTTCTCATAGGACACAGAATATGAACAGTCATGTGGGAAGAGACTGGAGAGTAGGTACAAGCAATTCATTGTTGAAGGAGAAAGGTTTAATTCCCTGGAGATAGCATAGCAGGTATTTTGCAAGTGGAGGCATACTATCACTTAAATCCTCAAATACTTTTGTCTATTGTCTTCAAAAGTAGAACATGCATTAGCCCATATTAATTCAACCTCGCTGTGACCCACAGCAACATATCACTGTCCTTAATCTTTATAAATGGCTTTTGCACTCTGCACCATCAAAAACTTTCTTTTTGCTGATCAATACAAAGTGTATTTGAAAAGAGCATTATCTGCCTTTGAAAAGGCCTTCTGGACAATCAATGGTCTTCAGAAGCAGTTGCTGATCAAGCAAGCATAGGCAACACTGTAGAAAGCTAGTAAATATTGATTCATTTCAGAAAAGGAAATTGCCTTGTAGTTACAGTGTCTGACTTCATTTAGCCTATAAATTTACTAAACGTCTGATTGGCTGATCTGGTAAACACTATGGTGCATCATCACTGGTTAGTGAACTTGTACGAACAACATGCCTAAGAAGTTTCATGTGGTCACAGCACAAGATTAGTTTCAAACTAGAGTTAAAACAAATTTGAAAAAATACTGATTTCTGTTGTATAAAATCACAAGTAATACTTATTGTTCACATGATTTCACAGCAGATGGAAGTGAGCAAAACCAAAAGCTCTGACACTGGGATATTTTATGAATCTCTACTGCTTAATTAAAAAAAAAAATGCAAAATAATCTGTACAATCATTTTTATATACCAGGGAACCTCCTGAACTCAGTTGCCTTAACAAAGTTACAGACTCAGTTAATTTATTTGTGTCCCAGAATTTTATTGGTAAACCTTGCATTTCCAATAGCAGAAACAGCATTTTACAGTAGGCCTACATCCAGCCAGTACAACTCCACTAGTGTGGAGAGAAAGAAAGATGCAAAGGAACCTCAGCAGATGATCTAAACTTCCACGTAGTGCATTACAATAAAACTTGAATTATTCTAGATTTATGATGTTGTTTATGACAGAACTCTTGTCTAGTACTTCCAAATTGTCAGAGTCACGTAATTAGCTGTCAGAAAACTGCACTGATCGTCATTCTGCAAAAGATATTTTAGCTTACAGCACCATATAAATCACAGAAGGTGCATGGCCATATCCCATGTCACTGAAGTCAATAGGACTTGATTGATATTCAGCAGTCTATCTGACCATTCCTTCAGATGCTTGCAGGAAAGGTTGTTCCTCACAAACACAGGGCAAAAATATGCCAATTTCAGGTCTAAGGTTCAGAAGTAACTACAGTGGTAAAAGTGCCACAGATACGTGATCAGCCCTCCTCACTTGGCCAGTCAGTCTGCTCACTCTGGAATAAGAACTGTTCCCAAAATCTCAGCAGTCACAGGAGGGATCACTTACCTTGGAGCCTGCCACAATACTAGGGAATAGTAACAGGATAATACCATGACACCATAAGCATTTTGTGCCAAAGAGCTATTCTTCATCATGGCTCCTCCTGGAAGAATGGGATTGAACTGATGGAGCCCATTAACAACACAGATACGCTTACTCAAAAATTTACTCAGCAGAGTAGAGATGCAAAAGGTGATGGCCATTCCTCTAGCCCAGCCTAAGGCTAGGAGAATTCACTGGCCTTCAGTTGTCTGCAAGTCATCTTTATCAAAAAGGCCCAAATGGACTTTTCACAGAACAGGCGTCTTCTACTTAACAGGAAAAATAAATCTGAAATGCAAAGACTACCTCCTGTATCATAAAAGTTTATGATAAAATATTTTACTCTTTTTATTACTTTTTAACAAATTTACAGAGATTTGTTTCTAAATAACTGCAAAAGACCTTCATTTGGACTCCCAAACGAATAAAGATACCTGTTACTACATGGATAAAACTAACTTTAAGATTTAAAATATTTTTTTAGAGAAAGGTTGAAATAAAATTCATTACATCAAGAATGACTTTGACCCCAGCATTTAGACCTATCTGAGTTGAAAAATAATAATAAGAAAAAAGTAAAAAGGAAAATCCATACTCTTTAAGTTCTGAAACAACTTAGAGCCAAATTTTCTAGACTGAGCCTATAATTTTGCACACACAAATACAGTAATTAGGCATGAAACTGCTCATGTACCATGAAATTCTTATAGTGTGGTATTTGGTCTATATCAGGAGGTAAACCAGGGAGCTGTTGTGTGGGTTTACAGCCACTATATACTTTGGAGGCTGGGAAGAGTAGCTTGGGCTGTCCAGATCGTAGCTGAACAATGGATCTGAAATAGGGTTGTTTCTAGAATGTATGTGGAGAATAAAATAAGACAGAACAATATTTCTCACTGTCAGCTTGTGGGCAGTTAAGAAGAGTGCTTGGTTTGGGTTGACAAGCCATATGTGATAAATGGTGCATAGTTTTGTAGGACTGTATTTTCTCAGCAAGAGGTGAAGGCTTTGTCTTTTTTTGGAAATGGAGTGGAATTGTTTTTGCAGAATGGTGGTCTGATGCCGAGGACTATGGGAAGAGTTGTCTTTGAAACTTCACATACACTTTGCCACCATAATAACATAAACCACTTTCCAGCATTATTAGCGCTATTTTGCAGTAATACTCAGAACCCCCATTGGAATGTAGACCACAGTGTGGTTTACATTTGCTCCTGTACTAAGCAAATACATAATGAAATTGGGTTCTTTACCTAGTGGGAAATGCTATTGTTGTATCTTTGCTGCTGATTCAATATGTTAAAAATACATTACCAGAGGAAGGTCCATATAACTGCATTTGCCAACTACACACTAACATACATGGCTTAATTTATGTCTTCTTTGGTGCTGGTACTCATGACTTACACAATACATGTGAAGGAGGCCCATCAGAGGGCTCTTAAACTATTTTAGAATACTAATCAGTCCTTACACACTATAGCTTTTATGCTGTTTACAGTAGGCTACAAAGGCAGAAGCAAGTTGCAAGTGCAAGCCTCAGCCAGGGCAGCAGTCCTTAGTCCTATACTGTTACCGACACTCAGCAAATGCAATTCTTAGGGAATTGTGTGCTTCCTAATCATCAACTATACGACTACACAAATCTTTAAAATAATAGCTGTTAATCAAAAACAGAATAATTCCTGTTGCACATCAACTACTGCTTCTCCTTAAGAGACCCCATCTTTCTAACTAAGCAGCACTATTCAGAAAACCCTTAGTGACCTCGGTGTATTCAGAAGAGCTTGCACTGCGCAGGTCAGAGAGCATCTCCTCCATGTCCCGGGCCCTGGCTGTGCTGGGATGGAGGCACAGGGCTGGGATGGTGAATCCCCGGTCCTCTGAAACTGCAAGGAACAAGTAGCAGTGAAGTGCACTGCTGCATAAGAACAACTGAGAGGAAGAGTGCATCAAATCTGTGTATTGGAGTGGCATTTAAATGACCAGTCATCAACAACGTAACCAGAATAATGAGTAGCATGCTAGTGCAATGAAAAACTGCCAGGCACAAAAAGCTGTTTACAGCTAAAGGTTATTTTTTGTTTGTGCAATGTAATACGCCCATTTTAAGGATAACATCCTGTCTGTGAGCTCCTAATTAAGAGTTTCTTTGGTCCTGGACAAAGTAAAAAGTGAAGTTCTCCACAGTAACTTTTTGCTTTAAACTGAGCAATGAGAACTTGATCCCCTGACACAATCGACAAAATCCTCTAGGCTTTTGCAGCTTGGTGGAAATGGCCAAATCTGCATTCAACTTATTTTTCACATTTCCATCATTGTGCAGAATGAAGCCTTGCAGAGCCCAAGGGACATGTGTTTAGCTGCCATTCTGCAGCGCTTGTAGCATTTTAACTTCAAGCCTCTGGGAAAAAGCCACATACCTATTACTATGGCTTTGGAGTTTAAATTGTTAGTTGATGTGTCCTGTTTATCAAATCTGAAAAGCAGTTCGTGCCTGAAAAATAGACCTGGCCCTGCAAGCAGAGAGGGGTTTTGGCTGGTTGTTTGTTTTTTTAAATAGAAGCCTAAAGAAGTGGCAGTCACAAGTAAGTAGTCAAGTATTTGTCCCTCTTCTCTGCCTCCGAGTTATTTTACACTTAAATTGACTCATTGCTGACATTGTAAGTTTTGCAAGGAATGGTGCTCACCTATCTGACCTTCTGTATGAAATATGCTTATGAGAGTAAAAAGGAGATGGCCTGACCCATTCTTCATTCAGTGGCGTATTTGTTTGCATGTTTGGCCACTGTGGAAAAAACCCAACAAAATTCCAACCCTAGAACTGCTTTCCACACTTTTGTCTAAATCTCATTATACATAATCAAACAGGAGCAGCATTTTGCAAGTAGTAAGTCATTTCACTTTCCTGTACAGCTGTTAACAAGGAAATATAAATAAATTTTCTACATAAAAATATATTTAATTTGATATATTTTTGCAGGTAGGTGCATTTCTTCAGGTTAGGACAGGTGCATTGTTGATTCTCATTAATATATATAATCTGCCATTTATTTATTCCATATGATGTAAAAGAAATAGTACCTGACTTACAGTGCAAAGACAGTCAATATTACTTTTTAAAATCTAAAGAAAGGCCTTCATAACTGAAAGGATTAACTTTTTCCAGTTTGTTTAAAACTCCTCTTCTTAAAAAGAAGTCTACTGTTATGAATGAGTTTATGTTGGCCAGCTAGACTACTACCCAGGGAACAAATGTTTCCTTGTGAGCATGAGACAACTTGCAACTTTTATTATGGTGTTTCAAATAATGGAAAGTAATGGTAAAATTGCTGCAATAAACTCAAAGAAAATCTTGATAGGCAAGTCTGTTATGCAACATATATTCCCCTTGCTGTTCCTTCACTGGTGCCAAAAGCATGTCACTCAGGTAATTTGTTTTAGACCCTTAACAAGACTTAGAAGCAATTATTATGAAACACTGACACAACAGATCTCACCAACAATTGAAGTTTGACAGCTTGTGAGAAAAGTCTCATGTTTATGTCATTGGAGAGGTGATTCTTGTATGACCTCCTTTTTCACTGCTGTGAATGATAAACTATCGTTTTACAGTGGTAGTTCACTACAGCTGAAGGCCCAAATATACTGTACTTAATAATGGAAATTTTCAACTGGTTCTCTGAATCAAATAAAGCTGGAAACTCCTTTGGTTCCTTTGACTGATCCAGTTTAGGCTTTGTGATATGCTTTAATCAGGGAGGGAGCTAAAAGCCTACCAGATATCCACACTGTGCACTTTGTAAAGGACTGTAGAACAAACATAAGTAGAGATACATGTGCAGAGCTAATGCACATATAGTTTCTGATTGAAAATAGGCTCACATTTGCTTTTCTAATCAAACAAATAATTTGCATGTGAGAGGCAGAGAAAGAACATGTTAGTATCTCTTGCAATGTATTTATTTGCCTTGTTTCAGAACACAGCTTGAAGGGATAATCTACTGTTTTATGATCATTCCAGCATCTGCAAGCACCCAAATCAACTACTCTTAATCCACACTTCAGAGACAAGTGGAAGTCAATGTGGTAGGCAGGACTATGTACTCATGCTGCAAGAGTCCCTCAAAACCAGCCTGAATGATCCAGAACTGCCATGGAGCAGTGGAACAGAAATAATCTTCAGGCAGTGAGTTTAAATCTCCCTGCATTTCCGTGCTTAGTTTGAACAGCACCAGACAAAGACTGTACTTCTTTCTTGCTGAAGATTATTTTCTAAAAAAACCCAATCAAACCCACAAATCAACACCATCCCCTTACGCTCCCCCCCTCCAACAAACAACCCACAAACTTTCTGACAGTTTTATTTATCTGTATACTCACATTTTAGTTTCTCAATGGAGATGGAAGCCATACAAAAGCAGTATCCCTTCCCTGGTGTACAGTTTGGCTCCATGTTATACTTCATGCTGCACACAAAGTGAGCCTCATGAGAAATTCTCTTCTACCTACTATTAAGGCACACATTGGCAAAACTACAAGTCTTCCTAAAATAATACTTTGTCTTAAGGTTTTGATCACTGGTATCTTAATCATATGCCAAGTAGAAAAGTGTATTTTTTTGCTTAATGATTCTAAAAGGAGTAAGACCTGCTACTTTTTTGCTCTAGGTTACAAAGAGACTTACAGGACTTCAGATTAAAGTACCTTTCTTTTCATTTGTGTATTATGACCCTTCACCTGCATTGCTTGCACAATAGCAGAAAAACTGTATCCTAAAAAACTGCTCTGCTTCAATTAGTGTATTGTGCAGCTGATAATTTATCATAGGCGTTACTTCATTTGTACTTTCACAACACTATCAGTCCAACCCATGTTCAACAGCTTTAATAACGGCTTCTAATCTCAAACAAAAGGATTTTTGTTTACATCCAGATTTTTCTCCATATTACCGAAAGGAGAACATGTCAGGAAATTCCTTCCTCCTTTCTATTTCCAGAAATAAGCAAAAGTGAGACCACCACTAAGATTAGATGAGGTGTTTCTGAATCTTAGCAGCTCCAAGTGGCACTTTGGTCTCTCCTACCTACATGCCCTTGTAGTGAACAATGACAATCATATTTAACCTTAATTACTCCCACAGAAAACCAAAATATGACCAGGGCCAGTTTACACCAAGGCATCAGTTATAACATGATAAAATCATTTTTTTAACCCAACATTTAAACTCTATTTATTTTTCCTCTTGTTTAGGATTGCTGATTAGAAGATGGTTTAACTGCAATCTACAGAGAAACCAGCTGTGGTCACATGTAAGACTTTTCAGTAGTACTATAAAAGTATAAATAAATAATAATAATGAATGGCCTTATTTTTTTTCTAAGAAATCAATAGATCACTCTCAGGTCCTTCTCTGCGGGACCTGTGGGAGAGCTGACCAGCAGAACAGCCAGCTACAGCCTGGTCTCTAGGAGCTGGGATGGAGCAGGGAAGTGAAGGATTTCATGCATGTTCCACAAATATGTTGTCACTCTCTGATCTTGTTGTGACACCTGGACATTCAGTCATGGAGCTGGCTTTAAATAAAATTGTAGTTCTGCGATGCTCATCTCTTGGAACAATATGGTTAATGTGTGCTTAATGCAACCATTCTTGTTCACAATGGAAAACTATGCACATGTGATACCTATATAATCCATGCTCCAACACAAATCGCACTAGACTTTGGGCCATCTGCTAACCAGGGAGGCCTGAACTTTGGGTGTTATCTTTTCTTTCTCCTTCTGTTTATATTTATATGTATGCAAAGCCCTGCTAATTGCATCAGAGAAGAATGGATAAAAGCAACAACAAATCTAATAAACTGGGAAGTACTGGAGTGTGCCTGTTGCATCAGGAAGTTTCTGAGACAGAGTTGAAAAAAGATGTTTGACACAACAGCAAATTGGTGCAAAATACTATGAAGTAATCATCACACAAATACATAGTGTGGTACTTTAGTGACAGCCTGGCACACTTCAGCGGCATATTGAAAAAATAAAACCATTGTCAGGAATCTGAATACACGGCCCTGCAATTATTTTAGACATTTAAGTTATTAATGTAATTTGACCAGTAAATTCCTTGTTGAGTATGTAGCCTTCTGCTACCTTAGGGTCTTGGCTCTCTTACTACTATAGTTTATCATCTCAAAGATCTTTAACAGAAGTCCCTCTTCAGTCTCTGAAAAAAGGTGCAAAGCTTCAAACATAGCTGTTGCGATGTCCCCAACAATAATGGAACACAGATCCACAATGGTGTCGCTAAATATGACTGAACATAATGATTCTTTTGGTGCAATTAAGATGCAACACACCAGTAGCTAGGAAATTAAAGCTCTACAAGTTCATACAGGCATGATCCCTCTATATTACTGCTTAAGCTTCACGGTGAATCTGACCAGTGGCTCTCCACACATCTGCTCACACCCCCTTATTATTTATCTTATTTATTGCCATTGAAACAGAGCGGGTATCTCAAGGATGTGAGGTGTTTAATGTCTGGCTCATTACCACAAAACAAATGCAGGTTTGTGTGAATCACAGTCATTAACAGAAATGAGAGTGCTCCTAACTGCAAACAACTACTCAATAAGTGTTGCTTTTCCCCAGAAAACCTATGAAGTTCTCACAGTGGAGCACCGGGCAGCCCTCTGAGACTTCAGTTTCCCATGCAAACGGGGACTTTGACATGGAATTTGGTGACTTTTATCCAGTTGTTTTAGATAGGTAGGTACATACTCATTCAAGTCCCTAGTAAGAATTCCCACAAATGGCACAACTTGTCAGACTTACCTGCATTCTTAGCCCACTGATTGCAGGGTCCAAATGTTTTCTTTTTTTAAAAAAAACAAACAACAAAAATCCAAACTGCCTTCCGGCTCCAAAGCTCTCTCTTCAGAAGTGATACATATTGACACCTCTTAGCCATGCTGCCCTATGGACAAACAAAGAAAGCATCTTGGTCTTCCAGGGGCATTAGCAGTCACGTCTTTTACCACCAATTGAACTTTAAACAGTTTAGGTTTCTGTGCTATTTGCAGTCGCCCCCTTGATCCTTCTTTGCATCTGGAAAACTGTATCATAGTGTCACACCTGAAAACCAAAACCATTGTGTTTTCTACTCTCCTTCCTCCTAAGGATACAAGTCATAACTGCAGACTTTCATCCTCAAGATTAGAGCAAGAGTTGTATTCTTCTTGTACAGCACCTAAACCAGGTGCTGGACACAGAAAAACTGACATTTAGGAGTTAATATAGCTAGTGTGTGTGTGCATGCACTAATTATGGATCACAGCATGCACTAGGATGCTCAGGAAGTTCAAAGAGAATATTAGATCCCTGACTCCAGCAGATGCACAGCTTTGGGGTATAAAAAAAAAAATGTGTGAGCAAATCACACAAGCTTCCTGAGCAGCTAGAAACAAACCTGGAACCCTGCAGGCTATTGTTGGATTTGAAAATTGACAATAGCCTCTGCAACTTGTAATTTAGTCTGGTTTTTCCTTAATATTGAGATTATTGTTTCAGTTTACTGAGGTCATGAAAATGTAAATAGAGGAGAATGTGGGGATTCTCTGTCAGTATTTAAGCTGTAAAATATTAACCTGTTGAAAGCTTGCATTAAAATGGATTCATTTTTAGATAGAGCATAATAGTTCTATCATCTTTATGGAAGCATTATACACTATTCTAACTGAAGTGTCTTGAAACTGCACGTTCAGTTCTGTGTATCTAAACTCAGATTATACAATATTTAGAATACATTTAACATTTAATACACACAATCTTTGCTGTTTGAAGACAACCAGATCAGGCCTTACAGCTGTTTGGGCAGAGCAGGGCAGGATGGTTAAGGTTAGAAATACATAGTAAAGAGGTCTTTCACTTCTCCAATGCAAACCACAGATTCTAAGGCCAAAAGCAACTATTTTGTTGTACCATCCAGTTCATCTTAAAAAAACTTCACACAGTCAGTAACAGGGCAGAGAGCTTCACTCCCCAGTTGTAGCAGCATTGAGCTCATTTGTAGGGCATCCATCATGAGTCAAGCAAAACTGACCTCCTGACTAATAACAAGTCTGCCTTTCATCTTGTTTTCACTGTATGCAGCACAACAGCTTGCAGTAACACTTCCTCCAGAAAGACACCCAGTCCTGAGCCGAAGACACTGTCTGAAGAAAGAGCCACCACTTTACCCCAGTAATCTGTTTCAAGGGCTTCTCAGACCTACTGTAAATTTGTGCACTTGATTTCTCAGACAACTCTGCCTTACCTCAGCCTCCAGCCATAATTAATGCCTCTCTCTACTAGATTAAAGAGCCTTTAGTATCCCACACTATCTCTCCTGACATTACTTTTACAGTGAGATCAAATCACCTCTGACATTCTTAATACAATAAGCAAAATGATCTTCACGTTTCTTGCAGTAAAATGCCTCCTCCTGGGCCTCAAATAATCGCTGTGGGCCTTCTTTCTGATTTTGGCCATCTTTTAAAATGTGGATATTAAAATTAAGTGCATGGATATACCTACATACTTGTTCCTTGTTTCCCTTTTACCATATTCAAGGAGCATATTCTCCTTTATTGCCATTCAAACACTCCATCATCAGGATAAAGTTGCTGCTCAGGATGCAAGTCTGCATACTGTAGCTGCACACGGTCTCCCTGACATGTAGTTTTGTATGTCTCTCACCTCCTCCCACCCTCCATGAAAACATATTTTTCACTATTGTATCAAGAGTTGACCACCTTGCCCCAGCACTGTTAATCTCCCCAGATTTTTTCAGCTGCAGTTCTATACATACTTCCAGATGAAAGCCTTGAAAGTTACTAGACCTGGAATCTTTTCTAGATACAGCCCACTCAACAACAATCTTCCACTGACATTTTTGGAATTTTGAAATCTGTGTAAGCTATACCCATGTGACATAAATCAGGGAGGAGCACTGCCAAAACATGACACATGCACACAGCAGCACAAAGCAGAAACCTGGTTACTGCAGATGTCTTGTTGTGACTCCTGGTCATCACTACCATGGACAATACTCTACTGAGTAGCACACATACACTCTTAGTTTGCCCGTGTAGCCACTTCATTGATGCTCTCTCTCAAGTGGGTGTTGCTCAATATTCTCATAGAATTGCAGAACTATTAAGATCGGAAGGGATCTCTACAGATCATCTAGTCCAGCCCCACTGCTCAAAACAGGGTCAACTACAACAGGCTGCTCAGGATTCTGACCAGCTGCACTTTTTAGTATTTGCAAGAATGGAGGCTCCAGTGCCTCTCTGGGCAACCTGTTCCAGTGAACAGTCACCCTTACAGTATTTTTTTTCCTTTTTATGCTTAAGTCCTGTGTTTCAGTTTGTGCCCATCGCCTCTCAACCTTTTAGTGGATACAATTAAGAAGCGTTTGTCTCCATTTTCTTTACTCTCTTCTATCACACACTGGTACGATTTGTCCCTATGAGCCTTCCCTTTTCTAACCGAAGTGATCCCAGCTCTCAGTCTCTCACACGTCAGAGACTACAATCGCTTCAGCATCTTTGTGGCCTTTCACTGGCCTTGCTCCTGCATGTCCAAGTCTCTCTTGCACTGAGCAGCCCAGACATGGACACACCACTCCAGACATGCTCGCAGCATGGCTGAGGAGAAGAATCACCACCCTTGACCTGCTGGTGAAGCTCTCTAATGCAGCACGGCTGCTGATGGCTGCCTTTGCCACAAGAGCACTTTGCTGGCTCACACTCCTCCCTGTGTCAACCAAGAGCCCTGGGGCCTTTTCTGCAAAGCTGCTTTCCAGCCAATCATCCCCCAGCCTGTTTGGGTGGGTGTCTGGGGCTTCTTCCTCCCCAGGGGCTGGGCTTGGCATTTCCCTTTGTTCAGCTCTGGAGACACCTGTTGGCCCACTTCAACAACCTCTCAAGATCTCACTTAATGGCAGTGCAGCCATCTGGTGCACCAACCACTCCCCAACCGCAAATCTGCTGAGGGTGCACTCTGTCCAATCATCCTCGTCATCAACATAGATGTTAAATGGTACAACAACTGGAGTACAGAACTAGTGATGAGATTCCAGCTGGACGTCATGCCCATGACCTCAACCCTTCAAGCACAACAGTTCAGACTGTTTTCCATGCACTTCATTGTCCTTTTACCTAACAGTGATTCATCACTTTGTCAATGAGGAAGTCACAGGTGACAGCATTGAAAGCCTTAGTAAAGTCAGGATAACAGCCTCTGCTGTCTGCTCACCCACCAAGTTAGTCATTTAATCACAGACGACTATCAGGATGGTCAAGCATGATTTCCCCTTCCTAAAGCCATCCCGACTACTCCACCTCTTATCCTTCATATGTCCAGAAATACTTTCCAGAATTATTTTTGCATCATGTTATACACAATCAGTGAGGCTGACTGGTCTGTAGTTCTCTGGATCCCTTTTCTTGTCATTCTTGAAGACAGGAATGACATTTGCTTTCTTCCAGTCCTCAGGAAACTCCCCCAACCACTACAACTTTTCAAAGATAATCAAGGCAGAATACATCAATATTCTCCATGTCCTTTATTACAAAGATCACTGGAAGCCACAGTATTCAACCATAACAAGGGGAAGAAGTTTGCTCTCTCTTTTTCCTCCTTGATTCACCAACCAACCAAATATAAGGCTTGACTTTAGTAATTCATACTAAGATGCTAGAATTTATGGCATAATAAAAGAAATCATAATTTAAAATGCTAAGTACTGTTTTAATTCTGCTGATGGTCTGAAATGTTCTCAAAACTGAAGCAAAATGAGAACAGAGACTAACAAAAAAAAAGAGTGGCATTAGGTAAACTAATTACAGTATTTGGGATGCAATGTTCTGCATCAGAAAACATCACAATGCTGTGAGGTGATCAGAGGAGGTGCAGCAGAAGGGTTATGGGAACATAAACATTTTTATGTTTATGTTTATGTAGAGTACCTCTCCTAAGAGGACAGGCTATGAGAGTTGGGGCTGTTCAGCCTGGAGAAGAGAAGGCTCCGGGGTGACCTTATAGCAGCCTTCCAGTACCTGAAGGGGGCCTACAGGAAGGATGGAGAGGGACTT
>Ga0181612_156458_pt1 | contig 19051 bp, 15 predicted proteins | sample HoacroProtozoa21_FD_119630 | JGI IMG/M metagenome (GOLD analysis project Ga0181612, IMG submission 119630) | Hoatzin crop microbial communities from Cojedes, Venezuel. Combined Assembly of Gp0051906, Gp0051904, Gp0051908 | reverse complement strand
TTGTTGAGGCAATGAAACGCATCAAAGAGACATTGGCAAGATTGAAATGATAATTATTAACTTAACTGAAAAATAAACTATAACATGGATTTAATTAGTGAAATAATTGAGCGCGCCAAACAAAACAAGCAGCGCATAGTACTCCCAGAGGGTACTGAGGAACGTACTTTGACAGCAGCCGACAGGGCAATAGCCGACGGACTGGCTGATTTGATTATACTTGGAAATATTGACGAGCTTCATGCTTTGGCTGACAAGCTCGGACTGAAGAACATTGACAAGGCCACTCTTATCGACCCTGCAACAAGTCCTAAGAAGGAAGAGTATGCGCAGTTGCTTTATGAATTGCGCAAGAAGAAGGGCATGACTATCGAGGAGGCTCGCAAGAAAGTGCTTGACCCTCTGTATTTCGGATGCTTGATTATCAAGAACGGAGATGCTGACGGTCAGATTTCAGGCGCAAGAAGCACTACAGGAGACACATTGCGTCCTGCATTGCAAATCATTAAATGCGCTCCCGGGGTCACTTGTGTGTCTGGAGCAATGCTTATGATAACAAAAACTCCTCAATACGGGGAGAATGGCGTGCTTGTGGTAGGTGACGTGGCTGTCACTCCTATGCCTGATGCACAGCAACTGAGCCAAATAGCTGTATGCACCGCTCAAACAGCCAAGGCTGTCGCTGGATTTGAAGAACCGCGTGTGGCCATGCTCAGTTTCTCAACTAAGGGAAGCGCCAAGCATGAGGTTGTAGATAAGGTGGTTGAGGCTGTTAAGTTGGCTAAGGAATTAGACCCAACCCTGAAAATAGACGGCGAGCTGCAGGCTGATGCCGCATTGGTGCCTAAAGTAGGTGCAAGCAAGGCTCCAGGAAGTGAAATAGCAGGACATGCCAACGTGCTTGTATTTCCTTGCCTAGAAGTGGGCAACATTGCCTACAAACTGGTGCAGAGACTGGGAGAAGCCGATGCAATCGGACCTATTCTCCAAGGTATTGCACGACCAGTTAACGACCTCAGCCGCGGATGCTCTGTGGATGACGTGTATAAGATGATTGCCATAACAGCTAATCAGGCAATGGCTGCCAAGAGCGAATAAGGCAAGCGTGAATCTAATGATATTATAAAAATAACGGAAACAATAAAATGAAAATTCTTGTATTGAACTGCGGAAGCTCGTCTATCAAATATGCTTTGTACAATATGGACGACAAATCCGTGATAACATCAGGAGGCATTGAAAAAATCGGTCTGCCTGATTCTTTCCTCAAAATAAAATTAGCCGACGGAAGCAAGGTGAAGCTCGATGAGCCTATTGCCGAGCATACAAGAGGCGTGCAGTTTATTTTCGAACAACTCACAACTGGTCCTTACGCAGTGCTCAGTCATCTTGATGAACTTGACGCTGTTGGACATCGTATGGTGCATGGAGGCGAGAAATTCAATAAGAGCGTCATCATTACCGACGAGGTGATGAAGGACTTTTCTGCATGCAACGACCTCGCGCCTTTGCACAATCCCGCTAACATCAAGGGTATTAATGCAGTGAAGGAATTGCTGCCTAACATTCCGCAAGTGGGTGTCTTCGACACGGCTTTCCATCAGACTATGCCTGATTACGCTTATATGTACGCTCTTCCTTATGAGCTATATGAGAAATATGGCGTCAGACGTTATGGATTCCACGGAACAAGCCACAGGTATGTTTCTCAGAGAGTGCTCGAGTTCCTCGGATTGAAGGCTGAGGGAACGAAGATAATCACCTGCCATATCGGCAATGGCGCTTCTATCGCTGCCGTCAAGGACGGCAAGTGTGTTGACACTTCCATGGGACTTACTCCGCTTGAAGGCCTTATCATGGGAACAAGGTCGGGCGATATCGATGCCGGTGCAGTTACATTCCTTATGGATAAGCTCGGACTCGACACAAAGGGCATTTCTGATTTGCTCAACAAGAAATCGGGATTGGCTGGAGTTTCTGGCGGTTCTAGCGATTTCAGGGATATCCTGGCTGGAATAGAAGCTGGCAACGACCATGCAAGGTTGGCAAAGGAAATGTATACCTATAGGATTAAGAAATATATAGGACAGTATGCCGCTGCAATGGGCGGAGTGGATGTCATCTTGTTTACCGGCGGAGCTGGAGAAAACCAGTGGGAAGTGAGAGAAGGCGCAACCAATGGCTTGGAATTCCTCGGAGTGAAGATGGATGTGGAGAAGAACCATTCCATACGTGCCAAGGAGGCTATTATTTCTGCACCCGACTCAAAAGTCACTGTATGTGTCATTCCTACAGATGAGGAGCTCATGATAGCGACCGACACATTGGCTCTCGTTCAAGGATAACCGTCAACTCATGCTATAAGCGAAGCGGAACAGGGCGATTGCTCGGTTCCGCTTTGTCGTTCATATATGCTCGGTGATTGCGCGTTTGTTGACTTGGCGCACTCGCATGGAGTGCGATGTTTTGACGGGCCGCTGGCTGCGTGCTGCATAGCGTTTCAATCCACGCAGTCATTCACCGCAATCGCATTATAGTTTAGTGTCTCCCTCTATGTAATTGTCCACATACAGATTGTCGCCGTCAAACACGGCAAAGGTGAACAATGATATCCATTCGCCTAAGATGATGATGCGGCAATCGTCGCTAAGCGAATGGTCGAGCTGGATGTGGCGATGACCGAAAATGAAATAGTTGATTAGGGGATGTGTCTTGAGATATTCCTTAGCATACAGCACCAGTCCCTCTTTGTCCTCGCCTTGGTAGGGCTTCTCTTGGCCGTTCTCCCTCTTCATTCTGCTGTGCTTGGCCCAGTTGCGTCCGAACCTTATGAACCAGTGGGGATGTATCATCGAAGCGAAACGCTTTAGAGTACGGCTCTTGAAACACGTGAACAACAAACGGGTCTTCCAGTTGTGGTCGTCATAGTCTAGGCCGTCGCCATGAGCCATATAAAACTCCTTTCCGCATATCTCGCAGGTGTAGGGCTCACGATGAAGTATCACGCCGCATTCTTCTATCAGGTAATTGCCGCACCATTGGTCGTGGTTGCCCATGAAATAGTGCACCTCAACACCCATGTCAGTCAGTTCGCTTATCTTGCCCAAGAAACGGGTGAATCCTTTAGGCACAACGTCTGTGTATTCAAACCAGAAGTCAAACATGTCGCCAAGCATGTATATGGCTTCGGCTTTGTCCTTGATGGCATCGAGGAAATTGACCAGACGACGTTCTTGAGTGCGGCGATGGCTTAATGCCAAAGACCCCAGATGCGCATCGGATATGAAATAGATATTCTTCATGACCTAATCTATTTTACATAAATCCTAATTCCAGCTTCGCCTCATCGCTCATCATATCTTTGTCCCATTCTGGTTCAAACACCAAGGTCACGTTGGCCTGCTTCACGCCATCTATCGAATCGAGTTTCTGCTGAACATCCTCCATGATGAAATCAGCCGCAGGACAACTGGGTGCTGTGAGGGTCATGTCAACATTGACGATGAAGTCATCGGTGACATCTATCTTGTAGATTAATCCCAAATCGTATATGTTCACCGGTATCTCTGGGTCATACACGGTCTTGAGCATCTCTATTGTCTTCTCTTCTATTGAGAATTTTGTAGGTTGTGATTTGTTATCCATTATCTTTTTTGTCGTTGTTCGTTGTTTTGAGTATGATTGCCAATATGCTTGATATTGCAAATGTTATATGGTTTCCGCATTCATCGTGGTTTCTGATGCTGCTGGAAATGCAATTTCCAATGATGACGTTTCACACGTAGTCGAGCACGCCTTGTTCGAGGTAGCTGTAATATCCGCAGTCACTTACAATAAGATGGTCTATAAAGTTGATATTCATCAATTTGCAGGCATTTCTTACTTTAGCGGTGAGCTTGTTGTCTGCATTGCTGGGTGTCAGCGAACCGGATGGATGGTTGTGTAGCATTGCTATGGCTGTCGCTCTCCTTAGCAGCGCCTCGCGAAGTATTATGCGCACATCAACCACGGTCTCTGTCATGCCGCCGCTGCTGATTCTCTTGTCATCAATAAAGCGCATGTTGTTGTTGAAGAACAAGGCATAGCATTCCTCATGATCTAGGTCGCACATCCTGTGGCGCATGTAATTGTATATTTCATGTGGACTGGTCAGACGTTTGTGGTCAACTTCTTCTGTCTCGCTGCGAATGCCTATTTCAGCAGCGGCTTTTAGGGTTATGGCTTTGGCAAAGCCTATGCCCTTGTAAGACATCAGTTCCTGGATGCTCATGCGGCTGAGATTTGAAAATTTGTTGTTGCAGTCTTTCATTATCTCGCGCATTAAGTCAATCGCCGACTTGCCTTGAGAGCCTGTGCCTATCAAGATGGCGAGCAATTCGGCGTTAGATAATGTACTGGCGCCGTTTGTTACAAGCTTCTCACGTGGACGGTCTTCTTCCGCTCTGTTCTTGATGGAGACGAATCCTCTGTCGATGTTAGATGCCGGCGTGACAGCTTTTTCTAATTTATCTATAACATCATAATCATTTGCCATAATACTGATGTGATTGTGTGGGAATGTCTGTCAATTAATCGTAGAAATTTTTCTCGTATGCCGCAAATTCGCCTTTCTTGTTGACGCACCGCTGCCACCATGCTTTAATGAATCCAAGTCCGTAACCGAACAATTGCACAAAGGCGGCTTCTACAGAAAGAAATGCCACTACGGCGCTCTTGTTCTTTATCCATGAGTCGATGAATATCATTATCACATATAATACTATCGGCAACAGAGGAAGAGCAAACCAAGGAATGAAGGTCTTTCCAAAAGGTATGCCGCCGGTTGTTGTGAATTCAAGGACAACAGCAAGCACCAACAGGAATATCACGCCTACTGTGAAGGCAGCAGGCAAAAGGTGAACGAGTTTCAGCGATTCAGGATATTTCTTGTAGAGATTGATGCGGGCTATGCCTGAATTGAACACTTGCTTGAAGAATTTGTCCATGTCGGTGCGGCGCTTGTGCCATACCCATGCCTCTGGGAATAGGCGGCATTTGTAGTTGTTCTTGAATATACGGATGCTGAAGTCGATGTCTTCGCCGAAACGCATCTTTGAGAAACCGCCCAAGGCATTGTAAACATTACGCTTTACTCCCATGTTGAACGAACGGGGATAGAACTTGTCCAACTTCTTCTTGCCGCCTCTTATGCCTCCTGTGGTGAAGAATGAAGTCATGGAATAGCTTATGGCTTTCTGCACTTGGGTGAAAGAGTCGTGGGCGCGGTCGGGACCTCCGAAAGCGTCGCAAGGAGAGGACGTCAGTTCTTTGTCAACGGCTGCAAGGTAGCCTTCAGGCAATACGCAGTCGGAATCGAGTATCAGCACATAGTCGCCCTTGCTTCTTGCTACTCCGTAGTTGCGGGAAGGACCTGGACCTGAATTCGGCTTGTTGAAATATTTGATGTCTAAGCGGTCGGTGTATTTGTCCACAACCTCTTTGCAAGGCTTGGTGGATCCATCCTCCACTATTATCACTTCAAAGTCCTTGATTGTTTGACGGGTAAGGCTTTCCAATAATTCGTCGGCTTCATCAGGACGGTTATATACTGGTACTATGAATGAATATTTCATGATGTTCCTTTTTTCAATGTTGTCAACTAATGTCTTTGATTGGTTACGGCTTTGGGACACCGTAAATGGCAACTTTCTTGATGGCGAATTGAGTGTTGTCTCCTTTCAGGCGCAACTTGACGAACCTTGCGTCTGTCGATGGGAAAGTGATTGATATCCTGCCATTGTCTGTTGTTGCTATGGCGTCGGGTATGTCCGCATACGAACCGTCGGCATCGCTGTATTGTGCAGCTACTGTTGTCGGGAATGGTTGTCCTTCGAAAGGTGTCACCACTATCTTGTTGATTGAATAGTTGTTCCTCAGTCGGAATGCAATGAATTCGTCGTCAGAACCATTGTTCAGTGTTTTGAAATAAGTGTCTTCCCTGTTGTCTATCACTGAGAACGGCAGATGCTCGCCGTCATAACTCGATGAATAGGCTTGTTTGCCGTATGCCACGTTGCGGTAATCGCCAGGGAATGCCGTGACTTCTTCTGTCTTGATTGATGTTCCTGAACCATCCACACGAATTGTCTTGCCTGCTTTTATTGTCACGCGCTTTTTCATCACTTTGCCGTTGCTGACGATTCTTACGACGGCAGTCTCTTTTGAAGTTCCGTCATTATGCAGGTATGCGGCGTATGGGTTCTCATCGGCTTGCACTGCTTGGAGTTTTGCACCGTTTATGAACACTCTGAGTTCGTTTGCGATGTTGAAGTTTTGTGCGCAATAGAACGTTGATGACGCGTATTTGTCATTGATGTCTGTAGCCTGTGTGAACACTGGCGCGCCAAGTTTGCAAGTCACTTTGATTGTCCATGGGTCATTGTCTTCTGCAAACATGTTGCTCAACAGCATGTAGTTAGTTCCGTCGGGGTCGGGGGCAATCACTCCGTGCCATCCTTCTGTCCATGAGTCCAGTTGGGTGAGGTCTTGCACTTCTTTTTCCAGTGCTTGTGTTTCCTCGGCAGTTACATTGCTGTAATACACGAAGTTGCGTATGTGGTTCATCGTTGTTCCCACACTGCTTGGACTTCCTGAATAACTTGGGTAAATTTTTGCCGTATAGATGGATTTTTCCAAGTTCTTGTCACCAAATGCCATTGTATTGCCAGCCTTCTTGCTGATGAATCCCACTTGGTTGTCTATGTTGGCCCAGGTGCCGTTCCATGTGGAATACTTGCTGCCGTCGGTTTGCAAGCTGGTTATGCTGCCGTTGTCATCGTAGTATATGGTGCGTTTTTCCTTTGTGAACGGGTCCACCGATATGCCCATCATTCCGCCTTGCTCCGAACTTACAGTGGCCGCTGCGTTGGCCTTGAGGGCGTCAATGAGAATCACTGCGTTGCCGCTTGTGGCGTAGATGCAGAACGGATTGGGTATCTGTCCGCCGTTGGCAAGCACCTTGCCGTTCATCGCCCATCCTTCAGGGTACATGGCATAATGTCCTTTTATGCTAGCGGTGTTGTCCGATTTGCTGTAGTTGCCTAAGAAGTTTCCGGTGTTGTGGGTGACAAATGGCACCATTATCTTGTTCTTGTCAACACTGTTTGGCACAATCGTGCCTGAATATTTCCTGAGTCCATCGTTCCAGTAGAAGCAAGTGAAACGGTCGTTGCTCATGCTCCTTATGAGGTTTTGGTCATCGAAGTATTTGGTGGCCTTGTGCTTTGACAAGAATTCATCCCATTCTGTGGGTCGCATTTTGCCAACGGGGAAGAATTTGTGCATCAGATAAGTCATCATCACCCTATGTCCTGTCACTCCCATACGCCTTGGCCCTATGTCGGAGTTGAGCATCCAACTGCCGTCGTTTGTCGTCTTCTGGCGTGCCTTGGTGTATTTGAAGGCGAGATTCTCAAGCATTAGGGCGTCTTTGTCGTTCATGATGGTTGCCATACCTGTGAAGGTGGGCAACTGGTCGTACAGGTACATGCTCCAGTCGTTGCCTGTAGGCATGGCCAGTTCTCCATCTGCAAGGGCCAATTCTTTTAGCACTTGGTCGAACACTTTTTGGCAGTTCCACAACAGGCTTTCCGACAATGGGAATTTCTTGTCATCGCCTTGAATGCATTGCAGGGCAAGATAGCTTTCGCACAATTCTTGTATCACGACATTCTGGTAGGAGGTGTGGAAATAATTGTGGTTCTGCAATGTGTAATCGTTGTATAGGTTCTGTCCTATGTATCTGCTTGAGGCAGGAATTCCGTCAACCATTGTGCCGTCTGTAGCGTCTTTGAGCATTGAATAGCAGTTGGAGGCAAACGACTGCATCTTTGAGTACCATGCCTGGGCATTGCTTTCTTCTGGATATAAGGCGCATGCCACTGCCAGCACGTTGGTCTCCCATCCGTTCTCTTCAGCCTTCGTGTCGCCTTTGTAACCTGTCGGAACGGTGCGGGTGAGCTCATAGTCGGCTTCTGCCATTATCATGTTCTTTATGTGCGACTTGTCTGCGTCTGTCAATTGGTCGTTCAGCATCCAAGTGGCGAATCCTATGCTTTCTGTCCATAACGAACTTTCCCACACATATCTCGATTCTGTGGAAGTGCCCCAATAGCTGTTGTTCGTCGTTTTTAGCAATTGGTTGGAGGTGTGGGTGGAATATGAGTATCTTATCGCCTGCAACGCCATGTCAAGCACGTCGTTATATGATATGCCGTTGGGCAAATCCACTCCTTCTGCCTGGCAGTATTTGTAAACAAAGGCGCATAGCATTGCTATGTCGGCATTGGTTCTCACGCCGTCCTCGTTGTTCTGACCTGCGCTGTTCGCTTTGAAATATCCGCATGCAGCGCCTTTAGCGTTGGTGCTGTAATTGCTTTGGAATATGCTTTTGGCGTATTCCATGAAATCGGCAAGCATAACGAGCGCATCGTCCATGAGTTGCGGTTCGCCAAGGTAATCTGATGTGATGACGCCTTCTGTCGGACTGCTTATGTCTTTCTCTGTTTGGGCGATTGCCGCAAGGGGCGACAGCAGCATGATGAGAAGCAAGGCAGTTTCTACCCTTTTCATAATAATGGGTGGTTTTAAGTTGTTTCCGTTTGTTTTATCCTCTTGGGGAATTAATTGTGCCGCAACGCCTTGATTGTGGATGCTGTGGCAACTGCTAAATGCAAATTTAGGAAAAAAGCATGAAATATCATTGTTTGCATGTCCTTTTTGATGTCTTTTAGTTTCTCTTATGTGGAAATGCTTGCCTCTATGGGTTTATTGGCAGGGGGGGGGGTCTGCAAACTTTTTTGCGCAACTGTCATGGATTCGGCAAATTTTGTGTAAGTTTGCATTATAATGTCTTATTGATGTAAGATAATAGGAAAAACTTACCAACATGAAAAAAGAACTGCTGACATTGCGCGATGTGTCGTTCGTTGACATGATGGCACGTCGCATTTTCAATGTGTTGCTTATAGCCAACCCCTACGATGCGTTCATGCTTGAGGATGACGGACGTATCGATGAGAAGATTTTCAAGGAATATGCTGATTTGGGACTGAGGTTCCCGCCGCGTTTCATTCAGGTGGCAACGCAGGAAGAAGCCGAGGTGGAACTGAAAAAAACTTCGTTCGACCTTGTGATTTGTATGCCTGGCAACGACAGCAATGATGTGTTTGACATCGCAAGAGGAATAAAAACCGACAATCCGTCAGTCCCTATTGTGGTGCTGACACCTTTCTCCCATGGCATTACAAAACGCATGGAAAATGAGGACTTGTCAATTTTTGAGTATGTGTTCTGCTGGTTGGGCAATACCGATCTTATCCTCTCTATTATCAAGCTCATTGAGGACAAAATGAATCTCGAACATGATATCGAGGTGGGTGGAGTGCAAATGATTATGCTTGTAGAGGATTCCATCCGTTTCTATTCTTCAATATTGCCTAACCTTTACACTTTTGTGCTGCAGCAGAGCCTTATCTTCGTGACCGAGGCGCTGAATGCGCAGGAGGAAACGCTGAGAATGAGAGGACGCCCAAAGATAGTGCTCGCGCGCACATACGAGGAGGCATGGAACTTATACAGCCGATTCCACGACAACACGTTGGGAGTGATAAGCGATTGCAGGTTCCCGCGCAATGGGGTGAAGGATGACAATGCCGGATACATGCTGCTAAGCGCCATTAGGCAGGCTGATGAGTTTGTTCCGCTTGTCATGCAATCGTCTGATACATCCAACAAGGAACTGGCTGACAAGTGCGGGGCGGAGTTTATCGACAAGAACTCAAAGAAGATGGCTATCGACCTTAGGAACGTTATCTTGAAGAATTTCGGATTTGGTGATTTCGTGTTCAGAGACCCTAAAACGCTTAAACCGGTGGCTGTAGTGCATAGTCTGAAAGATTTGCAGGATTGCATATTTGATGTCCCGAGAGAGTCGCTTCTGTATCACATACAGCGGAACAATGTGTCGAGATGGCTCGGTTCGAGGGCATTGTTCCCGATATCTGAGTTCTTGAAACGAATCACTTACAAGAGCCTTGATGACGTGGACGCCCATCGCCAGATAATATTCGATGCAATCGTGTCTTACAGAAAAATGAAGAACAGAGGCATCGTCGCTGTGTTCAACAGGCAAAGGTTTGACAGATACAGCAATTTCGCGCGTATAGGCGAAGGGTCGTTGGGAGGCAAGGGCAGAGGCCTCGCTTTCATCGATAATATAATAAAGAAGCATGAGGACATCAACCAATACGACAACGTTGAGGTGGTTATTCCAAAGACTGTGGTGCTTTGCACTGACATCTTCGATGAGTTCATGGACACCAACGAACTTTATCAAATCGCCCTTAGCGATGCGCCCGATGATGAAATATTGAAGGCGTTCCTCCATGCGCGTCTGCCCGAGAGGCTTGCTGGCGACTTGATGACGTTTATTGAAGTGGTTGATGCACCTATTGCCATACGTTCTTCTTCATTGCTTGAGGATGCTCACTATCAGCCTTTCGCAGGAATATATTCCACTTATATGATTCCTGATGTCGAGGACAAGTATGAAAGGCTTAGAATGCTGAGCGATGCCATAAAGGGAGTGTATGCTTCGGTGTTCTATCGCGACAGCAAGGACTATATGGCGGCAACAAGCAATGTCATCGACCAGGAGAAGATGGCGGTGATCTTGCAAGAACTTGCAGGCACCCAATATGGAACGCGATTCTATCCCAATATGTCGGGAGTGGCGCGATCCATCAATTATTATCCTATTGGCGAGGAACGTGCAGAGGAAGGCACTGTCAGCATGGCTTTAGGACTTGGCAAATATGTTGTCGATGGCGGATTGTCGCTCAGGTTCAGTCCATACCACACTCATCAGATCCTCCAGACAAGCGAGATGGAAATAGCTTTGAAGGAAACGCAGACACGATTCCTTGCGCTCGACATGTCTAACAATGTTGAGGAATTCAAGGTGAACGATGGATTCAACTTGCTCAGATTGTCGGTTAAGGAAGCCGCAAAGGACGGGGCTCTCAATTTCATAGCATCAACGTATGACCCATACGACCAAGTGATACGTGACGGCATCTATGAGGGAGGAAGAAAGGTCATCACATTCGCTGGCGTGTTGCAGCAGAATGTCATACCTCTGCCTGAGATTTTGCAGATGGTGCTCAAATACGGGCAGAGCGACATGAGGCGTCCTGTGGAAATTGAATTCGCTGTCAATCTCAATAGCGCCGAAAGGACAGCTACATTCTATATGCTGCAGATTAGGCCTATGGTTGACAACAAGGCTTTGCTAAATGAAGACCTTGCGGAGATTAGTGAGGACGATTGCCTTATAAGGTCGCACAATGCTATTGGACATGGAATAATAAATGATATTTGCGACATTGTATATGTCAAGACCGACAACTATTCCGCATCCGATAATCCTCAAATAGCCGATGAAATCACAACTATGAACTCCAAGTTCCTTAATGAGGGCCGCAACTATATTCTTGTGGGTCCGGGACGATGGGGAAGCAGCGATTACTGGTTGGGCGTGCCTGTCAAATGGCCTAATATCAGTGCCGCAAAGGTGATAATCGAGGCTGGATTGAGCAATTATCATGTGGACCCTAGTCAAGGCACTCATTTCTTCCAAAACCTTACAAGCCTTGGAGTGGGGTATTTCACTATCAATGACTATATCGGAGACGGCATCTATCGTCAGGACATGCTGAATAGCGTCGATGCCATTGAGGAAACTTCTCATTTGAGGCACGTCAGGTTTAATTCTCCTATGGTGGTGAAAATCGACGGTACGAAGAAGGAAGGTGTAATCATGATTCCCGAGGAAATGGTATAACAGAAATAATTACAAATCATCAATACAAATCACAAAACGAAAATGAATCAGTATTTGAAATTCTTTGGCATATTCTTGCCTCTTGCCGCCATCATGACATTCTTAGCGCATTCAGGTGGGCAATACCTGGCTGCACTTGCTCCTGAAATCATGGCGAAGAGCGGCAGCACGATAAATGTCGCTGGGGGAATAGATTGGATTACGGCAATGATGATTGGGTCGGCTGTGGCATTATTCATAACGTTGCTGATATGCCGCTATTTTAATCCCATTTTGGTGACAATCCTTTATTTCGCGGTTCAGACGGTTTGTTCGGCTCCTCTTGGACTGGCAATGTATTTGCATTGGAATGAGAATGCGGTTATGAAGGTTACGGCGTTGGTGCTTATATTGTCATCATTGCTGACTATATTGTTGCTGCATATATGCAAGTTCTATAATATCAGGGACGCTTTCTTCATTAATATTCCGTGGAAGTCGTTTCTGCTATGTCTTGTTGCCACCGTTTTCGGGCTTTTCAGCGCGAATATTTTCAATGAGATGCTCAATCTGAAGGACATCACGGGAGAGGTGCTGGGAGGAATGAGCCTTAATCCCATCGGAATTCTGGCAATTGCTGTTATAGGGCCTATATGCGAGGAGATAGGGTTCAGAGGCGCAATCTGCGGAGGACTGATACGCAAGGGCGTCAAACCTTGGACTGCCATTTTCATCTCTGCGCTCATCTTCGGGCTTGTGCATGGCAATCCAGCGCAGATTCCCTACGCTTTCATTATTGGAGTGATTTTCGCTTATATTTATTGGCGCACAGGCAGTTTGATTCCTTCTATACTGCTGCACATAATCAATAATTCTGTCAGTTGCGGACTTATCAATCTCTATGGAACGGATGCCAACGATATGCAGTTGTCCGACATGTTGGGAGGCATACCCACTGCATATTATTGGATGGTGGGAGCAGCTGTCGCATGTGTGTTGTTGCTGATGGTTTTCGATAGGAGCTTATCACGCGACAAGTGTCTCAGGCCTGACAGATAGGATGAGCCGTTAATGGAAGGCGGTTCTTTGGCTGCCTCAAAAGTGTGAATATAGAATATGGGCTGCACAAGTCTTTACCCTGTGCAGCCCATCATTGTTTCAGTTAGAATTTCTTCTTGGCAGGAAATTAGAGACCTAAAGCTTTCTTTGTCTTGTCTGCTGCATTGTCAACAGCCTTGCCAGCGTTCTCCTTTGCTTTGTTAACCTGATTGTTAACAGCGTCCTTAGCCTGGTTAGCCTTGTCTTTTGCTGCGTCAACTGTTGCATTGGCTGCACCCTTGACAGCGTCCTTAGCCTCGTTAACTTTTTCCTTTGCTGCGTCTGCTGTTGCGTTAGCTGCATCCTTAACTGCACCTGCAGCTGCGTTAGCTGCGTCTGTAACAGCGTCTTTGGCGTCTGTTGCTACTTCGCCTGCTGCATCTACTGCATCGCTTGCTGCTTCACCTACTGCCTCAACACCTTCTTCAACTACCTCAGCAACTGTGTCGGTGAGAATCTCAACACCTGTAGTGTCTGCTTCTTCTGCTGGCTTTGTTGTGTTACCGCAACTTACGAATGAGATTGCTGCGAATGCCATAGCAGCCATTGCCAAAAAATTCTTTTTCATGATCTTACTTTTACCTTGGGTTCTGCTTTGTTGATCACATGCGGTGAGAGAGCCCGTTTTCCCCGCAAGGATGATTAATAATTAACAATAAATATTCAATGCGTTCGCAAAGTAAACAAATTTATATTCATTTGTTGTGATTTTCGGTGATTTTTTTATCCCATATTTTGATTTTTTTAGGATTATAGACTTTGGATGCATCTTATTCCGACTTTATCTCCTCGAAATCCACATATTCGCCTTCGTCCTCTGAGAATATCTTGCCGTCACCGTCATCATCAAGTGAATTGTCACGCTCACGTGTCTCTGCCTCGTAGTTGTTGCCATATCCTCTATTGCTTGTCTCATCTTTCTGGTAACCTCCTCTTTGAGTCTCGCTGTCAACTTGGTGGTCACCAAACAATCCTTTGACAATCCTGCGGAGAAAGAGCATTCCTCCTGAAAACACTATGAAAATCAGTGCGAGGCCTATCAAAAGGAGTGTAAATATGGCGTTTATTATAAACATTGTCTTTTCTGTTATTGTTTCTTGCCGCATCTGTTTAAGCGGCTCTTTCGTGTTCTGACAAAATTAATGACTTTTCTATTAATCGGAATCTATCGCAAGAATGATGATTTTTTTATCCTTTTTGCGGTATAAGCGAATTTAGTATCGACATTATTATGTAAAGGCCGATGCTCGCTGATATTCCTGCGGTGAGACGGGTGAAAAAGTCCTTGCCGCCGAAAGTGCCGCTAAGACAAAGGATTAGAATCAAAATCACCAATATGATGTATATGTATTTCACAGAATTGTCTTTCCAACTCTTGTTCTTGAATTTCAAGGCGAACATCGGTATCTCTGATACCATCAGCCAGCTCGACAATATAATGAATGCCAGCAAAAACAGGCAGTTGAATCGGTGGGAAACGAAAAACGCCTCGTTGCACGACAGCAGTGACGCCCACAATATAGCATTGGCAGGAGTGGGAAGCCCAATGAATGAGCCGCGCTGACGATTGTCGATGTTGTATTTTGCCAATCGTAATGCCGAAAACGCAGCCATGATAAATGCGGTGAAAGGCAATATGGTGAACCAGAAGTCATTGTACATGAACATCGGATACCTCACGTATGTGAAAAGGGTGAACAGCATGCTGGAAGGAGCCACTCCGAAGGTTACGCAGTCGGATAATGAGTCTAATTGAAGTCCCAGCTCACTCGACACGCCCAAGGCTCGCGCGCTCAATCCATCGAAGAAGTCGAACACTGCCCCTAACATTATGAATATGAATGCCGTGGTGAAATTGTGATGGAATGCTGCTCCTGTGGCTATGCAACCGCATATCAGATTGCAACAGGTAATGGTGTTGGGAATGTTTTTAACAATTGACATGGTGTCAGCTATTGAGTTTGGCTATTAATGTTTCGTCTCCAACAGTACGTTGACCTACTTTGACTAATACTTCTGCATTCAATGGAAGATATACATCCACTCTCGAACCGAACTTGATAAATCCGAGATGCTCGTCGATGTAGCATTCTGAGTTCGGCTCTGTATATGTCACGATACGGCGGGCAACGGCGCCTGCAATCTGCCTTACCAGCACTTCTTGGCCGCTGCGCGTGCGAATCACTATTGTTGAGCGTTCGTTTTCAGTGCTTGCCTTCGGTAGGAATGCCTTATGGTAGTTTCCGTCGTGATGTTCCACCTTTGTCACATATCCGTCGCATGGTATCCAATTGGCATGCACGTTGGTAAGGCTCATGAAGATGGAAACCATACGGCGCTTGTCGTGGAAATACTCGTCTTCATCAACTTCCTCGATAACTACCACCTTGCCGTCTGCCGGTGCAACCACGCTGTCAACAGTGGGGCCTAGAAACATTCGTATCGGACATCTGTAGAAGTTAATCATTATGCCGTATGCCACAAACAATGCCGCTAAAATAACATAAACCACTACTGAGTCACGGAACAAATACAATAAAACAGCAGACAATATGGCCAAGCCCACACCGGTCCACAAAAGGGGATGTACGCCCTCGTGGTGAATGCGGATTTTGTTCCTCCGTCTGTTGTGAATTGTCTTCTCTTGTCCTGCCATTTTCGTTAGTTTATGTCATGTCCCAAGCCATTGCTTGTGTTTCAAAATGCAAAGTTAACAAAATAAAATAAAAGACCAAACAATTTTATGTTATTCAATCGTAATTTTGATTCTTTGTTTGTCTGACGTGTTATTGTGAATGGCAATGATATTGCGAAGTTGTTACAATTTATCGTTTTTCCATAAAATTAACATTGACGTTTTTGCACTAATGTCACTTTTGAAGTAAATTTGTAAAAAATTATATTTGGTAATCATGGGAAACAAGAAAAAATTCAAGGGATACACTATTGACCGAGATGTCAGTTGGATGTATTTCAATCACAGGATTTTGCAGGAAGCAAGAAAACCTGAAGTGCCTCTTTTGGAAAGATTGTCTTTCCTCGGTATTTATTCCAACAACCTTGATGAGTTCTTCAGGGTGAGAATGGCTTCGTTGGGACGTGTGATGGCGTCTGATGCTGTGTCGAAAAAAGAACAGAGGAAAGCGTCAGAGACTATCGACATCATCAATGGACTCAATAGCGAGTATATAGAGGAATATAATATCGCCAAGCAAGAAATCTTCGATGAATTGGCAAAACATAAGATGAGACTGCTCAATGAGACTGAGCTCAACGAGGAACAGCAGGCTTATCTGAAGAATTTTTATTACACCCAGCTCAATGGTTCCACTAATCCGGTGTGGCTGTCTGAAATCAAGGACATAAGCATTCTTGAGGACAACAGAATTTATCTCATCGTCAAATGCAAGGCCGCAGGAGAGAAAAAAAGCAAGTATGCTCTTGTCACAGTGCCTGACGACATCTATGGACGGTTCATCACATTGCCAAAGTCAGAAGGGTTCGACAATATCATTTATCTTGATGATGTAGTCAGATTCTGTCTGCCGTTGATTTTCAGCGGTTATTCAGGATATGAGTTTGATGCATATTCATTCAAGTTCACCAAGGATGCTGAAATGGAAATGGAGAATGAGGCCGACTTCAGCATGATGGAGAAAATATCGCAAGGAGTGGAAAGCAGAAAATACGGCGACCCTACCAGAGTGATTTACGATAAGAGCATGCCGTCGAAGCTGAGGAAGAAGATCATCAAGAAATTGAATATCCAATATTTGGAAACTGAGGTCATCAGCGGCAGGTATCAGAACAACAAGGATTTGGGAGATTTCCCTGATTGCGGACATTCCGAACTGAAATATCCTAAGTGGAATCAAGTGATGAAGCCTGAATTTACAACTGAGGGCAGCATCCTTGATATGGTGAGACAGAAAGATCGTTTCATTCACATGCCTTTCCAAAGTTTCGACGCATACATACGATTGCTTCGTGAAGCGGCGATTCATCCTGAGGTCAAGGAAATAAAAACCACTCTTTACAGGCTTGCCAAGGATTCCAAGGTTGTCAAAGCATTGATTTGTGCGGCAAGAAACGGCAAGGACGTTACAGCTGTCATCGAACTTATGGCAAGCTTTGATGAGGAAAGCAACATTTATTGGGCTAAGCGTATGCAAGAGGAGGGCATCAATGTGATTTTTGGCGTTGAAGACCTGAAGGTGCATTCCAAGCTCTTGTACATCAATTCCAAGAAAGGCGATATAGCATGTATAGCTACAGGAAATTTCCATGAGAAGAATGCCAGAAGATACACCGACTATTTGATGATGACATCAAGAAAAGCTATTGTGGCTGATGTGGCTAATGTGTTCTCTTTCATTAAGAAACCATATTCGCAAGTGCATTTCAAGGAATTGCTGGTTTCGCCCAATGCGATGAAAAACAAGATTATCAGAATGCTCGACAAGGAAATCAAGAATGCCAAGGACGGTAAAGAGGCATGGGTGAAACTCAAGCTCAACCATCTTACGGATAATGACATGATTGAGAAACTCTATGAGGCATCATCTTCTGGCGTGAAAATCGATATGCTCGTCCGCAGCAATTGCACCGTTATGACGGATATAAAGGGAGTGAGCGACAATATAAGGATTGTGGGTATCATCGACAGATATCTTGAGCACTCCAGGGCGTTGGTGTTCTGTAATGGAGGCAAACCGAAAGTCTATATCGGCAGCGCTGATTGGATGCCGCGCAATCTCGACAACAGAATAGAGGTGATGGCGCCTGTGCTCGATGAGGATATGAAAGCTGATGTCATCAGGACTGTTGAATATGGCTTGCGTGACACCACCAACGGAAGGCTTGTCACCGGAGCTGGAAATGACCAAATGCAGAGTGGAGAACCTTTCCGTTCACAAGAGGAGCTATATAAGGCATATACTGAAAATAGTCTCAATAAGTATGATAAATCACGCGCTCGCCTGACTGCTATGTCATGGCGGGCGTGTTTCGTTTTATTGTCGTGACTATGGTTCTTGGTAAATTACCAGCAAATTAAAATCAGATGCTCTAAGGAAAACGATTTCTCAGTTGCAATGCAAGATTTTTTAAGTTAAAAACCATCAAGCGATATTCTTGCGGCAGATATAATCCCATTATGTCTAACCATTTCCGATTTCATGAAATTCACAGGCATTTATGACGGAAAACATCGATGGATACTTCGTTATGTTACGATTGATGATTTCTTTGCAAAACAATATTCCCTAAATGTAACATTGTGAAAAATGCGTGTTACAAAATGCAAACATATCTTCATTTTTTAATCGTAATTTCGCATTCGGAAATATTGTGTCGTTTGCTCGCATGGCTTTGCGATGCAATTGCAAATTGATAACTTGAAACTAAATTGAAAGAAAAATATTGAACTATGAATCCGGTCAAACGAAAACAACGCAGAACTCTGGCATCTCTGATGTATGGGACGATTCTGACGTGTACGCTGATGTCTGTATTGGCATGCAGTGATGGGTATGAACTCGGTGATAAAAGTCCGTCATGGCTAGGCTCAAGCATTTATGAGTATTTGCAGAATGACGGAAATTACACCAATGTCGTTAGGATTATTGATGACCTGGGATATGCCGATGTGTTGTCGAAGACAGGCAGCAAAACGCTGTTTGTGGCTGACGACGACGCATTCGACAGATTCTATGCCAACAATAAGTGGGGAGTGAGAAATTACGGCAATTTGTCGATGTCGCAAAAGAAACTCTTGCTCTATGGAAGTATGATTAACAATTCGTGCCAGGTGGCTTATCTGTCAAGTTCGGAAGGACCAACAGAAGGCGACTGCATGCGCAGGCTCACAGCAACGTCTGAATACGACTCAGTGCCATTGCTGACACCTTCGCAAATGCCCGACAACGAGTATTGGCAATATTATCGCGACAACGATAAGGCAATACCTTGCATGATGGACATGACTGCGCCGCCTATGATTCATTTCATAGAGACTTTCCTCGACAACCAATTGATTACAAACCAGGACATGAACTTCCTGCTCAATTACAGCAGAACACGTCAGCCTGGTGA